>PJUF01000158.1_pt1 | contig 60979 bp, 58 predicted proteins | sample 1512191 | NCBI WGS metagenome assembly PJUF01 (sample SAMN08177673, study PRJNA422409) | Feces metagenome, whole genome shotgun sequencing project. | isolation source: Chicken feces (3) enriched on wood chips | host: Gallus gallus | place: USA: Madison | collected 2015-01-15 | reverse complement strand
TCAGGATTGCAGATGAAGATTTATGGAGCTGGAACAACAAATATGCTGTTAGCCGCGGCTCTTTTGGTCCTTTTCCAGCTGAAGGGAAAAGGACTAGCTTGGCTGGCAATGAAGCCGGAGAGGTTTGTGAGGTTGGAATAATCATATGTAATTTGCCATTACGCTACAGGCTTTACTCCGCCTCATAGCCGGCGGTTGGCCTAGTTCTTTTCTCTTGAAAGAAAAGAACCAAAAGTTCAAGGCTGACAGAACCTAAGCTAAAAACCAAGCTTCGTTCGCTAAAAAAAATGAAACGCTGCGCTCAAACAGCATTTTGTTTTTGACGCTCACATACGCTGGTTTTCTTTACGCTTATTTTCTGAGGCCGGAGGGCGTTCTTAGCAAAGGTTCTACAATGTATCAACTAGCCGCCATCTCAAGCCACCGCATTAACATCCGTTTACCTTATTATTCCGCCTTGGCGATTGCGGTATGCACACAACTAGCCAGACTACTGCCTTTAAAAGCAATCGGCGTAGCGGAGAGTTTATTCATAAGTTTCTATTGTTTTTTTATAGCATTCATGAATTCGCAAGCTCATTTTGGTGACTTTTGCGGAAAAAGTCACTAGGGCATGGCTCGCCTATGAGAGCCGGAAAGACTTGTGTGGTTAGGCAACAATACATACAGCGCTCTTAGCATTGGTTCTGCTAAAAGAAAAGCAGCCGGCAGAGCATCAGACTCCGTATTTACCCATTTTTTACATCACAAAATGTAACTTTCCAAAATAGTAAAGCCATTAGAACTGTTTAGAGAAACCTGATTAATCACCGCAGGAATCAATACACAATCCCCTTTTTTAACAGTCAGTTCGCCTTCGCCGTAGTTTAGTGTGTATTCACCTTCTACACAAACCTGAATTACGAAGCTGTCCAAAGAGCTGTAATCACGCGCAGTAGATTTAGAAGCATCTAAGATATTGGTAGTGAAATAAGGACATTCTACCGCCTTTACCAACTTGTCTTTTACGTGGGCATAGTCTGTTTTGTATTGACTGTAGAAATTATAATCTATAGCGTCTAAAGATTCTTCCAGGTGCAGCTCTCGCTGGTTCCCTTTATCATCTACACGGTCGAAATCGTAAATTCTGTAAGTTATGTCTGATGTTTGTTGAATTTCGGCAATCAGTAAACCTTTACCTATGGTGTGAATACGTCCTGCCGGCAAGAAAAATATATCACCTTTGGCAGCAGTCTCTCTATTTAAGATTTCATCCAGCTTACCCGCATTAAATTTCTCCAGATAGGCAGCTCTGTCTAATGGCTGATTAAAGCCGGAAATCAGAGAAGCACCTTCATCTGCCTGAATAATGTACCACATCTCTGTTTTTCCCTTAGAATTGTGGCGTTTACCGGCCAGTTCGTCATTGGGGTGAACTTGTATAGATAAATCGTCGTTGGCGTCTATAAACTTTACCAATAGCGGAAACTCGTTGCCAAATTTCTGGTAGTTTCTGGTGCCTACCAATTGCTCTTTATATTGAGAAAGAATGTCGGCCAGAGAAATTCCTTGCAACGCTCCGTTAGCAACAATAGAAACATCTGATTTTACGCCAGAGATTTCCCAGGTTTCGCCACAGTTAGGTAGCGGTGAAAAATCCTTGCCAAGAATGTCTTTTATTTTACTGCCTCCCCATATTTTATCTTTAAAAATGGTTTGGAACTTAAATGGATATAAATTGCTCATCTTATTTTTAAACTTTTAATCCTAAACTTTCAATTCACCAATCTTCAATAATCTCTTTAACCCTGCCGACCTGATTGCTCTCTAAAATAACTTTAATGCCATGCGGATGAAAGGCCGATTTGGTTAAGATCCCTTTTACAATACCACTGGTTAAAGCACCGGTACGCTGGTCTTTTTTAAGTACAATGTTAACAGCTTGGCCTACTTTAATGTTTTCGCGTTTGGTTCCGTCCATAGGTTTGTAAATATATAAGCAATTGAGAAGTAAAACAAGTGAAAGAACGCTTATCATGGCAGAATAATTCGGCTCGATTTGGCATTCTTTATGATAAAGCTAGCATGTAAATAAAATGGATACCTATGGAAGCAAATAATTCAAATGATTCTTTTAAAAGAAATCAGCGTTCTAACCTAACAGATAACGAAGCACAAAATCTAAAATACGACGAACGCAAAAATAGCTATGAGCTGGATGTAAATCCCGTAGACCCGGAGGAAGAGGATTATCAACACCCCGATCCGTATGATACGACTGCCGAGAACGGAGCCGACTTTAATTCTGATTATGATGAGGCAAATCCTTATGTTGGCAATGAGTACGATAAAAATGCATCTCTGGAAACCGATGTAGAAGGCTTAGGTATGCGGGTAACAGGTGAAAAGAGTATGAAATTAAGTAAAGTAGATGAAGAAAATGCTAAAACAGAAGAAGATAACCGCGATGATTTAGATGAAGAGGGCTATCCTAAATATCTGAAATAAGTGTAGAATATAGAAAAGCTTTAATCTATTTCCAGATTAAACGTTCTCCGGAACTGCTCCAATAACGGGTTTTTCTCTACCATGTGCTGGTACTTATCTTTAGAGGTATATAACTTCCGCTCGGCGGATGAATTTTCACTAATAATAGGTTCTACCGTGATAGAGAAATTCTGCAATTTGGTTCTCAGGTAATTCAATAAATCTATACGTTCGCTAATTAATTCATTTGCCTGTAGCTTATTTTCTACCTGTAGCTCTATTTTATAATCCTCTTTGAGGGATGGGGTATAATTCATCAGCAAAGAAGCCAAGCTCATTTTCCCCTGGTTTCTGGCCAAAAAAGAGTAATCTCCCCATACTTTGATAAATTCTTCTGAATTAAAATCTCTTTTCGCCTCACCGGTAATATAGTCTGGCACTTCTTCTTTAGCTTCCTGCGTAAGAATAGAAGATGGATTTTTTAGGTTGGGGATAAGTGTAGCAGCCGCTGTATTTGTTAATAAATTTTGTGGTGTTGTTTGCTGTGGCAGTACTACAACTTCCTTTTGCTCGGCAGAGTTTGATGTTGTTTGGCTGGCTGGCGCCGAAGCAGTATTTGTCGTTTCAGCGCTTTTTAGATTAGGTATAGCTGTTGCTTTTACGGCATCAGCAGGGGGCGTAACAAGTGTGTTTTTATCAGGATTTACTAAATTTTCAGGTTTTTTTTTTAATTGCTCGGCATCCCGAACAGCATCTGACTGGCTTAGCGTTAGTGCCCGCTGCAAATGGCTGATCTTCATTAAAGCCAATTCTACCTGTAATCTCTGGTTTTTGCTGGTACGATAATTTAAATCGCACTGGTTAGCAATGTTCAATGCGCTTAATAAAAAGGAAGAACCAGCAGTTTTTGCCTGTTCCAGATATTTCTGCTTAATATTTTCGCTTACCTCTAAAAGTTGTATGGTAGAAGAGTCTTTGCAGATTAATATGTTTCTGAAGTGAGAAGCTAAACCGGTGATAAAATTGTTCCCGTCAAAACCGTTATTTAATATCTCGTCAAACAGCAATAGGGTGGCAGGTGTGTTTTCGTTTAACAGAAAATCTGTGATGCGGAAATAATAGTCATAATCCAGAATGTTCAAATTCTCAATAACGGCCTGGTAGTTTACCTGACGGTTAGAAAAACTTACAATCTGATCAAACATAGACAGGGCATCGCGTAAACCACCATCTGCTTTTTGCGCAATTAAATGCATGCCATCATTATCAAAACTAATTTCTTCCCGCGTAGCAATTTTAGCAAGATGGTTTGCCATGTCTTCCACTTTTATCCTGTTAAAGTCGAAAATCTGACATCTGGATAATATAGTGGGTAATATTTTATGTTTTTCTGTAGTAGCTAATATAAAGATAGCATAGGCAGGTGGTTCTTCTAACGTTTTTAGAAAGGCATTAAAAGCACTTTGCGATAGCATGTGCACCTCGTCTATAATATAAACCTTGTATTTGCCGCCTTGTGGTGGAATCCTTACCTGGTCGATTAGATTCCTGATATCATCTACTGAGTTGTTAGAAGCCGCATCCAGCTCATGAAAATTGAAAGAATTTCCATTGCCAAAAGATGAGCAGGAATCACACTGGCCACAAGCCTCGCCGGCAGGGGTTAAATTCTGGCAATTGATGGTTTTAGCTAAGATTCTGGCACAAGTGGTTTTGCCTACACCTCTTGGTCCGCAGAAAAGAAAAGCTTGTGCCAATTGGTTGCTCTTAATGGCGTTCTTTAAAGTATTGGTTATATGCAGCTGTCCAACAACGCTTTCAAAGGTTACGGGCCGATATTTCCTCGCTGATACAATAAAATTTTCCATCGAACACAAAAATAGGAAGATGTAGCAGATAATAAAATTTAATATGATTATTTGTTTATCGGACGTTTAAATGCTGTTTTTAGTTAATTCATTTAAAATATAATGGGGTAGCTGTAAGAAAATATTAAATTCTCTAAAAAATACGTAGTTTTAGGTATTTTTTCTGTTTTAAATATTTGGTATATTTGCGCTATAATTAAACGCTCATGAAAAAAACAGTAGTAGTAGCCAGGTTGATGTTAGGATTTGTGGGGTATTTATATAAAAGTATTAGAATAATTAATTAACAGTATTCCTTCCCAAAGAAGTCATTATACTGGCTTCTAATTTATATAATAGGTGTGTAAAAGCGGTAGTCTTCCCAAGATATACCGCTTTGTGTTTCCAGACATCACTTGTTTTTCAAAACTTTAGATGATAAAAGCTTTAGCTTATACTTGTTTTTTTAGTTTAGATTCTCTACTTTTGCAATCCCGTAAAAAGCGGTAAATAAAAAATTATATTTAAGAAATGGGTCAATACGAAACCACTATCATTCTTACCCCATTGTTATCAGAAGAAGCAGCAAAAGAAGTAATTGCAAAATTCACTAAGTTGCTTACTGATAACGGAGCCGAAATTATCCAGGAGGATAATTGGGGTTTGAAAAAACTGGCGTATCCGATTGAAAAGAAAACAACCGGATATTACCATCTAACTGAATACAAGGTATCAGGAGAGGTTATCGGCAAATTGGAATTAGAGTTAAAACGTGATGAGCGTGTAATGAGATTCCTAACAGTAAAATTAGATAAGCATGCTGCAGCGTACAATGAGAAAAAACGCTCTGGTGCTTTCAACAAAAAGAAAACTGAAAAAGCGGAGGCAGCAAACTAATGGCACAAGATCAAATCCAATACGTTACTGCTCCCAAGGTGGAGGATAACAGAAAAAAATACTGCCGTTTCAAGAAAAATGGTATTAAATACATCGATTATAAAGACGCTAACTTTTTGTTAAAGTTTGTGAACGATCAAGGTAAAATTTTACCTCGCCGTTTAACAGGTACTTCATTAAAATATCAGCGTAAAGTGGCTCAGGCAGTTAAAAGAGCTAGAATTATCGGTATTTTGCCTTTTGTTACTGATGGTTTAAAATAAGGAGGGCTGTAAAATGGAAGTAATCTTAACACAAGACGTAAAAAAATTAGGCGAGAAAGACGATATCGTTACTGTAAAGCCTGGTTATGGCCGTAATTATTTAATTCCTCAGGGACAAGCAATTTTAGCTACTGAGTCGGCAAGAAAAGTTTTAGCAGAAAACCTTAAACAAGCTCAGTTTAAACAAGAGAAAATTAAGAAAGATGCTGAGGCTATGGCAGCTCAATTAGCTGATGTTAAATTAAGCATTGGTGCTAAAGCTGGAGAAACTGGTAAAATCTTTGGCGCAGTAAATACCATTCAGGTATCCGATGCATTGAAGAAATTAGGTTTCGAGGTTGACAGAAGAAGAATCACTTTTGATTCTGATGTTAAAGTTGTAGGTGAATACGTAGCTAATCTTAACCTTCATAAAGAGGTTAAAGTACAAGTTCCTTTTGAAGTTGTAGCTGAATAATCATACGTAAAAAAAACATACACAAAAAATGCTTCCCGGATATTGGGAGGCATTTTTTTTGCCTTTTTATTAAAACAAGCTATCTGTAATGTTTATTTCTGAAATCTGATTAGTGTGAAAAGAACCCTTACAAAATTTCTTAAGAAATTGGCCTTATGGTTTTTCTACCTCACTTTTTTGTGGGTTTTGCTTTGTCGTTTTATCAATCCGCCTTTTACCTATCTGATGTTTTCTAAAGCCATAGATCGTAAGCTAGAGGGGAAATCCTGGAAGATAGATAAAGAATGGAAAGATTACGATGAAATATCTGCAAACCTGAAAAAGGCGGTTATTGCGGCAGAAGACGCCAAGTTTTTTGAGCACAATGGTTTTGATTTTAAAGCACTGGAATCTGCCTACGAAAAAAATAAAGAAGGTAAGAAGAAAAGAGGCGGAAGCACAATTACACAGCAAACGGCTAAAAATGTTTTCTTATGGCCCGGCAGGTCTTATGTTAGAAAAGGTTTTGAGGCTTATTTTACCATTTTAATGGAGCTCTTATGGTCTAAGCAGCGTATTTTAGAGGTTTATTTAAATGTTATTGAAATGGGTGATGGCATTTATGGAGCCGAAGCCGCAACGCAACATTACTACAAAAAATCTTCTCAAAAGTTGCTGAAAAGTGAAGCGGCTTTATTGGTTGCCGTACTGCCTAATCCTGTCCGATGGACGCCGGCAAAACCTACTGCTTATATTTACAGACGACAGGCAGCTATCCGCAGAAATATGGTGTATATAAAATTGGAAGAATAGCTTTTATAGCGCTTACTAAATCGGCTTTTCATCTTTAATTTTTATGCTCTGCCTTTTTCTGAAAACTATAAATCAGATAGTAGAGAGCGGGCAGTATAAATATGCTCCCCAGTAAAAGAGCCCAGCCCAGACTTTCTATAGTTTTATCATGTCCTTTGTGTTCCATTAAGGATAAGAACTCGCCATTTTTCAGGAGTATAAGGTTTGGGAAATGCTCGAATGTGGTGGTTAGCAATATCATAGTTATCTGAAAACCCGCTAATAGACGTATCAGTATAGTATGTCCCTTATTGATAACTTTCCAGAGTACCACCAGAGACAGGGTAGCAGCGGTAATAGCTGTTACCCCAACTTTATTTCCAAATATCCAATCTAAAAGCGGAATATTTTCAAAATGAGCGATGGTGAAAACCAGTCCTCCGCATATTACCGCAGCAATGTTCATGAATTTGGCTTTATATATAAAGCGTTGTCGGTCTTCCTCGTTATCTGTTTCTCCAATAATGAAAATAGCCGCCAGATAACCACAGATGGCTACTGTAAATAATCCAACCGAAAAAGAAAACCAGTTGAGCCAGCTGAAAATGTAAGCATCTAAGAAATTAGTTGCATTAGGGTCTATGGTTCCAGCAACTGCGCTTCCGGCAATAATTCCTAAAAATAAGGGGGTGAGGAAACTGGAATACTGAAAGATTTTATGATACAACTGCTGCATATCGTCAACTACAGCGTCGTAATGCCTAAAGGTGAAGGCTGTACCGCGGGCAATAATACCAATGAGCATAATGGCCAGAGGAATATGCATGTGAATAGACATAGCCGCATAAATTTCTGGAAAGCCTACAAAAAGGATAACTATAGATATAATCAGCCACATATGGTTGGCTTCCCAAACCGGGCCGATAACTCTGTAAACGGTTCTTCGCGTTTTCCCTTTATTGGCGTCTGATGTAAATAGTTCCAGAATGCCTGCGCCAAAATCTGCACCGCCGAAGAGTAAGTAGAGCCATATGGCAGCCCATAAATAAGCAATTACTACATATATCATAGCTGATGATTTTTAGTGTTATCGGTGTCGTATAATTTGCCTACCATGGTAATTTGTCGGTAAAGCATAAAACCAACAATTAAAGAGAGCGATAGGTAAATAGCGGTAAATATATAAAAGGAGTAAACGATGCCGGGCATTGGTGTAACTGCGTCTGCTGTGCGCATCACTTTATGGATAATCCAGGGTTGTCTGCCCACTTCGGTAACTATCCATCCGGCTTCTACTGCAATAAAACCCATAGGCGTAGCAATGGCAAAGAGTTTTAATAACCAACGCTCATTTAGCCAGTTTTTCTTTTTCCATAAGGCGATAAAGTAGATAAAAGCAATCAACATCATCATCATGCCCAGGCCAATCATAATCTGAAAAGCATAATGGGTAATAGCTACCGGCGGGCGGTCTTCTTTGGGTACTTGATCCAAGCCTGTAACTTCGGCGTTGATATCGTTAAAAGCCAGCAAACTTAACAATCCTGGGATTTTTATGGCATAGTCTATCTTCTCCTCTTTTTCGTTTACAATGCCGCCGATAATAAAGGGGGCCCGTGTTTCTGTATGGTAATGGGCTTCCATGGCAGCTAGTTTTGCAGGTTGTCTTTGAGCCACATCTTTGGCAGATATATCTCCGCTTATAGGTTGTAAAAATGCGGCAATACAGCCAAATATGGCTGCTATTTTAAAAGACTTGGTATGGAATTCTATGTTTTTGCCCTTTAAAATCATGAATGCATGAACGCCGGCAACGGCAAAGCCTGTGGCAATGAATGCGGCAATAGACATGTGCAGAGCCTGCGAAAACCAGGCATCGTTAAACATGGCCTGTATAGGGTCTATATTTAAATATTTGCCATCGATATAATCAAAACCGGCAGGACTGTTCATCCAGGCATTTGCAGCCACAACCAATATACCAGACACCATGCCGCTAACGCCTACCACTACACCGGTAAACCAATGAAACCAAGGGTTAAATCTGTTCCATCCGTAAAGAAAAAAACCTAAGGCAATAGCCTCTATAAAAAAGGCTGTTCCTTCCAACGAGAAAGGCATTCCGAAGATTGGTCCGGCATGCTTCATAAATTCTGGCCACAGCAGGCCCAGTTCAAAGGAAAGTGCAGTGCCAGAAACAGCCCCTGTAGCAAAGAATATTGCTACGCCTTTGCTCCACGCTTTGGTAATGTTTTTATAGGTTTCATTTTTAGTTTTCAGATAGAAATAATGAGAAACCGCCATAAAAAAAGGCATTACCATGCCAATACAAGCGAAAATGATATGAAAGCCCAGAGAAAGTGCCATCTGTAAGCGAGCGGCTAGAAAATCGTCCATGTTGGATTGTAATATTAAAACATATTTTATACAGGCCGGTATTATCCGGTAATTATAGACTCAAAATTCAGGGTAGCCTTAGAGAAATATTGCTGACAGGCTAAATTGCAAATACTCTTGCATGCCAACTATCTTTTAAAGGTACTTCCCAAGAGGTATTTAGCATGTCAAAGCTATTAATCAGATTGTTAAAGACTATAGTGTCATTGTTTATAAACCCTTCGCTGATAAGTTTTTCAAAACTATTTTTGGCTTCAGCTTTAATTTCGTCGCCATCTTTCCATGCAATTTGGAACCTGTCAAACAAGTTAATGTTTAATTCCTGTTCAATTTCTTTCATCAGGTGGATAGATTTATCTATAGAACAACCACTTACACCTGCTTGTGTTTCATCTACAATTAAAATAATAAAGCGGTTGTACCTGATTTCGTAGCCGGCTTTAAGTTGCTGGTTATGCGCTGTCCAGCTATCTGTAAAGACAACTAATTTTTGATGTAAGAAACTAAGCTCTTCTGCTGTAAATGCTCTGTTAGATTGATAAATCCAAACTTTAGATAGTGGGTTAAATTCCATACGCAAAGTTAATGAAAATGTATATACTAATGTAAACGGGAGAAATGGCTTAAAGTGCGTAAATTGAAAATATTTTTTTAGAAATAGAAGTACTTATTATTTTTAGATATGATTTACTGCATTCTGAATTTTCTGCTCTTCTTTTTTTCCTTGTTTACCTATTTTGATGATGAAGTTAGTGCTATTAAAAAGCAGTTAATGGAAACTTATCAGAAACATGAGGCAGAAAAGCATATGGGGCTAAAATCTTATAGTCTTGAGATTACAGACAATGGTTTTTTGAGGTATAAGAAAACTCAAAATAATAATAAATCTGAGTTGTATTCTGTGAAACTGAATAAGGTTAAAGATGTGGATTTTTATGGAACTGAACAAAGCGGATGGTTCTTATTTCAATGCGAACCGGAAGCTGTTATTTACCAAAGCAGAAGAGATCCTAAAGGAAATATAGACTCTATGGCGAATGAAATTTGTTTTCCTTTATCTGGTATTAGTGTAGAAGAACTGAACCTGTTTAAAGAAAACTTCAATAAACTTAAAGTCAAGGTTGAAAAAGGTGTTATGAATTAAGAATAAAATGTTATATTTAACGCTCTTTTAGTAAAGTTTGTTTTGAGAAAGATTTTTTATATTATTCTTGCGCTCTTAATTTCTATAGCCCATATCCTCATCCTGAATTCATGGCTAAGTGATACGGATTTTTCCCATTCACCTAAAGAATTGTCTTTTGAGGGAGGAGAAGAAGGGGCTATTTTTGCAGATAGTGTTGCTATTTCTCCAAACATTCAAATGATTAAGAACTTACAAACTTTAAAGTAGAGCAGTAGGTTCAGCATTGGTACAATAATTTTTCAAAGCATTGTAAGCCGGGCTACAAATTATTATTCATTGCAGTTATTTCGGCAATATCTAATACCTGTATTTTCTCTTCCTGTTCAAAGTGTTTGACCCCATCGCGTATCATAGTCATGCAAAATGGGCAACCTACAGCAACAATATCCGCTTTAGCTTCTATAATATCATCCATGCGTTCTAGATTGATGTCTTTCACACCTTTTTCTGGTTCTTTAAACATTTGCGCCCCGCCGGCTCCGCAGCATAAACCATTCTGTTTGCAGCGTTTTAGTTCTACCAAATCTGCGTCTAAAATCTCTAGCGCTTTGCGTGGTGCCTGATAAATATTATTTCCACGTCCCAGATAACAGGGGTCATGAAAAGTTATCTTCTTTCCATAAAAAGGCAAATTGTCTGCAACTGTAAGCTTTCCCTGGTTTATTAGTTCTTGAATTAATTGTGTGTGATGCACCACTTCGTAGCTGCCACCTAGCGGTGGATATTCATTTTTTAAGGTATTAAAACAATGAGGACAGGCAGTTACAATTTTTTGAATGTTATAAGCATTTAGTACTTCAATATTGCTCATGGCTTGCATCTGGAAGAGAAACTCGTTCCCAGCCCGCTTGGCCGGATCTCCGGTGCAGCTTTCTTCGGTTCCCAGTACAGCAAATTTTATCCCGGTATGGCTAAGTATTTTTGCCATAGCTATGGTTACACGTTGTGCTCTTTCATCGTAACTGCCGGCGCATCCTACCCAAAATAAAATTTCAGGAGTTTCGCCCTGAGCTAGCATTTCTGCAATAGTTGGTATTTTCATTATTTTCTTGATTCATTAAGTTTAGTGGTGTTCATCGTACTAAAATTGTGCTATCGCGTATTGTTTATGGTCGCCTAAAATCGGTTTTGTTCTCTATCAGATTTTAAATTAACTAACCATCCTGTCTTCCAGACCAGTTAAACCTATCGTTAGGCGAGTATTTCCATGGTGCTCCGTTATTTTCTATATTGGCAAACATGGCGTTTAAACTGCCGCTAACGTTAGATTCTTCCATTACTGCGTATCGTCTTAAATCCATGATAATAGATAAGGGATCTATATTGACCGGGCAAGCTTCCACACAGGCATTGCAGGTAGTGCAGGCCCATATTTCTTCTCGGGAGATATAATCGTCTAAAAGAGATTTGTTGTCTTTAAAATCTTTACCGTATTTGTCTATGTTTCTGCCTGTTTCTTCCATGCGGTCTCTGGTATCCATCATGATTTTTCTGGGCGATAATAGCTTTCCGGTGATGTTGGCTGGACAAACTGCAGTGCATCGTCCGCATTCTGTACAGGTGTAAGCGTTAAGAAGCTGTATTCTGGTAAGGTCTTCTATATCTTTAGCTCCGAATTTATGCTGTGCAGGAGGCGGTACAAAAGAGGGGTCTAGCATGGCTTTAACCTCATGCATTACATTTTCCATATTGTTGCTTTTACCCTTGGCATCCAGTTTAGAAAACCAGGTATTGGGGAAGGCAAGTATGATATGAAAATGTTTGGAAAACGGCAGGTAGTTTAGAAAAACCAGAATACCAATAATATGAAACCACCAGCAAAAGCGCTCTATGCCCTCTAAAATAGGGATGTTTGCGGGCAATAAGGGGATAAGATATTGAGAAATTGGAAAATAACCCGCTGTATAATAATAACCTTCCTGCTGCAATTTAAAATCGGCTGCGTTCATAAAAAGAAATGCCAGCATTAAAAGCGTTTCTATAGCTAAAATATAAATGGCATCTTTTCTGGGCCATTCTTTCATCTCAATACCAGAAAATCTCTTCACTTTTATAACCAGCCTTCTGGCAAAGAAAACACTTACACCTATTAAAACCAGAAGTGCCAAAATCTCAAAAGAGGCTATTAGAATATCGTAAGGAGTGCCCAGTGCAGAAAAAACACGGTGTGTTCCCAAAATGCCATCCAAAATGATTTCTAACACTTCTATGTTAATAATAACGAAGCCTGCATATACAAAAAAGTGCATAAGTGCAGCAAGGGGCCTTTTTCCCATTTTACTTTGACCAAATGCTACTTTTAACATGGTGTACCAGCGCTTGGCTTTTCTGTCGTTGGCGACTATTTTTCTGCCCAATCGTATGTTTCTAGCAACTTTACCCGTATTCCTGACAAACAGAAACAGGGCGGTAAATAGTATGGTGGTGAAAATTATTTGTGTAATCATAAATAGCTTTCCGGTTTATAATAATAAATATAAATAATAGTAAATGGTTTGTGTGCATGCATAATAAATTTAGAAGAGTTTTAAATAAAAGGTTTTGTAGTGTTTATGTATGATTGAGGTGAATAGGAGATAGAGGACAACTTATAGAGGGTTTTGGCAGTGCAACTTTAAAGGGACTTTTAGCTTGAAAGTAGCTCGCTTTTAGCTCTTTTGTTTAGGTAAGGAAAACAATTATACATAGTATCAGGCAAAACGGGAGTTTCTTCTTCTTAAATCCTTTCATTTTCTTGCAGGTAAATTATGTGAATTAAAAAATGAGAAATACTGTAACGTTTTGTGTATTAATGTCGTCTATACTTTTAGCACATGGCAAATCAGGATACATCCATATTCGAGTCTATTTTTAAAGCCCATTATGGCGCTTTATGCAGAACTGCATTTAGAATTGTAGGGGATAGCGATGCAGCCGAAGATATTGTACAAAATGTATTCTGTGTGCTGTGGCAAGAAAATAAAATCATTCATATCCAGAGTTCTTTGCTGGGTTATCTCAGTAAATCGGTTATTAACCACTCGCTAAATTATGTTAGAGGATTAAAAAACCGGGAATTTAGGGAAAATGAATTTGGTACAGCCGTGTATAACGAACGTAATTTTACAGAAGAAGCTTATACGCTAAAAGAGCTGCATGTGCAGGTGACTGAGGTAATTGCTGCGCTGCCGCCTGCCTGCAGATTGGTTTTTGTACTTAGTCGTTTTGAGGGATTATCTTATAAAGCCATAGCCGAAGAATTGGGGATCTCTGTGAAAACAGTGGAAAACCACATGGTGAAAGCGTTAAAGCATATTAGAAAGCATTTAGGCTTAGGCTGGATACTTTTTTTAAATTATTTTTTATTGCAATAGGGGTAAATCATTTTGGTAGTGTCTAAATATTAAACGACGTATGGAAGAACAATTGTTAGATGAAGCCATCCAAGCGATGATGGATGGTAAGCAAGACGAAATTATTCTGGATGAAATTTTAGCGTTGGTACAAAGGTTACTCGGCTGATTTAAATGGAAGAAGAAAAGTATTGGCTGTTGATGAGCAGGTATCTTTCTAATGAATTGACATTAGAGGAAACCACAGAGCTCCTGAATTGGATAGAAGAAAAACCAGAGCGGACTGAGTTGCTGCAGCAATTGCAATCGGCCTGGGATAAAACTGCGGTCTATCAGGAAGAGCCTGCTCATTTTAATGTTGATACCGCCTGGCACAAAGTAGCCGAAAAATTAACCGTGGTAGCTCAACCACCCGCAAAGAAAAAAATATCTTTTCTTTGGTTTAAGGTTGCGGCCATGTTGCTGATTGCCTTAAATATCGGTTGGCTCGCTTTTAAGTATTATGATAACAGAATACCGGTTGATGTTGTTAATAATACACAAGAAGTTAAATTGGTTAAGCTTCCAGATGATTCTAAAGTTTGGCTGAATGCTCATAGTAAAATCAGCTACAAAAAAGGTTTCAACAGCTTAACTAAACGGGAGTTGGTGCTTACAGGCGAAGCCTTTTTTGAAGTCAGACGCAATGTTAAGCAGCCTTTTATAGTCACTTCTTCTGCAACGGTAACGAAAGTTTTAGGGACATCTTTTAACGTTAAAAATCAGTATGGAAATGTCCAGGTTTCTGTTCTTACCGGCCAAGTTTCGTTTAAAACCGAGGGTGGGGTTGAGGAGCTGATGCTCTTACCTGGAGAAACGGGAATGTTTAACAAAACGTCTGGCCTGCAAAAGAGCAAAAACGCAAATAGTAATTTTCTATATTGGAAAAACAGAGAGCTGTCTTTTAATAACGAACGCTTTGAATATGTAATTGCCGATATTGAAAAGGTGCACCAAATTAAATTTGATGTAAAAGACACGCAGTTGCTAAACCAACGTATTACTGCCACTTTTAAGAATGCGCCGGTAGAGGAGGTGAGGGCTGTGCTGGAAGCTCTGTTAGACCGTCAGATTACGCAATCAGGGAGTTCTTACGTCGTCAAATAACTTAAACATTATTCAGGACTAAATGAAAACAAATTTAAGGAGATTTTATCTCTCCCTGCTATTGCTGTGCCTTTTTTATAATGCAAAAGCACAGCTAGATGTTAACCAGAAAATCACTGTAAACTTCCGCGAACAAGCGTTGGCAGAGGTATTAGCATCATTAAAAAAGAATTATCAGATTAAATTTACTTATAGTAATGAACAAGTTGCCCTGCAAACCAAAATTACTTGTATTGCCAGACAACAGACACTAAAATCTGTGCTTGATAAAATATGCGGACAGGCAGGCTTAAGATGGCAAATGGTGTCTGGGCATATTGTGCTGCGAACACAGAAAGCAGTAAATGCAGGCGAAAAGCAATCTGATTTATTTCAAACGGTAAGAGGCAAGGTGGTAGATAAAGACAGTAAAGTTCCGCTGGCAGGTGTAGGTATTAAAATTATTTCTGGCGATACTGAAAAAACGACCTTAAGCAGTGTGGATGGCTATTTTAGGATAGAGAAAGTACCTATCGGGAGGCATGAATTGGTTTGTTCTTATTTAGGGTTTGAGCCTCTGGTTATTCCACAGCTATTGCTAAGCTCTGCTAAAGAAATGGTGCTCAATATAGAAATGACGGAAGCGATGAACGCTCTGGGGACGGTTACCGTTTCTGGTTTTACCGATAGACAGGCACCATTAAACGAAATGGCCATGATAAGCGCCCGGTCTTTTACTGTAGAAGAAACCAGCAGATATGCTGCAGGTAATTTTGACCCAGCCCGAATGGCCCAGAACCTGGCTGGAGTAACTATTACAGACGATATTAGTAATGAAATTGTTATTCGCGGAAACTCGCCCAAAGGTTTGCTTTGGCGTTTAGAAGGCATCGAGATTAATAATCCTAATCATTTTGGCGAAGAGGGAAGTTCTGGCGGAGGTGTTAGTATGATTAGCGCTAATGTGCTGGCCAATTCAGATTTTTATACAGGTGCTTTTCCGGCCGAGTATGGGAATGCCTTAAGCGGCGTCTTCGATCTGCAATTCAGGAAGGGGAATACCGAAAAAAAGGAATATGCCTTCATGGTGGGGATTCTGGGAACAGAATTCTCCTTTGAAGGCCCTTTTTCTAAAAAATCATCAGCATCTTATCTTGTGAACTATCGCTACTCTACTTTGGCGCTGTTGGAACAAATAGGCATCAACCCGGCAGGTGATAATCCAACACCTAAATATCAGGATTTGGCTTTCAACCTGTATTTTCCTGCTTCTAGGGCGGGTAGCTTCTCCTTGTTTGGTATTATGGGCTACAGCTACCAGAATGGCATTGCCCAAAAAGATAGTTTGACATGGGACTCGTATCAGGATAAATTTAACCGTAAAAACAGCTATAGCTCTGCCAGCGTAGGTTTAAAGAATCTGAAAACATTAAATAATAGGGCTTATGTTAAGAATATTATAGCATTATCATGGTCAGATATTCGGGATAATTCAGATACTTTAGATTATGATTACCAACCAAATGTATATGCCAGAGACCGTTTTTTAAATTATACCATCAGATATTCGGGTATGCTTAACTATAAAAGTAATACGGCAAATACCTTGCGTACCGGGTTAACAGCCTCTTTTATCAATTTTGATTTTAATTCTACTTCTTACAAATCTAATCTGGGCAAGCTTTCAGAATATATTAATACACAAGGGAATGCTTGTCTTCTGGAAGGATTTGGGCAGTGGAAGCATCAGTTTTCTGCAAATTTGCATATGAATACCGGTCTGCATCTTAGTTATTTTGGTTTAAGTAATGATGTTAGCGCCGAACCACGTTTAGGCCTGGCTTACACTTTTCGTAAAAAGAATTTAATTAACCTTGCTGCCGGCTTACATAGCAGAGTAGAGCCTATTGCTTTATATTTTGGTAAAAATGAGCTGGAAGATGGTTCATACAGCTCATCTAACGGAGATCTTAAACTTACAAAGTCTGCACATTTCATTGCCGGCTATCAGTATAGCTTTAACAAAGACACCAAACTGAAAATAGAAACATATTATCAGCACCTGTTTGATGTACCTGTTACCCTAGGACATAATTTTTCTGCACTTAATACTTCCGATGCTTATTTTATCTATTCCAGAAATTATGGCAATCTGGTTAATGAAGGGAAAGGGAGAAATTATGGTGTAGAACTCACCTTAGAGCGCATGTTTTCTAAGAGTTATTATGTTTTGTTTACTTCGTCTTTGTACAAAGCCGAGTTTAGCAATAGTAAAGGGCAATATTTTTTAAGTACCTATAGCGGAAATTATTCTGCAAATCTATTGTTTGGTAAAGAAATACGGTTAGGAAATAGCGGTAAAAATTCATTTTCTTTTAATGGAAAAGTGCTTTTAAACGGTGGCAGGCGATATACTCCGCTCAATGTAGCCGCATCTGTAGCGGAAGATTATCCAGTCTATCACGATGAAAGGGTTAATACTTTAAAAGCACCTGCTTACTCTCGTATAGATATTTCGTTCAATTATCGGGTAAGTAATCCAAAAGCCAGTCATGTTTTCTATTTAGACGTCCAGAATGTATTGAACCGCTTAAATACCAGAGAACTGTATTACAATTCTGATAAAAAGGATATTGATACGCTATACTACACAGGAATTATTCCCACCATGAATTATAAAATAGAGTTTTAATTATGAAAAAAGTTGTTGTAATAGTAGTGCCTGTTTTAATCCTTCTTTTTGCTTCTTGCAAGAAAGAAGTTCTTAGGGGCGAAGGGCCAATTTCTACTCAGAATAGAAATTCAGTTATAGCGTCAAATTATCACACCATTAAAGTACACGGAGCCACCAAAGTTTATGTTAATTTTAGTTATGATAAATCTTTCGAGATAAAAGGCTATACCAATTTACTAAATGCATTTTCTACAGAAATTAGAAATGGGGTTTTAATGCTAGGTTTTAAAGAGAACGTTACTGTAAGGAATGACAATATTCAGGTGTACATTGCTTATCCGAAGACAGGAAGCATAGCGTTAAACGGAAATTGTGAGGCTCATTACATCGGGAACTTTCCATTAGAGGATGAAATTAATGCCACTATAAATGGTAACGGCGAGATATCCTATCAGAAGGCATATTCAAATCGGGCTAATTTTACAATTAACGGTTCGGGGGAAATAGAGGGCGAAAATCTGTCGACGCTAGAAGCTAATGTTAGAATTAATGGGAGCGGAACGGCAAAAATTGCTGCTGTAGATAAACTGAAAGCGAATATTAACGGTAGTGGTAATATTTATTATTTAGGTAATCCAATATTAGAAACTAATATTTCCGGTTCTGGGAAAATTATTCCTCTGAATTAAAAGTGATTACAATTTTTTTGAAAAAAAAATTGTAAATTGATAAAAAAGAGTCTACATTTGCAATCCCGAAACGATACAAACGTTGAAGGCAAATAAGGCTGGTGCCTTAGCTCAGTTGGTAGAGCAAAGGACTGAAAATCCTTGTGTCCCTGGTTCGATCCCTGGAGGCACCACTTGAAAAACCCACTTTCTAAGTTAAGAAGTGGGTTTTTTTATTTTCTGTCCGTTTTCGTATATTTCAATTGTACAATGAATTTTGTACAATTACACATATTTGTTCCAAGAAAGTTCCAAAGTGTAGGGGTGTATTTTGTACGTTTAACCAATTTTGTTTTACAATTGTTTTACAGCTAAATTGACTCTTTATTCTCTCTTTGAAAGACGTGTTAAACCATTTTGTTAATTGAACGAATTTACTGATTTAGGGCTCAGGTAACAAAAGCTGTGGACTACGCATATAATTTAACGAGTCTAAAGAGGAAGAAATTAACATTTCCAACTTCTCTGTACTGCGCTCTGAAATTGCTCAGAACAAAAAGAGACTGTTTCAAGAAGTACTCTTTTTATAGCCATTATAATCTTTCTTTCTCGTTTTTAAGTCTTCTAAGGGATGGGGGAATCCAAGGACTCTGTCCAAAATATTTGTGCGCTTTTGACTCAATTTATTCCTATTTAACGGACTAAGTCCTCGGTTTAATTAATGATTTAAGAATCGTTTTGCTAACTCTTAAGCCAGAAGGGTAATAATTTTAATCTTATGAGATCTATTAAGGAGTTGAGCACTCTTTGTATTTTAAGATATTTGAAGTCGTATCAAATGAGATAGAATATTCCAGTCTTCCTAATGTATTAAACATAAAACCCTGAGGTGTTTTAACCCAAACAGCCTTTATAGAGTTAATATTTGTATAGTCATTTTCTTTCTGAGGATTCCCCTGTATTAATTGGGGGTTGTAAAATTTAGACTGTTGGATATTTTTGACCAATTCAGTAGTTGAACTACTGGTTAGTTGGATATCATAAAGTATGCAGTAATCTTGAAACATATCTTGGTATTCATCCTTAAGAACCACAAAATCTTTAGGGAGTTTTATATCAGAAACTTCTTCAAGTCTGTCTTTGCTTGGTGTACGGTAATCTTTAAAGCAATATGCAATAAACCCTATTAAACAAGGCGCAATTATAAAAGCCCAATTAATCCGCTTGCTCAATCTATCGCTTAGCTTACCTGATTTTCTTAAGTATATCTTAAAGGGTAAGTATATTAAATAGATAATTGCTGTTAAAAGCACCAACAATATTATGAGGAAGAAGAAAAATAGTCTAACCATTTAGCTATAGATTTTGTTGTTGCTACAATTAGTATTCTAACCTAAACTCATCCTTACTTCTGCTTAAAAGAAAAATTTCTTTGAGAAAGGTAGCTAAAAATAGTCACCAATATAATGGTAATGATGAAAGAAGGAGTAGGATACCAACCAAATTGTTCAACAAATACCTTCATAAGTATATAGTTCAACAGGATACAAACCATCACAACAGAGAAATAACGCAAAAGTTGTATTCTTTTTCGGAGGTAAGAGCCGTCGAAAACCAATACCATATTTAGGTAAAAACCTAAGGGAAATGTGATAAAAAAAGCAATTAACCAGGCGGCAATATGTGGACTGATAGCGATGTAGGGGAGATGTACAACCTGCTTAGCCAGAATAAAATTATAAGAAATGAAATAGATTAACACATTTAAGGCTTGGTTTCCGCCTCCACAAGCTGCATATCTAAATGTTTGCAAGGGCATAAAACGCTTGAACAAAGGATAAAAGCTATCAATAACAGAAAGTAGAACCGAGCGGATATAAAGGTGAAATCTTTTTAGCATGTGTGCGCAAATATAAGATTTGATTTTCTGAATGCTGGCATGGCAGCGCAGCTAAACAATGCCGTTTTTACTGCGCTGCCAGCATATTTTAATCGCACTCTTGTGAAGTATATGTCCATGTTTCTGCAATTTCTCCACTTTGCATATAATTTTCGCTATTGTTGTATTGCCACCAGAATTTATTGCGAGGTCTGATGGTATTCCCAATTTCATTCATAGAATCAGCATCAAAAAGTCGCCCGTTAGCCATTACATAAATGATACTTTCGCTATTGCGGATGTTATCCAGCGGGTTTTCATTAAGCACTATTAAATCTGCCAATTTCCCTTTTTCTAAAGAACCTATTTCTTTATCCATACCTAAATAGCTGGCTCCGTTAATAGTTGCTGTTTTCAGAATATCATGAGGTTTCATGCCGCCTTGTCCAAGCATCCACAGTTCCCAGTGTGCGCCTAAACCTTGCAGTTGCCCATGAGAACCCAAATTTATCTTTGTTCCGCCATTGGCAATTTCATTTACCGCTCTGGAAATATTAATATGCCCATAATCTTCATATTCTGATGTGGTTCTCCTTCTTGAGCGGCTGTCTACAATAGAACGCGGGGTGAAATTCAGCAGTTTCTGCTTTTCCCACACGTTTGTTCTGTCGTACCAATAGTTTTCTCCAGATTGTGTGCCGTAAGAAACTATTAGTGTAGGGGTATAAGCCGTTTTGCTATTGTTCCAGAACTGGGTAACATCTTTATAAACCGGCACTACAGGAATGTTATGCTCAATACCGGTATGGCCATCGGCAATCATATTCATATTGGTGAAAAAGGTAGAGCCACCTTCGGGCATTACCATCATTTTTAGTTCCCTTGCTGCTTGCAAAATCTGTTGGCGTTGGTCTCTGCGTGGCTGATTATATGATTTTACAGTAAAAGCACCCACCGCCTGTAGTCTTTTCAGGTGCGAGCGGGCATCTTCTAAGCTATTGATTACAGCTTTAAAATCGCCATCTGCGCCGTATAAAATTGTTCCTGTAGAATATACACGAGGTCCAATTAATCTGCCAGCTTTTAACATTTCAGACTGGCTAAACGCCATTTCGGTATTACTGGAAGGGTCATGAGCGGTAGTTACACCATAAGCCAGGTTGGCGTAGTAAGACCAGTCTTGCTGCGGACTAATCCCGTCTGGGCTGGTGCGTAAATGAGCGTGAACATCAATCAGACCAGGAATAATGGTTTTTCCGTAAGCGGGATATACAGTCGCATCGTCCGGAATTTGTACTTCGTTATCTTTTCCTATGGCTAGAATTCTGTTTTTATCTATTACGATGGTTCCCTCTTTTATCACTTCATCACCTTTCATGGTAATGATAGTAGCTCCTTTGAAGGCTATTTTCCCTTCAGGTATGTCAGATTCCAGTTTTAGTCCAATTTCAGTACCTGCCGTGTCTGAGGTTGATTTTTCTTTAGACTCTTCGGCAAAGGGGAAAACATCTCGGATATCTTTGGTGTAAAATTTAGAACCTAAAGTCCAATTAATGTTTCTGCTGTTTTTGCTCCAATGAATATAAGAGCCGGCATCTTTGCTTACTTTTTTTACGGGGAACGAGTTTGATTCTCCCGATAGTTCTACATCATGGGCTCCGGCAGCAAAAGGCGTAAGGTAAATATTATGAAGCTCATTAAAAGCAAGCCATTTATTATCCGGGCTGATGATGAAATCTGTAGCGTAGGTAGAAACATAATGAGTTTTTAGGTTTCCGCCTTGTATATCGCAACTTTTAAAATGTTTTTTCTCGTTCTCAAAGGTTTGGAAGAATATTCTGTTATCGGCTTTATTAAATTGAGGTTTAATGCCTTTTTTTGAAACCAATGTTGCATTACCTCCGGCTGCCGGCATGGTGTAAATGCCTGTGTTTTTGCCAAAAGTGTAGCCCAGTACATCATTCCCAGAACCTTTTCTAAATACAATAAGGTCTCCTTTATTATTAAATTTAGGCGAATAGTAGAATCCGCTTTGTTGGGTAAGTTTCTCTGTATCTCCGGTTTTCAAATTAATTTTCATGATAGAACCTTTCAGCTCATCATTCCAGGTGGTGTATACAATGCTGTTGCCATCGGGGCTAAAACAAGGTTCAAATTCCCAGTCGGTGCCTTTTGTTAGTCTTTCTGGTTTTCCAGCCGGTAAATTTTTAATGTAAATATAGCCAGCGGCGTTAAAAGCAGCTTTTTTCTGGTCTGGCGAAGTAACCAGCTGCCTAATCATTTTTACATCAAACTCGTCTTTAAAAACCTGTTGCTCAAAATGTAAAGCTTCTACAATATTTTGCTTAACGTTTACCCTAAACGGGATTTCTTCTGGCAACTGCGTGTAAATATCTATTTTCCTGATTTTTCCTTTTGCGTAAAATACCAGTGTTCTGTTATCTGGCAGCCAGTTAAAGTTAGAATATACACCAAAAATAGCCCATGTTTCTTGCTGGTCTCTGGATAAATCATCATAAACCATAAATTCTTCACCCGTTTCCAGATTATGTATCATAAGGCTGGATTTTAGCCTGATTCTCTTCACATAAGCCAGCATTTTACCATCGGGAGAAACTTGTGGCCTTACTGCACCACCGCTTCCTCCGGCTACATTTTCAATACTGTTATCACCAAGATTTAATTTCTTTATTCTGTAAATTTCGTCATTAGGATCTTTGTTATACTGGAAATACGGCCCATCGGTAATATCTTCACTAAAGAAAATAGATTTTCCATCGCGGGATGCCCAGGGTTCTCCCAGATCTTGCTGATCGTTTTTTCTTTTGGTAAGCTGGATACCCGCGTAACCGCCCGAGAAATGATACATCCATAATTCTCCGGCTCCCAGAGAACGATGTCCGGTAAAATGCTTACGAGCAATCAGATATTGCCCGTCTGCCGTCCAAACCGCATTATTTAACAACCTGAAAGTTTCTTTGGTAACAGCTCTCTTGTTAGAACCGTTGGCATTCATTACCCAGATATTGTCACCGCCATCCTTATCGCTGTTATAGGATATATATTTTCCGTCGGGTGAAAAACGTGGTTGTACTTCCCATGCCATTCCGCCTGCTAAAAGCTCCGCATCGCCGCCACTTACTGGCATTTTGTAGATGTCGCCCAGTAAATCAAAAACAATAAATTTCCCATCCGGACTCACGTCTAAGTTCATCCATGTTCCTTCATTGGTGGTAAAGTTTACGCTTTTTATTTGCCCGCCAGGTTTTTCAATATTCCAGTTATTTTGGGCATATAGCGGTAAAGTTAAGGTAGAGGCTAAAACGAAAGTCAAAAAAAATTTATTCATAGCAGTAAATAAGTGCGCAATTTAAGAATTTTTATAGCTTTGATTGGTTTCAATACAAATGTCAATACAACAAATTTTAAAACAATACTGGGGTTATGATAGTTTTCGTCCGCTGCAAGAAAACATTATAACGTCTGTAATGGAGAAATATGATACATTGGCACTTTTGCCTACGGGCGGAGGTAAGTCTGTTTGTTTCCAAGTACCTGCCCTGGCTATGGAAGGCATTTGTATTGTTGTCTCTCCGCTGATAGCGCTGATGAGAGATCAGGTCGAAAATCTTCAAAATAAAGGGATCCAGGCGCTGGCTATTATCTCTGGGATGGGGAAAAAGGAAATAGATATAGTGCTTGATAACTGTGTTTATGGCCCCGTTAAGTTTTTATATATTTCGCCAGAGCGATTGATGACGGATTTAGTGCGTGAACGTATAAAGTACATGAACGTAAATCTTTTTGCGGTAGATGAGGCACATTGTATTTCGCAGTGGGGATATGATTTTAGACCTCCGTATTTGCAAATTAGGGAATTACGGAATATCCATCCTAAAGTACCTATACTGGCTTTAACGGCTTCTGCAACTCATAAAGTGCAGCAAGATATTATGGAAAAGCTGGATTTTAAGGATGACGCCAAACTGTTTAAGAAAAGCTTTGCCCGGCATAACCTCTCCTATGCAGTGCTTAACCTGGAAAATAAGCTGCAAAAGCTGGTAAATATATGCAATAATGTAAAAGGGAGCGGGATTGTGTATGTGCGAACCCGAAAAGATACAGTAGAAATTGCTAAATTTTTAAATCAATATAAGATTCCGGCTTTATTTTACCATGCGGGTTTGGATAGCGAAGGTCGTAACCAAACTCAAAAGGCCTGGCTGAACGATAAGGTAAAGGTTATTGTGGCTACTAATGCTTTTGGGATGGGGATTGATAAACCTAATGTAAGGTTTGTAATACATTACGAAATGCCAGAAAGCCCCGAAGCTTATTATCAGGAAGCAGGAAGAGCCGGCCGAGATGGTGAGAAGGCTTATGCGGTGTTGCTGCATCAGGAACAGGATGCGGTAGCTTTTAGAAAACGCTTTGTACAAAATTTTCCGCCTATAGAAGAGATTAAGAAGATTTACCATTTTTTATGCAATTACTTGCAAATTCCTATTGGGGCAGGCGAGGGGATTGTTTATAATTTCAATATCGGCGATTTTTGTGCTAAATTTCAGTTAGAGGTTATTATTGCTATCAGTGCTATAAAAACTTTAGAGCATAACCAATATTTGGTGCTAAGCGAAAATGCTTTGCTGCCTTCCAGGTTACAGTTTTTGGTAGACGGCGAAGACCTGTATAAATTTCAGGTGCAGCATGCTAAGTACGATTTTTTTATTAAAAGTATTTTAAGGTTGTACGGAGGTGCTTTTGACAGGTTTGTAGCTGTTAAAGAATCTGAAATTTCTAAAAAGAACAGCATTTCTACCAACGATGTTTATACCATGTTGGAAGAAATGCACCGTTTGGAAGTGATTAACTATATCAGGCAAACAGACCATCCCTTGGTAACGTTTTTGCAACAACGATACCCGACAGATAATGTGCATATTGATGCTAAATATTACGCAGAGCGGAAAGAAGTTTTTGCAGATAAAATGAAAGCCATGCTAAATTATGTTTCGCAAGATATATGCAGAAGCAAACAGCTTTTAACTTATTTTGATGAAAAGAATCCGGAAGAATGTGGCGTTTGTGATGTTTGTATTGCCAATAAGAAAACTATTGCATTAAAAGACCAACTGGTAACTGGCTTACTGGAAGCTGTAAACGGGAAGCAATTGCTATTGCAAGAATTGCTAAACGCTGTAAAAGGCGGTACCGAAGATGATAAACTAAAAGCTATTCGTGTTTTATTGGATGCCGGGGATATAAAGAAGACCGGAGATTATTATCACTTGTGAGTTTTAGGCAAGCACAAAGGTCTAAAATACACCTGGAAGTTTTTGATTGTTTTTACTGCCTTCTTTTGTGCCGTAGGGTTAATGGGCAAATATAGCGGCTTAGACTTTTTGTTGGGGCAGAGGCTTTGGGTTGTCTCAATCTGGCATAAGCTAGTATTTTTAAAAATTAGTTATGGGCGGTAGTTAATTATATAACAATCTAATTTTGTTTATATTTACCTCATTATACAATACACTATTAATATTGAATTTCGAAGATTTTAAATTTACCCCCGAACTACAGGAAGGTTTAGACAGTATGGGCTTTACCAAACCAACGCCTATACAAGAGCAAACTATTCCTGTAATATTGCAAAACAAAGATATTATAGCTTGCGCCCAAACCGGAACAGGAAAAACTGCATCTTACCTGTTGCCGGTACTACATAAAATCAGTTTAAAACAAACAGACCAGGTAAATACCCTAATTCTTGCACCTACCAGAGAACTGGCTTTACAAATAGACCAGCAGATTATGGGTTTGGGCTATTTTACCGGAGCAACTTCTATTGCTGTGTACGGTGGTGGCGATGGCATAAATTACGAACAACAAAAACGCTCTATTACAGAAGGCGTAAATATTATTGTAGCCACACCCGGCAGGTTAATAGCGCATCTCACCTCTGGCAAAATAAAATTTAACCACCTGGAGCATTTGATATTGGATGAAGCCGATAGAATGCTGGATATGGGTTTTTATGAGGATATTGTTCGCATTATCAGCTATTTACCGCAGAAACGCCAAAACCTATTGTTTTCTGCCACCATGCCGCCAAAAATAAGGACACTGGCTAAGAAAATTTTAAATAAACCGGCTGAAGTTAATATTGCAATCTCTAAGCCTTCAGAAGGTATCAATCAGCAGGCCTACATGGTTTATGATGATCAGAAATTAGATTTGATAAATCATATCCTTAGCGACAAAGCATTTACCAGCACTATCATTTTCGCATCCCGAAAGGAAACTGTAAAAAAGTTAAATGCGGAACTTAGGCGTAAACGTATAGACTCTGAAGCTTTCCATTCTGATTTGGAACAGGAACAGCGGGAAGAGATTATGAACCGTTTTAAAGGTAAAAAATTACCGGTTTTAGTAGGTACAGATGTTATTTCAAGAGGTATTGATGTAGTGGGAATCAGTTTAGTTGTTAATTACGATGTCCCGCCAGATCCTGAAGATTATGTACACCGCATCGGTCGTACGGCCAGAGCAGAGACTACCGGAACGGCCATTACTTTTATTAACGACAAAGATCAAAGGCGTTTCTCGCAGATAGAGCAGTTAATTGGGTATGAAATTGAGAAGCTAGCCTTACCGGAAGGTTTTGCTGAAGCACCGGTTTATAACCCTGCTAAAAAAATTGTAAGAAATAAAAATTCTAATAAGAGCGGAAGCCAAAAGAAAAAGTTTAACCCGAAATGGAAAAAGAAAAAAGATACTAATTGACATAAATTCGGGTTAAACCAGGCATGCAATCGAAGTAACAGAAAAACAGGTGTATAACCAGTTTATAATTAATCCATTAATCGGTGTAGCTTTTTAGTATAGGATAAGAATAGGACAAGAAACCTCATCTTACGTCCATCTTACGTTCATCTTACGTTCATCTTACGTTAGAGTAGGGAAATATTCAGCAGATTATTGGATGAGTTTTATTGCTGTAGCTATACGCTGCATAGCACAACAGGAAGCGATTAGCTTTCTTTAACCAGGTCCAAAAGAGAAGGGATTTTGGAGATGGAGCTTTCTTTAGCTATGCTAAAATAAGCTAAAAAATTAAAATTAACGTGAGTTTGGGCTAATAATATTTTTTTGCTAATAGTTAGCAATACCGCTTTATTTAAATTCAGCTCTATCTTATCCCCAATTTAGGGTAATTAGCCTCTCTTTTTATATCATCTCTAATTTCGTTCGCAATTCTTTCGAGATATCATCTGTTAACTTTAACACATTTGCTAACTCGTTTACAGAATTATCTACAATTACATTGCTTCTATCTCTGTGAGGTAATAAAAATTCATTGAAAGAGGGAAGTACATGGTTGTACCATTTGTATAAAATATCGTCTTCAGAATAACCGCGTTCTGTTAAGTCTCTGTTTAAGCGTCGTTCTAGTGCTATTTCTGCTTTGGCATCAATAAAAATACGGTAATCAAACAGACAGTCTATATTGGGGTAATGGTAAATAAACAATCCCTCGATGATTAAAATTGGAGCGGGCTTAATTTCTAATAATTTAGGTTTTGCTTTGCCGTTGTTAAAAGTATATTCCTGTTTATAAACTGTTTTATAGTTAATCAGGTCTTTAATGTCGGCTTCAAACTGCTGGGTATCAATACAAGAAGGCAAATCAAAATTGTGCAGTTTGTTTTCCTCGGGCGTCATGTTTTTACCTACCGGGATATAATAATCGTCCTGCGAAACCAGGCAAACCTCTTCGGTAGAAAAATGATTGAGAAAGCAATTCAGGAAAAACGTTTTTCCTGAACCACTACCACCAGCAACACCAACAATAAAGGGCTTATCTGTCATTAGGTAAACCGTAGGTAATGTTAACCAGGAAACGTTTGTCTAATGCACCCAAAGCTTCTGCCACCGCTTTATTTATTACAATAATAACATCTTTGGTGGTTTCGTTTTCGGTATATTTTCCAACCACTTTGGCAAAAACGCTTCTATTGGTCATCGGATTAAAAATCTTCACAATGGTTCCTATAGGGGCAATGCTGTGCAAAGCGTAGCTCTTAGAGTTGTCCAGATTTTCATCGTTAATCCAAACGGCAATACCTTTTTCGTTCTTTTCGGTAATCCCGTAACGATTTTTTTGAATATTGATTGATTCGTTAGAATCCGTAGAGTCTACATAACGGATTTTGGATGGCGGTGTTTGTATATCAGGCTTTTTGACAAGTTCTGGCTTGCCGGAATTGCCTGTTACCACTTCAGGAGTAAGGCTAACAGCATCATTTACTAAAACTTTTAAAGTCTGTCCAATGCTTAGGCTGTTGGTTTTTAGATTGTTTAATAGTTTTAGATCGTCTACACGCATATTGTACTTACTGGCAATAGCATATAGCGTTTCTTTACTTTGCACCACGTGGGTAGATTCTCTTTTCCCGCCGGTATTATTACCACTGCCAGCATTATTGCCACCGCCAAAAACAGTTGGTTTAGCAGAAAAATCTTGCTGAGTAGGTATTTTTATCGTAGCGCCTATGGCTAATGGAACGTTGCTGTTAAAATCCATTATAGTTTTTGGCGGCACATGGTATCTTCTTGATAAAGAATAGTAGGTCTCTTTGGGCTCTACTTTATGTAATATGACTTTTTTCCCTGATAAATTCTCTACTCCAATAGAATCTCTAAAAGAAGCTGCGGATGCTGAAAAAGACAGTATAGAAAAAACTATTAATAGAGTATGCTTAAACTTCATGAATAAATTCTTCTCTGTAAAATTTTACAATTATACTAAATAACTAACAATTTCCGATTTGTTACGGAGATAAACAAGTTTATCTTGCCAGACAAAAAACGTATCAGGAGCCATTTTTTGTATATCGGTATTTAAATAATCTGAGAATATTAGATTGTCCTGATAAAACACACGGATGTGCTGATTGATAATGCCATCTTCTTTAGTATAAAAAGATTTAAAGCTTAAATTGTTGATTTTTAGGAGTTGATAAGAGTCTAAAATACTATCGCTCCAGAAAGATTGCGGTATCGCTATATTGTTTGATACAGGTGTATAAAGGCCAATATCTGCTGCTGATATATTTTTGAGTAACAATCCTGTTTGATGGTCTAAAAGTTCATTTCTTTTAGGTTGTATTTTAGAGTTAAAGGCCAGTACTCCTTGCTCTGTAACATATTCTAAACTATAACTGAAATTCTGCCACAGCACCTGATTGTTATAAACATCATAAGCAAGAATACCTTTTCTGGCAGGCGAAAATTCGTTCTCAAAACCTTGAAAGAAAGTAATGCCATTGTAACACGCCGAAACTGAAAGCAACCAGGCTTCATCAAATACTTTTTCTGTAGCTAAAAATCTGTTCTGCTTAAAATCATAAGCGTAAAAGTAGACTTCTTTATTTTCTGTCCGGCTTTCAATCCATAAGAGATTTTTTTGGTCATCAAGAACAATTTTCCAGATTGTTCCTTTTAAATTTTCAGAGAACAGATGCTTTAACGTATATTTAATGGGCATATACCAAAAATACAAATAATTATGAGGAGAATATTATATCTGCTGCTTCTTTTAATCGCATATAACACGCTGTCAGCACAAACAAAAGTCTATCAGTTTGATTTAAAGGACGAAATCAACCCCGCATCGTGGCGAAGTACCAAGAAAGCAATGGCCAATGCTAAAGAGTTTGGCGCAGAAGTTTTGCTGATTAATATGAATACTTTTGGTGGTATGCTGGATTATGCAGATTCTATCAGAACGGCCTTGCTAGATTCTGATATGCGTACCATAGTGTATATTAATAACAATGCGGCATCTGCCGGAGCTTTGATTTCTATTGCCTGCGATAGAATTTATATGCACAAAGGAGCCAGTATTGGCGCTGCAAGTGTGGTAAACGGAACCGGGGAGGTGCTACCAGAAAAGTACCAGTCTTATATGAGAGGGTTGATGCGGACCACTGCAGAGAGTAAGAACAGAAATCCTAAAATTGCAGAAGGCTTTGTAGACCCAGATTTAGAAATTAAAGATATTAAGCCCAAAGGAAAGGTACTCACGTTTACAACTGCCGAAGCCATTGCTAATAATTATTGCGACGGAGAGGCTAATTCTATAACCGATATTTTTGAAAAAGAAGGCATAACGGCGCCAGAAATTCAAACCTATACACCTGCTTTAATTGATTATATTATTGGGTTTTTATTGACGCCTGCAATTAGTGGAATGTTGATATTACTTATCATCGGCGGAATTTATTTTGAGCTTCAAACTCCCGGAGTGGGCTTTGCTTTGATAGTTTCTATTGTAGCAGCATTACTGTTTTTTGCACCTCTATATTTGGAGGGAATGGCAGATAATTGGGAAATTGTATTATTCATTATCGGGATAATTTTATTGATAGTAGAAATTCTGATTATACCGGGCTTTGGTGTCTTTGGAATTCTGGGAATTATATTTATAATTACCGGACTGGCATTTAGCATGGTGCTGAATGATTTTTTTGATTTTAACGTAACTTCAGGAGAAAGATTAGTGAACGCATTTTTATTAGTTGTGATATCCATCATTGCCTCTATTACACTTTCTGTGTTATTTGGTGGAAATATTTTAAAGTCGAGGGCTTTTAAAAGGTTAGTTTTAGAGGATGAGCAGACTTCTGCACAAGGATATCAGGTAATTAAGCCAGCTATAGAACTGATTGGCAAGCAAGGCTTTGCTAAAACTGCGCTGCGGCCTTCAGGTAAGATTGATATCGATGGCGTGTGGTATGATGCGGTTTCTAATGACGGTTATATAGATAGCGGGGTAGAAATTATTGTAAACAAAATAGAGAATTACAATGTTATAGTAAAAAAACTAAATTCATAGGAGTTTAAAATATGGGAGTTAATAAAATAGGTCTGGACGACAAAGAAGTAAGAGAGCTGGTTGATCTGCTGAATGACCTTTTAGCAAATTACCAGATACATTATCAGAAATTAAGAGGATGCCACTGGAATGTTAAAGGAAATGATTTTTTTACCCTGCACCTGAAATTTGAAGAGTTGTATAACAATGCGCAATTAACTATAGATGAGTTGGCTGAGCGTGTTTTAACTTTAGGCAAAGCGCCGTATAGCACCTACACAAATTACATCAAGGTGTCTAAAATTAAAGAAATCAATACAGAAGGCCTGGCACCGGAAAAAATGGTTGAGGCTATTATTGAGGATTACAAGCTTTTAATTGAACTGGAAAGAGAGATTATAGAAACTGCATCTGAAAGCGTAAATGACGAAGGTACTGCAGATATGATTACCGGTTTTATGAAATTCCAGGAGAAAACCAGCTGGATGCTGAGAGCTTATAATGGAGGTAAATAAAACAATTTAGTTTTATAGATGAGAGCCTTTCCGGATGTTTATCTGGAAAGGCTTTTTTATTTCTTTATAGGGCATATCTCAAAATGATCAAAAACAAAAAAGCTGTTCTCGGTTGAACAGCTTTTTTCTATTGAATAGATTTTGTTTTAAAACCTGGCTCCAAATGTTAAAGAGAAACGGGTTACGTTTTTATCGATACTCGCATAAGGATGGTTTCCACCACTTAATGTATAGGCGCTATAACCGTCTTTTGTTTCATAAACCATTACAGCAGCATCTATAGAATAGTTTCCAACCCTATAACCAAAACCACCAGAATATCTGTTAATTGAATTATCTACGTTACTATTTTGATATGGATCGCCCATATAACGATAGCCTGCTCTTACCGCAAACTCATTACTTACTTTATATTCGCCCCCTACACCAAAATTAACCACTTCCTGATATAAAGATTGTATATTATTATTTGTTAAGGTCTCTAAAGCTCTGTCGGTAGAACTAAATTTCATTCCAGCATAGTCCACAAAGTTGATATCGGCACTTAAAAAACCTTTATTTCCAATAATATAAGAAACTCCTCCGTTTAGTTTTAAAGGTGTTCTAAGATTGTAAGTAGAGTACCAATCTTGCTCACCGTTTATTCTTTTATTATCAGGGTCGTTAAAGTTGATATTTTCGTAATAATTGTCTGTCAACTCATAATAGGTTGGGGTTTCTAAAGACATACCAATTCTAAACTCTTTTGCAGGCTTTAAAATAGCACCTATCTTGAAGTTTACTCCAGAGCCCTGTGTATCATAACTTCTTAAGAAATTGGCATTATAAGTAGTTGCCGGCGACCAAAACTCACCGATTTCATTCAATCTTTCTTGTGATGTGTAATTAACAGAAGCAATACCAACGCCCGCACCTATGTATACGTTATTGCCGAAATTTAAACCAAGAGAAAGATCAACATTAGATGAGCCTCCTTTTCTTACAATATTAAGGTTTTGATCGGCATCTGATGCAGTATTTGGGAAATAGCTATTGGTTGGAGCGGTTGTTCCGTTACCACTTTCTATCAAATATCCTTGCCAGCCTGCATACGTAATTTCTCTGGAAATATTCTCGGGAATAACACCCTCATCATTAGCAATATCAGCCAAATAATCGCTTAAGCCGTTTTCATTGGTAACACCAGAAAATTTAAGGTCATTTCTGAAAAAATTATTTTTCTGGTAGCCTATCCCATAGTTTACAGAAACCAATCCTTTAGAAGTATTGTCTCCAAACTTTGATGCTCTGGAATGAAAAACAATTCCAATATTATTGATAGTAGGGTTGAAATTGGAGTTGCTGGCACTAACGCCTAAAAAGTCAGAGTTATTTTTGGTATTGTTAAAACCGGTTGTTAAAGAGAACTCAGATTTACTGAACATTCCCAAACCGGCTGGGTTGCCGTAAAGCGAACTTAAATCGCCCCCCATAGAAGTGTGTTGTCCGCCTAATCCGTTAAATCTTGCGGTGGCACTATTTTCTGCTCCAGAGAATCTGAGCACATCTTCTTCATATTGTGCAAAGACATTGCCTGAGATAAATACAGCTAAAGTTGCGCCTATTATGTTTCTGAAATTCATAAACTTAAATTTTAAGAAACCATTGCAAGCATTTAAAAATGTTGCAATGGTATAAAATACTAATTAACCGTATATGTTGTTGATTATCTTGAAGGTCTTGATGAACCGCCTCCGCCACTACCACCAGAGCTTCTGCCGCCACCATAAGAACCGCCGCTACTTCCACCAGACGGATAAGATTGTGGTGGTGGAGAATATCTCTCTGGTCTGCTAGATTCTGTTCTTGCCGGTCTTTCTTGTGGTGCAGATTGCGTACGTGTTGGCCTTTGCTGTACAGTACCTTCCGTTCTGCTTGGTCTGCTGCCACCAGTGCCCGTTGTTCCGCCAGGTCTGGTATTCCCTACAGAAGGTCTCGTTGTGCTGCCTTCAGATCTACTTGGCCTGTTTGCTGGCATTTGTATTCTTCCTGTACTGGGTCTGCCAGCATTTGTATTACTGGTATTGTTGCCTGCCTGCGGGCGCACCGCGTTTACGCCTCTTGAAGGTCTTGGGTTGTTAGTTCTTACGTTTCCGCCCCAAATACCTCCGCCGTAATAACCGTTACCCCAATAAACCGGGTTGTATACAGAATACATGCCCCAGTAATTATAACGGTATGGGCTATACCACGGATTGTAAGCCCACGGGCTCCATCCCCAATTGTTCCATCCATAATAAAATGGATCGTAACCCCAGCTATTCCAACCTAAATGCCAACTGTTCCAGCCCCAGTTATTCCAACCCAATCCTACAGAAAATCCGGGTCTGTGCCAGCTGTTGGCATAGAAAGGATCGTAATAAAACGGGTCATAATGCAGGTAGCTATCATAATAGGCATCTCTCCAGCTATATGGAGTTCTGCGGTTAATATCCAATCTTGAATCGTAACCCTCTTCTTCATAGTAAGAATTGTTATCTTCCCGACTTCCTTCCGGGTAGTTGGTTACGGTTCTAGGTGTATAAGTTATTTTTCTTGCTTCTACTTTAGAGTCATAAACATCGTCATTAGATGCACTCTGTGTAGCCATCTGACTGGTAGAACAGCCAACAGCAAGGGAAATTGCTATTCCTGAAAGTAAAAAGTGTCTTAATCTAGTTTTCATCTCGCCCCCAATTATTTATATAGTTTAGGAATAAAAATACGTAAATACCTTTTCTATTATTTACGGACTGAGTAATTATTCTGCTACATAAGTACAGACTATTTTTCTTTGCAAAGGTTTAAAATATTTTAAAGGATTTATAAGCCTAATATTTTTAACTTTGAGCCACAAAATAGTTTATAAAATTACAAAAAATATTCCAATCCAGCTCATGAGTAAAGGTTTAACCAGCAGATCAGAAGATTATTCGCAATGGTATAATGAATTAGTAGCTAAAGCCGATTTGGCAGAACATTCTGCTGTAAGGGGCTGTATGGTGATTAAACCATACGGGTATTCTATTTGGGAAAAAATGCAGGCTATACTCGACCAAAAATTTAAAGACACAGGCCACAGTAATGCTTATTTCCCATTATTCATTCCTAAGTCATTTTTTTCTAAAGAAGCCTCTCACGTGGATGGATTTGCAACCGAGTGTGCTGTTGTAACTCATTATCGATTAAAAAACGATGGTACGGGAAATATTATTGTAGACGAAGAGGCGAAGCTGGAGGAAGAGCTTATTGTAAGGCCAACTTCCGAAACTATTATTTGGAATACCTATAAAGGATGGATAGAATCTTACCGTGATTTGCCTATCCTGGTAAACCAATGGGCAAACGTTGTACGTTGGGAAATGAGAACCCGTTTGTTTTTACGCACAGCGGAGTTTTTATGGCAAGAAGGGCATACGGCCCATGCCACGGCAGAAGAAGCTATTGAAGAAACTGAAAGAATGCTTGAAGTTTATGCGGATTTTGCGGAGAATTATTTGGCCTTACCGGTAGTAAGAGGTAAAAAGACAGCTAATGAGCGTTTTGCAGGTGCTTTAGATACCTATTGTATTGAAGCATTGATGCAAGATGGAAAGGCTTTGCAAGCCGGAACTTCACATTTCTTGGGACAGAATTTTGCGAAAGCTTTTGATGTGAAGTTTACCAGTAAAGAAGGAAAACAGGAGTATGTTTGGGCTACTTCCTGGGGTGTATCTACCAGATTAATGGGGGCATTGATTATGGCGCACTCGGATGATCAGGGTTTGGTACTACCTCCAAAATTAGCGCCAATTCAGGTTGTAATTGTTCCGATTAACAGAGGCGATGAGGAATTGCAAAAAATTACTGCTGTAGTAGACGGTATTATTAAAGACCTAAAAACAAAAGGTATTTCTGTAAAATACGATGACAGAGACACGCAAAGACCAGGCTTTAAATTTGCTGAATATGAAATGAAAGGTGTTCCTCTTCGTTTGGCTTTAGGCGGCAGAGATCTTGAAAATAAAACTATAGAAATTGCAAGAAGAGATACGCGTACTAAAGAAACTGTTGCTATAGAAAATATAGCTGATAAGGTGGAGCAGTTGTTGGAAGAAATACAAGCTAATATCTATCAAAAGGCAGTGCAATTTAGAGCAGAAAATACGGTTAAAGTAGATTCTTATGATGAGTTTAAACAAATTTTAGATGATAAACCTGGCTTTGTTTTAGCACATTGGGACGGAACACCGGAAACAGAGCAAAAAATAAAAGAAGAAACTAAAGCTACTATAAGATGTATACCTTTAGCTAATGAGCTGGAAGAAGGAGTTTGTATCTATAGCGGCAAGCCATCTACCCAAAGGGTGCTGTTTGCTAGAGCTTATTAGATTTTATTATATTATAGGAAAGCGGATACTATGACAGATATCCGCTTTTTTGTTTAGAATTCAAAAGTCAGTAAAGAATGCTGACTGGCGGTATGAATATCTCGCCATACCCGATTGAGTTCCGTAGCTTTTTTAGCTGCTTCTAAACCGCAATAAGGATATAAAGCATCAACCATTTTTCTGGCGGTATGCGCTAATTGTCTACTTTTATTGTTGATCAATTTCAATGTGCTTTCTGAAAGTGAACCTGTCTTTGAAAATTCTTCCCAGGAAAAATCTGCACTATTGAAAAACTCAGAGCGGACAGACTGAAAGTTCTCTTTCAAATTATTAAGGTCTTGCTCAAAATATGTAAGCTGGGCTTGAGTGTAGCGTTTTTGTCCAGACCGGTTATAAAAATAATCTTCAACCAGTTCTACAAAGTGTAGTGCCATACCCGAATAATTTACCGCCAAAGTAGTTTCGGCAAGGGGCATAAATGGATAATTAAGTAAAGAAACGTCTACTTTTAGCTCGCCGTTGATTTGAAATATACGATTCTCCGGCACTTCTAAATCTCTCACCTCAAAAGCATGGCTTCCGGTGGCCACCAAACCAAAGTAAGCCCATTCACTGATAATCTCAACTTCTTCTTTTTTGAGGATAAAGGATTTTACGATTTCATTTCCCTCTTCGTCCAGAAGAGACTGTCCGTTAGTATCTGTTAAAATGCAATTTGCTGTAAAGACTGTAGCATGTAAAGCGCCACTGGCATATTTCCAAAAACCATTTATTATATAACCTTTGCTTGTTTTTGTAGCAGTTCCTCCAATGGCGCCACTGCCGGCAAAGCAAGCTTTTTGATCTTGGAATATCTCTTCGGCTAAGCTTTTATCTAAAAATCCGGAAAACCAGGCCGCTCCGCTGCAAAGTGTTACTGTCCAGGCTAAACTACCATCAGCTTTAGCTAATGCTTCTTCCAGTCTTAAAATTTTTGGAAGGGGTTTTTCCAATCCACCGTAAATTTTTGGAACATAGAGATTAAACCAATTCTGTTGATAAATAAGATCTAAGACCTCAGGATGCAGCTTTCCGAGATTTTCTGCTTCAGCCGCATGTTTTTTTATGGTATCTACCCATGCTTGTTCAAACGTTATTTCCATTAGCTTTCAATTGTTTGTAACTGTTCTTTACGATAAATTTTCTTCCAGTCTATATAACCAAAAATGGCAACAATAAACAAGAATAAAGTTAGCATGGCCATCATTGGCAAGCCTTTATAAATAAGAAGCGGTATGGCTATGAAGTTAGAGATGTTTAAGAAAATCCAGTTTTCTATTTTACGTTTTGCAAGCAACCACATGCCTGCCCAGGCGGTAGAGGCTACAATGGCGTCTTCTAACGGAACATCAGACGTGGTAAATTTAATCAGGAACAAATAAAGCGCTATAAAACTTACGCCAACAATAGACAAGGCGGTAATCATCTCTCTTTTTGTGGTCCAGCTTACTTTAATAGTCATTTTAGATTTCTTTTGCACCCAAAAATACCAGCCGTAAATACTCATTATGAGATAATACATATTCAGCAAAGTTTCTGCATAAAGCTGGGCATGAAAAAGGAGGTAAGACGACAATAAAATCGATACAATCCCGGTAGGATATAATAAAATATTGTTTTTCCTGGCTAGCAATACTTCAGAAACACCAAAAATTACTGCAAGCCATTCTAAAATGCCCGTTTCTTTAATCTGAGTAAAAAACAGGGTAAACCATTCCTGTATGTTAGCTAATACCACACTATCAAATTTTAAAAAATAATAACACAGGGATGATTGTGAACCATTTCGCTACGCCAGCATTACCTGGATCAGCTTTCTAATGCCATAGAAGCATTAATGGGTATAATCTCAGCCAATTTACATTAGCACCCCTTTGTTAAACTGTTGCAAATATAGTCTTTTTAAGAGAATTTTAGTGTTAACTGAATAATGTACCTTTGCGGAGATGAAAGACTTCAACAGCGAGGAAGAGCTTAAAGCATTTTTAGATAGAAAAGTTGTCCAGTATAACCAGCCGGGATTTATAGCGAATGATCCTATTTGTATTCCTCATCTCTTTACAAAAAAACAAGATATTGAGATTATGGGATTTTGGGCGTCTATTCTGGCTTGGGGGCAGCGTGTTACCATCATCAATAAATCTAAAGAATTGATTGCTTTAATGGATGGTGCGCCGTATGATTTTGTATTGAACCATCAGGAAAGTGATTTGAAAAGGTTTGAGTACTTTAAACACCGCACTTTCAACTATACCGATACACTTTATTTTATTCGTTTTTTTAAGGAGCATTATAAGCAATACGATAGCTTGGAAGATGCTTTTTTGCCTTTTGCAGAATCGGCTATACATCCAATGTATCAAGACAATGTAATTAGCAAAAGCAGAACAGGTGGTAACGTTTGTTATAACAATCTTACTACCTTATTTTCTGTAGAGAGCAGCCTGAATTTTTTTAGGTCGTACTTTTTTTCTTTGGAAGATTATCCTAAACGTACCATTAAACATATTTCTTCACCTATGAAGAATGCTACCTGTAAGCGTATCAATATGTTTTTGCGTTGGATGGTGAGAAAAGACAATTGTGGCGTTGATTTTGGGATATGGGAAAGAATAAAACCAGCTCAGCTGATTTGCCCTTGCGATGTGCATGTAGATAGGGTAGCCAGAAAATTGGGACTCATAGAACGCAGGCAAACCGATTGGAAAACAGCTTTAGAGCTTACAGAAAACTTGAAAAGATTAGATGCCGAGGATCCTGTAAAATATGATTTTGCATTATTTGGATTAGGTGTAGAAGAAAAGTTTTAAATTATTTTTTCCACATGAAGATGTTAAGGGGTTTTAATATATCCGCTATTAAAGCTTAAATTTGAACTTTTATTAGGAACTAGAGATCATATTTAGGAAACAAAATTATTGAACTAACGTTTTAATTAAATAAAATATATAATACATATGCAACACAGAACATTATTATTAATATTATCTATCTGCTTTTTACTTGCTTCTTGTTCAGAAACTAAAACACTTTCTAATGGGGCTAAAGTAGATGCCAATCTTGCTGGAAGTTGGGAGTTAACTTATATAACCGGGCCGCGAATTACTTTTGACGGTTTATATCCAGACAAAAAACCACAGCTAATTTTTGATTTGAATGCGGGAAGAGTAAGCGGAAATACCAGTTGCAATTCTTTAACAGGAGCAATAAAAGCAAAAGGGAATAGTATATCTTTTAAAGAAGGATTCGCTGCCACGAAAATGTTTTGCCCGGGTTCTGGCGAAAGTGTATTTCTAAAAGCTTTGGAAGAGGTAGAAACGTATAAAATTACAGAAAATACGCTTGCCTTCTCTTCTGCCAGTGGCGAATTAATGAGATTTACCAGAAAATAAGCCGGTACGGTATAAGAAAACAACAGAAACACCGTTTGAATTTGCTGTATACTTATTTGCATGAATTTTTTTAAATCTATCAGGCTGCTTATTCCAACAGCATTTTTACTTGGCAGTTGTTCTTCTGTTTATATGCCTAATGTTCCGGTGGCTCCAATGTTTAGCAAGAAAGGTGAATTTCAGACTGCCGTTCATGTGAGTGCAAAAGGAAATATTAATGCTAATGTGGCTTTGGCGGTTTCAGACCATGTAGCTGTAATGGCAAACGGTTCGGTTATGGATAATAGTGGCAGACGGAAAGATTTTAGCCAGAATTTATGGGAAGTGGGCGCAGGATATTTCAGCACTTTTGGCGACGAGAAAAAACGGGTATTTGAAGTTTATGCCGGATATGGCAAAGGCGATACAGAAAGACGCTATAAAGATTTAACATACAACGGGCCTGTGGTGCATGAACTACAACAGGTTAATTTCGATAAGTATTTTGTTCAACTGAATTACAGCTCTAAAAAGAATAATAGCTTAAAGCTGTTCGGCGAAAGATATCCTTTAAGTTACGGCACCATTTTAAGGCTAAGCCATGTTTCTATGAACCGTTTTACCGCAAACAGTATCAATCAAAAGTTAGAAGATAATGTATTTATAGAACCGGTTTTCTTTACCAGAATGGCTTTAAGTAATAATTTTCAGCTACAATATTCTAACGGAAGCAATATTGGTTTAATAAAAAGAGATTACCTGAAAGCCGGAAACACAGTATTTACTTTGGGGATTATTTACAATATATTTTAACTGGCCAAGGGCTGGCAACTAAGTGATAAGTGATAAGAAAAGAGTTGGTCAGATTTTTGTAGTTTTCATACCCGTTTATTAAAGATATTTGGCTATGAAAAATCCAGGTAAAAAACCAGAAAACTTAGGAAAATCCAAACCTACAGAACACGAAATCACCAATGAAGAGCAATGGGTACATGATGTAAACGAAGAGTTTGCAGAAGACATACCGCCTTTAGAATATGATATAGATAATTTGGATTTTGATGATGAAGATGATTAACATTTAAAAATGAAAATTAAAATTATTGGAGCGCTGTGCCTGCTTCTGCTGATAGCAGGATGCGGTGTTAATCGACAAGCCAAAGAGCTAAAAGCTTTAGGAGACTGTAAATACGATTTACGGTCGGTAGATAGCATTCATATCTCAGGCATTCCTTTTCAGCAGCTGATTAATCAGAACAGCATTAACCTATCATCTGCACCGGCATTGGCCCTGGGTTTTCTCAGGAAAAATATCCCTTTTGAAGGAAGGGTTAATCTATCTATAGAAAATCCTACCACAAACCGGGCAGCCATTAACCAGTTTGAATATATTGTATTGCTTCAGCAAAAAGAGTTAGTACAGGGCCTGGTTAATCAGAAAATTAGTGTAGCAGCAGGGGAGAAAGCACAAGTGCCAATAAGTATTAAAGCCAATATTTACGATTTATTATCTGATGGTAGTTTAGAAGAAATACTTAATATCCTGAAATCAGAAAAGGGTTCAGGTGCAGAGGGTTTATTAACTGTAAAAATCAAACCCATTATACTTTTAGGGAATACCGCGGTAAAGTATCCGGGTTATATCACTATAGATAAAAAAATAAGTAGGGATATTTTATTGTAAAAAGTAGGTCTGTTCACTTATTGGTTCAGTAGTTCTGAGTTATTATCCGCGTTTATTGTTGTTATAAGTAGTTTTTTTATACTTGGCATCATTTTTTCAGTAAGGCATATAGTTTAATGATTTTAATAGTAAAGGCATGAAAAAGATATTGATAATAGCGGCAGTAGCAGCAGTTGTTACTGCTTGTAATAGCAATGCTAACAATTCTGAAGGAAAACATAATACTTATACTTTTAAAGATTCAGTGAAAATTATTCGCGATAGTTTAAGATTAGACAGTTTTGAAAGAGCAGAACAAGCTAGAAAAGACGAAGAAAGGAAAGCAGAAGAATTGGCAGCAGCAAAAGCACAAGCTAGAAGAGAAGGTGCTGCCTCTGTGCCAAGAACTACAGTGATAAACCAACAAGCACCAGCGCAACAGCAGAAAAAAGGTTGGAGTGATGCTGCTAAAGGTGCCGTAATTGGCGCCGGTGCCGGTGCAGTTACCGGGGTGTTAATCGATAAAAAAGATGGTAGAGGTGCTGCAATTGGGGGCGCTATTGGTGCTGGTACGGGTTACCTTATCGGACGTAAAAAAGATAGAGAGTCTGGAAGAGTCCAGAAATAATTATATGGATGGTTGAAAAAAAGGCGCTTGAATTTAAATTTAGCGCCTTTTTTAATCAAATAGTCTAAACGCAATAAATGAGATACATTGCTGGAAACTAAGTGGTTGTTCTGTGAGAACACGGGTCAGAAAAAGAAAATTTATGACGGTCGGTTTGACCTCCATATGGATTATTGTACCAGCAACTAAACTCTTTTTAAACTAATTAAACCTCTTACGTATGACTTTTCATACACCTAAAAACATTTGCTTATTCCTGATAGCAAATATTTTTTGCTCAACTGCTACCGCACAAAATTTATAATCCTTTTTTTAAATTGATTTTTTGAAACAAAAAAGGTTAACAGCTTATATTTGAGTAAATTGAAGCTTTTACAACCAAAATCTCGTATTAAGAAACATAGAATATATATATATCACCATTTTAACACCTCAATATGAAAACATTAAAAAATACCCTGCAAATTCTGCTTACATTATCCTGTTTTGTTTTACTTTTTAACAGCTGCAAAAAGAAAGACCATCAAAAGATAGAACTTCCTCCAATAACCATGGAAGGCAAAAACACTTTCGGATTCATGGTTGATAATACGATTTGGCTGCCAAGCACCAGACTTGTAGTGTTTCCTAACACAAGTAGAAAACTATGTATCAGCTACCAAAAAGAGACCGGAATGCTTTCAATAAGCAGCTACAGAGATAACCTAAAGGACAAGTCGTATGTAGATAATGTATACATTTATTTAAAGAATATAAAAGAAGAAAAAGTTTATGAATTAAATTCTTCCAACGTCAGAGAGATTAGCCTGTATATAGATAGGAATCCTACAAAAGCCCATTCTTTCATACCTTCATTAAACAAGGGAACGTTATATATTCATAAACTGGATACTATAAATAACATTATTTCGGGAGAATTTGAAATAGAATTTACAGAAGAAAACTCAAAAAAAACAATCTTAATTAATAAAGGAAGATTTGACCTTCAAATGGACTATTGCACTAGTAGCTAAACTCTTTATAAAATCATTAAACCACATTTAATCTCTTGCGTATGAAAATTTTTACATCTAAAAACATTTACTTATTCCTGGTAGCGGCGATCTTTAGTTTAACCGCTACTGCACAAAATCTAAGGGTTACCCATTATACTCTTAAGGGAGCAGAGTATACCGATTCTTTATGGTTTACACATCAGGAATTTATTAACCATGTCTATGGCAATTTGAATTTGCAGGAAGTAGGCAGCGGTTTTTTGATGGACAGGGCAGAAACTCCCTTAACTCCTGCTCACTATAACGGTGTTATATCTGTAGATCTTAAGGGCATACACTCTTTTTCAAATGCATTTAACATTTATAATTCTTTTTACGAGGCGGCTATAGATACCAATAGCCTGGAGCCGTATACCAGGCCAGACAGCCTAAGCGCCGAAGTAATACAGCTTGCCAGACAGGGCTATGTACCTATAGCATTTTTAGACCATGCCTATCACCGCATCAGGTCTGATGCCCTTAGCCTTGGATTGTTTACTACCAATATAGACAGCACTATTTTGCATGACAACCCAACACGCACCATTTCCCCTTATGAAGAGCACCGTCTTTTTATTGCTGCGGCTTATAGCATTAGTCCATGCTGGGAAGCAAAAAAAAGCATTTTCAAAATTTGTAGTGCCTCCCAAAAGTTAGACAAAAACTTTTGGGGGGCACACCAGTCATGTAGCAGCCTCTTTTTTCTTTAAAAATTTGGTTTCAAGATATATTTCTCGTAGAATCTGAAAATGTGTTCTGCGGCTTCTTCAGCAGTATCTACAATTCGGTAAAGATTTAAATCTTCCGGACTAATGTTGCGTTCTTTTTCAAGCATAGTGTTTTTAATCCAGTCTATTAAACCAGACCAATATTCAGATCCAACTAAGATAATAGGGAATCTGGCAATTTTACCGGTTTGGATGAGGGTGATGGCTTCAAACAATTCGTCTAAAGTTCCAAATCCACCGGGCAGCACAATATATCCCTGCGAATATTTCATAAACATCACCTTACGGATAAAGAAATAATCAAATTCTAAAAGCTTGTCTCTATCTATATATCTATTGTGGAACTGCTCAAAAGGTAATTCAATGTTTAATCCTACAGATTTACCACCTGCTTCATAAGCACCTTTGTTTCCGGCTTCCATAATGCCTGGGCCACCTCCTGTAATTACACCGTAACCACGTTCTGTTAACAATTCGCCAATTCTTACGGCCATTTGGTAATACTTACTTTCTGGAGACGTTCTTGCCGAACCAAAAATGGAAACACAAGGGCCAATTTTACCAAGTTTTTCAAATCCGTCTACAAACTCGGCCATTATTTTAAAAATCTGCCAAGAGTCGGTAACCTTTATTTCCTGCCACGTTTTATTTTCAAAAGCACTTCTTATTTTATCGTCATTCATACTTTATTGCTGTAATTCGTAAACTAGTTAAGCATATGGGCAAAATAGCTTTTTTATGGTTTATAGCTAAATTAATTTAATAATCTTTATTTAGAGGTACTTGGATGAAAGATCGCTTAGCGTAAATAGTGTGCTCATAAGCCTGTTGTACTAAGCTTGTTTTTTGGTAATATCAGTAACTAAATCAACAATTGAATAAAATTTAAACCCGCTCTGGTTTTAAATAATTATTTTCGCAGTATGAATTTTTCCTCTAAACTTTTAGAGAATGCCGTGGGTGAGTTTTCCAGATTGCCGGGGATAGGTAAAAAAACGGCTTTAAGATTAGTTTTACATCTTTTAAAGAATGATTTGCATGAAGTGCGAAACTTTAGCAATAGTATCACCATTTTAAAAGAGAATATTAAATACTGTCAGAAATGCCATAATATTTCTGATGACGCGGTATGCGAAATCTGTATCTCTCCTAAGCGGGATAATACGGTTATTTGCGTGGTAGAAGATACGCGAGACGTAATGGCTATAGAAAATACCAATCAGTACAACGGTTTGTATCACGTTTTAAACGGATTAATTTCTCCAATGGACGGTGTTGGCCCTTCTGATTTAACTATAGATTCGCTTATTAAAAGAGTGCAGCATGAAGAGGTTAGCGAAATTATTTTTGCATTAAGCGCTAATATGGAAGGGGATACCACCATTTTCTATCTGCACAAGAAATTAAAAGACTTTAACATAAAAATAAGCACCATAGCCAGAGGTATTGCTTTTGGCGGCGAAATAGAATATGCCGATGAAATTACGCTGGGCCGTTCTATTGCAACACGTGTGCCTTATGAAAATTCGTTGATTAAATAGCATTAGCCCAAAGCTTTAAATAATATGGATCTGATAAATAAAGTAGTAGTTATTACCGGAGCATCTAGCGGTATAGGAAAAGCCCTTGCAGAGGAATTTGCAAAACGTGGCGCAAATATAGTGTTGGGCGCCAGGCAGTATGTAAAGTTGTGCGAAATCACCAATGCTATTAATCAGAAATATCAAGTAAAGACTTTAGCGGTACAGGCAGATGTTACCAAAGAAGAAGATTGTAAAAACTTAATTAACCAGGCAGTTTTTACAATGGGACAGATTGATGTATTGGTAAATAATGCCGGAATATCTATGCGGGCGCTGTTTAGTGATTTAAATCTGGATGTAATTAAACAGGTTATGGACATCAATTTCTGGGGAACGGTTTATTGTACCAAATACGCCTTGCCAGAATTGTTGAAAGTGCAAGGCAGTGTTATTGGCGTTTCTTCTATTGCCGGTTATAAAGGCTTGCCGGGACGAACCGGATATTCGGCTTCTAAATTTGCTATGAATGGTTTTCTGGAATCTTTAAGGGTAGAGAACTTAAAAACGGGATTACATGTAATGACAGCTTGTCCGGGTTTTACGGCTTCCAATATCCGTAATGTTGCATTAAACGAGTCGGCGGTTTCGCAAGGAGAAACCAGTATGGATGAGGGTAAAATGATGACTGCCGAAGAAGTTGCAGTACATATCGTAAACGGACTCCTCAAAAAGAAAAGAGATTTGGTACTTACCGGCCAGGGGAAGTTAACCGTGTTCTTGCAAAAATTATTTCCTTCGCTGTTAGATAAATTGGTTTATAATCATTTCACCAAAGAAAAAGACCCTTTGATTAGATGATTTTATTTTCATCTTATGCCCATTATAGCAGTTATTGGAATAATCACTAAAATAGTTATCTGTTCTTAGGGGTAAATAAAAAACTATTTGTAATATCTCTAAAAATTATCATATTTGTCATATTAGGAAATGAAACATACAATAGTAAATACAGGTTGGTGGCTTTGCGAATTATCGTAGGCAAAACCTATTTGTATAAACTATAAAAATACTAAGAGGGGCTGCCAGTGGGTTGCCCTTTTTTATTTAAAAAAATATAGAGTTGCATGAAAGCGATACTTAATACATTATTCGAGCATAAAACATTTACCAGCGAAGAATCTAAAGAAATTCTCACCAAAATAACGTCGGGAGCATATAACATGTCGCAAATGGCGGCATTTATGACTGCTTATTGCATGCGGAGTATTACTGTAGAAGAATTGGCGGGTTTTAGAGATGCTATGCTTGAGCTTTGTTTGCCGGTTACTTTAAATAAAGAGTTTAACCTGATTGATTTATGCGGAACAGGCGGAGACGGGAAAGATACTTTCAATATATCAACCCTGGCATCTTTTGTAGTTGCGGGTGCAGGTTATAAAGTAGCAAAACATGGTAACTATGGTGTTTCATCAGGCTGCGGTTCATCTAATGTGATGGAATATCTGGGATATAAATTTACCAATGATACCGATACGCTTTACAAAAGCACAGATCAGGCGGGTATTTGTTTTCTACACGCTCCGCTATTTCATCCGGCAATGAAAAATGTTGCGCCTATAAGAAAAGAATTAGGCGTAAAAACCTTTTTTAATATGTTGGGACCAATGGTAAACCCGGCAAGACCGCAAAATCAGATAGTAGGCGTTTTTAGTTTAGAATTAGCAAGATTGTACGCTTATTTATATCAACAAACTGATATGAATTACACTATTTTACACGCTTTGGAAGGTTATGATGAAATATCTTTGACCTGCGATTTCAAAGTTTTCTCTAATCAGGGAGAAAAAATTTACCAGATAAGCGAATTGGGTTTTGAAAAAATAGATCCACAAACAATAGCCGGAGGGTCAACAGTGGAACAATCTGCAGAAATTTTCAAATCAGTTTTAAATAATCAGGCAACTGCAGAGCAAACAAACGTAGTATTGGTAAATGCAGCATTGGCAATTAAAACTTTAGAGCCGCAGATGAGTTTTGCAGACTGCTATTACAAAGCAGAAGAATCTTTAATTGCTGGCAAAGCGCTTAAATCTTTCAATACCTTACTATCATTAAGCAAATAGAAATGGCCTTGAAGATTAAAGTCTGCGGCATGAAGTACAAAGACAACATTAAAGATGTAGCCAACTTAAAACCAGATTACTTAGGGTTTATCTTCTATCCGAAATCTAAAAGGTTTATAGGGCTTGATTTTGATAAATCGCATCTACAGGAAATAGATAAATCGATAGAAAAAGTAGCCGTTTTTGTTAATGCCCACCATCATGAGATTGTAGAATTTAGTAGATTGTACGATATACAAACATTACAGCTGCATGGCGATGAAAGTGCAGACTTTTGCAAAGCGCTAAAAGACGAAGGGTTTAACATCATCAAAGCTTTTGGTGTAGATGCCAAATTCAATTTCAATAGCTTAAATAATTATGCCGATGCGGTAGATTACTTTTTGTTTGATACCAAAACATTAGATTATGGTGGTTCGGGCAAGGTGTTTGACTGGGAAGTACTGAATAATTATACGCTGGCCAAGCCATTCTTTTTAAGCGGAGGTCTAAGTTTGTCTAATTTAAAGGAAATAGAGAATTTAAAACACCCACAATTATATGTTGTAGATCTAAATTCTAAATTTGAAGTTGAACCAGGTTTAAAAAATAAGGAAATGCTAAATGAGGCATTTACAATTATAAGAGGAATAAGAAATGGGAAATAGTAAATATAGAATATCTGAAAACGGTTATTATGGCGATTTCGGCGGAGCATATATTCCAGAAATGCTCTATCCGAATGTAGAGGAGTTGAGGCAAAATTATCAGGCAATTATTGCTGATGAAAGCTTCCAGAAAGAGTTTAAATCCTTATTGAAAGATTATGTAGGCAGGCCTTCTCCTTTATATTTCGCTAAAAGGCTTTCCGAAAGGTATGGCGCAAATATTTTTTTAAAGAGAGAAGACCTGAACCATACCGGTGCGCATAAGGTAAATAATACCATCGGTCAAATTCTTCTGGCTCAAAAATTGGGTAAGAAGCGCATCATTGCCGAAACTGGTGCGGGACAGCATGGTGTAGCAACAGCTACAGTTTGTGCACTTAAAGGCTTAGAGTGTGTGGTTTATATGGGCGAGATAGATATAGAAAGACAGGCGCCAAACGTAGCTCGTATGAAAATGATGGGCGCCACCGTTATCCCCGCAACATCTGGAAGCAAAACTTTGAAAGATGCTACCAATGAAGCCATGAGAGATTGGATCAATAATCCGGAAGATACACATTATATCATAGGTTCTGTGGTTGGACCTCATCCTTATCCGGAAATGGTTGCTCAGTTTCAATCGATAATTTCTGAAGAAACTAAAAAACAATTAAAAGAACATATCGGAACCGAATTGCCGGATTATGCATTGGCTTGTGTAGGTGGTGGTAGTAATGCTATAGGCATGTTTTATCATTTCCTGGATGACGAAAGTGTGAAACTAATAGCTGCAGAAGCCGCTGGTTTGGGAGTAGATTCAGGTCATTCAGCAGCTACATCGGCACTGGGTAAAGAAGGGGTTCTGCATGGTTCAAGAACCATATTAATGCAAACAGAAGATGGCCAGGTGGTAGAGCCTTATTCTATTTCTGCCGGTTTAGATTATCCGGGCATTGGTCCGCAACACGCACATTTGCACAAAATAAAAAGAGCACAGTATGTAAGTATTACAGATGACGAAGCGCTACAAGCTTGTATGTTACTTTCTAAATTAGAGGGAATTATTCCGGCTATAGAATCTGCACATGCCTTGGCGCAGTTAGAAAAAATGAAATTTAAGGGTGGCGAGAACGTGGTGGTTTGTCTTTCTGGTAGAGGAGATAAAGATTTGGCCACTTTTATGAAGTATTTTAATTTATAACATTTCGTCTACCGTCTGTCGTTCCGTCTAACCAACAACGAACAACGGGGAGCGAACAACGAATGCAACAATGAACAGATTACAAAAGCTTTTTCAGGAGAAAAAAGAAAATATTCTATCTATATATTACACAGCTGGCTATCCGGAGCTGGATGCTACTGTTAAAATAGCAGAGAAGTTACAGGAAGCCGGAGCAGATTTTCTGGAGATAGGCTTTCCTTACTCAGACCCAGTGGCTGATGGCCCGGTGATACAGGCAAGCTCACAAGCAGCTTTAGAAAATGGGATGACCTTAAAGGTTCTGTTTGAGCAGCTGAAAGACTTAAGGAAAACAGTGCACATACCTATATTATTAATGGGTTATGTAAACCCTATGCTACAGTATGGTATAAAAGCTTTTTGCGAAAAGGCAAAAGAAGTGGGTGTAGATGGCGTAATTGTGCCTGATTTGCCCATGTATGAGTACGAAGAACTTTATAAAGACGATTTCATCAATAACGGATTGTCTAATATATTTCTGGTAACTCCGCAAACATCAGACGAGCGTATTCGTAAAATTGATAGCCTGTCTAACGGATTTATTTATTTGCTGTCATCGGCATCTACAACAGGAAAAGAGCTCAATGTTTCTGATAAGATAACGGCTTACTACGAGCGGGTTAGGGCATTAAAACTCAAAAATCCAATAGTCATTGGTTTTGGTATCTCAGATAAAACATCTTTTGAAAGAGCATCAAAATATACCAATGGAGCCATTATTGGCAGTGCTTTTGTAAAAACATTAAAAGATAAAGGCGATGATTATTTGTCTCATATCCCCGATTTTATTAAGTCTATAAAAGCTTAACCATAAATAAGTGTTATTTTGGATTTTTAAAGGTGATGTTCTTAAAGGCGTCACCTTTTCTTTTTAAATACTTCCAACCTTATACTTGCCTTGGCAGGTTCAAGAAAGAATCATTATAGTTTGTGCTTTTGATAGAAAATATTTAGTATTGTTAATAGTTCTGTAAAGTTTTAAAAGGACTTGAGCCAATTCAACCTTTAAGTTATTCTTAAACAAACCATATTAAAAGCTAATTATGTTAAAAAAAACTGTTTTAACTGTCTTACTGGTAATTTTATTGTCTAATGTTGTTCTGGTAGCAAAAGCAGTTGCAAGAGATTATGGCTTGCAACTTTATTCATTAAGAGCTGAGTTTGATAAAAGAAGTGTAGAAGAGGTGATTTCTAAAGTTGCTGATGCAGGTTACGCCTTTGTAGAGCCTTATGGATATTCTAAAGAAAAAGGATTTTGGGGACTAAATCCTAAACAATTTAAACAATTGCTAAATAAATATAAGCTAAAAACCTACGGCGGGCACTATAATTTTGGTTTTCTGGAAACTCGCATAGATCATGAAGTTATAGAAGATTACATTAGCGTAGCCAAAACGTTAGGGCAGAAGTATATTATTGTTCCGCATATCAATAAAAGTATATTCAATTCAGATGTAAAAGTTAGAGAATTTATAGAGCGACTTAGAGTTGTTTCAGAGATTTTAAAAAAATCTGGTTTAAAATTAGCTTATCATAATCACGATTTTGAATATAAGGATTTAGGCAGCAAAACGGGTTACGATATTATGTTGAAAGAGTTAAAGCCATCTGAAATGGAATTTGAGATAGATATATATTGGGCTGTAAGGGCAAAGCAAAATATAAATGCTCTTTTTAAAAATCATAGTGGCAGGTTTACTTTGTGGCATATTAAAGACATCCGTAAATCTGATGAAACCAAGAATACCGAAATAGGGAACGGTACCATAGATTTTAAATCAATTTTAAAACAGGCAAAATTAGCCGGAATGAAATACGCCATTGTAGAGCAAGAGAATTTTGAGATTGATCCTTTTGAAAGTATTAAAAGAAGTATAGATTATTTGAAAAGCATTGAGTAGCAAAGCGCTAATATAGCTTAGCTGATGATAAAAATCCCTTGTATTGCATAAAGCTACAAGGGATTTTTTATGATATGATTACCGAATATAGATGAAATACGGAGATTTTACAATAACAAAAATCTCATGTAGGGTTTAGCATAATCGCCCCAGCGTTTAAATGCCGTTTGTAATGTAGTTAAAAACTCTGTGTGATTCATTGATTTTCCTTTTGATGGCGCTGCAAGAGAGTTTTTAGCAACCGGCATATCGCTAACCTTAGTGGCAAACCACGTAATATGGTCATGCGGCAGTGCCAAACCTAATATCATTCCGGGTAAACCGGTAAAAGTTTCTGGACCACCAGAAACTGGGATCCGATCTGTGTAAAATGCGACCACATAAATAGAATCCAGCACTAATGCATTTGCCCTGCGGCATTGGTAACCCGCAATCTCCCGGGTTTCATCGGTTATTTTCCACGTTATTTTTCTTAAGCTGTCGTTTATCAAATACGTTTCTTCAAAAACGGCTTTTTGTATGATACTGGTTTTGGTCTCCAAATCGGTTTGAATGGTGTTAATTTGAATAACACCAGGCATCTCGCTAAAGAAGTTGCTTTTAGGTAACTCTGTTTCTTTTAATGGGGTAAAAAGTGTTGTAGAGTTAGAGAACTTTAAATTACTTTTTAGAGTTCTGAATTGTGGCTGCGTACTCTTGTATTGCTCAAAATACCTTTCCATATAAGCAGCCTGTTCTTTATTTCCGCTTAGCGCTTTCTTGATAAAGGCATACATATTTACTCTTTTTTCAAATTCTATTTCTCCCTGATGGGTAAAACGCTGTTGCGCAATGGTATTAGTATAAGAGAAAATATTGGCTATTAATAGAAGGGTTGAAGCTAATATATAGTATGTTTTCTGTTTCATGGTTTGAGTTTAATTTTTCTGTTGAAATACATTTTGGGGCTTATTGAGTTTAATTCCCTTTTGGCGCTGCAGTTTTTATCCCGCCCATTTTGTTGAAATCCCAGATTAAAGAAAGCATAAAATACCTTCTGATGGTGTTGAAGCTGGTTTGTGAAATGGTATTTCCAAAAGCACTACGTCGAAATCCTGTGTTTTGGTCTAACAAATCTCTGCCAGAAAACGATAAGGTCAAATTCTCACTTTTCATAAATTTTTTCTCTAACGAGGCGTTTAACAACAGCTGCTCAAAGTTTTGATTAAAAGATGCCGTTTTAGGTTGGTAAACATAACTGGCGTTGGCAGCTAGCTTAATTTTACCTGGTAAATAGAGGCCCAAACTACCATAACCATTCCATCCCCAGCCATTACTGTTTAGTTCTTTTTGTAAAGAAGACTGGCTTGTATTATAAGACGGACCGAAATTCATGTGGAACTCATATTTTTTTACCATCTGTTTAGATAAGTTTAAGCCCGGAGTATAGCTGTTAGAAATAGTTCGGTTGAGTTGGTTGTTAATATAACTGAAATAAGTGTTGCCGTTTGTTTGGAGATTGAAACCTACGTTAATACCCAGCAAAGCCTTAATTTCTTGCGAATAGGAAATATACCCCCAGTAATTTGAAGGCGCTTTATCTTGCAGATTTATCGATTGGTACCTGCTAACACCGGCTGTATCTGTTGTGCGGCTGTCTACAATAGCGTTACTGGTGAAATTGTAAGATCCGCCAAGGTAAACGTAGTTATTGCGCATCACCTTGTAATTATTGTAATTGATGTTGAAACGATTGTTAAAGGCCGGCTTCAGATTGGGGTTGCCCACATAAATATTTAAAGGGTCTGTATTAGAACGCACCGGCTGTATTTGATTAATGCTAGGTTGCGTATTGCTGCCGTTATATTCAAACCGAAGCCTTTTCTGTTGCGAAAAACTGTAGATGAAATCTACCTGCGGATTAAGATTAATGAAATCCCTGCTAAAATTACTACCAGCGTACAAATCTGTCTGATCAAAATTGACAAAGGAAATTCTGCTGCCGAAGTTAAGTGTACTTTTGTCTTTTTTATAATTGAACATAGCACCTGTCTGATGCGATAACTGTTTCAGCTCGAAATTGTTACTAAATTCATTGTCAAAAACCGTATAACCGCCATTTAAGTCTTTGTTAAAAGATTGCCTGTCAGAGATACCTTTATTTATATTCACCCCGTAATTAAAAACAAGGGCAAGTGCTTTGCTTAAGGGTTCTGTATAAGTTGCATTGGTATTCAGTGTTTTGTTATCGCTGTTGTTAAGCTTAAGCTGATCTATATTGACAACGCTGTCTAATATGCTGCTGCCATTTGGATCTGGTTGTGGATTATGAAATTCGTTTATTGAGTTGAGATAAGCTTCGGCATTGCTGTTGTTTGAAGCTGCACTGGCGTTTAGTGACAAAGTGCGGCCTTTCTTTTTCAACTTTTTAGCCCAGAATATATTGGCAGAAAAGTTTTTCCGTTCTGTATCCTCATCCCATAAGCGAGTGCTGCTGTTTCTCAAGATGTTGCTGCCAGAAAACGTATTTGCATCATCATCATCTACAGATCCAGTACTTCTTAATGTGCCATCTATGCTAATTTTAAGGTCTGATGTCGTATCTATCTTAAATTTGTAGGTAGCATCTAGTTTCTGCCTGAACATGTTATTGCTAAAGTTCTGATTCGTATTGCTAAGCAGAACTTCCGAAGGCAGATTGTTTTGGTTAAGCGAGTTTTTAAATCCAGAAACATCAATAGAACCTATTTTGTAATTGATATTAAGTGTCTGTTTACCCTCGTTCCATTTAGTGTCATAATGCGCTGCTGCCGAGCTGGTTTCTGGTAAACCTTCTCCATTATAGCTAATATCATCTCGGCTGCCACTGGTATTAAAGCGGTTATTGTCTTGCCAACCCAAGCCGGTTTTAGCGGTATTGCTATGTGTGGCGTATACAGAAAGCTTTTGTTTGCCGGTAAAAACGTTCAGCATCACTTGTTGTTCGTTGTAGTCGGTAGCGCCGCCAATTTCAACCTTGCCAAAATAGCCGTTTTTCTTATCTTCTTTTAGTTTTATATTCAGGGTTTTGTCTTTAATGCCATCATCTATCCCGGTAAATGCGGCCTGATCGCTCTTTTTATCATAAAGCTGAACTTTATCTACCATATCTGCGCGTAGGTTTTTAGTAACCAATGTAGGGTCGTCGCCAAAAAATTCTTCACCATCTACCAAAACTTTGGTTACTGTTTGCCCCTGTGCGGTTATATTACCGTTTTGGTCTATCTGTATTCCTGGAAACTGTTTCAGCAAATCTTCTACTTTTGCGTTAGGCTGTATCACAAAAGCAGCAGCATTATATTCTGTAGTGTCGCCTTTTATGGTAATAGCCGCGGTTTTACCTTGTACTACAACTTCTTGTAGCAATCGGCTTTTCAATGTCATATTTATTTGCCCAAAATCTCCGCTTGGGTTAATCGAATCTAGCTTAAAATGTTCAATATAATCTGCATAACCAGGGTAGGTAGCCAATAAAATCAGGTTCCCTTTTTTTAAAGTATTTAAGCTAAAACTGCCATCTGCAGCAGCTCTGGTAAAAGTAACCAGTGTAGAATCTTTTGCGTTTAGTATGGCAATGCTGGTATTTTCTAGTTTTATGTTTTCTGCAGGATCTATTACGTAACCTTTTATTTGATGCGGAGTTTGTGCAAAAATAGTTGCAGAAAGTAAAAAGAGAATTAGGTAGCTTAGTATAGCTCTCATAATTTGGTTTAGGGGGATTATATGGTTTAGTTTTTTGTTAAATATAAGTCAGTTTGACATTTATTTGTTGATTAGTTAGACGATTTTCCTTTAACAAAGGTGTCTGTAAAAACAAGATTTAGGTAAATGTTTATTGGTTATTGATAATTGTGAGGAATTTATCCATGCTAAGTGCATCTGCTTCTACAGAAATTTTAGAGGTGCTGTCTACATCTTCTTTTCTGAATTGCTTAATAGTATTATTACTTAGCTGTAGTTTACTTTTTCCTTTTAATGAATAATTTAATGTATTAATGGTGCTGGAATCAATGTGTATAGATTTCACCTTTTCTGCATGAACAATAAGCTCTTGGTAATTGATTTTAAAAGCATTTATGCGGGAATCCTCAGCAAAAATAGAGAGTTTATCTCCATCAAAGTCTGTAATTTTATAGGTTCCTGAAATGGCTTTTAGAGATACAAGCTCATCGGAATATATTTTTAGTACGTTTAAAGGCGGCGTTCCGGCATTTTTGGCATAGCGCTTAAAAAACGAAATGTATAAAGTATCGTTACTGATTTTTGTTTTAACAATATCTTCATAACCGTTTGACACATCATAGCCTGTTTTATTTTTGCTATAAATAAGCTGCACCGGAGCTTCCCAATCTAAAGAAACTATGGTTTCTGGCTTTTCAGCAGCGCCTGGTTGCACTGGCTTATTGCTGGTGAGTGTACTTTCTTTGCTAATTTTTAAATCACCTTCTATAACTATATTTTTAAACTCACTTAGCTGTTTAAAAATATATTTATTCTTACTAGGGTAGTGTTTATAGTAAAAAGTCTCTGCCTCAAACTGCTGTTGTAATAGATAACTATAGGCAACCATCGCAAGTAAAATAAGAGAAAATAGCAGGATAGTTAGTTTTGTGCTCGTTTTCATGATGAAAATCTAATTGAAATTAATATTCTATTTGTTTTCTAGACCCCAAGGTTTATTATATTTATTGAAATGAATTTCTATTTCTGCAATATCAATCTGTAATAGTTGCATTTTCTTAAAAAGCTCTGGTAACTCTTCCTCTAAAAACCGCTCCTTTCGTATCTTTTTTATTTTCTCTGCGGATTGTTGTTGGACGTAAAAGCCCATTCCTCTTTTGGTAAAAATAATATCCTGTTGCTGCAAATAGTCGTATGCTCGCATAACAGTATTAGGGTTAACTTCTAAAGCAACCGCCAGCTCACGTACCGAAGATATTTTTTCGCCTTCTTTATATTCGCCAAGTTGTATATGATCGCATACATAATCTGCAATCTGGAGATATATAGCTTGATTATTATTAAAATCCATAATTAACCTTAACTGATTTCCGATTCTCTAAGCCTAAACCATGTAATTATCCACATAAAAGGGATGGATAAATAGAGGAGAAAATAAAACCATCTCTTTTGATGGTAGGGGACACCTAAACTAGCCTGTGTATTTTCCGAAAAATAACGTACATCACCAAACGGAGTATTAGCACCCAATATGAAATTTCCGTTTACCTCTTTGGTGTTGCCTTTCTCTGTTAACTTTTTATCATCTGCATATACCTGCTCAATTTTTATAGAACGCTTAAAGCTGAATGGTAAAAATTGTTCGGTAATGGCTGGAGCCAGGTTGATAGTACCAAAGAAGAGCAAACAAAGTGTAACAATTGATTTTACCACTTTGTATTGTCTAAAAAACACAGAAAAAAATAATACCAGAGACTGAAGAATAAAAAAATAGCTTAGAATAATATACTCTAGCTTTCCCTCATCAAAAACATAAACTTGTTGAATGTTCCCAATATAACTGTTTATGTAAGTGAAGATCCTTAAAACAGGATAAACGCTGATAAGATAAACCAATGGAAAAAGGAAGGTGCCATAAATGATAGCGCAAATTAATTTTTCAAGATGAGAGGCAGGTAGCATAAAGGATTGGATTCTTCCGCCTTTTACATCTAATTTAGAAAATAAGGTAAGTGTAAACAGGCAACCAAAAGAAATCATGCCGAGACCTAAAAATGCGGGCTGGCTTTCTATATTAAGATTATCATTGATTGCCATAAACATAAAAATAAGTCCCATAATACCCATCATTGCCAAAGTGCCTAAAAGATATAGTTTTTTGTTTTCTTGCAGTTGCTTTTTCATTAAAAGCCCAAGCCGGTTTATCGAGAATTGCATGAGTCAGAATTAAGAATTGAAACCATTTGTTGTTTTTCGCTCAGTAACGCATTAAAGAAGAGCTCCATATCTAACCGTGTATTTTCCTGATGTTTATTAGGAGTAACCATAACGTAACCTTTTATAGAACCTTCACTGTAGATAGCGTCTTGGGTATCTTCCTGTCGCATGGTTTGTTTAAAAGCAATTTTTCGGGTAATGTTTTCTATAGATTGGTCTAAAATAATTTTACGCTCGTCAAGAACCAGCACATGGTCTATCAAACTATCTAAGTCTTTAACCTGGTGGGTGCTAATAATAATAAGCTGGTCTTCACGGATAGAGCCGGCAATAATCTTACGGAATTGCCTTTTAGAAGTGATATCCAATCCGTTAGTGGGCTCATCCATTAATAGAATTTGGGTTTGAGCAGCCAGGGCAAAACTAATCATTACTTTTTTCTTTTGCCCAAAGCTCATGTTATGCAGCTTGTTTTTGATTGGAATGTTAAATTCTGATAACGACCGAACAAACAAATCTTCATTAAAGTTAGGGTAAAACGGAGCATGAACATTCATGAAATTTTGGATAGAGACATCAGGTAGCTCAAACTCTTCGGGCAGTAGATAAATATTTTGTAGAAAATGAGGCTTTCTGCTACCGGGCACTTCATCCATTACTTTTATATTCCCCTTGTCCGGAAAAAGTAACCCGCACATTTGATAAAGCAGGCTGCTTTTTCCTTCTCCGTTTTTACCAAGCAAACCGTAAATCTTACCTGCTTCTAATGATAAATTAAGATTCTCTAAAACTTTATGCTTTTTGTAAGCAAAAGAAAGTTGTTGAATATCAATCATAAATAATTGTATTAGTGTATTGCATATGTAATACACTGCAATAGTACGGTGTTGATTTTATAATTCAAAATTTATTTTATAAAAGAAGAGTTTGAATCATAAAAAGGGTGTGAAGAATAAAATGACAAACAAAAAGGCTATCCAAAGACAATAAAAATGTAAATTTGGAAACACATCAACGATAAAGAAGCATCTCTTTCAAAGAGAGATTAGAATTTTAATTATGAATTTTAAAATAGGTATTTTATTGGTATCGCTTTCTTTTTTTGGAACAGCGGTAGTGGCCCAAAATGTAAATATTAAACTTTATAATAGTTTAGATATCGAGAGAAAAGATGAGCTGATTGTTTTGAAAAGGGAATTTCTGGAAAAGAAGTTCAATAAAAAAATAGACGGAAAGTTAGCTCTTACCCAAGGTAAACAGCCCATATACGCTCAGTTTGACGATCTAAACGGAGACGGAATTTGGGATGAAATAGCTTTTTTAAGAAATTTCAATGGTAAGGAAAAAGTGAGTATCCAGCTTTCGTTAGAAACAGACCAGAGTGCGCAAATAAAGCCTATATTAAGGGCCTACGTTAGGCAAAAAAGAAAATCGACAGACAATACTTTCGGTCTAAATTTAGACAAAGACTCGGTACCTGCCAATCAGCAAAATACAGATTTTAAAGTTAGTAAATTACCTGCAATGCTAACAGAAGGGCCGGCGTGGGAGAATGATAAAGTAGGTTTTAGATTTTACATGGATATTAGAAACCAAAAAGATATTTGGGGTAAGCGTACTTCACAAATGGTTTTAGATCATGTAGGAACTAGTTCCGGAAACAATTATCATAGATTGAGCGATTGGGGAATGGATATCCTGATTGTAGGAAAGTCTTTGGCGGCAGGCGCATTGGCTGTAAACGTCCCTTTATCAGGAAAAGATACTTTGGTAAGGTTAGGAGGGAAGAACATGGGAAAGATAATTTATGAAAAAGTAGCAAACGGACCGGTTAGGGCTATATTCAGAATGCACTATCCAGAATGGAATATTTTAGGTGATGGAAAATTAGCATCTTTAACAGAAGAAATTAGTATTTGGGGAGGCCAATTTTTTTACCAAAGTAAAGTAACGCTTAACGGTGGGCCAGCTAAAACGCAGCTAGTAACCGGTATGGTTAACCTTTCTGCAAAAACTTCTCATCAGCATTTCAATAAAAAAATAGCTGCACTATATAGTTATGATGTGCAAACAGATAATAAAGATAAACTTGGCTTAGCAGTATCTTTACCTAAAAATCAGTGGGTTAAATTTAGTAGTGTAGGTAATGAAGGTGTAGACATAAAGAATAGTTGTACCGCTTTTGCCAAGTTCAAGAATAATGAAGCAACTTTCAGGTTTCATGCCGGATGGGAACTTACAGACAACAAATTTAAAACTGCAGAAGGCTTTACTGATTATGTAAAGCATAGCTCAAAAGTGCAGGCCACTCCAATAAAAATTAAGTGACGAATACAATACTGAAACCGGTATATCAATTGATTTTTTAAACGGCATATAATTTGCACAACTCCTAAAAAATCATACAGAAATGAAAGTAATTTCAAAAATTTATACATTGAGTTTATTGGCTGCCATTGGTTTGAGCAGCTGTAGATCAGATGATACGACATTGCAAGGCACAACCCCGCTTACGATTAAAATTACAGATGCACCGGCAAATTATGATGCAATACATCTTAACATTGACGAGATTGAAATCCGTACCAGTGGTGGCACCAAAGAGATTGACATAGATAGTGGCCCTTTCGATATTTTACAATATCGCGTTGGTAAAGATACAATCTTGGTAAATCAAGATGTGCCTTCGGGACTTCTTCAAGAAATACGCCTTAAACTGGCCGATACCGGTAATAACGTAATTATTGATGGACAATCCTATCCGCTTACCACGCCAAGTGCTCAGTCTTCTGGTGTTAAAATTAAAGTTCAGCAAGAACTGATTCCAAACGTACCGTATACTTTACTTTTGGATTTTGATGCGGCCAAGTCCATTGTACAAACTGGAAGCGGAAAATATATACTCAAGCCTGTTATACGAGCTGTGCCTGTAGCAGTTTCAGGTACAATCGCAGGAAGTGTGTTACCCATTGCAGCATATTCTAGAGTCTATGCCATAATAGATAAGGACACCATCGGAACTATCCCGAATGAAACGGGAAATTTCTATTTTCCGGGAGTGCCCCAAGGAACATACAAGGTAGTGTTTGAGCCAGGTTCGGCGAATTATAATCCAGCTGTTGTTGAAAACGTAATTGTAGAAAAGGGAACGACAAAAGACCTGGGTATCGTAATACTGACTGAAAAATAGAGACGTAGCATTAAAACAAAAGCTTTAGAGCCGTTCTAAAACTGCTTGATAACACTAGAACAAACCCTTAACAAGTATTTGGATGTGGTCCGGTCATAAGAAATTTGGTATATCCATGAAACAGAAATATCTCAAATAAATAATAAAACTCTATTTATTTGGTGACTTCACGAAAGAAACCCATAAAATTGTTGAAATAAACAGAAGTGACTGGCGGGCCGTAATAATGGCTGTAAAAACAAAATAGCCTTGTAGCTGATTGAGCTACAAGGCTATTTTGTTGAATTTTGTGATCCCGCTGGGATTCGAACCCAGGACCACTACATTAAAAGTGTAATGCTCTACCAGCTGAGCTACGGAATCTTCTTTCGAGAATTAAACTGTTGTTTTGTTCTTAAAAGCTGTGCAAAGGTAATATTTCAAGCTATAGTGTCCAAATTATTTAGTTCGTTTTCGGGATTTTATTTTGTAAATACCTACTATTCAAAAAGAAATTTTTCGCTAATACCAATCTGTTTCCTTAATTGATTAGTATTGTTTGTTCAGAATATGCATCTATAAATTCCCATGTTAAGAAACCTACTCCATTCTGTTTCTCGAAAATTTCACCTCCATCATGTTTCTAGTATATCTTAAGTAGTATTGAAGTACCAATAGAGTACCAGTATAAGAGGATAGATGCGGACGGTGTTAAGAGCAACGTTAAACAGTCCTCATTGATAAACTAATCTGAGTTGGGGATAAAAAAATAAGTTATTTGTTAGCATTAGCACATCAAAGCCTCGTTCAGCTCATTTATGGTTTCTTATTTTTTATAATTTTAATATTTCTTTTTCATGGCGTTCAAGAGCGCTGATGCGATTTTCGGGATGCAGATATAAGCCTATGCAGTTAATTGAAAGAAACCTGCGGAGCAAGCATGCAAACAAACATAAACAATACAGAATAAATAAGCACCGAGAGTTTTTTTATTAGTTTTTTTTTAAATGGTATTCACATGTTCACTACGCTCGGGTTTGTTAATTTGCAGTCAAAATAAGAGTCCAGCAGCGGTAAGCTTAAAAAACACATGATACGCATCGTTTTATGGAATTTCACGTATATCTTATCCCGAATTCACGTTAAAATAATAAAATTGAGTTATTGCAAAAAAAGGGATTAAGGGTTGATTTCTCTGCTCCTCCGTATCTTTAATAAAATAATCTGCTTGTTTTTCAATGGATTGCGTGTATCGGTAAAAAAACAGGCATTTAATATTT
>PJUF01000155.1_pt1 | contig 63001 bp, 74 predicted proteins | sample 1512191 | NCBI WGS metagenome assembly PJUF01 (sample SAMN08177673, study PRJNA422409) | Feces metagenome, whole genome shotgun sequencing project. | isolation source: Chicken feces (3) enriched on wood chips | host: Gallus gallus | place: USA: Madison | collected 2015-01-15 | reverse complement strand
CTCGCCGCCGGCGGTCTGGGTGGGCTCTATGCCGTCACCACCAATCCTCCCGGCGTACGCGGTCACGCAATGGGCATGGCGGCCCGGGCCGGCGCCATTATTGCCGATCCCGAATTCGTCCAGTTCCACCCCACCGCCATCCTGACCCATGCCGATCCGGCCCCGCTCGCCACCGAGGCGCTGCGCGGCGAGGGCGCCATTCTCGTCAATGACCTCGGCGAGCGGTTCATGCCCGCCATCCATCCCGATGCCGAGCTCGCCCCGCGCGACATCGTCGCCCGCGCCAATTTCCGCCAGATCCAGGCCGGCCGGCAGGTGTTTCTCGATACACGGCAGGTTCTGGGCGCCGACATCCTCACCCGCTTCCCGACCGTGTCCAGATATTGCCGCGATGCCGGTATCGACCCCGTTCACGACATGATCCCCGTCACCCCGGCGGCCCATTTCCACATGGGCGGGGTCAAGGTAGACGAACGTGGCCGCTCCTCCCTGCCCGGCCTCTGGGTCTGTGGCGAAGCCTCCTGCACGGGCCTGCACGGCGCCAATCGCCTCGCCTCCAATTCACTGCTCGAAGCCGTGGTCTATGGCGCCCGCATTGCCGAGGATATCGGAGGGCTTGAGCCGCAGCGCGACCTGGCGCCCTTCCGCGGCATCGAATGGGACGAGGCTGAAGGCGCCAGGGCCGAGGAAGTGCTGCGCAATACCGTCGCCGTGCAGGACCTGCGCCGCGTGATGACCGACCTCGTCGGCGTCGAACGCGACGCCGAGGGACTGCGTGAGGCGCTGCGCCGTATCGCCGAACTCGAAGCCAATGCCGAACAGGTCACCAGCGCCTATCTCAATATGACGACCTCAGCCACCCTCGTCGCTGCCGCTGCGCTCAATCGTACCGAAAGCCGCGGTGGCCATTTCCGTAAGGACTTTCCCCAGCCCGACGACGCCTGGGAACATCATACCGAAATGACCTTGGCCGAGGCGCTCGCCATTCGGGCCGAGGCCGCCGGCGCTGAACACGGAAAAAGCACTACGTAGTCACCCCGATAGGACATCCCTCAAAAATAAGTACTGTCCCCTCAGGACTTTTCCGGGGAGAGCGCGTACGATGTCCAGGCTAGTTGTCTTTGCGACCATCGAGATGGCGCCGGAAAAAGGCGACACCGAAAGCTTTGGCTGCGCGTTCTCTGACGAATTGCGGTTCTCCAGCCGCATCGGCGAAGTTGTTCTCATTGCCGATGTCACGCCCGGTATTACTCAAGGGTACATCGCGATTGGGCGACTGCGTGGCTTTACCAGTGATGTCCACGGCAGCACGGTCGTCAGCATCGAGGAAATCACGCCGTTTCTGGCAGCGGTGGAGTTCTCAGAGCCGCCTCAACGCCAAGGCCATATGTCCGAACTTGCTGATGATGTCTTCGAGCGGATCATCGGCCGCGCGACGGGAGACATGACTGAAACCCAGCTTGGGGCTTACAGCATCGCCAAAGACGTCTTCTCGCAGCAATTGCGCCGGGCTAACGACGATCGATGTGGCTTTTCCGATGTCGCCACCGAACAGGGGCAGGCTTTTATCATCCAGCCTCCCAGTCACGGTGGCAGGTGGCACACCAGCAATTTCCTGTTTCTCGACTCTGAGCCCGGCGTGCTCTTCCAGACCTTCGCCTGGACCGTGGGACCCAGGTTCGAAATCATTGTCGACTGCCATGCAGTTGGCCCCGACATTTCCGATACCGTCAATCGCACCGGCATGTTGGCTATCAACGACATGGTCGCCTATTGGCCCGATCGCGACGCGCTGGCATGGCACCGCCAACAGTTTCTTGCGCGCCTCGGCAACTGACCCTCACTCCGCCAGCAGATATGTCGCCAGCGCCGTCAGGTCCTCATCGGTCCAGTGCGAGGTGGACTGGGCGATCACTTCGCCCATTGGTCCACCCAGCACGTCAAAACCAGGCGTGAACCCGTCCTTGAGCGTCTGCACCAGCGTCGGCACGTCGTAGCCCTCGTCCGCCAGCGCCGTCGCGGTGATGGCCGGTGCACGCCCGCCGGTACCGCCCGGCGATCCGTTGAGCGCCATGTCCCATTCGAGCGCGCCCAAGGCGTTGCGCGGCGTGTGGCAGGCAACGCAATGGGCCGGCCCGAAGGCCAGGTATTTCCCGCGATTGTACTGGTCCGACCGTCCCGCTTCCGGCGCGAACCGTGCGGGGTGGAAAAACAGGTTCTGCCAGCCCGCCATGACGAGGCGGATATTGAAGGGAAACGGTATCGCGCTCTCGGGCGCCGGCGTCGACACCGGCTCGCTCGCCATCAGCGCGGCGTAAAGATCGACGATCTCCTGGTCGCTCATCAGCGTATAATTTTCATATGGAAAAGCCGGGTAGAGATGCCCCTGCGGCCCCAGGCCATTGCTCATCGCGTCGGAAAACTGCGCCAGCGTCCAGCTGCCGATCCCGGCCACCGGGTCCGAGGTGATATTGGGCGGCACGAACGTGCCGAATGGCGTTTCAAGACCCGCCCCGCCCGAAAGCGGCGCCCGCCCCGCGGCAGCATCCGTATGGCAGGCGACGCACCCCCCGAGCCGGATCAGGTATTCGCCCCGCGCCACGTCGCCCGTCAGCGTCAAGTCCCGTGCCGGTCCCGTGACGGGCTTGAGCAGATAAACCGCTCCTGCAGCGCCGACCACGGCCAATGCCGCCAGTGCCCACCAGCTTTTCCACATGCGTCTGCCCCCATTGCCCCGCGATCAGACCAGAACCGGGCAATGGTGGCAATCGCGCGCCGTATCAACAGCTTGCGAGTTCTGCCTCAGGCTGCCAGCACCGCATCCACTTCCGTCCGGCTCGGCGGCTGGCACCCCTTGCGGCCGCAATTGATCCCGGCCACCACGGCCCCGAAGCGCAGCATCTGTTCCAGTTGCGGCGCGTCCAGTGCACCAAGGTTCCCGGGCTTGAGCGCGCCGGCTTCGCTGAGCCAGGTCAAGATCCCCGCCATCAGACTATCGCCCGCGCCCACCGTGTCGCCGAAGACCGGCGGCTGGTAGATGGGTGCGCGCGCCGACCCAGCGCGGGTAAAGGCCCGGCTGCCTTCTTCGCCCAGCGTCACCACGACCAGTTCGCATTTCGGCCGCGCCAGGAGTTCAGCCGCATGCGCCTCGATGCTCATGCCGGGCTCGAGCCAGTCGTGGTCCTCTTCGGAAAGCTTGACGAGATGCGCCTTGTCGAGAAAGACCGAGAGCCGCTCCCGATAGCCCGCCTCGTCATCGATCAGCTTGTCGCGCACATTGATGTCGATCGAAATCGTCGCGCCCCGCGCCGCCGCCGTATCGACCACCGCGTTCCAGACGTCCGCATCGTCCGCGCGGATGGGCGAAAAGCCGCCGATCTGATAGAGTTCCACCGCCTCCGGCAATGCCGCGATCAGCCCCTCGCGGGTAAAGGCCCGGTCGGCATGGCGCTCGAACACATAGGATGCCTGCATCTTCTCGTTGAAGCTGACAATGGCCTTGGTCGTGGGCTCGGATACGCGGTCCTTGAGCAGCACGTCGACGCCGGCCGCGGCCAGCGGCGCAAGCAGCAGGTCGCCATACTCGTCCTGGCTGATCGGACAGAGAAAGCCGGTCTCATTACCCAGCTTGGCCAGGGCTATGGCGCAGTTGAACGGGGAACCGCCGGCCAGCGCCACGCGTTCCGCTCCAGGCGCCGATGAAACCGGCACCAGATCGATCAGGCTTTCGCCACCCACCACAAACATGCCCTGCTCCCCGAACGTCCCGTTCGGCCGTGCATAGCATTTTCGCATCAGATGTCACTATCTGCCGGTGGTGGGCCATTGTGGATTTGGCCCCGGCGCTCAAAGCTGCTACACCGCCCCCGGGCAGCTATTGGGCTGCCACCGTCCGAGCCCTCAAGGGCCGGCCGAGCACTGAAGTTAGGAAAGTTTTTGCAGGTTCAAGTACGCGACAACAATGTCGATCAGGCCCTTCGGGTCCTCAAGAAGCGTCTTCAGCGCGAAGGCGTGTTCCGCGAGATGAAACTCCGGAAGTATTTCGAAAAGCCCTCGGAAGAGCGTGTGCGCCGGAAGGCCGAAGCCATTCGCCGCAGCCGCAAGGCCGCGCGCAAGCAGGCCATTCGCGAAGGCCTCATCGCCGCCCCAAAGCGCCCCGAGCGCACCATGGGCGCCCGTCCGGGCGGCGCCCGCTAGATCTTAGGCTCTGCGGCCGGGCCTACGGGCCTGGCCGAGCGCTTCCATCTGCGCATGCATGTGCCGGATCTGGCGCGGTCCCAGCGTGGTCCCGCCGATATGCAGCCGCGCGCCGCGCAGGCTGACAGGCGCCGCCTGCTCCATGGCAAAGCGGATGGCCTTGGCGGCCTGGGTAAAGCGCCGCGCACCTTGCGCCCGCGCGGTAACGATATCGCTGCCCAGGAACAGATCCCCGGGCGCGTTCAGCAATTCGGTATTCATATTCTATCTTTCTGCCGGCACTTTGGGCCGGGCGTGTCAGCGCGCGATGCGCTCGAGGGGATAGTCCTGCGCGTCGTAAAGCGCGCGGATCGCCTGCCCCTCATGTCTGGTGTCGCCGCTTTCCATCACGGTCCCGCGCAAGGCTGCGGCGGGAAGCTCCTCGATGGCGAAGCGGATGGCTTCGGCGACGGTGGGAAATCGGAAATAGCGGGCGTTGCGCGTTCGGAATGTCGCAACGCTGGTGTAGAGCTCAGCCGGCGCGGACCAGTCGGGGTCGTGCGTCACTTCTTGCTGATGGCAATATTGAAGAAGCTGTCATTGTCGGCAAAGACGGTCTTGAGCGCCGCACTCGGGCTGAGATCGGCTTCTTCGACGACGCGTTCATTGCTCTCGCCCCAGGATTTGACCCGGTAGAGCACCGGACCCTTTTCATGGGGCATGCAGGTCAGCACTTCGCACGGTCCTGCCGGGCGGTTGCTGTGGCGCGGCGCCGAACGCAGTTCGAGCATCTGGCCGACTTTGTAGCGGTGGGACATCAAGCTCTCCTGGTTTAGAAGGGAGGCGCGAAGCCTCCCCTCCATTAGGCTTACGCCAGCGCGATATTGATGGCCGACTCGCGACCATCGCGACCCTGTTCGAGGTCGTAGGAGACCTTCTGGCCATCGGCCAGGCTCGACAGGCCGGCGCGCTCGATAGCCGAAACATGGACGAATGCGTCCTTGCCGCCGGTATCGGGCGTGATGAAGCCGAAGCCCTTGGTGGCATTGTAGAATTTAACGGTGCCGTTGATCATTTTTGGCGCCCTTCATTTGGCTCGAAGCGAAGCAAACGAGCAGGTTTCCCCCGCGCATCGTGCATCGGGGGCCTAAAACGTTCGCAGTTCGGAAGGAAAGCCAAGCAACCGGCTATGCCGGGAGGATCAGGTCGCCAACAGGGGCAGAAAACGTATGCCCCCACCATCTACCCCAAAGGTGGTGAAGTCAAGGCGCGTGATTCGGCAGCCCGCCGGGCATCAACTCCGCAGCCCGGGCGCCTCCTGGCCGGTGGCCGCCACATATTCGCTATAGCCCCCGCCATAGGCATGCACGCCCTCGGGCGTCAGCTCCAATACGCGGTTGGACAGCGCAGCCAGGAAGTGCCGGTCGTGGCTCACGAACAGCATCGTTCCCTCGAAGCTCGACAGCGCCGCGATCAGCATCTGCTTGGTCTGGATGTCGAGATGGTTGGTCGGCTCGTCCAGCACGAGGAAATTGGGCGGATCGAACAGGATCAGCGCCATGGCCAGCCTTGCCTTCTCGCCGCCCGACAGCACCCGGCATTTCTTTTCGATATCGTCGCCCGAAAAGCCGAAGCATCCGGCCAGCGCCCGCAGCGGCGCCTGCCCGGCCTGCGGAAAGGCGGCCTCGAGCGTCTGGAAGATGTTCATGTCGCCGTCGATCACGTCCATGGCATGCTGGGCGAAATAGCCCAGTTTCACGCTCGGACCGCGGCTGATCGATCCGGCATCGGGTTCGGATGCCCCCACGACCAGTTTAAGCAGCGTCGACTTGCCCGCGCCATTGACGCCCAGGATGCACCAGCGCTCCCGCCGCCGGACATGGAAGTCGAGCCCGTCATAGATGCTGCGGCTGCCATAGGCCTTGGAGACGCCCTCGACGCGCACGATATCTTCGCCCGAGCGGGGCGCCGGGCGGAATTCGAATGCCACCACCTGCCGCCTCTTGGGCGGCTCGACACGGTCGATCTTGTCGAGCTTTTTCACCCGGCTCTGCACCTGGGCCGCGTGGCTGGCCCGGGCCTTGAAGCGTTCGATAAAAGCGATTTCCTTGGCCAGCATGGCCTGCTGCCGCTCGAACTGGGCCTGCTGGTTCTTGTCGGCAATCTCGCGCTGACCCTGGTAGAAGTCGTAGTCGCCCGTATAGCTCGTCAGTGTGCCGCCATCGATTTCGAGCACCTTGTTGACGATGCGGTTCATGAACTCGCGATCATGCGAGGTCATCAGCAGGGCACCTGTATATCCCTTGAGGAAGTTTTCGAGCCAGATCAGGCTCTCGAGATCGAGATGGTTGCTCGGTTCGTCGAGCAGCAGCACATCGGGTTTCATCAGCAGAATGCGGGCCAGGGCCACGCGCATCTTCCATCCGCCCGACAGCGCCCCCACATCGCCATCCATCATCTCCGCCGAAAAGCCCAGGCCTGCCAGCACTTCGCGTGCCCGCCCGTCCAGCGAATAGCCGTCAAGCTCCTGGAAGCGCCCCTGCACCTCACCGTAGCGCTCGATGATCGCGTCCATCTCGCCTGCCTTGTCCGGGTCGGCCATGTCAGCCTCGAGCACAGCCATCTCCGCCATCAGCTCGCTCACCGGCCCAGCGCCGTTCATCACCTCGGCGACAACTGGCCGGCCCTCCATGTCGCCCACATCCTGGCTGAAATAGCCGATCGACGTGCCGCGATCGACCGACACTTGCCCCTCGTCGGGCGCTTCCTCGCCGGTGATCATGCGAAAGAGCGTCGTCTTGCCCGCGCCATTCGGTCCCACCAGCCCGATCTTTTCCCCCTTCTGCAGCGCCGCAGAGGCCTCGATGAAAACGATCTGCTTGCCGTTCTGCTTGGAAATGGATTCGAGACGGATCATGGACAAATGGCCTGGACATTGAACGGCGGACCGATCGTCCCACCCCCTTCTTCAGGGGAGAGGACGGGTGAGGTCCGGCGCTGCGGAGAAAGACCGCGCCCCTAAAGCATCTCCAGCCCGTTCCGGCAACCCCGACCGGTCAGCCACCCACCCCGCCCGTCGAGGCGCCGCTAAAGCTTCGCACCTCAGGACGATGGCTCACGAGAGGCCGGCCTGCATCGCTGGCAGAGCCTCCCAATCCACCAGACCCTCCGAGCCTCATGGTGAGGTGCGGAGCGAAGCCTCGAACCGCCCTGAGCCTGTCGAAGGGGGCGGCTATCACCACGCTCTCCCGGCCACCCGCACCCTTCGAGGCGGCCTTGCCGCACCCCAGGACGATGGCTCACGAGAAGCCGGGATACATCGCTCGCATAGCCTCTCCACCCAACAACCCTGCAGGAGCCTCATGGTGAGGTGCGGAGCGCAGCGCAGCCTCGAACCACGAGGCGGTTATCCGCCACGCTCTCCCAGCCACCCGCCCCGACCGTCGAGTTCCACCTGAAGAGCGAGGACCAGGGTCGGGATTCGGGCGTCAGGAAAACCACAAGGCTTCGCTCCTGCGCTCAGCCCTGCATCGCCGCGCTCGCCCCAAACCGGGCGTCCCACCAGTCCCGCCACCGCGCCTCCAAAGCCAAGAAGGCGCCGTCCGACAATCCGTAGGTCGTCAGCAGTACCGACCCACCGCCATGCGGTCGCTTGGGCGAAACGCCCATATCCGTCACGACGAGTAACCCCTTGCCCCAGTTCTCGACCGTCAGCGCCGTCTGGAAATGGGTCTGGTACCAAACCAATCCGCCGATCTCCTCTCCCGTTGCCGGGCGGGCCCTGTAAGGCATTCCGGGTGACACTGTTGTCAGATGGCTAAGACCCAGCGCCGTACTCGGCTCGCCGGCACCGGATTTCGCCGCGCCGGAGAGGTAGACGGTCCGCCGCCCTTCGCCCGGATGCAGTTCCAGCGCCAGGCGCAATTGCTGGAAGAAGTTGATCCAGCCCTGGGTGATATCCTCGTAAACGCCGGTCCAGTCCACCGGCGCCCCGCCCGCCCGAACCACCCGTAGCCGCGTACCGCCCTCCACCGCCTCGAGTTCGATCCGGTCCGCAGCGCCTTCCCATTCGCCGAACTGCACCACATGTCGCGCCACATCCTCTGTGGCATGGTCGAGGAAAATGAACTTGATCTCCTCCGCGAGGCTATCCGCGTCCCAGCCGAACCAGGTCCTGATCAGGTCCGGCTCGCGCAGCGCCGGCCACACGGCCTCGATCGGCGCGGCAATGGTGATGTCGACGATGACCTGTTCACTCCGCACCTTGTTCATCTCGTCCTCTTCAATTGATCGGCTTGGCTGGCCTGTCTTTGACGCCGTATACGCCCTGGCTGGCAGATGATGGAAACTAACCCAGTCGATCTAAAACGCCATCTTGCCTGTCGATGCCTGCGCTAATCGTGTTGACCGCTCGGTAGGATGATGTTCAATCCGGAACTGAGAACAAGCGCCAGCGCGCCAAGATGCGCGGCGAGGGGAACAAGGGGGAATTCCGTTGCAGGGACTTGCAATCCTGGTCCGAGGGATCGGTGCCATAAACTGGCTGATCGGCCAGATCCTGTCATGGCTGGCGCTGGCCTGCGTACTCGTCTGCTTCACGGTCGTGGTCCAGCGCTATTTCTTCAGCACATCGACGCTTTGGGTCCAGGACCTCTATGTCTGGGTGGCGGGCGCCATGTTCACCGGCGTGGCCGGCTTTGCGCTGCTGCGCGACGATCACGTCCGGGTCGACATCTTCTACCGGCCCGCATCCATCCGGCGCAAAGCCATGGCCGATCTCTTCGGCGTGGTCGTCTTCCTCCTGCCCTTCATGTATGTCGTCATCCGCTACTGCTACCCCGCAGTCGCCCGCTCCTGGAGCTACTACGAAGGATCCTCCAATATAGGCGGCATGCCGGGCCTCTTCGTGCTCAAGAGCTTCATCATCGCCTTCGCCATTCTCGTGGGCCTTCAGGGCATCGCCATGGCGGCACGGGCTATCCTGGTCCTTGCCGGCCGCGAAGAGCTGCTGCCGCCCGATCTCCGCTATAAACTCGACGACTCAAGGGAAGCGCATTGATGGATCCCGTCCTTATCGGCGAGATCCTCGCCGCCCTCATGTTCGTGGGCGTCATCGGCGTCCTCATGCTCGGTTTCCCGGTCGCCTTTTCTTTGGCCGGCACCGCCATCCTCTTCGGCCTCGTCGGCTGGTGGCTCGGCGTCTATGACCCGTCCAATTACGGTTCGCTGGCCGGCCGCTATATCGGGCTCATGACCAATGAAGTCCTGGTCGCCGTGCCGCTTTTCGTCTTCATGGGCGTCATGCTCGAGCGCTCCGGCATTGCCGAACAGCTCCTGCTCACCATGGGCAAGCTCTTCGGCAACCTGCGCGGCGGCCTCGCCCTCTCGGTCATCGTGGTCGGCGCGCTTCTCGCCGCCTCCACCGGCGTCGTGGGGGCCACCGTCGTCACGATGGGCCTCATCTCGCTGCCCGCCATGCTGCGCGCCGGCTACGATCCCAAGCTCGCCACCGGCGTCATCTGCGCCTCGGGCACGCTGGGCCAGATCATCCCGCCCTCCACCGTCCTCATCTTCATGGGCGACATGCTCTCGGGCATCAATGCCCAGGTGCAGATGGAAAAGGGCAATTTCGCCCCCGAGCCGGTATCCGTCGGCGCGCTCTTTGCCGGCGCCATCATTCCCGGCCTGTTGCTGGTCGTGCTCTACGCCATCTTCGTCATCGTCAAGGCCTGGCTCGATCCCAAGTCCGCCCCGGCCACCCCGGTGCCGGAGGCTGAAAAGGCCGATCTCTGGCGCGAAGTCGTCGTTGCCCTGATCCCGCCGCTGCTGCTCATCGTGGCCGTGCTCGGCTCGATCCTTGCCGGCATCGCCACGCCCACGGAGGCTGCGTCGGTCGGCTCGGTCGGCGCCCTGCTCCTGGCGCTGGCACGCGGCAGGCTCAATTTCGGCATCCTGCGCGCGGCCGCCATCTCCACCGCCACCATCACCTCGATGGTGTTCATCATCCTCTTCGGGGCGGCGGTGTTCTCCATCGTCTTCCGCATGATGGGCGGCGACAACCTCGTGCACGAATTCCTCTCCTCCATGCCGGGCGGCGCCGTCGGGGCCATCATCATCGTCATGCTGGTGATGTTCCTCCTCGGCTTCATCCTCGACACGTTCGAGATCATCTTCATCGTCATCCCGATCACCGCGCCGGTGCTTCTGGCGCTCGACGTCAATCCGATCTGGCTCGGCGTCATGGTGGGCGTGAACCTGCAGACCAGCTTCCTCACCCCGCCCTTCGGCTTCGCGCTCTTCTACCTGCGCGGCGTCGCACCGGCGCGGATTTCGACCGGCATGATCTACAAGGGCGTCATTCCCTTCGTGCTCCTGCAGCTCACAGCGCTGGTCGTCCTCTTCGTCTTCCCGGACCTCATCACCTGGCTGCCCAGGATGCTCTACAACTGACCAGGGGCCCCGATGCCCCCAAACCATAATGCCGGCGGATGCCTCCGCCGGCCTTTTTGCTGCCCGCCTGCCTGCGCGTCCAACCCAACAAAAAGGCCCCGCGACACTGCCGCGGGGCCCCGTAACCGGCTTTTGAACCAGTCCTATTCGTACTTGATATACTTCTCGCGGGCCGCCAGATACGGCATGTCGGTGCCCTCGGTGCGCTGGCGCAGGAGGTTGAAGGCGGAGACGAAGCTTTCCGCCACTTCCTTGGTATTGGCGTCGCCGCCGTCGCGGATTTCCTGGATCAGTTCCATCGATGCCTTGGCACCGGCCTCGAGGATTTCCTCGGGGAACTGGCGCACCTGCACGCCATGCTCGGTGACCAGCGCATTGAGCGCGCGCGGATCGTTGGCATACATGTCCGAGGCCACGTCGTCATAGGAGGCTTGTGCACACATGCGCACGATTTCCTGCAGGTCCTCGGGCAGCTCGGCGAACTTGGCCTTGTCGACCACGATTTCAGTGGCAAGGCCCGGCTCGACGAAGCTGGGGAAGTAGTAGTTCTTGGCGATCTGGTAAAAGCCCAGCGCCAGGTCGTTGTAGGGGCCGACGAATTCGGCAGCGTCCAGCGTGCCCGACTGCAGCGCGGCAAAGATTTCGCCGGCCGCCAGGTTGGTCACCGATGCGCCCAGCTTGGCCCAGACCTGGCCGCCAAGGCCCGGCGTGCGGAAGCGCAGGCCCTGGATATCGGCGACGCCGGTCAGCTCGTTGCGGAACCAGCCGCCCGCCTGCGTGCCGGTATCGCCCGACAGGAACCCCTGCAGACCGAACTGGTCATAGATCTTGTCCCACAGCTCCTGGCCGCCGAGATAGCGCACCCAGGCGGTCAGCTCGCGGCTGGTCATGCCGAAGGGCACGCCGGTAAAGAATGAAAGGCCCTGGCTCTTGTTCTGCCAGTAATAGGGCGTGCCATGGCTCATCTCGGCCGAGCCGTCGATCACCGCGTCCAGCGCCTGCAGGCCCGGCACCATTTCGCCGGCTGCGAACAACTGCACGGTCAGCCGGCCGCCCGACGCCCGGGTGATCCGGTCGGCCAGGTTCTGGGCGCCCACGCCGAGGCCCGGAAAGTTCTTCGGCCAGGTGGTCACCATGCGCCAGGTGATATTGCCCTGGGCGATGGCCGGCGCCGCCAGCGTGGTTGCAGCGGCCGCACCGATCGTGGCCACCGATGCCTGCTTGAAGAATTCACGTCTTTTCATTGTTGTCTCCCAAAGGGGGCGCATGCCGCGCCCGACCTGCCTGCCCTCTCCCAAGCGCAGCAGTTGGCGCTAACAAAGCAATCCGCATTGGTCCTGTCCAGCATGTTGTTACGCGGCATAGCAAATTTGCCATGGGTTACTCCGCGCCGGAAAATTGCTCTGCGGCAGGATTAAACGGCCGCAGGCGGTGTTGATGCATAGGGAGGCCGCTCGCGGCCCCGCAACAGGAGGATTTCCCATGCATATCCGTTCGCTTCTTGCCGGCGCAGCCGCGCTGGCGCTTCTTGCCCTCCCCGCTTTCGCCGCTGACTATCTCGGGGGCACCGTCAAGTCCGCCGATATCGGCGGCAAGCAGGTGCTGACCGACGCCAATGGCATGACGCTCTACACCTTCGACAAGGACACCAAGGGCGACGGCAAGAGCGTCTGCAATGGCGACTGTGCCGTCAAATGGCCGCCGCTGATGGCAGACGATGCGGCCAAGCCCGAAGGCGACTTCACCGTGGTGACGCGTGACGACGGCACCAGGATGTGGGCCTATAAGGGCTGGCCGCTCTACTACTGGTATGAGGATATGGCGGCCGGCGACACCAAGGGTGACGGCGTCGGCGGCGTCTGGCATCTTGCCATCGAATAGGCTGGCACTGCGCAAGCCCTTTCCCTCCTGCCGATACGCGAATGAGGGGAAGGGCGCTCAACTGCCAGTCGCACTCAGGTGGCCCGTGGTCGATTTTCTCGATGAGCTCGAAGCCAATGTGCCGGCCCTGCGCCGCTATGCCCGGGCGCTCACCCGCGACTTCGACCAGGCCGATGATCTGGTGCAGGATTGTCTGGAGCGCGCCATTGCCCGGCGAAGCCTCTTCCGCCCCCGCGGTCCGCTGCGCCCCTGGCTCTTCACCATTCTCACCAATCTCTATCGCAATGCCCGCCGCAGCGAGCGCCGTCGCGGTGGGCATGTCGATATCGACACCCTGCCGGATCTCGCGACACCGCCCTCGCAGCCGGGTCACCTGGCGCTTGCCGAACTCGACCGCGCCATCGGCACTCTGCCGCTCGATCAGAAGGAGGCCCTACTGCTTGTGACCCTCGAAGGCCTGGCTTATGCCGAAGCCGCCGCCATATTGGGCATTCCCAATGGTACGCTGATGAGCCGGCTCGGCCGTGCCCGCGCCACCCTGCGCCAATTGACCGGCACCCAGGCCGAACCGCATCTGAGGACCGTCAAATGAGCGAGATCACCCGCGACACGCTGATGGCCTATCTCGACGGTCAGCTCGATCCTGCCACCCGGGCGGAAGTGGACGCCTTTCTTGCCGCCAACCCGGAGGCGGCGGCCGAACACGCCCAGCTCCAGCGCCAGTCCGACGCCATCCGCACGCTCTATGGTCCTGCTGCGCGCGAGCCCGTCCCAAGCTCTCTCGCGCCTCACCGCCTGGCCTTGCTCGCCCAGCGCCGCCGCTGGCACGACATGGGTCGCGCCGCCATGTTTGTCGCCGTGCTCGGCCTCGGCATCGCCGCTGGCTGGCTGCTCCGCCCTGCCGCAGATGGCCCTGAACTCTACGATCGCCTCATCGCCAACGCGGTCAGTGCCCACACCGTCTATGTCGCGGAAAGCCGTCACGCCGTCGAAGTCGCCGGAACCGACAGCGCGCATCTGTCGACTTGGCTTTCCAACCGTCTGGACACGGCCCTCGCCATGCCGGACCTCACGGCCCAGGGCCTCGCCTTCCTTGGCGGCCGCCTGCTGCCGGCCCCGGACGTGCCGGGCGGCCGGGCCGCGCAACTGATGTACGAGGACAGCGCCGGCGAACGCCTTACCCTTTACATCACGCCGTCCACTGGCGTGTCCGGCCCGGCCTACGAAGCCGTCAGCTTCGGAGTCGATACCGCACTCTACTGGGCCAGCTCCACCATCACCTGCACCCTGGTCGGCTCGCAATCGCCCGAACAGCTGCAAGCCATTGCCAATGCAGTACTCGCCCAACTCAGTGCCGGCACAGCGTCACTCTACGAGAGCTGACCCGGGCCGGCAGCAGACCGCATCCTGAGCTGCGCAACGTCAGCGCAGCCTCGAAGGACGAGGGCGTGGCACCCTGGCATCCCAGTGACCTCTTGGGTCAAAAGGCTACGCTACGCCTCGCACCGCACCATGAGGTCTCTGGCCCAGTGGCGCATTCCGGGGCGGAATATCGTTCGAATAGATAGTGTGCAGCCCAACATTGCGGATATCGCGCTCGCCGCACAGCGCCATGGTCGTGTCGATCTCCTTGCGGATGATCTCGAGCACGCGGGTCACGCCTGCCTCGCCGCCGGCGCCCAGACCATAGAGCATTGGACGCCCGATAAAGGTCGATTTGGCGCCATAGGCCAGCGCCTTGATCACGTCCTGGCCCATGCGGATGCCGCTATCGAGATAGACCTCCGTGCGGTGCCCGACCCGATCGACGATTTCGGGCAGGACGCGAATGGTCGAGGGCGCCCCGTCGAGTTGCCGCCCGCCATGGTTGGAGACCACGACGGCATCGGCGCCATTGTCGACCGCCGCCTGCGCGTCGTCGGCATCGAGCACGCCCTTGACGATGACAGGTCCGCCGAAGCGCTCCTTGATCCATCTGACGTCAGCCCAGTTGAGCGTTGGATCGAACTGGCTGGCCGTCCAGGCCGAAAGCGAGGCCAGGTCGTGGTCGCCACCGACATGGCCCACGATGTTGCGGAATGTATGCCGCTTGGTGCCCAGCATGCGCAGGCACCAGGCCGGGTGCTGCATCATCTGCCAGATCGAGGATGCCGTAAACTTGGGCGGCGTCGACAGCCCGTTGCGGATATCCTTGTGCCGCTGCCCCAGGATTTGCAGGTCCATCGTCAACACCAGCGCCGAACATTTAGCCGCTTTGGCCCGGTCGATCAGCCGGTTGATGAAGTCACGGTCGCGCATCACATAGAGCTGGAACCAGAATGGTGCGCTCGTATTCTCGGCCACGTCCTCGATCGAGCACACGCTCATGGTCGAGAGCGAAAACGGGATACCGAATTTTTCCGCCGCCCGCGCGGCCTTGATCTCGCCGTCGGCGGTCTGCATCCCGCCTGTCGCTGCCGGGGCGATCGCCACCGGCATGGTGATTTCCTTCCCCAGCATCTTCACCTTGAGATTGCGGCCCTCCAGATTGACCGCCACCTTCTGGTTGAGCTTGATCTTGGAAAAATCGCTCTCGTTTTCCCGATAGGTTCCCTCCGTGTAGGACCCGCTATCGGCATAGTCGAAGAACATCTTCGGGACCCGCCGCCGTGCCAGGCGCATCATTTCATCAACAGTCAGGACCTTGTCGATGGCGGTCATTTCGGGCGCTCCGGGCTCTCTTTCGCCTGCTCTACCAACTAACATGTTAGTCTTCAAGCCGGCCCTTTGGGCAAAATCGCTCCAGTGGAGCGATTTTAGGCGCGAAGGCTTCGCCGGTGTCCCGAAGGGCAAAAGGCTCCGGTGGAGCCTTTTGAGCCAAGAAGGCCATGAGCGCTATGCGCGAATGGCGGCCGGCCCTGTTGGTAAGATAGACCTCCGCTCGAATGGCAAGTCCACACCCACCGCCCTATCAATCCCCTCCCCCTCCTTCAGAGGGAGGTAAGGGAGGGGGTGCCTCCCGCCAGCTCATCAACCTAGCGTGCGGAGTTCCCACGCCCCAGCACCAGCGTGCTCCACACGACCAGAAACCCGAACAGCACCATGCCCCCGGCCAGCACATGCGCCTTGTCCCATTCCAGCCGCTCGACGAAATCGTAGATGGCGATGGAGAGGACCTTGGTCTGGCCCGGAATATTGCCGCCGATCATCAGCACGACGCCGAATTCGCCCATCGTATGGGCAAAGGCCATGATCGCGCCCACGAGATAACCCGGCCGGGCCAGCGGCAGCGCCACCCGCCAGAACCGCTGCAAGCGCGTCGCGCCCAGCGTGTCGGACACTTCCAGAACCTCGTCCTCGATGGCGGCAAAGGCATTGCGCAGCGGCTGCACCATGAAGGGCAGCGACGCGATCACTCCCCCGATGGCGAGGCCGGCAAAGGAAAAGGCCAGCGTCCGCGCGCCCCATAGGCCTGCCACGACGCCACCCGGTCCGTTCGGCCCCAGCGCCAGGAGCAGATAAAAGCCCAGGACGGTCGGTGGCAGCACCAGCGGCAGCGTCACCACCGCCCCTACCACCTCGCGCCCCCGTCCACGCCCGCGTGCCAGCCACCAGCCCAGTGGCGTAGCAATGACCACCAGAAGTACGGTGACGCAAAGCGCCAGCGTGAGCGTCAGAACTATTGGCGACACGAGGAGCATCAGATCCATCGGCATTCCATCACCGCAAGTGGGCTCCCTTTCCCTGTTTCAGGGGGAGGGTTGGGGTGGGGATGCGCTTCACTTGCCTCGGCATCTCACGGCACCGAATATCCTGCCGCCTCGATTATCGCCACCGCCTCCGGGCTCCGCAGAAACGCCAGAAACGCCAGAGCCGCCGGATTGTCTTCGCCTTCTTTCAACAGCACGGCGCCTTGAGAAATGGGCGCATGCAAGTCCGCCGGCACTAGCCATGTGCTGCTTTTGTCGAGCACCTGGCTGGCAGCGATAAAGCCGAGTTCCGCATTGCCGCTCTCGACAAATTGCAGCGTCTGGGAAATATTCTCGCCCCAGACGATCTTGGGCGCTATGGCTTCATAGAGTCCCAGCGCCGTCAGCGTTTCGACCGCCGCCTTGCCATAAGGCGCCGCCTCCGGATCGGCGATGGCCAGCTTGGTGTAGTCGGCCTGCAGCACTGCGACGCCATCGTCAAGATCGCGCCCCGGCCCATAGAGCGCCAGTCGCCCCTGCGCATAGACAAAGAAGCTGCCCTCGACCGCCAGCCCCTCGGCAATCGCCTTTTCCGGCCGCTCGGTATCGGCAGCCAGGAAAACCGCAAACGGCGCAGCCTGGCTGATCTGGGTAAAGAGCTGTCCGGTCGCCCCGAAGCTCAACACGATCTTATGTTCGCCTTTGGCCTCGAACAGCGCCTCCAGTTCCTCGGCGACCGCGGTGAAATTGGCAGCCACCGCGACATTGGCGGTTTCCGCAAAGGCGGACAGCGGGGATCCACAGAGCACCAGTGCGGCAAGAGCGAAACGGATCATTCCGAGCTCCAAATTCCGTTCATCAACGCCATCCAGGACCCCCGACAAGACCCGAAAACGATGGTCGCGCGGCTCTTATCCCCGCAGCGCACTCGCCTCCCGGGCCAGCGATTCGATCCTCGTAAAGTCGCCGCTCGCCAGCGCGTCGGCGGGCATGATCCAGCTTCCGCCCACGCAGATCACATTGGGTAAGCTGAGGTAAGTCTTGGCCTTTTCCGGATCGATCCCGCCGGTCGGGCAGAAGGTGATATCCGGCAGCGGCGACGCGAACGCCTTGAGCACCGGAGCCCCACCCAGCGCCTCGGCGGGGAAGAACTTCAAGAACGAATACCCCCGCTCCGCCGCCGCCATAGCCTCCGTCGGCGTCCCAATCCCCGGCAAAAGCGGGATCGCTACGTCCTCGGCAGCATCGAGAAGGCGCGGCGAAGCGCCGGGCGAAACCATGAAACGGCAGCCCGCATCGACCGAGGCCTTCATATGCGCGCCGTTGCGCACCGTGCCCGACCCGACGATAGCGCCGGTCACCTTGGCCATTTCTTCCATGACCTTCAATGCATTAGGCGTACGCAGCGTCACTTCGAGGACGGGCAGTCCACCGGCCACCAGCGCCTCGGCCAGCGGCCTGGCCTGCGCCACATCATCGAGGATGATGACCGGCACGACCGGTGCGAGCGAAAGAATGGAGCGGATGGCGTTTGCGTCCTGCGGCATGAAACAATCCCTGGCTGGCACAATGTGCCCCAGCGTTAGGGGGCGGACGAATTTCCTGCAAGGTCATTCATTGAAATGAAAGCCGAAAATACCTAGGTTCCGCCCGCTGGCACGGGCCGGCAACGGTCGATGGGGAGGACCCGATGGTTCAGACGATCAATGCAACGACCCCGCTGGCCGACGCCCGCGCCATTCTTGCCCAGAATTTCGACCTCAAGTTTTCCCCGGCCGTCGCCCGTGCCACCGACAAGGTCTTCGATCGCGTCCGGGACAAGATTCCTGAAGTGGAATGGCCCTTCTATGCGCCGCTGATTTTTCAGATCAATCGGCTCAAGAGGGAAAAGGACGCGGTTATCCTCGCGCATAACTACCAGACGCCGCAGATCTATCACGGCGTCGCCGACGTTGTGGGCGACAGTCTCCAGCTTGCCGTAGAGGCTACAAAAGTAACCCAGTCGGTCATCGTCCAGTGCGGCGTGCACTTCATGGCCGAGACGAGCAAGCTTCTCAATCCGGACAAGACCGTGCTTATCCCCGACAGCCGCGCCGGCTGCTCGCTGTCCGAATCGATCACAGCCGAAGACGTCATGGCCATGCGCGCCCAATATCCTGGCGTGTCCGTCGTCACCTATGTGAACACATCCGCCGCAGTCAAAGCGGTGACCGATGTCTGCTGCACATCGTCCAACGCCCTCGACATCGTCAATCGCGTCGAAGGCGACACTGTCATTATGATCCCCGACCAGTATCTGGCGCAGAACACCGCCAAGAAGACGGGCAAGAAGATCATTACCTGGGCCGGTGCCTGCGAAGTGCACGAGACATTCACGGCCGAGGACATTTCCGAACTGCGGCATGCCTATCCCACAGCCAAGATCATCGCTCACCCCGAATGCCCGCCCGAGGTGATCGACGCCGTGGATTTCGCCGGCTCCACCGCTGCGATGATCGACTGGGTCAAATCCACCAAGCCGCCGCGTGTCGTCATGGTCACCGAATGCTCCATGTCCGACAATGTCGCGAGCGAAACCACCGGGGTCGATTTCCTGCGCGGCTGCAATATCTGCCCGCACATGAAGCGGATCAATCTTGAGAACGTCCTCTGGTCGCTTCACACCGGTACGGAAGAAGTCACCATTCCGCAGGACATCATTGCTCCGGCGCGACAGGCCGTCGAACGCATGATCGAAATGAGCCGCAAGGGCGACTGATTTTCTTGAATGCGTCTATCCCGGGCGCTTGGCGACGAGGTCGATTTCCACCAGCGCTCCCACGGCCAGCGCAGTCACGCCGACGGTTGTTCGTGCCGGCAGTCTGCCGGCAGTGAAAAAGCTCGGCCACAGGGTGTTGAGCGCAGCATAGTCGCGCTCGAACTGCGTGAGATAGATACGCGCCATGGTGACATGTTCGAGGCCCAGGCCGATCCCGCCGAGCACGATCTTCAGGTTCTCTACCACCCGTTTCGTCTGCGCCTCGATCCCCTGCGGCAGAGGTGCATCGGGTGCCGCAGGATCGGTCGGCATCTGCCCGGTGACGAAAACCCAGCCATCCACTTCCACCGCATGGCTGAATGGAGCCACCGGACGGGGACCGGAGGAAATCATGTGGTGAACAAGATCGGACATCAAAGCTCTCCGTTTCGACGCTAGTAGGAACCCAGCGTTAGCAGCCTGCCCGCCGATTGCCCATGCTTGCGCGCGCCATGTGAAAGGCGCACAGTGCCTGCATGCGCATGCTGACACGCCTTGCGACCGCTGCACTTCTGCTGGCCATAACCCCGGCACAATGGGTTGCGGCCGAGACTTTTGCCCGCAGCGCCGCCCAGTCAGCCGAACTCGACGCCCTGTTTTCAAGCCTGTCTGCATCGACCAGCGAGCCGGAGGCACGCGAGATTGCCGACAGGATTTGGCGCATCTGGACCAAGCCCGACGATCCGGTGCTTGCTGGCCGCGTCGATGACATCATCACAAAGGCTGGTTTTGCCGGACCTGCCGGCCAGCTGCCGCAGATTGAAGCGCTCATTACTGATTATCCCGACTATCCCGAAGGTTGGAATCTGCGCGCGACGGCACATTTCATGCGCGGTGCCTACGAACAATCCCTGGCCGATATCGATAAAACCCTGACGCTCGAGCCTCGCCACTTCGGGGCACTGGCCGGCCGGGCACTGATCTTGCACACCCAAGGCAAGCTCGAAGAGGCCCTTAAAGCGATGAACAAGGCGCTCGATATCCATCCTTGGCTGCCTGAGCGCAGCCTGTTTCCGGAATTGGCTTCACCGCCGATCCGCAGCTGAACCGAGAGGCCGTAAGACCATGACCGACGGCGACTATACCGTTCAACGCGAAGAAGGTCCCGCGCGCGGCCGCTATGTCATCCACCTGGCTCCCGGCGCCGAAGCGGAGATGACCTACCGGAAAAGCGGGGATGGCCCCATGGTCATCGACCATACCGGCGTCCCGTCTGAGTACGAGGGACGCGGCATTGCCGCCAGGCTCGTCAATGCAGCCATCGCCGATGCGCGCGGCCAAGGCTTCAAGATCACCCCGCTCTGCTCCTATGTGGTCGCACAGTTCCGCCGCCATCCGGAATGGGCCGACCTGAGGGCCTAGTAACCGTAGCGTATACTGTCCGCGTCATCGGTGAGGTAGGGCTCCAGATTCTCCCAGCTGATGCGCGCCGTCGGCGCGCCATAGGCGTATGCCGCGATTTCATAGGGCTGGAACTGGATCACGAGACCATAGGGATTTGAAAGGTCCCATCGGCTCGGATCGATCACCGACTCCGCGATATAGCTGGTGTCGTCAAGCATCAGGTTGTCGCCGTGCTCGGCTCGTGCCGCCTCGACCGCCAGCGTCAGCAGCGCCTTCTGCCAACCCTTCCCCTGGAACAGGTCGGCCGCTTCCAGAAACCGCCCCTGTTGTTTGAGATAGTGCTGGTAAGAAATGGTGTAGTTGCCATGCGCGGCGCCATGGCCGTACCAGTAGGTATTGACCAGAAGCGAAATGCGATTGCGCCCGGCGACATCGTCGACGGTTATGGAATTGGTCGAATCGCTGCTGGTATCGTCCTCTATGCGCTCTGCCCCGCCCTGGGCAGCAAATACGCCCGAAATGGTGTCGCCTTCTTCACGCACCAGATCATTGAAGGCATGGGCATAACCCTCGTCGCTATCGATCTGCACCACCGAAATTTCGTGCTGCGCCACAGCCCAGTTTGAGCCCGGCTCCCCGATCTGGTCCGGGTCCTGCAACGCGGTGTAACGCGCCGATGGGTAGAACCGCATGCCGTCGATCATTCGGCTCGTTTCGAGAACGCGGCTGCGGCTGTCGAAGACGTCGTTGAGGCAAGTGATGCCCGATCCGTCATAATCGCCCTGCGTCATTGCAACTGCATCATCGGTGCAGGCACGCTGGGCATAGTCGAGCCACGCCCGCTGGTCGGCCCGCACCGCGGTCAATGCCTTATCCGACAGGCCGCCGATTGCCGTCGCATAGGTCTTGGCGAGGCGCTCATCGGCGAGGGACAGGTCGACATCATCGCAAATGGCGCGCTCGAATGGCGTCCCCGCCTTGGCGCAATCAAAGCTCGCTGCCTTCGCCGGCATCAGCAGTGGAAGCTGAGCCATACCGCCTGCCAAGGCCACACAGAGAATGAGGCGAAGCATCTCGTCTCCCCGACTTTTCCAGTTCTGGCGTAACGATAGCCTTTGCGGCAATGCGCGTCACCCTTGCGTCAGCGGCGAATGCTGCGAGATGACACTTTTAGGTCGGGCTCGAACACCATAACCATGTTGCGGCCTTCTGCTTTGGCCATGTAAAGCGCTGTGTCGGCCATGTCCGTCGACGTGTCGAGACTATCTCCACGTTGAGCCAGGCATGCCCCAATGCTGACGGTCACTGCTACCGCACTGCCGGGCCCTACCGACATCGGGCTATCCCCGATAGCCGCCATGATCCGGGCAGCGGCGGCGTGAAGACTCTGCCGCGACGCATCGGGCAGCAACACGACGAATTCGTCGCCGCCCCAGCGGGCACAGCAATCGCCGGTCCCGAGCGTGGCATTGATGCGGTTCGCCACCTCCTGCACGACCGCATCGCCGGCAGCATGACCGTTGCGGTCGTTGATCGCCTTGAACCGGTCGATATCGACAAGCAGGAGACCATACCCGTTTGATGCCGAAGCTGATGCCTGGGCAGCGGCAAAGCCGCGACGGTTGAGGATACCCGTCTGACCGTCACGAAAGGCGAGTTGTTCGAGCTCCTTGGTGCGCTCGCGCACCCGCGCTTCAAGCAGCCGCGTATGGTCGTCCACCGCACTGGCCATGTCGGTGAAAGCGGTGGCGAGGCGCCCGATCTCATCCTGCTGACCGGCACCAGGGCCCATGGCTGCCTCGTACTTGCCAGCGCGGACATTGCGCACCACGATTTCGAGGACACTGACCCGATCAAGCACGGCGCGCTTGAAGACCAGCATCAGCAGTACGGCCACAAGGACCATGCCGGCCAGCAGCAAAAGTCCGATCGGGACGAACAGGCCACGGTCAATGATCGCCTCGAGATCCATCAGCGTGACGTTGAACCACCCCAGCCGGTCGAGATAGCCGACGCCCACCAGCGTGGGTTGCCCATCGATCGAAACAAATGCCGACTGAGCCAAAAGATCGCCATCGGCAACCGCCACCATGAGGCGTCGCAAGGTTTCGCGGTCCGCTTCGGTATCGACAATGGAATAAACCGTGCGCTTGTCGCGCATGTCGGCCGACAGGCTGGCGAGGTTGACAAGATTTTCGTCCCGGTGCGCCTGCACCTGTCCCTGCCGGTCTACAAACATCGAGGTGACCCCGGCCTGTGGGACATTGACCACTTCCTGGATGAACGACGAAAGATCGATACCCGTACCCAGGACGCCCAGCACATTGCGGCCCTCGCGGATGACGCAGTTCATCCACACCTTGGTCACACGCAGATTGGCGTCATTGTCGACATTGAGATGGCAGCCTGCGCCTAGCGCCTTGGTCGAAAAGTACCAGGCGTCTCGCGGATTGTCGGCCGCGACGGCATAGCGCCTTTGCTCACCGGCATAGGCATTTGCTGCATCGTTGAAATAGTAGTTGCCGGACCGGTCGATCACGAAGAAATAGGAGCGGTCCGCAAAGCTCTGGCGAAAGTGCTCGAGCTCGGCAATGCCGCGCTGACGCTTTTCGGCATCATGTTCGTCCAGTGCCCAATCTCGGATCGCCTGGCTGCCGGCCAGCGTTTCAGCCAGCGACACCTCACGCACCAGCGCCTGCAGACCGCGGTGCCGGTCGTACAGCACCTGTTTTTCGGCAAACAGCGTGCCGAGCTGTATAACCGTGGAATTGACCACCCAGTTGAAGGCGACATAGGCGGGTCCCGCGACTACAGCAAAGCCGAGCAGCACGAACAGCAATACCCGCAAGGACAGGGTACCGGCTATGCGACGACCAATTCCGGTGATGGCACACCTTCCTGGGCAGGTATTTCGGCGGAAGGAATTTCACCTAAAACGCGTCAATATCCTGTTAACGCTGATCCGCGCCGGGCCCAGCCAGGAAACGCGCGACAGCCGTGACTTCTTCGTTGCGCAACTCATGGCCGCCTTCGTGCCAGAAAAGGCTCGTAGCGGCACCATTGGCACTGAAATAGTCTGCCAGGGCCTGCGTTGCGCCGGCTGGAGCAATGGGGTCGTAGCGCCCTGCGGTGATGAGAACCTTGCGACCGGCATAGTCTGCTGGGGCGGGCGCAAAGGGAATGAGCGGGTGCATCAGGATCGTGGCGTCAAATAGGTCCGGCGCCGCAAATTGCATCGAGGCAAGGATATTGGCGCCATTGGAGTAACCCAGACCCAGAACCCGGGCGGGGCGATCCGGCCCGATCTGGTCCCGCACGAATTCGATCATCGCGTCGGTGCGCTGTGCGAGGTCAGCCATGTCGTAGACCCCCTCGCCGGTCCTGCGGAAATAGCGCAGAGCGCCATGCTCGTTGACGTCGCCGCGCGGGGCCACCCGGCGTGCGCCGGGCATGATATGGCCTGCAAGGTCGAAGAACTGGTTCTCGTCGCCACCTGTTCCGTGGAACAGGAAGATCACCGGCGTGGCAGCTTCAGCGGAGCCATCTGCGCGAAAACGATACTGAGACATGGGTTTCTCCTTTGCCCTGATATCGATCGTGGCGGCCGAGAAGGCAATTCCCCGAGGCCGCCACGCACTGTTGCGCAATCCCAAACAATGCAGCCGCTGCCGCCTTGTGCCTGCAACACGGCGCGGTAAGATGACCCATGTTCCTGTCCGTATTCGACGTGTTCAAGATCGGCATCGGCCCCTCGAGCTCTCATACGATGGGCCCGATGACCGCCGCCCGGCGCTTCCTCGATGATCTCGCTTCCGGTACATGGCCCCGCGCCGCCCGCGCCCGGCCCGCGGCTCTGACGGTCAGCCTTCACGGCTCGCTCGCCTTCACCGGTATCGGTCATGGCAGCGACCGGGCGGTCATCCTGGGACTGGCCGGGGAAGATCCGCAGACCGTCGACCCGGACGCCATGGAAGCCATCATCTATGGTGTCCGTGGGGCTGGGAGGGTTTCGCCGCCGGGCCATCCGTCCTACCGCTTTCGTCCCGCCGTGGACTTGGTGCTCGACAAGACGACGCCCCTGCCCGGCCATCCGAATGGCATGCAGTTCTCCGCCTTCGATACCGACGGCCAACTGCTATTGCGCCGGGTCTATTTCTCCATCGGCGGCGGGTTCGTGGTGACCGACGAAGAATTCGGTGCGCTCCACACGGCATCTCCCGCCGATACCGACACACCTTGGCCTTTTGCCGATGCCCGCCAAATGCTCGACATGGCAAGGCGCTCGGGCCTCTCGATAGCCGCCATGAAGCGCGCCAACGAGGAAGTCCGCCTTTCCCGCCAAACCCTTGACCGGCGCCTCGACACGATCTGGCAGGCCATGTCCTCCTGCATCGATCGCGGTCTTGATCAGTCCGGCGAATTGCCCGGCGGCCTCCGGGTCCGCCGCCGCGCGTCTGCCATCCATGCCCAACTGGCCGAGAAATGGCAGCGCAACGAAATTGATCCGCTCATGGCCAACGATTGGCTCTCAGTCTTTGCCATGGCCGTCAACGAGGAAAACGCCGCCGGCGGTCGCGTGGTCACCGCCCCGACCAATGGCGCGGCTGGCGTCATTCCGGCTGTGCTGCGCTACGCGGTCAAGTTCAATGCCGGCACAGGCGAAACCGCCATCCGCGACTTCCTCCTCACCGCTGCTGCCATTGGCGGCATCATCAAGCACCGTGCCTCGATATCGGGGGCGGAAGTAGGTTGCCAGGGTGAAGTCGGCTCCGCCTCCGCCATGGCTGCTGCGGGCCTTTGCGCCATTCTCGGCGGCACGCCTGAGCAGGTGGAAAACGCTGCCGAGATCGCCCTCGAGCACCATCTGGGCATGACCTGCGACCCGGTCGGCGGGCTTGTGCAGATTCCCTGCATCGAGCGCAATGCCTTTGGGGCAGTCAAAGCCGTCACCGCCGCCTCACTGGCACTCAAGGGTGACGGCACGCATGCCGTGCCGCTCGATGCCTGCATCGAGACCATGCGCCAGACAGGCCACGACATGAATGCGAAATACAAGGAAACCAGTCTTGGCGGCCTCGCCGTCAATGTCGTTGCCTGCTGAACCACCCTAGCCGCGATAGCCCACGTCGATCTGGGCATGTCCCTCGGTGAGGCGCGAGACGCAGGCGCACATGCGATGGTTCTCCGCCTTTTCTTCGGCGCTGAAGAAGACGTCGCGATGGTCGACCTCGTCCTGGGCGTCGACGATCCTCACCGCGCACAGTCCGCATTCCCCGCGCCGGCAATCGTGGATCATCTCGACGCCCGCTCCGATCAGGGCATCGAGCAGCGTCTGGTCCGAGCGCACATCGACCGTGATGCCGCGATTGAGGACCTCGACGCTGAAAGGCTTCTCCGCGAACAGTCCGCTATCGCCGAACACCTCGTAACGCAGACGGCTGACCGGCCGGCCCGAGGCGGCCCAGGCGGTCTTGGCGGCCTCGAGCATGCCGATCGGCCCGCAGAGATAGCATTCCGCATCGGCCGGCAGTGCCGCGAACTCCGCTGCCAGGTCAATGAACTCCTCGCGCGAATTGTCCCTGAGCACCAGCCGCTCGCCAAGCAACGCTTCCATCTCGGCGGCAAAAGCCATCAGCCCGCGCGAACGCGCCCCATAGACCACTCGCAGCGATGCCCCGCGCGCCGCCAGCGCCCGCGCCATGCCATAGATCGGTGTGATGCCGATACCACCGGCCAGGAGAAGATAGTGCCCGGCACGCCAGCTGAGCTCGAACCGGTTTTCCGGCAAGGTCAGCCGTACTGCGTCGCCGACCGCGAGACCCCACATGAAGCGCGAACCGCCCCGGCTCTGCGGATGGAGCTTCACCGCGACGGCAATATGGCCCGGCGGGGCTGGAACTACCGTATAAGTGCGATTGGCGGACTCGCCATTGATCTCGACGCGAAAATTGCTGTGCGATCCCGGATCGAACCGGGGCACCGCGCCGTCCACTGCAAAGGTGATCTGCCGCACGTCGTCGGCAATCTGCGTGATCGCGGCAACGGTTGCGTCGCGCCATTCGACACGGTTACGCATGTGAATCTCCTCCCAAAAATGGCACGCTATTCCTCCAAGCGCGCGGCATCGACCAATCATTCAGACGTCCCGCTCGGGCTCAAACCGAGGGCTGTCCGACATAAATGGTCCTTGTCAAAAGGTCCCTCGGGTCACGCCCTGGAACAACGATCTGCGCCAGTGCAGGTTGAGCTGCCGGCCTACCCCACCACCAGCGAGAGCGCCGGCACGCGGCGGATCAGGCTGCGGTCCTGGTCCAGCACGAATTCCAGGTTCTGCCGCGCCAGTCGCGCGTGTTCGCGCGCCAGCGCCTCGGCGCGGCTGCCTTCGCGCAGGGCAATAGCTTCCATCATGGCGCGGTGTTGCCGCTGCGCCCCGTAGAGCGAGCGGCGGAACTCGACCACGTTGGCCTGCTTGTCGAGAAAGGCGCTGGGCGAAGCAAAGGGCAGGCTCGTGACCCGCTCGATTTCACGGCGGATGGTCTGGCTCGCCAGGCCCCAGAGCTTTTCGTGAAAAGTCGCATTGAGGTCGACATAGCGGTCGAAATCCATGTCCGCTACTTCACCCTTCAGGGCCTCGTCGATGCTTTCGACCAGCCGCTGCAACTCGCTCATGCGTGCCGGAGCGACGCCGCGCTCGGCAGCAAGGCGCAGAGCCAGGCCCTCAAGCGCGCCACGCAGCTCGATGGCGTCGATCACGTCCTCGCGCGAAAAGCTGCGCACCGCATATCCGCCCGAGGGAATGGCTTCCACGAGCCCCTCTTCGCCCAATCGGGCCAGCGCCGCGCGCAGCGGCGTGCGCGAAATGCCCAGCCGCTCCACCAGCGCCAATTCGGAAAGCCGCGACCCGGCGCGGATTTCGCCGGAGATGATGAGGTCGCGCACACCCATCAGGGCGCGTTGCGACTGAGCCGCGCGTTGCGAATTGGGGTTCATTCCGCCGCTTCCTGCATGGCCTGTTCGCCGTCGATCATCCGGTCAATCAGCCGGCGCGCCCACATCGAGCCAGCATCGATGTTGAGATTGTAGATGACGTGGTCGGGATTGGCGTCGATCGCCTTCTGCTGGGCTTCAAGGATGTGCTCGTCCTCGCGGAAGATCGATGACACTCCTTCGCGCAGGTTATGCGTGCGGGCCTGTTCGTCGATCTTGTAGTTCCGGGCAAAGGCCCAGAAATAGTGACAGGTCTTGTCGGTCTCCGGGGTCATCGTATTGAGCACGAAGCCGTTGACGCCCTGGCTGCGATCGCCTTCGGGGGCCCCGGTGCCGGTCGGCGCCACGCCCACATCGATGGCGATGGTCGAGGGCGCCTGGAAATTGATGATCTGCCAGCGGTCGACATTGCCCGGTTTGCCCAGCTGCCCGCGCCAGAACGGTGGCGCGTCGATGTCGCGCATCCATCGGGTGATGGTGGCAGTGGTGTCGGTATGGGTCGCCTCGAACGGCGCCTCGGCCACGGCACGATTGCCGATCGAGGAACCATGCACATATGTTTCGTGCGTCAGGTCCATGAGATTGTCGACCACCAGGCGATAGTCGCATTTGGCATGGATATACTTCCCGTCCGCGGCCCATTCCGGATCGTCGTTCCAGTGCAGGTCCGGCACCAGCGCCGGGTCAGCCAGCGCCGGTTCGCCCATCCACAGCCAGATAAATCGGTGGCGCTCCACCAGCGGATAGGATTTGACGCAGGCCGACGGGTTGATGGTGTCTTGCGACGGCATGTATACACATCGACCCGTATCGTCGAATTCCAGGCCATGGTAGCCGCAGATGACATTATCCCCGTATAGCTCGCCCATGGAGAGTGGCAACAGCCGGTGCCAGCAGGCATCGGCCAGCGCAGCCGCCGTACCGTCCTGCTTTCTATAGAGCACGACAGGCTTGTTGCAGATGGTGCGCGCCAACAGCTCGCGCTTGACCTCGACATCCCAGGCCACTGCATACCAGGCGTTCAATGGAAAAGTGGGCTCGCCCATTTCGCGTCTCCTCCTCGTTTCCTCCCATTGAGAAAATACCAGTTGTATACATTTTGCAAGCAGGCAATTGCCAAGCGTGGTCACTCTTGCGATGACTGCCGGCACCTAACCGAGGAGATTGTTCATGGCTGTTGCCAAGCCGCCCTATCATGCCGATGTCGTAGGCTCTTTCCTGCGCCCCGACAGCATCAAGAAGGCCCGGAAGGCCCGGCTCGAGGACAAGGCGATAAGCGCCGAGGAACTGCGCGCCATCGAGGATGAAGCCATCCGCGACGTCATCCGCATGCAGGAAGAGGCGGGCCTCAAGGCCGTGACCGATGGCGAATTCCGCCGGGCGTGGTGGCACTTCGACTTCATGGGCATGCTCAACGGGCTCGACATCATCCAGCGCCAGGGCGGCGGCATCCAGTTTCATGGGGTACACACCAAACAGGACGTGCCGGTCATCACTGACAAGCTCAGCTTCCCGGCCGATCACCCGATGCTGGAGCATTTCAAGTTCGTCGCCGCCAATACAAAGGTGACGCCGAAAATCTCCATTCCCGGCCCCAGCGCCATCCATTTCCGCATCGCCGATGACGACATCGCCGTCAGCGAATACAAGCACGATGCCGAAGCCTATTTCGAAGCGATTACCGCCACCTACAAGGATGCCGTGAAGGCCTTCTACGATGCCGGCTGCCGCTACCTGCAGATGGACGACATCTTCTTCGCCTATCTCTGCGATCCCAAGATCCGTGCCGAGCGCAAGGCCAAGGGTGAGGACCCCGATTGGCTGATCGGTCGCTATGCCAAGATGATGCACGACGCCATTGCCGACCGGCCCGACGACATGCTGATCGGCATGCATATGTGCCGGGGCAATTTCAAGTCCACCTGGGTGGCCGAAGGCGCGTACGATCCGGCGGCGGACGCCATCTTCAACCAGACCGATGTCGACATCTATTTCATGGAATACGACACCGACCGCGCCGGCGGGCTAGAGCCGCTGCGCCTCCTGCCCAAGGGCAAGAAGCGCGTCCTGCCAGGCTTCATCACCACCAAGACGCCAGAACTCGAAGACCTCGATGACCTGAAGCGCAAGTTCGACGCCGCCAGCCAATATGCCGATATCGACCAACTCGGCATCGCCCCGCAATGCGGCTTCGCCTCGACAGAGGAAGGCAACGACCTGACCATGGACGACCAGCGTCGCAAGCTCGACCTCGTGGTCAAGACCGCCGAAGCGATCTGGGGCAGCGTGTAAAAAAGGCTTGCAGATCATTGCCCGCAATCTTCGGGCAATGGTCAGCCGGCTGAAATGAACAGCCAAAAGGAAAGCCCAGCGAACCAGGGGGTTCACTGGGCTTTTTGGTTGCGGGAGCGCGCAACATTCGCTCCCCTGTATTTGTGGTTGCCGCCTAAGGTCTACTCGTCGACCTGCTCTTGCCGCTGACGCAAAGCCATCCGATACGCGAAGTCGCGAATGTAGTCCTCAGTCAAAGATCCTAGGATCGGAGAAGAGTGCCTGGACCAACAGCCGAAATGCTCGTCAGTCCAAGGCAGGATGAGAATATTGTCCTTGGCAAGGTTGAAGCGTGTGGCTCTGTATAGGCCAAATTGATGCAGGTGCGCCGCATTTTGGATGATCAAATCCAGATGGGCTAGCGGATGAGTGAGCTTCAGGTTTTTCGTCCCGTACGCGACCTCTAAGAAGGCGTTTCCGGTGATACGGTCATTAAATACATTCAAAACCAAAGCCGGGCGGAGCTTGTAGCTTCCGTCCGGCTGAGGCTGAGCTTCTGGGTAGAAGCAGGTGACAATATCGAAGGCCGCAGGCGCGGCCACGATCCAATTAGGCTGAGTAGCGCCCGAAGCCATCAACGAGCTCCAAGTCGGCTTTCTCCACAGCTTCGCGGGCTTTCCTGCGAACCTTTTCGACACCTTCCTTAGTCACATCATCCTCGTACTCGTACGCCTCACGCGGCGCCGCAAACGGCGGTGAGGGTTCGTAGTGGTTTTGCTGTTTCATGGCACTCATTATGTGCTCCATCTCTCCCGAGTAAGTGGGGTAGGACGCGTGCGAAATCAACGTGCCTGACGGCAACGTGTTCCGCATCATTATTTCGTGAGAATTGTTAACCGAGATTGAACGGCCCTATCACTGCATTGCGCCCCTCTAGCATGCCCTATCGGATGTAAATAGGGCAAACTTGTCACAGTACCCTCAGTGAATACCGGCTATGCAGAGCTGTAAAGCGAATTCGACAGGCTTACGTCGGATTACCTATCCCCTATGCAAAGGCCTTCCAAGCATCCTCACATGTCTACTGCGACGTATTCCGGAATTGGGCCCAAACCATGGTGCTGTCTTCGGAATGAGCTTTTCCGCCAGGATGGGTGACGAAAAAACGCGCTGGCGGCCTGACACTGGTCGTGATGTTCTGCGTGTATGGTCCGCGTCCCCGACACCGAAACCCCTGAGCAAGAGGCCAGACGCTTCTTCGAGAGCTTCGACAGCCAAAACGCTGCGATCGAGATGCGCGACTATGTCTATGCTTGGACGACTCGCGACGACGAGATCGCCGAGGATGCCATCATCGTTGGGATCGGCGGCACCAGCGCGGAAATGCTCATGGCCGGCCTGTCCTATGTCGAACCCACGGCTAGCATCTACTGGCCCGCGCGCGTGACAAAGAACGGGGTCTTCGACGTTGGCAGCGAGATGGGGCCATGGCCGGTGATGGCAGCCCTCGCCCGCGCTCACTTCCTCCGCTCCCGGATGGCTTATGAGCGTGTTGTGGTCACCATGGCCGAGGTCGGCATCTGGCGGCCCGAATACGGCGAGCTGGCAAAACAGGAGGGGTTCTGATGTGCGGACGATTCACGAACGAGCTGACCTGGTCGCAGATACACGCGCTCTATAGCATCCATGAGCGGCCGGCGACGAACCTGCCCCCTCGCTTCAATATCGCCCCGACCCAGGACGTGGACTTCGTTCATCTGGACAAGGCCGGGAATATGGAGATGGATCGCGGTCGGTGGTGGCTGGTGCCATTCTTCGCCAAGGAGTTGCCGAAGGCCGCCATGTTCAATGCCCGGATCGAGACCGTCGATACCTCAGGTGCATTCCGCGAAGGATTCAAGTCCCGTCGCTGCCTGATCCCGGCCGATGGCTACTTCGAGTGGGTTAAGAACACCGAGGATGGAGGCAAAGACCCATGGCTTCTGCAGCTGCCCGACGGCGCTCCCTTCAGCTTTGCCGGCATTTGGGCACACAATGACAATCTGGGCGTGACGAGCTGCACCATCATCACGGCGCCGGCCGTGCCGGAGATCGCGCATATCCATACCCGCATGCCGATCATCCTTGCGCCTGAAGCGTATGGCACCTGGTTGAACACCGACATTCAGGGCGCTGATGCCAAAGCGCTTCTGCTCGACGCCCAGATTGACAGCCAGCTCGAGTATCATCGCGTCAGCCGGGCCGTAAACAACAGCCGCTATGAAGGCACCGACACCAAGAAGCCGCTGCTCAACTCGCTTTAGCCGGGGTCCTGCCCGAAGAGGGGCACATCAGGGTCGTAAATTGATTCCTCCCAGCTGATGCGCGTCAGCTCGACGGGTCGGAATATTTTCTCGCCACGGTGCGGGAAGCCAAATCCCGTCCATAGGTGGCCACCGCATTTCGAACAGGAGGAAAACAGCCCGTGAGGGCTTCGCCCCGCGCCGTAGACCTGCACGAGATCGACCGACAGGAACACGCGCGTTTGTCGGCAAGGCGGACAGCGAACAATCATGGTGCGATTGTCCGATGCCAGGCCGCCCAAAGTCATCGCCTCGATGGTCCGGCGACTAGGCGTCATGCTCATTTCTTCAGCGGCCTCTTGGCAGTGAGGGCACGCTTGATCTCTGCAGCGCTGTAGTCGGTCAGCGTCTTGATGTCGTCCGCATCGAGACCCAATTCGGCGAGGCGCCGAATATGGGCAGCTGGCGAGAGCTTGATGGCAATGGACATTTCGTCACCTCGCATGTGGCAAGGTTCCGACTCCTACACCGTGAACAGAATGGGAACAAGAGCCTCTAGCTTTCCCCACCCTTGGGCTCGAAATAGCGATCGATGCGGTCGGTCAGACGCTTCACGGCATCATCGACGCGATTGACTGCCTGGGTTAGTCCGCCTTCGGTGGCGAAGGTCTCGGCGGCGTAGAGCTTGTGTGCCTCGATTGACCGGCGCAGTTCATCTTCGGCCACCCTTGCCCGGGCATCTGTGGCGGCGATTTTGACACCGGCTTCGCGTTCGAGCTCGGCCAGCTTGTCATCTCTCTTTTTGAATTCCGCCAGCACCCAGCTCGTCACGCGCCACCATAGCGCAAGGGACGTCAGCAATAGGCCACCGATCCAGATCAACGTTTCCCAAGTCACGGTGCCCGACATTGTTTCCTCATTGCGCCAGGTAAGAGAGACCGGCGCCCAGAAGCGCCGGTCGGTTTAATTCAGCGCCGAGGCGGGAATGCTGGCCCGACCAGCGTGTCACCGTTCGGCATGACCGTGCCGAGGGCCACCGGCAGCTTGGGCGTCAGCAGTCGGTCGAGAATGGCCTGGCCTGCAGCGGCTGCGGGATCGATATCGAATTTGCGGAGCGCATCGGGCACCGAGCTTTCGACATAGCTGCGCGCCGTGGCCATGATCGTTGGTGTGATCGGCTGGCCCGAGACCCAGCCCGACTTCTGAAGGGCAAACAGAATGCCGTTCATCAGCGCAGACTGGAGCGCCGCCCGGTGTTTGGCCTCGATCTCGATCCCCGTACGCTTGTGCAGCTCATTGGCCGCCCAGGTCAGCAGGGCTGTGATGACCAAGCCAAGGGCCGGCAGGATGGCGGCCAGCAGCTGCTGGGTGAAACTGGCCTCCGGAATAGCGCCGACCGTCACGTCCTGGGCGAAGGCGGCCACGGGGGCAATAGCCACGGCCGTGATGGCCAGGCCGAACATGAGGGCGGCAACGATCGCCGCCTGCTTGAGCAGTCGCATGGGTAGTCTCCTGTGATGTTTGGATGAAGGGCTAGGCAGCGACGCGGCCGAGATCGTCTCGGCGCACGTCGAAGGACGGGCATGCCTTGGCGGCATATTCATTGTGGCCGGAAAGCTTGCGGATGCCCTTGTGGCGGGCCATCAGCGAATTGCGCAGATACAGCATCGACCGGCGCTGGGCCTCGGTGCGCGTGTCCATGGCTGTCTTGCCATCGGTCGAGACACCGCCGACATAGGCCACCCCGATGGTCCCGGTATTGTGGCCTGCGACATGGCTGCCGACCTGCCCGACCGGCCGGCCGAGCATGATTCGGCCGTCCCGGTAGATGACATAGTGGTAGCCAATATCGGTCCAGCCGCGCGCCTTGTGCCAGGCGCGAATGTCGGCGACCGTGAAATCCTTGCCCTCGGGCGTTGCCGTGCAATGAAAGATGATTTCCGAAATCGGCCGGGCCGTGTCGAGCAGCACCAAGCTGTCGTCATTGGGCGGAGGACAGGCCTGGGCACTTGAGGGCTGGGCAGCCGGCGCCGGCGCGGCATCCATTGCCGACTTGTCCGGCTCCGCCCTGCCCGGTTTGATCGGCTCGGCTTCGGCCTTGAGCGCCTTTTGCGTCTGCGGGCCAGCCTTTCCGTCGACGACAAGGCCAAGGCGCCTCTGAGCCGCCTTGACGGCACCCTCGGTCTCCGAGCCGAAGTCGCCATCCACATTGACGAGCGCCGCACCAGCGGCGTGATTGATCAGTTCCTGCAGGGCGCGCACGGCAGCACCGTGCGATCCCCGCTTTAGCAGCGTGGTCTTGGCCATTTCAGCCTCCATTGATGTTGGAAAAAGAAAACCCCGCCGAAGCGGGGTATTAACAATGCGATACTGGTGACGCTTGACTCTGGACCTTCGTTAATATTTCGCTAACACCATAAGTTTGGGGGAAATCATGATCTATAAAACTGCCGCTATGGCCTCGTTGGCCATGCTGTCACTTGCCGCATGCGCAAAAGCACCAGAGTCAATCGCTCCATCCTATGTGTCGGAGGTGCCGTATCAGAGCTACACGTGTCAGCAGCTTGGCGAAGAGCGCGCCCGTCTCGAGCAGGCTTACGCGGTGACAGCGAAAGCACAGAATGACGCTCGTACTGGCGACGCTTGGGGCGTTTTCCTCATTGGCATGCCGACTTCTAGCCTGTCGGGCGGCAATGTCGCCTCGGAAGTCGCCAGCCTAAAGGGGCAAATGACTGCCGTCGATAAGACGATCATCACCAAGAACTGCCGGACTTCGCAGCCGTCATAAACAAGCTAATGGGTGCAGTTCCAATCTGCACCCACTCGACGGGAGACCGAATGATCAGAAGACAGATTGCCGTCGCGCTACTCATCCTGGCTGTTGTCCCAGCGGCCGCTCAGTCCAATGGGTGCGTCATCAAGGGTAACTTCAACACACGCGGCGAGAAAATCTACCACGTTCCAGGGCAGAAGTATTACGCAGAGACCCAAATTAGCGCCTCGCACGGTGAACGGTGGTTCTGCAGTGAGCAGGAAGCTCGTGCCGCTGGGTGGCGACGGTCGAAGGTGTAACACTCACCTAACTTCGGTCAGCAGAGGCTCCTGGCAGAAGTGGACGCCGTCCTATCATCTCGACCAGGTCAGGCAAGTTTCCACGCCTTGAGGTCTGCATAAACCTCAGGAGCAAAGCCTGAAGCGCTGCCCAAATTCGAGGAAGATCCTGCCAGGCTCATCATGTGCATGAGGTCGACCGTTGCGTCGGTGCCAAGGATAAACTTCGCCGCCAGCCTCGCTGTGGTCTGCACGCCGTCCGCGCCGTTCTGGAAAGCATATTCGGTCGGCCCTCTGACGACGCCAGCACCGTAGGCTGCGCCATTGAACCTCAACCAGAGAAAGTGCTTCCCGCAATAGTATCCGGGCGCTGTCGCCTCGACATAGTAGGTGCCAGCAGGCAACAGGATGGAGCTCGATGAAAGAGCAGCATCTTCAATCTCGTTGTGGACCACCGTATTCAGGACGCGCTTTGCGCTGCCACCCGCGGTTGCCGGGCCACCTCCTGAGACGTTTACCGCCCTCTCATCGCGGACGTGAAGCATCGAGTAGCCGCCAGTTACCGCCTCCTGCAGCGCGGTGATTTGGGTTTGCAGCGGCGCTGTATCGACCGCGACCCAGCCGCCTGCGGCAGAAAGAAACTTCTTTGCGGCCGCATCGCCAGCCGCTGGTGCAGGCACGCCGCCCGCTTCGCCACCGTCCCCGTCGTCTCCAACGAACGGCCTGAGAGAAATAACCGGTTCGGTGGGGTCAGAGGAATCGACGTCGATCCCCACGCCGTTACCCACCGCGCCCACGGTGCCGGTGCCGCCGGGGCCGCGCACGTCGGCCGCTTGAGCGATCGTCGCTGTCCAGGTGCCGTCGCCCTTGAGGAATTCGCCCACATGGGCGGTAGGCGGAATGCCATCGCCGCCAATATAGCCGGCCAGTTTCCAGACGCGCCGGGCGCCATCGGCGACGATCACCAGCTGCGGTGCCCAGCCCTGATTGCCTTGGTCACCCTTGTCGCCTTTCGGGCCGGTATAGACTGCAACCACCTGCCAGGCGGGTCCTGCAGTCAGCGCCACGACGCCGGAGCGGCCGGCATAGGCGCCGAAGTCGGTGCCCAAGTCCCGCACCATGACGCGATAGCCCAGCACCTCATTCTCGTGGGCCGACAGGTCTGGCGGCCCTGCCACTTCGGCATCGATCTCGTAGCCGTCGCCGGCGTCGCCCCTTGGCGCAAAGGAGATCATGATTTCAGCACCGTCAGCCCAGGCCGAGGGCGCGCCGATCGCAGCAATGGGGATCTTGCGATAGCCACCGCCATCCGCCACGGCACCGATGACCTCGTAGCCGGCGAAGTCGCCGTCATTGGCGGCGCTGCTGAGATTGACCGTGCCCTTGATCAGGGATGAGCCCATGCCCCAGCGCGCCAGCAGTGGCCCCACCGCAAAGTCGCTGGCGCTGATATCGTCGACATACATCATCGTCGCCAGCGTCGGGTCGGCGTGGTTGAGACGGAAGCGCCCCGGCCCCGGATCGGCGTCGGCCGTGGCACTGTCGAAGCGATAGCCCAGCCCGAGGCCGTTGGCCTCGACGACGGCAAGGCCCTGCAGCACGGTGGCAACCCGAGCGTTGAGAGTGCCCACCTGTGTTTCCGCCGGCGTCATCGCCGATATCGCCGTGGCCAGCCCGGCGCCGCCCGGGCCCGCATGCGGCAGCATAAGCTCGGCCGAGACGCTCGATAGCCGCGACTTGATGAAGTTGGACATGCCCTCGATGACGACCGGAGAGCCTGCCGGCGCGGTGATCTCGGACAGCACCACATCGTCATCGCCGTCCCAGAGAGTGAATATGGTTTCCCCGGCGTCGATCGTGACCGTGCCGGTGCAGATGCGGATCATGCTGTCTCTCCTGGGGGAAGCGTTTCGCGCAGCACCGCCTCACCGTCCCGCACCACATAGAGGGTGCGGTCCCAGTGGCCGAAGACATAGTCCGTCGTCTCATCGCACTGCGCATCGACGCCGTGGATATCGCTGCAGGCTAGGGTCTGGAGGATTGTGCCGGTGGCGATGTCGAAGGTGGAGAACAGGATCAGGTCGTTCATTTTTTGGCCCTTGTGACGCTGAAGCGCAGAAATGCAATCATGAGGTCGCTCCCGTTGAGCGTGCGAATTCTGAAGCTGGAAGAGCTGTTGGACCGGCCGGAATAGCCGGCATAGCTCAGAAGGACCGGCGCCCACTGAAAGCCGCCGCCGCCAAAGCGCCAGGTCTTGACGATCTTGCGATCCAGCTCGATCACCGTCGATCCTTGGATGCATTCGAGCACGTAGACCATGTCGACGGAATCGAAGCTCGAGGATGAATAAGCGGCCAGCTCGGCATAGGCGGAAATGGCGGGCGGAAAGTCGCTGGCCGGAACGGTGAGCGAGCCGTAGGTCGCGCCTGTCACTGTGTTGCTGTCGATCATGGCCTTATAGGCGTCGGTGACCGCGCCATCGGCCAGCTGCAACGTCCCGATGACGGCGACACCGATATTCGCCGTGCCGACGACAAGGCTATTGAGAAACCCGGCATTGGCGGCCAGCTCGGCAACCTTGATCCGATCCGCACCGATCGTCCCGGCGACGAACTTGTCACCCGTCATGCTTTCGAAGGCGATGTTCGCGCCTGTCAGGTTCCTGACCACGGCGGTATCGATCTGGACCTCGCCGCCAACGACCTGGAACGGCACTGATAGAATGGCCCCGCTCGTCGAGATGAAGCGCATCCGATCGGCCATGATGTCGACGAAGGACAGCGCCTCGCCAAGTTCGCTGGCTTCGGCGACCAGGCGCAGTGCGGCGTCGGCGAAAAGGTCGGCAACCGAGGCTCGTACCTTCATCAGCACCTGCGCCCGTGCCTGACCCTGGTCGATGAGGCCGGTGATCTGGAATAGACCGCCAGCGGTGACATTCTCGGCGATCTCGACCGCCACCTCATCGATCAGCTCAGCGAGGGCCTTGCTTTCCTCGGCAATGACGCGACGGGTCTGGGCGATTGCGGCCAGGGCCCTGCCATTCGCCGCATTGAGTAGCTGCGTCCGCTCCTTGAGATTGGCCTGATCAAGCAACCCCGTGGTTTCGGCCTGGGCAAGCCGCGTTTCCAGCTCGACCAGGCGCGCCGCCAGCGTCCCGGTACCGCTGCCAACCAGCACGCCGCGCTCATTGCGCAGTTCCTGAGCCAGCTTTTGAAGCCCGACGCTGCCATCGGCCACTTCCGCCGGCACTTCCTGGGCGCCGGTGGTGAATTCCTTGATATTGGTCCAGACGCAGGCGCGACCATCGGCACGGACGGGAATGGCTTTGGCCTTATAGGCGGTGAGCGGCTGCAGCGGCCCGAAGACGCGGTTCGACTGCAGGCGCGCCGACGCAAAATAGTCCTCGCTGTCTTCGGCCTCGGCCCCATCGGCGGGCCAGATGCGGATCATGACCTGATCGACATTGGGATCGGTGATCGGCGTCCAGCTGGCCTTGGCATGCGGGTGCACCGCGCCGCCGCCAGAACGCTGATATGCGACCACGTCGAAACCCGACACGGCAATCGTGCGGTCAGGATCGGCCTGGCCGACGCCGGGTCCGCTGGGCAGCGCCACAAAGCTGTCGCCCGAGGCCGGCACGATCGCATTGTCCCATTGACTGGCAACCACCCGGGCGCCAACGCGGGCGCCGTCCTTCACCACCGGCTCGACGCGCTCGACCACCATCAGCATCGGGCCCCAGTCGCTATCGCGAATGAACGGGTCGCCGGGCTCGAGTACCAGGGCTTTGGGTGCAAAGCTCTCTTCGCGCGTCGCGGGGTAGAATTGCCGCCGCAGCGCGATTTCCGCGCGCAGCTGCGCGCGCTCCTGCAGGTGCTCGTAGTTCTGGTTGAGCGCCTCTGCGCGGCGACCGCCCAGGACGCTTTCCAGGTCCTCATTGATGCGTGGGGTGAACGGCGCCTGGGCCCAGCCGGAATCGTGACTGACGAACTGACCGTGCCACATGGTCTTTTTCTGGCTAACGACACCCTTGCGATCAACGCGGATCGGCTCGCCGCCCAGCCGGTCGATGTCCTTGAGGGTCATGATCGGCACGAGCTGCTGGGCCGGGAGCGGCACGTCGGCGCCGCCGCGCTTGAAGCTGGAGCCGCAATAGCTTTGGTCGATCTCGCGCAGCACGGCGAGCTTCTCCTCGTCGTCGCTGATCTGCCGACCGTATTCGAAGATCGGGAAGGTCTTGTGCGACACCGGATCGTAAAAGCTCTCGTCGCATCGATTGGCCGCGGCGGTGTAGGCAGCCAGGTCGCAGGCAAATGACGGAAAGCCTTGGCCGAGCACCTTGACGCCGTTGACGAAAATCCCGCGCCGGAAGTTGTAGCGGATGACCGCAGGATTGCGGCTGAAGACATAGGTCGAGGCGTCGCCCCATACGGCGCCCGGCACACGCCAGTCGAGGAGGCGCAGGCCCCGCCAGACCGAGCCGAAGCGCGGCACGGTGCCGCCATAGAGATCGGCATTGTAGCGCACGGTGATGATCATATAGGCCGTGCCGGTGAACCTGTGCTGCGCGGTCCAGCGTCCGGCTGGATTGGCATTGGCCACCAATAGCGGGTCGGCCACCTGGCCGGGGGCGCCAGTGTAGTATTTGACCCAGAGATAGGGCTCGCCGTTCACGGTATAGGGCACGACCGAGCGGCCGCGCGGTTCGGCATTGGACCCGGCCAGCTCGACCGGCTTTTCGTCGACCAGAAAGTGCTCAAGGCCATCATGCCAGCCGTGGCCGATATCGATCACCATCTGCAGGTATTCGTTATCTGCGCCGTATTCATTGACATAGGCCAGGCGACCATTGGCACGCCCGAGACCGAAGACGGCGCGCACGGCGGCGCTCTCACCCACCTCGACCTCGAAGCTGAGGCCGCGCTGCGTGTTGACGCCTGCCAACGACTTGCTCTGGGGTCGAAGAGCGCCAGCCAGCAGCGAGGTACCAACGCCAATGGCCAGGTTAAGAGCGATAGTGCCCAGAAGCGGCGCAACCTGTGGCATCAGGGCTCTCCGATGGCAAAACAGCGCCGCAGCGCGGCGACGGGCACATAAACCGGGCCACGATCACTGCGTCCTACCGCGCGGTCGCCCATAACGACGAAGGTGGCGATCGCGGTCCGGCCATCGACCTGCTGGTCGAGAATGCCGCAATCCCCACGCCGGGCCCGCAACAGGTCTATTTCCGGAAACACTGCTTCGAGCACGCCTTCCACGTCCTTGAACCCAAGTCTGAAAAGCTGTTTCCAGGCACCCGCTTCGGTGGAATACCGCTTGAGGCCATGCATCGGGTCCACCCCGGTCATCCCGGCGCACAGCAAGGCCGGTGTGCCCAGGCAATGCGCGGTCGGCGTCCAGTTGAAGGGCCGGGCCAGCTGCTCACTGAGGATCGCGACATAGGCACGCTCCCAGCCCGGGTGGCGCTCGGGTATCGTTGGAGGCTTCCACATGCGAAGTTTCCGATCAGACGACCTTGAAGGCTCCGCAGGCACCGCCGGAGCGGCGCACCAAGCGATAGTTCCCTGGACCGATGAGCGACTGGCTAGGAGATTGCCCGGTCAGAACGAGACCCGTCGGCTGCCAGCCTCCGGCATCGTCCTGGATCTCGAGGACGACAAGGTCCCCGTTGGTTGCGCCTTTCAGGCACACCGTGGCCATCGTGCCCAGCTCCACCGATACCACTGACGATTCGGCCTTCGTATCGCCTGCGGCGAGGATTTCAGTTCTGGTGACGGCCATTGAAGCCTCCTGTCATCGGGCAAGTAAAAAGCCCGGCTCGATGGCCAGGCGGGAGCAGACTTTGATGGTCAGCGGATCAGACGTCGGGATAGGGGACGTATTGCAGCCCTTTCGACGCCAGGACGGCTGCGACATGATCGACCGGTTCGATTTCGCCTGCCGCCGAGTAGACGTGGAACACCGAGCCGTTGCAGGCCGCCATGGCCTCGGCCGCAGAGATCACGTCATTCTCTCCCCAGACCACGCCCATCGGCAGGATGGGCAGGTCGCCATTCGTCATTGCCTGCAGCATGGCGACATCGCTACTGGTCGCGCCGGCGGCACTGGTGAGCCAGTGTGTCGGCGGGGTTTCCGAGGTGGCTGCCGGATCGATGGCGCAGCATTTGCGGGTGAAGTTCTCTGGCCCCCAGCCCATGGCAGCAAAGACCCGGTTGAGGTCGTTCCTTTTGGCGTCGGTGACGAGCGCGATATAAGGCAGGTTCATGGCTTGCTCCTATGCAGCTTTGAGGCGATTGCGGATCTGGTTGAACAGGGACTGGGTCAGTGCCGAACGTCCGGCGATCAGTTTGCCGATCGTGCCGCCGAAGTGGTTGGTGGCTGCACCTGAATTGTTGATGGCCCCAATTCTGAAGAGTGCAGCGGTGTCGGGCACACCGGATGGCGCAAGAGTGGTGGTACCGGCCGCAGTGAAAAGCGTTGCCACGCCAGCTTCGAAGCTGAGAGCGAACACCTCGGTCTGGCCGCGCCAATCCACAGCATCGCTCAGCGCCGAGATCAGAGTGTCTCCCACGCCGCCGCCGAAGTTTCCGGCCGGGTTGAAGCCGAGGAAGAAACGCCCGCCAGAGCCACTTCCGATTCCGCACACATACTGATTGGCGGAGATCACAGGCGGGACTGTCAGCAGGCCAGCAATGAAGTTGGCCCCGGGCCCGGCCGAATATGTAGACAGCAAGTTGTCGTCGCTGCCGTCAAACTTCGCTCCACCCACCTGGCGGCTGGGCTTCAGATTGCCGTTGGCCTGGTTGGCATAATGTCCCGGCACTTGCTTGACTGAGACATTATCCACCGCGCCGGCAAAGCCGATGCCAGCCAGCTGCAGTGCATTCGTCACGCTGGGGAGCATAAATGCGAAGTAACTGCCCACCGCATTGAGGCTGGCGGCCTGGTTGCCGCCCGACGCACGGTAGACCCCGATGGCGCCAGCGGTCCTGGTCACCACTTGCATGGCAATGTAGTGCAGCTTGCCCGCATCCATGATCTGCGTTGCGGTCAGGAGGCTGCCGTTCGAACCGTTGGCCAGGGCGGTGCCAGCCGAATGGCTCCAGGTCGGATCGGCGGTCCAGCCGGAGAGGTTGCCTGCAAACCCGCCATTGACCACGCGCTCGGCCTGCTCGCCGAGCATCTGCACGAAGGTCTTGCCGTTCCACAAACGCTGGCTGAGAACCAAGCCCATCGCCTCGCCAATGTCGTCTGAAACTATTTCCCCGCCAACAAGCGCGGTCAGGCCTCCTTGGAACGTCCTGTCCGTCTTGGTGAAGTCAAAATAGAACCCATCCGACTGGGCGGCCATGAAGGCATCGAACCACGGACCGCCCCCTACGTTTGCCGCCGCAATGATCGCATTGAATTTGACCCGCACCTGGACCAAGCTTTCGCGATCAGCTGCGAGAGGCAGGCCGACATCGACGGCGATCTGGTTCATGCGCATGCGGCGTTCTCCATCAGTGGTCAGGTTGGGATAGGCGGCAGGACCGAACCAGGCATCGACGGCCTCCTGAATGCGGGCCTTCCACGGCTCGCCGTTGACGATCGGGAGCAAGGTCATGTCAGCGTTCCTTCCGGCCGGCGCCCGAAATTGATCTTTTGCCGTTCCGACGCCGCCACATGTTCGAAGGCCCTATCGGTTGGGTCGATCAGGGCCTGAAAGGCTGCATTGGCTGTCTTGCCCTCGATGTCGCGCTGCATGATGTCGGGCTCCTCAAGCACCAGGGATCGAATCGGTTCGCCCCGCTCATCGGTTTCGATCAGCATCTGGTCCATTGTCCGCACCGCCACCTGTTCACGCAGGATGGGCGTGCCATTCTGGTCGAACCAGAAGGTCGACAGGACGGCCGGGCGGCCCTCCCACTCTTCTTCGTCGATGCTGGCGCGCACGCCGTCGTCAAACGTGTTGACAGCTATGTCCGACCCCTCCGGCAGATAGGTCTCCAGCACCCGGGCGGTGATGGCACGGCTTTCCAGCCCCAGTGCGTTTTCAGGCACCTCGATGGCCACCAGCTGGCCACTGCCGAAATAGGTCGCGTCGCCCAGCGGCGCACCGTCGCTCCGGTCGTCGCGCCACCAACCTGCATCACTCCAGAGATCCTCTCCAGACAGGTCATCGGCCATGGCATCGTCCCAGAGCATGGCATCGTCCCAGAGATCGCCGACACCGACCGAACCGACTCGCCAAGGTGGCAGTACGCCCGAGGCATCATCCCATCCGAACTGCCCTTTGACCCCGATCACCAGCCGCACCACGCCACTATCGAAATAGAGTTCGATGGCATCGCGCACGTCGACACGCCCGGCGGCAAGTTCCTCGATCAGCTCGGGAGAGTGCGGTTTCATCAAACCGCCTCCATTACGCTGAAAGTGATTGCGGTCGGCTCGCTCGCTTCATGGGTGTCCCAGCTGCCGGGCTCCACCATGAAGCGCAACACCGGATCCTTCAGCTTCACTACAGCGGCCGGGGCCAGGAGGCCTATCGGCAGGCGCGGTGTCACTGCAATGTTCTGCGCGATCGCGCTCGACACGATCACGTCTTCGGCCACCCAGCGATGCACCACGCTGTCGCCCTGCAATACGGCGACACGGTCGCCGGCGCTCAACACTAGGCCCGCCTGCATTCCACCCACCCGCAACGTCCGCTGGTCCGGAACGTCGACCAGGCTGCAGTCGCCGATCAGCGGCCATGTCTGCGCGGTATAGGCGCCAGGCAGACGGTGCCGCGGCGGCACCCAATCGACCCGCAGGTTGAGGTCGACGCAGCGGCTGAGGAAGGCCAGGAACTGCGCATGGCGATTACCTCCCTGCCAGGGCTCCAGCTTGATCGTCGTCAGCGACCCGCTCCAGAACGGGTCGGACTTGCGAGAGGTCACGACCAGCCCACCCTCACTGCGAGCAGAGGCGACGCCAAGGTCGGGCAAAACCCCGATTTTGGCGCTGCCGGCATAGGCGGGAAACGGCACCGGCATCAGAAGCCCGCCGCCCCGCGCCGACGCGCCTCGTTCACTTCGTCCCGCACGATCAGGCGAATGATGTCCTCGCCATCCGGTCCGGTAGATCGTTGCTCCTGAACTGGCGCGCCGCGAACCCTCTGGTCTATGACTTGCACTACCACCGGAGCGTTGCCGGTAGTGAAGTTCTGGTTTGCCGCCATCTGCATCGAGCGGCGGCTGTCATAAACCTGCTCGCCGCCGCGGAAGCGGACCAGTTCGGGTCCTTCCTCGCCCACCCAAGCAAAGCCAGTCGGCGCGGCATTGGTACCGCGGGCGAACAGACGCGGTCCGGTAAGGCCTGGGACAAAGCCGCCAGCAGGAATGCCGACACCGCCAACGCCGATCGTCCCGAAGCCGCCGCCGATCGCCCCGCCGATCGCACCGATGAGCAGATCGAAAATGCCATCGGCTGCCATACCCAGAGCGCGATCGGCGATCCTGTTTAGCGCATTGGCCCCGGCATTGGCGAAAGCATCCCAGAGGCTCACGCCGTTCATCAGCTCTTGCTTCAGATCGGTGAAGAAGCCGCGATTGACCCCGCGATAGAATTCCATCGTCTCGGCCTGGCGTTGCTGCGCCTCGCGTACCTGCTCCATCTGTGACTGCAGGGCGCCATGCTCGACGGCCATGGCATTGATTTGCGCAATGACCTCCGTCGTGATCGGGATGCCGGCGGACTTGGCTTGGTTGAGCAGGTCGAAGGCAGCCTTCTGCCGCTCTACTTCGTAGGTTGAGCGCCCCAGAAGCCGCATTTCCAGTTCCGTTTGCCCCAGCCGCTGACGGAAATTGTCATTGGCCGACTGCCACTGGTTGAGGCTTTGTTGTCCCGTCTGGCTTGCCCGCATGGCATCCTGCCGTTGACGCTGCGTGGCTAGAGCGATGGATGCGGCCTGATGCCCCGCGGAAAGTTCCGCACGCCCATCCGCTGTCAAGGTCGGGTTGGTCAGGGCCTTTTGGTAAATGTCGTCAAGGATCTGCTGTTGCGTGCGCAATTCGGGCGTGAGCCCCTGCATTGCTTTCAGCGCACCTTCGACAGAATTTTGACCAAAGAAACCGGCCAGAGCCTCATCGACACTGAGGCCGGCAAGTGCGTGGGACTGTGCAATGAGATTGTTTATCGCGTTGCCGAACTGGATGGTCTTGAGCGCGCCTTGCTCCATTTCATTGATTAGGCCCTGAATGCTGAAACCGGCAAAAGACTGCTCGAGACCGTTGAGCGACGAGCGGACCGTGTCGAGCCCGAGATAGAGTTCTTCCGCCGAGATCGATCCGGCGGCGAACTGCGCGGACAGCCGAGAAAGCTCGCGTTCCGCTGCCGACCCGATTCCATCGAAAACACTGCCAACGAAACCGGCGCGCTCTCGGAATTGTTCAATTTCGGCATCGATCTGGGCAAATTGACCGTTCAACTGGTTCGCCGCCACACTTGACGGCATGCGGGATGCTGTCGCGACGAAAGCAGCAACGGCAGCCTCGGCGGCATCGTAGCCCGCCACTGCGGACGCAAGAGCAGCGCTATGACGCTCCAAGAACTCTGACGCATTCTCGCTTTCATGCTTCAGGCTCATGAAAGTTTGGATGCCCACCGCCGTCAGCGTCGTGAACCCGATCGTCAGCATGGAGACCGGATTGACTAGTGAAACAAGGGCGCTGCCCACGCCTGCTATGCTCTGTTTTAGGGTCTGTCCCGAAAAGGCCTGCGACAGTTGCGATCCCTGCTGCAGCCCCACCTGCCAGGCCGGCATGAAAGGCGCAGTAACGCCAACGTCGAACAGCTGAGCCGCGATATTGCCGGTGTTGAACTGGCCGCCATTCATTACCCTCTGCTGGCCGCCCTGCTGCGCATAGCGTGCATTGGCGGTATCGATCGCGTCGGCCAGTTGCAATTGTCCACGAGTTGCAAACTCGGCGGCGTCGGCCATCCTGCCATACTTGGCATAAAGCCCGTCCAGGATCGCCCCCGCGCGATCCATGGACACATTGCCCGTGTCGATGCCGCGGCTTAGCGTGCGCAGCGCCCTCTCGAACGTCTGGCTGTCACGGTAGCCCGAAATATACTGACGGCTAAGGCGCTCTAGCGGATCGGCAGACAGCGCCACCTTGCTCGATGTCTCGGTCACAGCCGCCCCGACGGCCCGGCTCGACGCCGCCCCCGCCTGGTCGGCTGCAACCTTTGTCGCCATGCCTTTGCTGTAGCGCGACGCATCGAAGTCCGCCGAGACGCGGAGTTCACGAAGCTGGACGGTCATCTGTCTTGGACTTTCGGTTTGCGGCCCGTAGAGCCAGCCATTCGTCGTCGATAGCACTCATGAAGTACTCGAAATCGGGCCAGTCCTCCGGCCCGATCCCTTCGGCCTCGGCATACGCTCTCAAGGCCAGGTAGCTGATGCCCGTTTCCCCGCCGAAGGCACCGTAATTGCGCTCAAACTGCAACCTGCCCCAGGCCCGGAAGTAGAGGCCGTGCCAGTCGCGCGGTTCAAAATCGGGAGCGGCTTCCCCGAACCATCCGGACTGCAGGTCGTCGTCCGCCTCTTCAGCCGCGACAGCAGCTATCCAGTCGTCGAACTCGGCCGCGCCTTGCCGCTCTACTTGATGGCGGAAGGCGCGCCGGAGTTTCCCGTCTCGTCCTCGAGATATTCGGCTTCGCTCTGCCCGACCTGGTTGGCACACCATTCGATGGCATTTACCACTTGGCGAAAAGCCGGATCGCGGAGGGTCGAAAGCGCAACTTCCGGAGAATATTCGACGTCGAGGCCGCGCCAGCCATGCAGCAGATGCCGGGCATAGAGCGCGCCGACCACCTTGGCCCGTTCCTCTGCGGGAATGGGTTGACCCTTGTATTTGCGGGCCAGGCGCGACAGCGCAAGATCGCGAGCCGCTGCATAGGCATGCTTGTGGATCGACGAGACGTTGAAGGCGACCCCGGGCCATTCGGGAAAGTCGATCCAGTCGCCCTTTTCCTCAAGCACCAGGTCGACAGCAAGGGAGGACAGCTTGACCGTCATTTTGCTTTCTCCGCGGTGATCGCATCTTTGCGCAGATGCCCCTTATCGGCCAGGAGCTGCGCATAATCCGGAGGCACGGGCTCGCTTTCGATACCGGCGCGGAATTGCATCTTTTTGCCGAATGGATAGCCGGTGAAATCCTCGGCAGGCACTACGGTAACGCGCTTCTCGGCCATCATGCCACCGCCCGGGTCAGGGTAGCCGTTGCGGCCGATGAGCCGTCATAGATGGCCTGGAAAGGCACATCGATCATCACCGAACGGTCGCGACCCTCGACGAGCGGCGTGCCATCGAGCAGCTTCATCCTGGGCAGGGCCAGCGTATATTTCGAGCCGCTGATCGAGCCGAGCCCCAGCGTCAGTCCGACATCGCCATGCGCCTGCATGGCATTGTAGACGTCCAGGCTGCGGAAATAGGCGACGAGATTGCCCGACACCTCGAACCGGCCCATGCCCAGGCTGTCGATATCCTTGTCGCCGATCGCGTCGTTCTCATAGAGGTTTGATCGCACCTGCAGGTTGACCGTCTTGCACTTGGGCTGGTCGGTGACCCCGCTCATACTGAGCGCCCCGACATGGGCCGATGCGTTCATGACCGGCGTGCTCGATGCGGCCGCATAGGTCGCCCCGGTGATGATCGACGTCGTCGGCGCCGGGCTGGCAATGCCGCGCAGGCCGAACGACCCCTTGATGATCTGCCGGCTTTCGATCTGCAGGTCCATCGTGTCGACTTCCACCCCGCGATAGCGGATGAAGCTGTCGGTGGCGCCCTGCTCGAAGGTCTTTTCCAGCGCCACGCTCTTATGCGTGAAGCCGTTCTTGAGCACGTTCGTGGTCCAGGCGCCGCGGAACAGGCTTTCCAGCATCAGGTCATAGGTGCCGTAGCTCAATTCGAATGCCAGCGGCCCGCTGACGGAGCGGCCGACATCGCTGATATCCGTGACATTGCCATCGCCGCGGATTTCGTCCGAAACGGCCGTCTGCTTGGCGTATTTCAGCCCCTCACTGACATAGCGCAGGGTCTGCCAGGTTGGCGTGGCGGGGATGGTCCCGATGACACTCTCGGCGATGATCGCCAGGCGCGTCTGGGAGGCCTCTGCATTGGGCATGGCTGGTCCTCTCAAGAAAAAGGCCCCTTTCGGGGCCGGTCGGTTTCAGATGCTGTCGCGGTACCAATCGACCATCAGGGTCATCCGGTAATAGTTGCCGTCAGCGGCGCCCGGTTCGCCGGCGCCGATCGACATTTCGGAGAAGTGGATGCCGTCGGCCACCTCCACCTCCTGGAAAAATGCAGCCAGCTGCTGCGCACACTGCCTGGCTACTCTGGTGCCGGTGTTTCTAACCACCATCACATGCGCGCGGATCTGCCCCTCTTCGCGCCAGATATTCTCGCCCGGCGCGCCGATGCTGGCCTGGCCGAAAAAGTCGCCGAAGATCTCGATGAAAACGAAGGCAGCCGGGTCGTCAGCCAGCGGCCAGTCTTCGTTTTCGAACACGATCGGCGTGGCGGTCCATTCGGCCTTGAGATAGTCCTCGAGGCCCTCGAAGGCGGATGCGCTCGACATAAGCTACACCAGGTTCATGATCAGGGCGGGATAGGCCAAGGGCGACCCGGCCTGTCGGTCGCGGCGGCGACCTGAGCTGCGTTTCAGCCGATACGGCACGCGCGGGTCGATCCCGCCGCCGATGGTCAGGAATCGGCTTTCGAACCGGAAGGCTCCGTTGGCGCCGAACCGCCGCGTCATTGCCTTCCGCGCCTCGAAGAAGTGCCAGTCCGGCACGCTCATCTGCATGGCACCCACCTCGATCTTGCGGGTATAGGGCTGGGCGTTGAAGATGATCACCTCGGCCTCGGCCGGGATGGCGTCGAACTTTGTCACGCGCTGCTGGTCCGCCAGCACGATGAAGGATCGAGAGTAGATACCACTGCGCACCGGGCTGCGCTTGACCAGCTCGGCAAGCGCAGCGGCGACAACAACACCCCACCACGCGAAACGATAAAGAATGGGGCCAGGTGCATCGACGGTCTCTTCAGCGGCACCCTCGATGCCGCCCACATAGCGCGTATAGTGCGCAGTCCCCTGCCCCGAAGCGATCGCCTTGGCCAGCTCGGCCTTGGCAAACCGCGCCAGCTCCCGCGAAATCTCTTCCTGCGCCATGTGCCCAGTCGCCAGCACCAGGTCGCGGTCGAAAGTCTGGAACGTACCCATCAGCCCCGCACCACGAGATTGTGCCGCACGATCACGTCGGCCATGCGGACGGTCTCAACGCTTTCGACGTTGAACCGCTTGCCCGCGATTTTCACCGCACCGTTGCGTGCCGGCACGAAGCTCAGACCTGTGGGCGACAGGATCACGGACCTATCGCCCTGGTGTATATCCCCGGTCAACTCGTCGGGCTTGAACCCGCGCACGAAGGCGCGCACCCCGGCCTCCGCAGTGCCGGTAATGACCACCACGCTTTCCCCATGACGCGCGAGCTGCCGGTCAAGCGCCGCAATGGCTTGCGCCGGGCTCATAGCGACCGGACCTTCAAAGGCTGCAGCAGCATGTCTGTCGCGGCCTTGACGACCGCAGTTGCCGCTTCGGAGACCGTATAAACCGTAGAGCCCACGCCTTCGACATCCTCCTCGCGCAGGAAAAGGCTCTGGTCCCCTAGGGATTTGAGATGCAGAACGCCGATAATGACCGCCTGCTTGGCGTTTGCCGGCACCTTCTGGGCATCATATCCGGCCTTGTATGTGACCGTGATCGCGTCGTCGGCGCACTCGACGGCGGGAAACGAGAAACCGGTTCCGAACAGGCACCGGTTATCCGAGCAACGGTAGAGCGACTGATCAACGGTCTGCTCCTCCCCAAGCCTGTCCCGATAGGCAACACTGTCAATTACGACGACGGGCCCGCAGGGCAGTCCTATCGCCCGCTGCCAACTGGGCACTGACAATGCGATCGTCTGTTCTCCGAGCGATCGTCTGAGCCATCCCGTCGGCCCGTCGATCACGGCCTGAACCCCGGCGATAAGGGCGGCGACACGCGTATCGGCCGGATCGTGGTCGCCTGGAATGTCGGCAGGGACGGCGATCGGTGCCGGTCCATCAATCACGCGAAGGGACATGCGCTTCTCCGAGCAGCGACCCGACAAAGGGCCGGGTCGCTAGTTACTGCAGCTACTTGTCGACGGCAGACTTTTCGATGTCGGCCAGGTTTTCGGCGACGGCCTCGCTGCCGGACTTGTTCGGATCGTTGAAGTCGATCCGGTTCTGGTCCGCCGAGGTGTCGGCGCGGGGATCGGTGTCGAGCGCCGCATGACCTGCAGGAATGCCAGCGGTCTGCGCCGGAGCACCGGACGCCTCGAACTGCGATGCAGAAGCTGACGATACATTACCGGCCGATTTCGACGCCGGTGCCTTGGCCTTTGCGGCTGTCTTTGCCGGGCCGCTGGTCTTTGTCATGGTCATGTCCATAACTCCAAAATGGTCTGATGAAGGCCGGCAGACCACCCGCCGGCCTTTAGGCTTGGTGGCAGCGGTCAGCTGTTGGCGGCGATCTTGAGCGCCCGCATCGTATCGGGGTTGTCGACGCCGCCACCGACGCGCTTCGTGGTGTAGAAGTGCACGAAGGGCTTGTTGGTGAAGGGGTCGCGCAGGACGCGGATGCCCACACGATCGACGACAAGGTAGGTCTTCTGCATGTCGCCATAGAGCGCCGCGATATTGCCCGCCGATACCCCCGGCATGTCAGGGATCTCGACGACCGGTTCGCCGCCGATGGTGGCCGGCTGGCCCTGGGCGAAGCTGGGCTGCCACAGGTAATTGTTCTGGCCGTCCTTCAGCTTGCGAGCCGCTGCCTGGGCACCTCGGCTGGTGAACAGCTTGGCATTGGCCTTGTATTCACCAGGCAGATCGTAAAAGAGGTCGATGAAGGCATCAGCCGTGAGCAGGTTGGCATTGCCGGAATTGACGACCTTGATGGCGCCCCAGGGATGGCGAGCGGCATTCGCGGCGCCCTCGACATAGGTCAGGATGCCGTGGGGCTTGTTGGTGCCATTGCCCGAGAGGAAAGCAATGCCTTCCTGGCGTGCAAACTCGGTATCCACCTCGTCGCCCAGCCAGGCTTCGAGATCGATGGCAGAATCGTCCAGGAGCTGCTGCGAGATCGCGGGGTTTGCATAGATTTCGCCCAAGGGGAAATCCAGCGACCCGAACTGCGGCGTGCTCGTGGCTGGGCGCGACGCGGTCTCCCCGACCCAGCCCGAACCGACAGCGCGGTCGGTATAGAGCCGCTTGAAGCCCGACACAGTGGTGGTGATCACGCGAGCATGCGCTCGGATCGGCGAGACCAGCTTGAGCTTGCCGGTGATGCTGCGGTCCCACTCGACCGGGGCCAGATAACCACCATCGGCATCTGTGCCCTTGGTCATCGCGGCCTGGACATCACCCTTGCGCATATGCGCCTTGAAGGCGGCGACATACTCGGGGTCGGCGGGAAGGTCCCCGATCACGCCGGCGCCGACACCGGCTGCGGCGATCTTGGCATTGAGATCGTCGATGACGCTCTGGAAACCATCGATCGAAGCATTGATGCGGTCGACCTTTTCGTTGAGCAGCACATCCGCCTTTTCGCCCTTGGCGATGCGCTCATCGTTCGCCGCCTTGAACTCGTTGAAGGCGTTCTGGACTGCGGCGATCATCGCCTTCGGGTCGGTGCTGTCGGCACGAGGCATGATGGAGACTGCGCGGGGCACAGGGGCAAGCGCCGTCGAGCCCGCCAAAAGGGCGAGCGCGGTAGAGTGCTTCATTTGAAGCTCCTATTTTGCTTGGAAAGAGGCGAGAAGCCCGGCTAGGCCGGAGTAGTCGTCGGCAGCGCCTGGCGTGCCATCCTCAACGGCAGCGCCGGGCGTGCCCTTGATCTTGTTGATGCTGGCGCGCGCTTCCGTGCGCGAACGGCCAGCCGATACGAGAGTGAGTTCGAGTGCCCGCAGCTCGTTGACCTTGCGGTCTTCGGCCTTGGCATTCTCGTCGACGGTCATGGTGTCCGCGGGCAGCAGTGCATCGGCGAAGCCGCGCTCGATGGCCATTGAGCCCGACATGAAGGTCTCGTCGTCCATCCACTTCGCAATCTTGGTCTTTTCCTGCCCTGTACGGGCGGCATAGACCTCGACGAGTGCCGTATCGAAAGGCTCGAGCCAGTCTGCCGTCTCGCGCATGTCGTGACGATTGCCGGCCGCGACGACCCAGGTGTTGTGGATCATCAGAAACGAGGCCGCGCCGATTTCGATCGTGTCACCCGCCATGGCGATGATGGATGCGGCCGAAGCCGCCATGCCCATGATCTTGATCGTGACGGCCTGTGGATGCTCGCGCAACACGTTGTAGATCGCGATCCCCTCGAAGACGTCGCCACCCGGTGAGTTGATTTGGCACTCCACTGGACGGTCGCCGATGGCACGCAACTGGCTGGCTACCTTCTTGGCCGTGATACCGCCACCAGTCCAGAAGTCCTCGCCGATAATGTCGAACATGGTGATGACATTGTCGTTGCGCGACAGCGCGCGCACGCCCGCCGCGTCGGCAGCCCACTTGTCCATCACCTGGGGCGTGGTGAACGCGTGAACGTCACGGTTCGCAGGCACCGGCAGTGCACCTGGACGAGCTTTGTTCATGGGCTTCCCGAACATCGGACCAGACGGACGCGAAACGGAGCTGCCGATTATTGTTGCGCCTGGACGACCAGGCCGGACGGATGGCTTATTCGTCATCGTCAGTCTCCTTCTTGGCTTTCTTCTTCGTTGGCGGCGCCGGATCGGGATCTGCTTCCAATGGCGGGCCTCCGTTGTGACCCATCATTGGATGCGGCGGCGCCTCCCGCTCTGGCAGGTCCATCGTCTCGCGGACTTCGTCATAGTGCATCCATGGCTGATGCCCGCCGGCCCCCATTGCCTTTGCGAAATAGTCAGCCTGGTCTTTCAGCGAGCCGCGCAGGAGCGCGCCTGGATTGAATTTTGCCTCGTAGACGTCGGCTTCCTCGTCGGAGAGCAGCGACCGCTCGATCGCCTGCTGCCACGCCTCGAACCAAGGCCCCAGGGCGTAGGCGACAAAGAATTGGCCGAGTGCCTCGATGCCCGAACCCCAGCTCGTTTCATCGACCATGAGCAGAGGGCGCGGCACGCCGGTCACGCGCCCGATTTCCTCGACTTGAAGCTTGCGCAGCTCATTCATCTGCGCGTCTTTGGCTGTGGAGCCATATGTCTTGTATTCAGTGCCGCCTTCCAGCAACGGCGTCTTGCCCGCATTTGCGGCACCTGAGAACCGTTCTTCCCAGGATGATTTCAGCCTAGCGAATGCCTCTTCGCTGAGCTCATTCGGGGTGCTCAACGCACCGTCGATGAACGCGCCGTTCTTGAAGATGCGCCCTGCGGCAAGCTCGGCACTCAGCGCGAGGCTGATGGCCTCCCGCGCCTGCTCAACCAGAGAGATTCCGTGAATGCCATCAAGCGACAGACCGCGGAGGTGAAAGATGTCCTTCGCCTGGTAGACGATACGCGCCCCGCTTTTGGGCTGATACTCATAGGTCACTGTCCAGTTGTCATGGAACTTGACGTCCATGCGCCGCGGATCGAGAGGGACCATCTGAGCGACTTTGGTTCGGTTCGTCCGGATGTCCTTAGACCAGACGATTAGTGCAAAGGCGTCCTTGAAAACCAGAGCGCGCAGCTGCATCAGGGCCCTGAAGTCGAAAGCGCTCTGCCATCCATTCGGCCGGCGATGCAAGACCCGATGGAGGCTGTGTTCTGAGGCCCGCTTCTTGGTGTCCTTGTGGATGAGCGAAAGCGGCAACATGCCGATGCTGTTCGAAATCAGGCTGCAGGCCCGGTACATCGCCGGATTGCGCAGGGCAGTCTCGGGATTGATCGTGAAGCCCGATGCCGTCATCAGCCCGTCGCGCAGGAATTCGATCGCGCGCGGGTCATCGAGCGAGACGAAATATCCCGTTTCGCCTGTTGAGGCCTGCGGCCTGGAGCCCGTCGGCTTCGAACGGCCGAGCCCGATCAAGTCGAGAATGCCCATGGGCTAGACCATCCTTATGCCGCGCGTGTCGTAGGGCGACCGGCGGAACGCTTCGGGGTTGCGGCTCATGAGCTGCGCCGCGTTGAAAACGGCGATCAGCGGGTCGATCTTGGCCTTGCCGGCCATCTGTTTGGTGATCAGGACAGCATTGCCGCGCTGCTCGACCTTGGCATTGCCCACAGCCCAGGCCATCAGCTTCTGCCCGCAGTGCCAGAACGTCCCGTCCTTGAGCTTTCGCTCCATGCCCCAGACGGCGCCAGAGAGCTTGTAGCCCTGCGAGACCGCCGCCATCTGTTCGTCGCTGATGCCGCGGCTGGACAGCTCGTCGACCAGGGCAGTCACGCCCATGGGATCAAGGCCGATCGCACCCTTCTCCGGCAGCAACCCCGCGTCCATCAGCCGTTCGCAGATATCCGCGACCTCTTCTAGGTCCTGGGTCGGCATCGAGCAGATCGTCATCTCACCGGCCCTCTCGAAGTCCCGCAGCGTCGGCGCGATTTCCTTTCGCCGCTCCAGAACGTCTGTCTGGGCCCAGGCATGGCCCCAATGGAGCCATTCACGCGTCTGCCGGTCCCGGCCAACAACCCCTACGCCCAACAGGTCATCGAGCCCGCCACCGTCGATCCCGACAACGGCGACATCGGACCGCTCTATGATCTCGTCCAGCGTCAGTCCGTCGGCCGCCGCACCTTCCCAATACGCAGCGCCAGCCCACCGATCGCGCCGCAGCTTGAGGCCGATCTGCACGTTGAGATGCTTCGCCAGAAACGTCTGTTTGTCCTCGCCGGCCTCGCCCTCGCCCCGCAGGACCTTCCGCAACTTGTCTTCCAGCCAAGAACGGCGCACCGAGCGCCCGATATTCGGGTTGGTGACGTAGAAATTGTCCGGATCGAGATATGCCTCCGCGTCCACCAGCGCCTGGGGCCACTCGTACAGCATCCCAAAGGACCGCTTGTCGGCGATGATCCCATCCCGTACGTCGCGGAAATACTCCAGCCTATCCTTGAACACGCCCGCGGGTGCCTCATCGCTGTGGGTCGAAAGGTAGATCACGAACCCCTCTGGCTTCGACACCAGGCCGCCGGTCGCCTCGTCCAGCATTGAGGACGCGTTCGCCATCTTGCCGAAGAGCCACAGCTCGTCGATCAGGACGAACGCGGCCTTCTTGCCCGACACGGTGTTTGCGTCCGCCGCGACGACCTTCAGTTCGGCTCCTGTAATCAGGTGTTTGATCGTCTTTTGATGGTCGATCGGCTTTAGGATCTTGGCCAGTTCGGCATCGTTGCGCACCATGTCGGCGGCCGGCTTGAAACTGTTGTTGGCGACCTCCAGCGTAGGCGCCAGGATCAGCAGCTCGGCGGAGTTGCGCCAGTTGCGGATCAGCGCCGTTACCATGATGCCGGCAGCAATAGTCGACTTGCTGTTCTTCTTGCTGATGAGCAGCATGAACTCGGCGATATGTCGCGTGATCGTCTGGTGCTCATAAGCGCCAAAGATCGCGCGCACGAAGTCGAACACGAAACTTTCGCACGCCTCACCGAAAGTCGGCATGCCAGGCGCGTCCACGATGCGCAGCGATTTGAACACCGCCAGGGCCGCGTCCGCCTCTTGCGGAAACAGCGGCTCGAAAGGCACGAGTGACTTCCGTTCGACGATCCGCTGCTCCCAGTCAGTGCAGGCCGTCGACCACTCTTGCATCAGTTGAGCTTCTCCGGGGGCGCTGGCGGCGCGAACAGTCCTGTCACGCTGGCCGCAGCATCCTGCGCCATTTCCTTCTTGCCCTTTTTGGGCTCGCTGGTCGGCTGGGACTGATGTCCCCGGTTCTTGATGGCTTCGGCCAAGCGCGCCAGGTCATGCTTTTCGAACTTGGCATCGAGTGCCTTGATCGCGGCGACATTGCCCTCGTCGACCTGGTCGAGCAGCGCACCGATCAGCTTTGCATCCGCCCGGGCCCGCGCCTCCGCCTTCGCCTTCAGCTCCCGAAAATAATTCTTCCGCAAAGTCGGCGGCGTGATCGACAGGGCCGCCGCGATCCGTTCAATCGACCAGTCGAATGCCTGTAACATCATGACCAGCCTACGTTTTTCCTCAGTCGGCACATGTGGCGGTCGGCCACGTTTGCCAAACCCCTCCGGGATCGGGTCCCCGAGAAGGTCAAAATCCTGCGCCATCAGAAAAAAATCTCCGCGTGACCCCCATGCCGGTCAGCGGCCCCGGGGTTCCCTAGACTTTCGACCGCCCCCCCGGTCGGTCGCTGGTCAGTCCCAGCGTCCGGTCGGGATGGCCTGCTCTTCGGCCTGGATGATGCTGTCGTGGACCGACTTGGCCACGGTCTCGATGTTGCTCATGTCCCAGAACAGAACCGGGTCGCCGCGATGCGGGCGCTTGTGGTTGGCCACCGGACTGCCAGGCGCCGGGTACTTGCCCATGACGAGCTGCCCAGTCCGCTGGCAACGGAACGCGTCGCGGGCGAACACGGCAATGCGCAGGTCGCGCCATCGCTTCGTTCGGTACCAGGCCCGCCATGGCGCAGCATCGTCGCGCGCCTTGTCGCCGGCCTTCTCGTCTCCACTGGCAAAGCCGATGCGCGGCGCCATTGGCTGGACACGGGACGGCAACGTCTTGAGCCTGCCCATCGCCACACCCCGGAAACAACAAAGGCGCCGCGGGTTTCCCGAAGCGCCTGTCTCAAGACCTGATTTGGTGTGGTGAAACTACGTCAAGTTTTGCGGAGCCGTCAATGGGCTATCTGCGATCTCCCATGGCCGCGCTGCAACCTCTGGTCCAATCGCCTCATGGTCGACCATCTCGCTGTTGAGCAGAGACACCAGATCGACCAGCCCATAGCGCCAGACATCGTAGGCGCGGCGCGCTTCCTCGACGTCATCTGGGTCGTTCCCTTCAAGCACCGGCCGTGCATAGCCGATGAACCCACGCTTGGTGTGCGGGTCGAGATACTGCTTTTTCGGATTGCCATCCTTGTCGACCTGATCGACCCACCGGCCAGGTCCATCCTCGTACCAATCTGGCCGCGTCGCATTGCGTCCATGCCGGATGATGAGCATGCAGGCATCTGCCGGCAGGGCCATCACCGCATCGTAGATCACCGCCGCATCCTCATGACACTGCACCGCCATGTGCATCGCCCCGGCCGACGATGTCTGCACCCTGCATCCCAAGGCAAGGATTTGCGCCAGATTGCTTTCCGGAGACGCCTGCAGCCCTCTGGGCCCCGCCAGCCGCGCCGCCACCGCCTCGATCTTCTGGTCCCGGAAGGCCCAGATCACCAGGTCTTCCACATCCATTGCCTTTGCCATTCTGGCCTCTAGAGGGTTCTAGAGGGTCTTGTTTGACCCTCTCTCGAAGAAAAGAAGAACAGGAGTATGAGGTTAGAGAGGATGGTGAGGGTGCAGAGGGTTGCCCCGTAACGCATGACCAGATTTCACCCCGATAATGAGGGTCGGGCACCGCCACCCCACACCCCTTCTATGTATAGGCGAGAACGAACCTCACGACCCTCTCACAAATCGCGCAAACCGTTGAAATAGCTGTTGAATTTTAGCCGAGAGATTTGCATTCACCCTCTCGACAAACCTCACGACCCTCTATCGCGCCGCGACAGCGGCGAGAGGGTCGTGACTTCATTCTTTTCTGCTTGTGGGGGTGCGGGGCGCGGGGTGCGGGGCGGCAAAGCCGCCCGCGCAAGACCCTCTTGGCGAAGGTCAGGCCCGGGCGTCGCTAAAAGCCCGGGTCATCAGGATCGCGCTTGGGCGGGGAACCGATATCGGCCGCGTGTCCAGGCACGTCGAGCAGCTCGATGTCGAGATAGACGTAATAGGCGCCACGCTTCTTCTTGTGGCCCAGCTCGACGAGCTTGTCGCCGAAACTGCGCTGCGACGCGGATTTGAGGCCGTTGATCTTGCACCAGCCCTCATAGGCCTCATAGAGCTTGCCGGCCTTGACCTGCTTGCCCGGCGCCGCCTGGATGGCCACCTCGGCAAAGACGCTGACATTGTCCCGCTCCTCGCGATAGTCCGCCGTGAATTCCTTCACCGCGGCCGGCACGAACGGCTCGAGGCGCTGCCCGAGATAGAGCAGCATGCCCTCGATCAGCCAATTGAGGATACCCGATCGCTCGGCATCGAGCCGCGCCGACAGTTCGGCCGGCAGCATCTTTTCGCTTTCCGGGATGGTAACGCCCCACAGGATCAGCAGCACGCGCCGCCAGATGCCGTAGTCCGTGCCCGAGATCGCCGGCTTCGAATTGCCCGACAGCATGGGCGTGAACTTCGGCAGGAACTCGAAGAATTCCTTGTTGAGGAAGCGCGCGAGGATCTTCGAGCCGCCGGTCAGCGCCTTGATCAGTTCTTCGCGCAGCGGCGTGTTCTTGGGCAATTCCTCGATCGTCACCAGGCGCGCATTATGCAGGCGCGCCACGTCGGGATTGGCCTGTTGCCCGGCCCGCTGGCCGTCGCCGGTAATGGTCGCGGGGTCGGCGATTTGCCGATAGGTGCCGGCCAGGCGGCCGATCAGTTCGAAGAACGCCGATTTGCCGTTGGCGCCGGTACCGTAGTGATAGAACAGCCGCTGCTCGTCATTGCCGTCGCAAAGCAGCGCATAGGCCGTCGAGACCTGCAGGAATGTCCGCATGGCGGCTTCCGGCTGCACCTTTGCAAGGAACTTCTCCTTGAAGAACGGCGCCTCGGCGTCGGGGTGATATTCCACATCGGCGACGTTGGTCAGCATATGGTCGCGATCGTGTTCGAGGAATTCGAAGCGGCCGATCATGCGGCTGCCACCCTCTGGCTGGTCGGGGTCGAGTTCGCGCCAGAACCGCAGCGTCCCGTTCTTGACGTTGAACAGCATGGCATTGGCGTCGAGCCGGTCGATCGGCAGCGCCTTCATGCTCTTGGCCTGCTCCAGCATGGCCGAGGTCTTGCCGGCATTGCCCGACGTCACCGCCCAGGCACGGCGTTTGCTGCGCTTGCTCGAAATGGCCGCGCGCACCTTCACCGCCTTGATAATCACGTCCTTGTCGCGGCTCGTGCGCTTGTCTTCGGCCTTCTTGGTCGCTTCCTCCGCCATGTCGAGCAGCTGGCGCTGCGACGGCGTCGCTTCGATTTCGAGCGCTTCGAGCTTGATCTTGTCGACCACCTGCTGGGCATAGAGCCTCACCTCGAGGTCGGCCTCGTCTCGCAGCCAGTGCGTGCCGGTCCAGACAAGCCAGCCGAGACCCACGACATAGCAGAGGCCGCCGCCGAACCAGATCACCAGGCGCTTGCCATTGTCGCGATCGTTCTGGTCCCAGCCCGCGCATTCCCTGGCGATAATCCGGTCGAGTTCGCTGATGCCGCCTGGCGGCAGCTCCATGTCGTCATCGGGATAATCGACGATATCGGGATCGTCGGGGCCGGGATGGTCGGCATCGGGCGCCGGCGGCGCGTCGTCCTTCGGCTTGGCCTTGCGCCCCCGCTTCGGCTTTTCGGCCGCATCCTTGCCACCCTCGACCAAGGTGAGCTTCACTGTGGTTTTCTTGCCCATGGCCTTCTTGACGGCCTCGGACTTGTCGTCTTCGGTATCGTCAGACATGGGGACTTCTATGGACAGACGGTGGAGAGTAGCGGCAGCGATTGCTGGGGGCGTGATGCTGTTGTGGTTCGTAACGTTCTTGACGGAGTGGCACATCCGGACGGGATGGCAGCAGTGGTGGATAGACGGCGCTATCCAAGCTTGGGCAAACTTCGCCATGCTGGGATGGGTCGAAAAATACCAAACCTTGCTTGCTGGAGTTCTCGCACTTGGCGGCGGTGCGGCTATCGTAGCGGCGACAATGCTGCAGAGATCTCATCAAATCGCTGATCGACGAGATGAAGACTATAGGAGAACTTACTCGACCATGTGGAGTTTGCGGCGTGCTTGGGGAGCTGCGCGATTGCGACTTCATCGCGGTGACGACCTTGGCCGCGTGGCCCAAGTGCTCACACAAATTGAGATTATCGCAGGCGGATTGCCCTTCAGCGCCGACCACGTCGGCCAAAGGCTCGGCTCCCTGGCCACTATCGGAAACACACATATCGACTTGAACCAGCAAAACGACGTGCTGGAACTGCATCGGATCATCTTTGTCGCTTGTACTTACCTCAGCGACCCCGATCGCCTCTTCTTCGATGGGCAACTCGTTCACATTCCGGCTACGATCGACAATGAGGAGGACTTGGCGGAAGCAGATTCGCTTCAAGTCTTTGACACAGAATACATTTGGGTCCACGACCTTCTTATCGACCCACGACGCTGACCTCATGACGCCACCCTCACCAGGTCATTGAGGTCTTTCCCCTCGCCCACGGGCTCGACATAGCGCACCAGCAATTCAGGCAGCTCCGGCCGCCCCAGTCTTGCCGCATCGCGCAGCGCAGCGGCGCGCTTCAGGCCCCGCGTCACCTTCTCGACTGTCTTAGTCTCCGGCTCGTCGCTATCGCAGAGATAGACCAGCTCCTCGCACCAGTCGGGCGGCACGAAGCAGTCGAGGTCATCCATGTTCGGCTCGGCTTCCTGGCGCTTGCTCTGGAAGTCGATCCAGGCCTTGCCGGCCATGTTCCCGAGGTCGACACCGGCCCAATAGGCAGTGCCGGGCTCGAAATTGTGCCGCAGCGCCGTCAGGGTCGTCTCAATGCCCTCGCCCATGACGATGCGCGTGGCATTGCGCGGTCCATAGAGCCGGATCGCCCCGCCTTTCTTGCTGCCGCGTACCTTCTTGGCCGGCAGCGGTGACGGTGAGCCGTCTTTCTCGGTCTTGTTCGGATGGGTCAGCGCCACCTTGCCGTTGGCACGGCCAAGGTCGATCCAGGTCTGGTGCACGGCCCCGAAAGTCCCATCGGCCAGCACCACGGCCGCCACCATGCACGGCCCGGTATGGATGGTCGGATAGGTCTTTCTGCCGTCCGGACCCTCGGCCTCGACCACATAGGGATGCGCGAGGATTTCGCGCAGCACGATCCGATCGAGCTTCAATCCGTCGAGACCGCGCAGCGCCAGGTAATCGACGACGCCACCCTGTCCGGCCGCCACGGGTGCCGCGGTCCGCTCCCAGATGGATAGACCCTCGTTGATCGCCCGCAGCCGGCGCTTTTCTTCCTCGGCCGCGCGCTCCTTTTCCCGGCGCTCGGCCTCCTGATGGATGCGCGCCTGCTCTTCGGCCGAGACCGGGTCGGCCACGGTGCGGCCAGTGATGATCTCGCAGGCCTTCACGAATTTGACGTTCTCGGTCTTCATGACCAGGTCGATGATGCCGCCGCCTGCAAGCCCGCAGCGCCGGCAGTTGAACGTGTTCTTGCCGGTATGGATGGCGAAGCGATCGGTACCGCCGCACACCGGGCACGGCCCGGCCTTGTCCACGCCTGGCCCTAGCTTCCAGCCTTTGAAGTCGGCCCAGCTCCAGCAATCGACGGCCTCGGCCTGCTCTTTGAGCGTCTGCAGTTCGGGGGATAGGGTCATGCTGCCCTCGCCAAGCGGTCGATGTTCCCGCGCTCGACGGTGAAAGTGTAGGCGGCGACCCAGGGGTTCGCGGCCCACGATCCGCCGCCGTTGATATGCTCCCACAAACCGCCGTAGCAGTCGCCGGCATCCCAACCCGAAATCACCTCGCCATCACCGATTGCAACATAGTGGCGATGTGCATCCGCCGGCAGCGACGCTTCGAAGCTCACGCCTTCCTCCAGCGCGTCCGCCTCGCTGATATCCTGCAGCCGCTCGACCCGCACATCGGTGACGGTGAGTGTCAGGCGCGAGGCCCAGCGGGGCATGTGCATGCCTTGGCGGAAGCGGCCGGTGCGTGAAATGGTGTTGGGCGCTTCATCGGCGATATATCCGATAGGCTCCGCCCATTCCTGCGGAAGGTCGCGCGGCGCTAGATGATCGTGCTGGCCGCCGGTGCGCCAGTGCTCGCGGACATAGAGCCGGTCGCCCTTCTTGTATCGCTGGGCGTGCACCGCCGCGACCGGGGTAGATAGGCGTCGCGTTTGCGTCTTGGTGCCAGCGATCAGCGCGCGGATCATCGGGCCGGAAAAGAGAATGGACTTGTCGCTCATGCTGCCACCGCCTCGCGGAAATAGCCTTCGGCCTGCAGCACGCGGAGCAGGCGCCGGCCCTGTTTCTGGGCCGAGGCGTCGACGGCCGCGATATTCGCCATTTCGGTGATCGTGCCTTCGGGCCCGTAGAGCGCCTGCTGCGCCAGGTCGAAGCTGGAGCCGGCGGCGAACAGCGGAATGCCTTGCTCTTCCAGCTCGGCCAGCAGGTAGAAGACGATGAGCCCGAACTTGGCGCAGCTCGTCTCGTCCTCGAGGAAAGGCGCCATCACCCGGTCATAGACCGACCAGGATCGCCGCGCGAGGCGCCGCACCTCGGCATCGGTGCAGCCAGCCAGGTTCTCGGCTTCGGCCGCCTTGAGCCAGGCGGTCAGCTGCGCCGCCTCGTCCGAGCCCTCGGCCATGCCGAAATGCACGACGCTGAGCAGCAGCCGAATTGGGATCAGGCTTTCGACAATGTGCCGATCGCTGCGATAGGCCATCACGAACACCCCGTCGTCTGGCCGCAGGCCTCGCAGACGAGGCAGGAGCCGTTGCGCTTGACCTGCATGGATTGGCAGAAGCTGCAGGGGTCGCCGACATAGCCGGCGCCGCGCGCCGCTTCCCGGCTGAGGGCAGGCAGCGGCATCGACACCGGGATAGCTTCCGAGGCGAGCAGCACGGCCGGTGGCGGCGCCGGGATCGCCTCGAAGACCTCGGCCACCTGTCCCGCATCCCAGGCGATCAGCAGGTCAGTGGCGGCCACGACATGGCCATGGCCGTTGAGCCAGGCGAGGATGGCATTGCAGGCGGCCATAGAGCCCTGCTCGAAGCCGGTATCGTGGCAACGGCGGGTGAGTGCGGCGAGGTCGGTCATGCCGGCACCTGCTCGAAGCTGGCGGCACCGCTTTCCAGCACTT
>PJUF01000154.1_pt1 | contig 63057 bp, 49 predicted proteins | sample 1512191 | NCBI WGS metagenome assembly PJUF01 (sample SAMN08177673, study PRJNA422409) | Feces metagenome, whole genome shotgun sequencing project. | isolation source: Chicken feces (3) enriched on wood chips | host: Gallus gallus | place: USA: Madison | collected 2015-01-15 | reverse complement strand
GGGGGCTGCGCGCTTTAGCCCTCCCTTTGCCGCAGGCAAGGGGAGGGTTGGGAGGGGTGCTTTGCTGTTGGTGTTGCGGTTGGAGCCCCTGCCGAGCATGGCTCGGCACTACAGCGGTGGCTGCGCGCTTTAGCCCTCCCTTTGCCGCAGGCAAGGGGAGGGTTGGGAGGGGTGCTTTGCTGTTGGTGTTGCGGTTGGAGCCCCTGCCGAGCATGGCTCGGCACTACAGTGGTGGCTGTGCGCTTGAGCCCTCCCTTTGCCGCAGGCAAGGGGGGGGAGGGGGGCTTTGCTGTTGGTGTTGCGGTTGGAGCCCCTGCCGAGCATGGCTCGGCACTACAGCGGGGGCTGCGCGCTCTAGCCCTCCCTTTGCCGCAGGCAAGGGGAGGGTTGGGAGGGGTGCGGTTGCGCTGCCCGCTTCGCGCTTGGTGCACCCATGCACGCGCCTGTTCCGCCGTTGTAGTGGCCGGTTGCAGGTTGTCGAAAAGAAAGGCGGCCATTGGCCGCCTTTCGGGTAGTGCAGATACGGAGCCGTCAGCTCAGCGTGGTGAGGCCACCGCACGGTCGGACGAGGCGCCCTTCTTGCCGCCACGTGCAGGCGCAGCGTCTTCGGCCATCAGGTTGTCGCTGCCGAAATCGGTGTCCACGTCCAGCCAACGTTGCGCAGGCAGGCCGATGGCCCGATCCAGGATGGTCGGCATCATGCCACTGGGCAGGGTGCTCTCGCCGTTCCACATGATGGCGATGCCCAGGTCGCGCTCGGGTAGCAACGCGACCAGGCCGCGGTAGCCCTGGACAGCACCCGCATGGAAGACCACTTGATGGCCCGAATAATCAAACACGCGCCAGCCCAGCGCATAGCCCGCCGAATCCAGTCGCTGGTGGCGCCAGCCCGAACGCATTTCGCCAGGGGTGTTGACCAGCGGCGCGTGCAGGGTGGCCAGCAGCGGCGCCGGCAACACATCCGGGCGGTGCCCGGTGTGTGCCAACAGCCATTGCGCCATGTCGCTGGCGCTGGCGTTGACGCCAGCGGCCGGTGCGACGCGGTAGTAAGTGGGCTTGGGCGTCAGCGATACCCAGCCATTGCGGCTACGCACGTGTGGGCGGGCCCAGCGTGAGCTGGCCTGGATACCGGCCAGCCCCAGGCTGGCGTCATTCATGCCCAGCGGCTTGAGGATGCGCTTCTCCACCGCCTGCTCGTAGAAGTTGCCGGAGGCTGCGAACACCACGTCACCGACCAGGCTGAAAGCAACGTTCTGGTAGGAATAGCATTCGCCCGGTGCGCACCTGAGCGGCGCGGTGGCCAGCTTCTGGGTCAGCGTGTAGTAGTCGGCATTGGCCTCGACATCGCGGTCATAGGCATTGCTGGTCAGACCAACACGTTGGCTGAGCACGTCGGCCACGGTCAACTTGTTGGTTGCCTCCGGCGTAGCCAGGCGGAAGCCCGGCACATAATCGGTGACCTTGCTGTCCCAGCGCAGCGTGCCATCGTTGACCAGCAGGCCGGCCATGGTGCCGGCGAAGGCCTTGGACAGCGAGGCCAGGCGGAACACCGTATGTGCGTCCACCTGCTGTGGGTTGCTGATATCGGTAACGCCGTAACCGCGCGCGGAAAGAATGCGGCCGTTCTGGACGATGGCCATGGCCATGCCGGGGACGCGGTTGCCGTAGGTCAGCTGCTCGGCCAGCGACTCGATCGCCGCGACATTGAAATCGGCGGGTAAAGGCTGCACCTGGTCCGGCCGCAGTGCGACGCGGTAGGGCATGGGCTGGGTGGGTGACTGCTGCGGCGCATTTTCCAGGTTCACCGGTAATGCCGTCGCCGCCTGCGCTGTAGGCAGGCTGGCATGCGTCGGTGTCTGCGCGGTAGACGACAATGCGAAGGGCATCAATACCCCCAGCAATCCCGATGCCACCGGGCGGATGTGCCGGCGCTTGCTCTTGTCTTTCATCGTGATCGGTGCCTGTTTGCTACTGCTGGCGGTGATTCTAGCGCCGCTTTTCTCCATTGCACAAACGGCAGCAGAATGAATGGGCATCGCTTTGATATATCAGGTCTTTTCTGTGATGGATGGCCTGTCCGGCCAGATCGGGCCAGCGTGTGATTCTGGGCGGCGAGGCGGTTGGGCGCCCTTGGGGCTGTTGGCTGGGAGGCCGGAAAGCGTCGGCCAGCGCTGCAGGATCCGGCCTGTCGAAGGGGTCAGTGCGGCTGCGTCAGTCCGGGTGGATCAGTTGCGCCGCCCGCTCGGCAATCATGATGGTAGGCGCATTGGTGTTGCCGCTGACTAGGCTTGGCATCACCGAGGCATCGATCACCCGCAATCCCTCGATGCCGCGCACCCGCAGCTGCGGGTCGACCACGGCGGCGTCATCGCTGCCCATGCGGCAGGTACCGACCGGGTGGTAGATGGTCTCGGCCTTGGCGCGGATGAAGGCTTCCAGCCCGGCATCGTCCAACTGCTCGTCGGCAGGGAACAGCGGTGACTTCCGCCATGGGGCAAAGGCCGGCTGCTGCAGGATGTCCCGGCTCAGCCGCGCTGCCTCGACCATCATCTTCAGATCGAAGCCTTCGGCATCGCTCAGGTAATTGGCGTGGATGCGGGCAGGCGCGGCCGGGTCGGTGCTGGCCAGGGTGATGTGGCCGCGGCTGCGGGGATGCAGGTAGCAGGCATGCAGGGTGTAGCCATCGCCGGGCAGGCGGTTGCGGCCGTGGTTGTCCAGCATTGCCGGCACGAAGTGAAACTGGATGTCGGCGCGCTCGTCCGCAGCGAAGCGTGAGCGCACGAAGCCACCGGCTTCGGCGACATTGCTGCTGCCGGCGCCGCGATGGCCGCGCAGGAAGTAATTCAGGCCGATCATCACTTCGCTGGCGCGGTCGTAGCTGACGCCGGGCACGCTGCGGTACAGGGTGCAGATGTCCAGGTGGTCCTGCAGGTTGGCGCCGACGCCGGGCTGGTCCAACTGCACGCCGATGCCGTGCGCGCGCAGCGTGGCGGCCGGGCCAATGCCGGACAGCATCAGCAGCTGCGGTGAGTTGATCGCACCGGCGCTGAGCAGCACCTCGGCGGCGGCATGCAATTGCTGGCGCTGCCCGCCCACGCGCAGCTGCACGCCGGTAACGCGCCCTGCGTCGATCTGCAGCCGTTCCACCAGCGCGCCGGTGAGTACCTGCAGGTTGCTGCGCGCGCGCACTGGCGCCAGGTAGGCGGCCGCTGAGGAGCAACGCGCGCCGTTCTTCTGGGTGACCTGGTACAGGCCCACGCCTTCGTGGCGGGGACCGTTGAAGTCGGTGTTGTGGATATGGCCGGCTTGCTGGCCGGCGGCGATGAAGGCTTCGCTCAGCGGATTGACGTGGCGCAGGTCGGCGACCTGCAGCGGGCCATCGGCACCGTGCAGGGCATCGGCGCCGCGTGCGTTGCCCTCGCTGTGGCGGAACCAGGGCAGCACGTTGTCCCAGTGCCAGCCGCTGGCACCGGCCTGCGCCCAACGGTCGTAGTCGCCGGCTACGCCGCGCACATAGCACATGGCGTTGATCGAGCTGGAGCCGCCCAATACCTTGCCGCGCGGCCACCACAGGCGGCGGTTGCCCAGTGCCGGTTCCGGCTCGGTGTCGTAGCTCCAGTTGAGGCGGCGGTTGTTGACCAGCCGGGCGATGCCGGCCGGCATGTGGATGAAGGGGTGCCAGTCGCGCGGCCCGGCTTCGATCAGCAGCACCCGCCGCTGCGGATCGGCGCTGAGCCGGTTGGCCAGCACGCAGCCGGCCGAGCCGGCGCCGACAATGATGTAGTCGAATTCCTTCACAGCATTCCCCCTCCCAGGTCACTCAGGATAGAACGGCACGTTGTGTCCGGGTAAGCCTTGGCGCACTGGCGATGTTGCAGTGCATTAGATACCGTACGCGCTTTGTCGCCCCCGGAGTTCCAGATGCCGCCGTCTTCCTGCTGCCCGTTGCTCCGGGGTGCCGCATGACTGCTGCCAACAGTCCAGGGCCGCTGTCGCGGTTGCTGCAGGCCCTGCGTGGCTCGCCACCGCTGTGGTGGTCGTTCCTGTACTTCTTCTGCCTGCTCAGCGGCTACTACGTGCTGCGCCCGGTGCGCGAGGCGATGGCGGCCTCGGCGGACATGGAGGCGCTGTTCCCGCCGGCATTGATTGCCTGGTTCGCCGGCCATGGCATGCCGCTGAAGGATTTCACCCTGCAGTTCCTGTTCTCCTGCGTGTTCGTGATCATGCTGGTGCTGCAGCCGCTGTACGGCTGGCTGGTCAGCCGCCATCCGCGGCGGGTGTTCCTGCCGCTGGTCTATGGTTTCTTCATCGTCACCCTGTTCGTGTTCTATGCGATGTTCAATGCGGGCGTGCCGGGGCGGGGCGCGGCGTTCTTCTTCTGGACGACCGTATTCAACCTGTTCGCGGTGGCGGTGTTCTGGAGCTTCATGGCCGACGTGTTCTCCAACGCGCAGGCACGTGCCTTCTATGGCTATATCGGCGCGGCCGGCACGGTGGGCGCCTTCCTCGGGCCGATCATCACCAGTTCGCTGGTGCAGCGGGTGGGTATCGCCAACCTGATGCTGGTCTCGGCCGGCTTCCTGTCGATCTGCCTGTTCTGTATCTGGAAGTTGCGGCCGTGGGCGGTGCAGCGCGAACGCGAGCAGCGACTGGCCGATGGCGAGCAGCCGATGGGCGGCAGCGTGTTCGATGGCCTGAAGCTGATCGCGCGCGAGCCGCTGCTGCGCTGGCTGGCCTTGATGGTGCTGTTCGGCGTGGGCGTGGGCACCATGCTGTACAACGAGCAGGCGGCCATCGTGCGGCGGCTGATCACCGACCCGGCGGCGAGCACCGCGTTCTATTCGCGCATCGACCTGGCGGTGAACGCACTGACCCTGATCATCCAGTTGGGCCTGACCCGCTGGCTGCTGTCGCGCTATGGGGTGGCACCGGCGCTGTTGATTCCGGGCATTGCGATCATCATCGGTTTCTCGATAGCGGCGGCCTCGCCCTTGCCGGTGATGGTGGCGGTGATCCAGGTAGTGACCCGGGCCAGCGAATTCTCGCTGGGCAAGCCGGCACGCGAGACCATCTATACGCGGGTGGACCGGCAGTGGCGCTACAAGGCCGGTGCGGCGATCGACACGGTGGTGTACCGCGGTGGCGACCTGACCTTCGCCTGGGTGCACAAGGGCCTGTCGCTGCTGGGGTCGCAGGCGGTGTTTGTCGGCGGCGCGACGGTTGCGGTGCTGATGACGCTGTCGGCACTGGGTGTGCTGCGCGAAGAGAAGAAACTGCCGCAGGATCGCTGAGTGATTCCCGGCGGCAGGTAGCCGCCAGTGTCTACAGGACGATTTTCCAATGAACGTACTGGCCTTCTGCGGCGTGCTGGTGACCGGCTTGGTGGCGGCACTGCATGTGTATTTCCTGGTGCTGGAGATGTTCCTGTGGACCCGGCCCTTGGGCCTGAAGACGTTCCGCAATACGCCGGAAAAGGCGCAGACCACGCGGGTGCTGGCAGCCAACCAGGGGCTGTACAACGGCTTCCTGGCGGCCGGCATCATCGCCGGGCTGGTACTGGCACAGCCGGTGCTGGTGACGTTTTCGCTGCTCTGCGTAGTGGTGGCCGGCGCGTACGGGGCCTATAGCGTCAGCCCGCGCATCTTCTACATCCAGGCGCTGCCAGCCATCGCAGCGCTGCTGCTGCGCGCACTGTAGTGCCGAGCCATGCTCGGCAGGGGCCGTACCGATAGATCACAGGTAGTGCCGAGCCATGCTCGGCAAGGGCCGTACCGATAGATCACCGGTAGTGCCGAGCCATGCTCGGCAGGGGCCGTACCGATATCTCGTCAGCGCATGTAGCTCGGGTAAGCGCAGCGCACCCGGGGGTTTTTCGCGACAAGCCCCGGGTGCGCTGCGCTTACCCGGGCTACTACTGTTATCCGAATCACGGACCCTGCCGGCCTGCGGATGGTCTATCGGCGAGGCCTCTGCCGAGCATGGCTCGGCACTACATCAGGTCAGGATTTTTTCGGGGATACCCACATCGCAATGCGGGCCTGGAAGACCTCGACACCCTTGCTGTCGGTTACCCGTACCAGCACCGGCAGGTCGTAGCCTGCGCTTGTACTGACAATCGGTGACTCCGGCGTCGCTACCGCGGTCAATACGCCCAATGCCTTGGCCTGGTACTTCACTTCCATGCCCTTGGGGATCCAGCGCATGTCGGCTGGCAGGCTGGCATCGACCATGACTCCGCCGACCAGTTCGGCCAGGTTGCACATGGCGATCGCATGCACGGTACCGATATGGTTGCTGATGCGGCGGCGCTGGCGGATCACGCCTTCGCAGCGGCCCGGTTCCAGCACGGTGATCCGCGGCGAGATGCTGGCGAAATACGGCGCCTTGAAGCACACCGCGCGCGAGAACAGCCAGTTGCCGGCGGGCCAGCGGGTGAAGCGGCGGTACAGCGAAAGCAGCGGAGCGGTCATGGGATGGCTTCCTGATATGAAAACGGCGGGCACGAGGCCCGCCGTCGGTGTTGCATGTGGCTTGGTTTACGCGGCCTGCTGCGGCTGCGGGCGCTGCTTGCCCGGCAGGTCGTAGTAGCCGGCCGAACGCAGTTCGTGCGGATCGAAGTCGTCCACGGTGATCGTGTCCATGGTGATCTCGCGCAGTTCTTCCAGTAGCTTGCGCTCGTCCTGGGTGATCACGCCCTCGGCCACGGCCTCGTCCAGCTGGGTGGCGAAGGTCAGCGCCTCGATACCCTTGGTCTTCAGCGCCTTCAGGAACTTGCGCTCCACCGGCTCGGCCATGATCGCCTTGGACAGGTAGCTGTTGATGCGGCCACCCGGGTTATTGGCGCAGGGGGTCAGGAACACGCCCTGGGCCAGACGGTCACGCGCTTCACCCGGTGCCATCAGGGTTGCCGCAACGCGACGGCTCAGGCGGTCGCCCGGGGCCTCGGCGCGACGGCCGAACGGGAAGATCAGTGCCCACATCAGCCAGCCGATCGGACGGATCGGGAAGTTGCGCAGTGCTGCCGACAGCGATTCCTCGATCTTGTGCACGCTGTCGTGGAAGGCCCAGGCCAGCAGCGGCTGGTCAGCGGTCGGTGCGCCTTCGTCGTGGTAACGCTTGAGCATGGCACTGGTCATGTAGATGTGGCTGAGCACATCACCCAGACGGCCGGACAGCGATTCCTTGAACTTGAGCTTGCCGCCCAGGGTCATCATCGAGATGTCGGCCATCAGCGCCAGGTTGGCCGAATAACGGTCCAGCTTGCGGAAATAGCGGCGGGTATAGGCGTCGCCCGGGGCGGCACCGAAGCGCGCACCGGTCAGGCCGAACCACAGCGAGCGCACGGCGTTGGAGATGCCGAAGCGGACATGGCCGAACAGGGCCTGATCGAACTCACGCAGGCCGGCCTTGCGGTCTTCGTCCTGCGCAGCCTTCATTTCCTTCAGCACCCACGGGTGGCAGAGGATTGCGCCCTGGCCGAAGATCAGCAGCGAGCGGGTCATGATGTTGGCACCTTCCACCGTGATGGCGATCGGTGCGGCCTGCCAGCTGCGGCCGGCGAAGTTGCGCGGCCCGAGGATGATGCCCTTGCCGCCGATCACGTCCATCACGTCGGAAATGACTTCGCGGCTCATGTTGGTGCAGTGGTACTTGGCAATCGCCGACGGCACCGACGGCACGTCGCCACGGTCAACCGCAGCGGCGGTGGCCTGCGACAGCGCGCTGATCTTGTAAGCCTTGCCGCCAATGCGGGCCAGTGCTTCTTCCACACCCTCGAAGCGGCCGACCGACAGGCCGAACTGCTTGCGGATGCGTGCATAGGCACCGGTCACCACCGCGCCGGCCTTGGCACCGCCAGACGCGGTGGAGGGCAAGGTGATGGAGCGGCCCACGGCCAGGCACTCGTTGAGCATGTTCCAGCCCAGGCCGCGCTTCTCGGCACCGCCGATCAGCTGGCTCAGCGGGATGAACACATCCTTGCCGCGGATCGGACCGTTCTGGAAGGTGGAGTTCAGCGGGAAGTGGCGGCGGCCGATTTCCACGCCGTCGGTGTCACGCGGCAGCAGCGCCAGGGTGATGCCGATGTCCTTGGTGTCGCCGAGCAGGCCGTCCGGATCGTACATGCGGAAGGCCATGCCGATCAGGGTCGCGACCGGGGCCAGGGTGATGTAGCGCTTGTCGAAGGTCAGCTTCAGGCCCAGCACTTCCTCGCCCTTCCACATGCCCTTGCAGACGATGCCGAAGTCGGGGATGGAGGTGGCATCGGAGCCTGCGAACGGGCCGGTCAGACCGAAGCAGGGCACTTCCTGGCCGATGGCCAGGCGCGGCAGGTAGTAGTCCTTCTGCTCCTGGGTGCCGTAATGGTTGAGCAGTTCACCCGGGCCCAGCGAGTTGGGCACGCCGACGGTGGAACTGACCACGCTCGATACCGAGGCCAGCTTCTGGATCACCTTGTGGTGGGCCAGCGCGCTGAAGCCCAGGCCGCCGTATTCCTTCGGGATGATCATGCCGAAGAACTTGTTCTTCTTGATGTAGTCCCACAGTTCCGGCGGCAGGTCGGCGTGGACGTGGGTGATCTCGAAATCGTTGACCATCTTGCACAGTTCTTCCACCGGGCCGTCCAGGAAGGCCTGTTCCTCGGCGGTGAGCTGCGGCTTGGGATAGTTGAGCAGGATGTTCCAGTCCGGGTCGCCGGTGAACAGCTCGCCTTCAAAGCCGACCGAGCCGGTTTCCAGGGCGATGCGCTCGGTCTTGGACAGCGGCGGCAGCACCTTGCGGAACACGCCCATGAACGGCGCGGTGATCAGCGGCTTGCGCAGGAACGGCAGCAGCACCGGCACGCTGACCAGCGCGAGGATGGCAGCGGCGACGATGATCGCGGTCTGGTTGACGCCGGCAAACCAGCAGATGGCCAGGGCCACCACGCTGATCAGCGTCCATACCACCAACCGCATGCGGTGGTAGGCAACAAAGGCACCTGCAAGCAGCAGGGCCAGGAAAGGTACGACGATGCTCATGGGCGTGCTCCGGTAACGTGCTCGGTTCGGGCGGACGCTGCGGAAGGCAGTGCGTCCAGATAGTTCAACACGGCGGCGGTAAACGCATTGTTGTCATCGCCGGCCACCATGTGGGTGGCCTCGGGCAGATGGACATGCTGTGCATGCGGTACCAGCGCCATGAATTCTTCAACAGTCTGCGGCGAGACCAGGTCACTGCGCCCGCCGCTGACCAGCAACAGCGGGCATTGCACCTGCCGTGCTGCCTCGGCGATCACGCACTGGTGCTGCTCGCTGTCGCGCGCCAGCTCATCGACCAGGCGCGGATCCCAATGCCAGTTCCAGCGACCATCCTTGCCTGGGCGCAGCAACGCGCGCAGCGAATCTTCGCTCTTGCGTGGGCGGTGCGGCATATAGGCGGAGATGGTATCGGCGGCGGCCTGCAAGGAGGCAAAACCGTCCGGGTGCGCACTCATGAAGGCCAGGATGCGCTCCACACCGCGGGTTTCCCAGCGCGGAGTGATATCCACCAGCACCATCGCCGCGAACAGGCCCGGCCAGCGCGCCTCGGCCATCAGCCCGAACAGGCCGCCCATCGAGGCGGCAACCAGCACCGGAGGACGCGGCAGTTCGCCGGCGACCACGATCAGGTCATCGGTGAACTGGTCACCGTGGTAGGGCAGGTCGCTGGCGTTCCAGTCCGAATCGCCATGGCCACGCGCGTCATAGCTGAGCGTGGCGTGGCCGGCGGCATTGAGCGCGTCCGCCGTCGCGGTCCAGGCGCCGCGGGTCTGGCCAAAGCCGTGGGCGAACAGCACAGGGGCACGGCGCCCCGGGGCGCGCGTGGCAGCCAGCACTGCGCCATGCGCGCCTTGCAGGCGGATGTCTTCATTGCGCATGAGGGCAGGGTCAAATTTAACCATACCAGATGGTATGGTCTTGCTTGAAACCCTGTCAATACCCACCGGTATGGTTCTGTTCTTCCCCGCGCTGCAATGGTTCTCAGGCAGCGGCGGTGGGTATGTTCGATTGCCAATTTCGCTGGCGCATACTGCAACCAGTCCCCGGCGTATGGTTAAATCTGTGGCATGAACGACACAACGACACCCGCCGCCGACTCCCGCAGTAACCGCCATAGCCGACTCAGCGCCGATGACTGGGCGCAGGCGGCGCTGGATCTGATTGCAGAACAAGGTGTTGGTGCGGTAGCGGTGGAGCCGTTGGCTCGTCGCCTGGGGGTCACCAAGGGCAGCTTCTATTGGCATTTCCCCTCGCGTGACGCGTTGCTGCAAGCGGCTCTGGAGCGCTGGGAAGTGGTGGAACAGCAGCAGGTGTTTGGCAGCCTGGAGGAGGTGCCGGACCCGCGCACCCGTCTGCGCGCGCTGTTCCAACTGGTCGCGCACGAAGTAACCCCACACGTGATCTACAGCGAGCTGCTCAAGGCCCTGGATAATCCGATGGTGCGGCCGGTGATCGACCGTGTCTCGCAGCGGCGCATGGAATACCTGATCGCCTCGTTCCGTCAGGCCGGGCTCAGCTCTACCGATGCGCGCCATCGCGCGCGCCTGGCCTACGCGGCCTACGTCGGTTTCCTGCAGCTGTCATTGCAACTGCAGCAGCCCAAGCAGGCGCGCGAGGATTTCGAGGCCTATGTCGAGCATGTGATCGAGACGTTGATCCCGAACAGCTGAAGCTGCTTGCTCTACAGAAGTTGCTGGAGGGGCCGCCGTCAGGTGGCCCTTTTTTCTTTCAGGCAGGGTGGTGTCCGGTCACTGGAGAGGGCCGGCGGTATCGCTGTTGTCCGGCGCGCGGGTGGGCGGCGTATGCGGGGATGAGTTGGCAGGGGATGTTCATGCTCGAGTGGCAGTTGGCTACCCCGCCGAGGATGTTGTGCTTGCCACGCTATATCAGGGCCGCAGAGCTCCGTGCTTTGCCCCGATCCGGATAAGCCCCTTGGCGCTGTGCTTCTTCCGCGGAACGGGAGAATGCATTGTTGTGCCGGGTGTTTCCAGGTGCTGCCGATGCTTGAAAAGACAACGGCCCCTTGCGGGGCCGTTGTTGCAAAGCATGATCAATGGATCGATCAGAACTTCTGCTGATACTTCATGTAGAGGAATCGACCGGTGTCGAAGCCACCGTAGTACGAGAAGTTGGAAGCGCCCTGGCTATACATGATCGGACCGACCTTGTTGAACACGTTGTTGGCACCGACGGCCACGCGAGCATTCCAAGGAGCCTTCCAGGAAACCTGCACGTCATTGAAGACCATGCTGCTCATGCGCTCCTGCGGGATGACGATGCCGGCGGTCGGGCTGAAATAGTTCGGATCACTGCAGTGCTCATCGTAGCTGCAGTCTTCCTTGGTGCCGGAGTAATAGCGCATGGTCCAGTTGGCAGCCCAGTCGCCTTGGCTCCAGCCCAGGTTCAGATTCGACCGGGTGCGGAAGTAGGTTTCGAAACCGTTGTACTGAGACGGCTTCGTAGTCTTTTCGTTGGTGCTCTTGGCTTCGTACTTGGTGACGTAGGTGGTCGCCCAATTGGCGGTGAAACGACCCCAATCGGTATCCAGGCCGTAGTTCAGTTCGAAATCGAAACCTTCGGTCAGGTAATAACCGGCATTTCGATTGCCGTACTCGAGCTGATTGACGATGCCATTGGACGGGTCACGCTGGAACAGGCCGCAGCGCGATTCGACCAGGTTGACGTAGCAATCGCGGAGGATGGCGTTCGGCGAGTCCGAGATGATGGTGCTGTCGATGCGAACCTGCCACCAGTCCAGGGTCATGCTCAGCCCAGAGACGTAGTGCGGGTTGTACACCAAGCCGATGGTCTTGGACTCGGAGGTCTCGGGCAGCAGGGTCGGGTTGGAGCCTGCGACGAACGGAACCGGGCTCTGCTGGCCGGACACACCGGTGATCGGCTCGAAGCCTTGCTTCAGCTGGCGATAGTTGGCTGCCACGTCCTGCAGGCAGCGTGCCGAACCACGGGCGATACCGTAGACGCTGTCGCAGGGGTCCTGGAAGTTGGTGGTGAAGGTCTGCGACTTGCCGCCATACAGATCGTCGATGGTGGGGGCGCGGAAGCCTTCCGAATAGGTGGCTCGCACCATCAGGTCGTCGATCGGACGCCACTTCAGACCGAACTTGTTATTGGTGGTGTCACCAAACGAGTTGAAGTCCGAGTAGCGGGTAGCGGCGTTGAACGTCAGTTCCTTTGCGCCAGGCAGGTTGGCCAGGATGGGAACATTCAGTTCGAGGTAGAACTCATCAACTGCATACGAGCCATAGGTCGGGCCCGATGCCAGGTTGGTCGAGTCGCCGGACTGCGCAATGGCGTCCGGGGTGAAACCACCCTCTTCCTTGCGGTACTCATAACCTGCGGCGAAGCCCAGGTCACCGGCCGGCAAGGTGAACAAGGTACCCGCTAGGTTGGCGAAGTAATTGTGCGTCTTGGTGGTGCCGGTGGCGTGCTCTTCCTTGAACAGGTAGTTGCGCACATTCTCGTTGTTCAGCGAATTGGCATCCGAACCAGTGCCGAAGCCGGCAAACGGGTTCCACGGCACGCAGCCGTCGATGACCTGGTTGGTGCCATTGGGGCCGGTGCCCTTCGTGCCGCAGACAATATTGCCGTTGTCATCCATGAAGGACGGGCCAACCGCTTTGCGCACGTTCGGCACGTAGAAGTTGCCATTGTTGATGATGCTGGTGTCGGCTTCATTGAACATGTAGCCGGCGTCCCAATCGAAGAAGCGCTCGCCAATTTCAAACGAACCTTCCAGGGCTGCGGTGAAGCGCCACGTCGTCTGGGTGGTGTCGGTGGTGCGGGGGATTTCCCAGCCGCGACGACGCCAGTCGATATCGTTGGTCTGCGTGTAGTAGGGCAGGCCGGTCTTCGGGTCCAGGATGGCAGCGACTTCCGGATCGTAGAAGTCAGCATTGCCGTTCGGGTTGAAGTAGCTGCCGTTGCTTACCAGCTCGCGGGTGCCATCGGGCAGGGTGCGGTACGTGGCGCCGGCCATGGCGGCGTTCACGGCGGTGGACTGCAGCGGGTAGCCGGCGATCTGGCGATTCGACTGACGCTTCGTATAGCCCAGATCCGAGGTGAAGCGGATGCTGTCAGTGATGTCGTAGTTGGCATTCACGAACAGGGAGCGGCGCTCCAGCGGGGTCAGCAGCTGCATCTGGTCGATGGAGTTGCTGGTGTCGTCGAAGTTCTGCGGATGGAAGTTGCCAGCACCGATCGTGCTGCTGCCGCGGTTGGGGGCACTCCATGCAGCGCTAACCGGCAACGGCTTGCCAGTGGCATCCACCTTGAGGGTGCCGTCTGCATTGCGCTGGAACTTGTTGTCGTTGCGGTTGTAATTGCCCCACTGACCAACGGTGGTGTTGCCTGCGCCCGGATCACGCGGATCGGACTCAGCGGTGTACCAACGGTCGCGCGCCCACACCGGATCTTCCTTGTGGTACTCGGCACCCATGGTGATCGAGCCACGCTCGCCGGAGAAGCCGACCATGAAGTCCGCACTCTGCTTCTGGCCATCGCCTTCGCTGTACTGGCCATTGTAGAAATTGGCTTCTGCACCATCGAAGTTCTTGCGCGTGATGATGTTGATCACGCCAGCCATTGCATCGGAGCCGTACAGCGAGGAAGCGCCGTCCTTGAGGACTTCAATGCGCTCGACGATGACGGTCGGAATGCTGGACACGTCCTGGAAGCCAGCCGGGCTGATGCCCAGGCGCTTGCCATTGACCAGGACCAGGGTGCGCTGAGCGCCCAGGTTGCGCAGGTCGATGTACTGGCCGCCGGCTTCCTGGTTGGAGGTCAGTGGCGAGGCGCGGCTGAACGTCGGGCTGCCGGCGGCAGAGATGTTCTGCAGGATATCGGCAACGGAATTAAACCCCTGGTTTTCGATCTGGTCGCGCGAGATCGTCAGAACCGGCTGGGCGGTTTCGACGTCAACCTGACGGATGCGCGAACCGGTGACTTCGATTCGATCCAGGTTGGTTGCACCGCTCTTGGCGGTTTCCTGAGCATAAGCAGCGGTGGAGCTGCCCGCGCTGGTGATCAACGCGATGACAACTGCATCGCGCAGCTTGTTCGACTTGCAATTCATTGAGTCTCTCTCTCTGCCAAGTGGACTTGGGTACTGCGTGGTGTGGCCCGGAGTGGCTTCGAAAGGCGAGGCCAAAGCTCCAAGCTGGGTCCGATAGTACTTGCGTCTGCAAATAAATTAAAGATTGGTTAATGATTTGGTGGAATTTTATGAAATTCGGCAAAGTGCTGATTTTTCGAGCAAAAGAAAAAACGCCCTGAAGAGGGCGTTTGTCAGCAGCAAAAGATAACTTTGGTTACAGGTCCTGTTCGTACCGAACGTACGGCACCGCACCGTCATCATTGCTTTCATTGCGCGGCGAGAATGGGTTCTTGCCGCGGGTGATGACGTTCTCTGCACCCACGGTTAGCTGGCCGCTCCAGGGGGTGCGCCAGGTCAGGCCGAGGCCGAGGCCTTCCCACTTGCTGCTCTGGCCGGGTGCGTCGACTACGCGGCCGATGACGTTGGCGCTGAAGGCGCCGTAGCCGCCGCCAACGCTCAGGCTCTTGCTATCCCATTGGTCCACGATCGCGGGTGAGGCATCGGTCAGAGGCACCAGGCGGGCCTTGGCATAGGTGCCGCCAATGGATACGAAGCCTTCGCGGCCAATGTTCTTCTGGCCGAAGACAGTCAGGTCGTTCTGTTCCATCCGCGCGGCGCCGCTCTTGCTGCCGCCGGACAGCCACGCAGGCAGGGTGTCACGGCCGCTGCCCACGCTGACGCCAACGCGGCCACCTGGGCGGTTGAACGAGGTGGTGGCGGAGATATGCCGGCCGTTGTCGTCATCGTCATCGCCCAGGCTGGCCAGCATGCAGTGGCTGGCAAGGCCGCCAATGCTGCTGCCACGGCTGCTGTTGCACAGCAGGCCCAGCGAGTCGCCCGAGGACAGGCCGAATGCGGCATCCAGCGAGCTGCGGCCGAAATGCCAGCGGGCACCGGCATTCTGGGTGCCGGTGGGTTCCAGATAGAGCAGGGCCTCGACCTTGCCGCTGCCGCGGTTCCAGACAGGCAGGACAGTGCTTTCGGCGCCGACTTTACTCTGGGCATGCGCTGACGCGACCGCACCAAAGGCGATCAACAGGGCAAGCGGTAGGCGCAGGAAGGCGTTCATGGACTCAGTCAGACCCCGGGTGCGCCGGGAAGTTCCCGGCACATGCGATCCCGATCCTATGCGGTTTATGGTTTCTTAACAAGTCTCCGCCCTCCCCAGAACGCTACTCGTCGGACCGTCGCCGTTACTGCAGCCGCTCGGGGGCGGGCTGGTTGGCCGGTGTGGAGCTAAACAATACGCCGAATTCCGCCAATGGGAAGTGATATTCCTGGCCGCAGAACTCGCAGCGGACATCCACCTGGCCGGTAGCCTCGGCGGCGGCCCGGGCTTCGTCCTCGCCCAGCGACTGCAGCATGCTGGCCACCCGTTCGCGCGAGCAGGAGCAGCCAAAGCGCAAGGTCTTGTCGCCAACCAGCTCCGGCTGCTCCTCATGGAACAGTCGGTGCAGCAGTTCGCTGCCCGGCAGGGCCAGCAGTTCCTCGCGGCCCAGTGTGTCAAACAACGCGCCGGTACGGATCCAACCGTCCTCATCGCCTTCGTCGCCGGGCAGCTTCTGCAGCAGCAGGCCAGCGGCGTGCTCGCCATCGCTGGCCAGCAGCAGGCGGGTGGGCAACTGCTCGGAATGACGGAAATAGTCCTCGAAGGCATCGTCCAGGCTGTCGCCGCTCAGTGCGACCATGCTTTGGTAACGCTGCGGTTCACGCGGGTCCAGGCCCGGGTTCTCGATGGTGATGGCCAGCAAGGCACCTTCGCCGAGGCCGGCCAGGGTTGCCGGTGCGTCCTCACCGTCGGCCAGCTGCGCGATGCCGCGCAGGGTGCCGGCCGAGGTGCACTCGGTGAACAGTGCGCGCAGCGCCGAGCTGCTGCGCAACTGGATCGACAGGCGGCCGTCAACCTTGGTGTGGCCGGTGAACAGCGCCGAGGCCACGCTGGCCTCGCCGAGCAGGCGGGTGGCTGCGGCCGGATAGTCACCGTGGGAAAGGATCTCCCGCCAGCTGTCGCCCAGGCGGACGTGCACGCCACGGACACCGGCGTCGGGCAGGAGGAAACGGACAAGCAGGTCGGAGGTGTCGGTCATGGGCTGCATCTGCGCGAGGTGGGGGCCGGTGCCGGATAATGCGCCGGACAGAAGTTTGATCAGGTGACCGATATGGGGGCAGAGAAGGCCGAGCGCAAGGCTGGGCAGGCGGATGAAGGGCGGCGCAGGCGGCCTTGGCTGCGGCGCCTGCTGTGGTTGCCGGTGCTGTTGGCCGGTTTCAGTGTGCTGCAGGTTACATGGTTGCGGTTCTTCGACCCGCCGTTTTCCACGGTCATGGTGTTTCGCCAACTGGAAGCATGGGGGCAGGGCGATTTCAGTTTTCGCATCCGCCATGAATGGCGCGATCTTGACCAGATCGCACGTAGCGTGCCGATCTCGATGGTGGCGGCCGAGGACCAGCGGTTCCCCGAGCACAATGGGTTCGATCTGCAGGCCATCGAGAAGGCGCGCAAACACAACGAGCGTGGCGGGCGCCTGCGCGGGGCCAGCACCATCAGCCAGCAGACGGCCAAGAACGTGTTCCTGTGGCAGGGCCGCAGTTGGGTGCGCAAGGGGCTGGAGGTCTGGTACACGCTGTTGATCGAAGCGCTCTGGCCCAAGCAGCGCATCATCGAGATGTACGTCAATGTGGCCGAGTTTGGCGACGGTATTTACGGGGTGCAGGCTGCGGCCCAGGCGTATTGGGGCAAGGACGCAGCGCGGCTGAGTCCGGCAGAGAGCGCCCGTCTGGCGGCGGTGCTGCCGGCGCCGCGGCGCTACAGCGCGGCAAATCCGGGTCCCTACGTGCAGCGCCGCGCGAACTGGATCCAGCGCCAGGCCCGTCAGCTTGGTGGTGCCGGTTATCTGGACGAGACCGATTGAGTGCCTTGCCTGCGTAGAATCAGCACATGACTGCCCATGATCGCCTGACCCTTGTCATCACCGCTTACAACGAGCAGGACGCGCTGCCGCTGTTGCATCCGCGTCTGTGCGCGCAGTTGCAGGCATTGCCGGATATCGACGGCCGCATCCTGTACGTGGATGACGGCAGCAGTGATGCCACCTGGCAGGTGATGCAGGCCTTGGTGGCACAGGAGCCGCGGGTGGCGGTACTGCGGTTGTCGCGCAATTTCGGCAAGGAAATCGCGCTGACCGCGGGCCTGGATTTTGTCGAGGAGGGCGCCGTGATCCTGCTCGATGCCGATGGCCAGGATCCGCCGGAGCTGATTCCCGATTTCGTGGCCTTGTGGCGACAGGGCCACGACGACGTCTATGGCGTGCGTGAAGAGCGCGACGGCGATGGTTGGCTCAAGCGGGTTACTGCAGCGATGTTCTACCGGGTGATTGGGCGGTTGTCGAAGACGCCGATCCCTGCCGATACCGGTGACTTCCGTCTGCTGTCGCCACGTGCGCTGGCCGCGCTGCGCCAGCTGCGCGAGCGGCAGCGTTTCATGAAGGGCCTGTTTGGCTGGGTGGGCTACAACCGCGTGGCCCTGCCGTACCGGCGCGAGGCGCGTGTGGCCGGGCGCAGTAAATTCGGTTTCTGGAAACTGTGGAACTTCGCGCTGGAAGGCATCACCAGCTTTTCCACGGCGCCACTGCGGGTGGCGACCTACCTGGGGTTGTTCACTGCGACGGGCGCATTCGCGTTTGCCGCATGGGTGGTGGCCAAGGCCGCGCTATACGGCGATCGCGTTGCCGGCTGGCCGACGATGATGGCGGTGATCCTGTTCCTGGGCGGCGTGCAGTTGATTGCCCTGGGTTTGATCGGTGAATACCTGGGCCGCCTGTACATGGAGGCCAAGCAGCGCCCGTTGTACCTGGTCGATACATGGCAGCCTGCGAACGTGGCAGTATCTGCCCCATCCACCAGCGCAGGAGAACGCCGTGCAGACCGTTCGACAGTTGCTTGGGGCCAAGTCCCCTGAGATCCATGCGGTGCCACCGGACGTTGCGGTGGTGCAGGCCATCCGGCTGATGGCCGAGAAGGGCATCGGTGCCGTCTTGGTGATGGAAGGAGCCGCCTTGGTTGGCATCCTTTCCGAGCGCGACTACGCGCGCAAGATCGTATTGATGGACCGCTCCTCGGCGACCACGCCGGTGCGCGAGATCATGACCGCCGAACTGGTGACCGTGGCACCGACGGTGTCGGTGGAACAATGCCTGGAACTGGTGACCAATCGCCGCATCCGCCATCTGCCGGTGCTGGACGGTGATCAGGTCGTCGGGGTGATCTCCATCGGTGACCTGGTCAAATCGGTGATCGCGCAGCAGCGCCGTGAGCTGGGCCAGCTGCAGGAATACATCACCGGCGGCTGAGTCGGGCGCTATTTTGCGTAGTGCCCGCCGCAGTCGGCATCCTTGCCGGGTCCGGTTTCGATGGTGGCCAGCAGGGCCGCCGGCGGGGTGATGCTGGCCAGGGTCAGGGCGATGGCGCCACGGATGCCCAGCGCCTTGAAGTCCGGGCGGAATGACGGGTCCTTGAAGCTGCCGCCGATATGCAGCGGTGAGCGCAGCGCCAGGATGCTCCTGTCCTTGGGGCGTGGGCGCAGCAGCAGGTCCAGTTGTTCCTGTTTCAGGCTGATGCTGCCTTCGCCTATCACCAGCGTATCGGTGGTGTCGAAAGCCAGCGCGCGCGACTGCATCAGGCCGTTGCGCACGCTGAAATCACCAAATGCACAGCGCAGCGGGATCTGCTTGTCGCCGGTGAACAGGAATTTCAGCGATTCGGCCACGTCCAGCCCGGCCAGTTCCATCAGCAGGTTGCCGATATGGCCGCGGCCCATGCCCAGCCCGACATCGCCATTGCTGCTGCCCAGCATCGCGGCAATGGAGTTGCCTGTGCCGCTGAGATGAATAGTGCCGCCAATGCCGCCGGAGGCCTGCTCGGCCAGCTTGGCATCCGGAAACAACTGCCCCAGCTGCACCCTGTGCAGGCTGGCATTGAGGGTGGTACTGATCTGCGGGCGGCGCGCGTCCATGCGGATGGTGCTGCGGATATCGCCGCCGGCCACGCCGAAATTGAGCGGCTCCAGCCGCAGCAGGCCGTTGTCCAGCAACAGATGCGCGTCCATGTCATCCAGTGGCAGCCTGGGCGCATTGATGCGCTGCGCCTTCCAGCGCACATCGGCGTCCATCGCACGTAGCTTGCCCAGGTTGTAGGGCGTGTCCGGCAGTACCGTCGGCTTGGCGGCCAGTTGCGCGGCCTGTGCCTTCTGTTCGGCATTGGCTGTTTCGTTGCCGCCGGTCCTGGGCGGGGCGCCGATGAAACCGGCCAGGTCGTCAAAGTCCAATCGCCTGGACAGCAGGTTGGCGGTCAGCCGGGGGCGCTCGCCAGCCACGTCGATCTCTACATCGCCGGCCAGGTCGCTGTCGCCAACGCGGCCACTGAACTTTTCGTAGCGCCAGCGTTCGTGGTCACGCTGGAGCTGACCCTTCAGCTGATACGGCGGTGACGAAGGAATGGCGATGCCGATCAGCGGATAGAGGTCATCCAGATCCTGGCCGCTCAGCTGGAACTGCAGGTCGAACACCTGCAACTGGAAGGGATTGGTCAGGCTGCCATCGGCAATGGCATGGGTGGCGCCGGCATGGGCATCCAGGTGGATGCGGAAGGGGTGATCGCTGTTGCTCAGTTCAAGCGGTGATTCGGTGCCGCCCTTGAGGCTGAAGGCGGCACCACGCCAGTGGCCCTTGCCCTGTACCAGTACCGGTGGTGCCGCATCGGCCTGCTTCGCCTGGCCGCTGTGCACGGCCAGGTCGATGTTGCTGCGGCCAAGGGCATCGATGAACTGCAGACGGCCATCGCTGATGCGCAGGCGCTGCAGTTGCAGACGCTGGCCGCCGCCAGAGGTGAGGAAGGCCCAGTTGCCGGGTTGATTCTTGTCCGGGGCGGTTTCCAGCAACACATCAGGACGGCTGAGGCGGATCTCCGGCAGCTGCACGCTGCCGCGCAGCAGCGGCCACAGGCGCACATCGATCTCGACGCGGTCGGCGCTGGCCATCTGCGGCTGCTTGGCCCAGCTGGCGTTGGCAAAGCGGATGCGGTCACCGCGAACAGTGGTGGTGCGGCCAAGGTCCACATCCAGATTGCCGATCTGCAAGGCACGGCCGGTGCGTGCCTGCACCGCGCGCTCGACCGGCCCTTTGAACCAGTTCCAGTCCCACAGCAGGATCAGCACCAAGATGGCCACCGCCACCGCAGCACCGGCGATCAGCCAGCGTTGGCCGCGTTTGCCGGGGCGCTGCAGTCGCCAGCGCGACGCGCGCTGCGTGGCGGCGGGCGCGGAGGTATTCACGCGTCGATGGTCGCGCGTTCATCGTGCACGCCACGCGAAGCATCCATTTGCGTGGCGTGCAGGCAATGTTGGCGCAGCGTGCATGGCCGCGCCGACGGCGGGCTACAGGATCTGTTCGGTTACCGAAACAAAGTGGCAGACGCTGCCAGCGATGACGAACAGATGCCAGATGGCGTGCGAGTAAGGCAGCTGCTCACGGTGATAGAACACCGTACCCAGGGTGTAGAACACACCGCCTGCAAACAGCCAGCCCAGGGTCCAGCCATCCAGCGAGGCCCACATCGGCTTGATCGCCACGATCACCAGCCAGCCCATGGCGATATAGATCGCGGTGGAGAGCTTCTTGAAGCGGCCGGTGTAGAACAGCTTGAAGATCACGCCGAAAACGGCCAGCGCCCAGATCGCGCTGAACAGGCCCCAGCCCCAGGGGCCGCGCAGGCCGATCAGGGTGAATGGGGTATAGGTACCGGCGATGAGCACGTAGATCGCGCAGTGGTCGAAGATTTTCAGCCGGCCCTTGGCCACCGGGTGCTGGATGGCGTGGTACAGGGTGGAGGCGGTGTACAGCAGCAGCAGGGCGATGCCGAAGACGATGGCACTGGCCAGTTGCCAGCCATCGCCGTAGATCGCCGCCAGGGTGATCAGGACGGCGCCGCCAGCCAGTGCGCTGACCGCGCCCAGACCATGGGTAAGAGCGCTGGCGATTTCTTCGCGGATGGATGCAGCAGTTGCGGTCATGTGGGGTAGGGGCGTGGGCTGGGGGGTAGCCCGGTGCCCGCTATCATCGCCCCGAATGGCGGCGCATGCACGCCGCCATTGGACTTATGCCACCGAAACCGTGTGCGCGGCCTCACGCGTGGCCGAGAAGCGCACATCCGGTGCGCGCTCCTGGGCCAACTGCAGGTTGACCCGGGTGGGGGCCAGGTAGACCAGGTGGCCGGCAGCGTCGATGCTGAGGTTGTTGGCGTTCTTCTCGCGGAACTCTTCCAGCTTCTTCGCGTTGCTGCAGCTGATCCAGCGTGCGGTATTGACCGACACCGGCTCGAACACCGCTTCCACGCCGTACTCGTCCTTGAGCCGGTAGGCGGCCACGTCGAACTGCAGCACGCCGACCGCGCCCAGGATCAGGTCGTTGCTCATCAACGGGCGGAAGAACTGGGTGGCGCCTTCCTCGGACAGCTGGGCCAGGCCCTTCTGCAGCTGCTTGAGCTTGAGCGGGTCACGCAGGCGGGCGCGGCGGAACAGTTCCGGGGCGAAGTTGGGGATGCCGGTGAAGGTCACCGCCTCGCCTTCGGTGAAGGTGTCACCGATGGAGATGGTGCCGTGGTTGTGGATGCCGATCACGTCGCCCGGCCACGCTTCGGCGGCGATCTCGCGGTCGCTGGCCATGAAGGTCAGCGCGTTGGCCAGCTTCATTTCCTTGCCGGTGCGCACGTGGAAGGTCTTCATGCCGGCGGTGAACTTGCCCGAGCACACCCGCATGAAGGCCACGCGGTCGCGGTGCTGCGGGTCCATGTTGGCCTGGATCTTGAACACGAAGCCGGTCAGCTTGTCTTCCTGCGGGGCGATGTCGCGGCCGGTGGTGGCACGCGGCTGCGGTGCCGGCGCGTGCTTGACGAAGAAGTCCAGCAGCGGCTGCACGCCGAAGTTGTTGACACCCGAGCCGAAGAACACCGGGGTCTGCTTGCCGGCCAGGTAGGCCTGCACGTCGAACGGATGGCTGGCGCCCTGCACCAGTTCCAGCTCATCGCGCAGGTCGGCCAGCATCTTCTCGCCGATCTTCTCGGCCAGGCCGGGGGAGTCCAGCGACGGGAAGATGGTCGAGTCCTGGCGGGTGAAGTTGCGGCCCTGTTCGTACAGGTGCACTTCGCCGGTCAGCAGGTGCACCACGCCCTTCAGGCGCTGGCCCATGCCGATCGGCCAGGTCACCGGGGCGCACTGGATGCCGAGCACGGTTTCCACTTCATCAAGCAGCTCGATCGGGTCCTTGCCCTCGCGGTCGAGCTTGTTGATGAAGGTCATGATGGGGGTGTCGCGCAGGCGGCAGACTTCCATCAGCTTGATGGTGCGTTCTTCCACGCCCTTGGCCACGTCGATCACCATCAGCGCCGAGTCCACCGCGGTAAGCACGCGGTAGGTGTCCTCGCCGAAGTCGGCGTGGCCGGGGGTGTCGAGCAGGTTGACGATCTTGTCTTCGTACGGGAACTGCATCACCGACGAGGTGACCGAGATGCCGCGTTCCTTTTCCAGCGCCATCCAGTCCGAGGTGGCGTGGCGTGCGGCCTTGCGGCCCTTGACCGAGCCGGCCATCTGGATCGCGCCCCCGAACAGCAACAGCTTTTCGGTCAGCGTGGTCTTGCCGGCGTCAGGGTGGGAGATGATGGCGAAGGTGCGGCGGCGCGCGGCTTCGGTGGCGACTTCGGACATGGCAGGGGCGCCCGCCCGGGCGCATCAGAAACGAATGAACCGGCGATTATACCTGCCGCAGCCCGCCAAGGATGACCGGGTAGTGCCGAGCCAAGCTCCGCAGAGGCCCGCCCAGAAATCCCAGCCTGTAGTGCCGAGCCATGCTCGGCAGAGGCCCACCCAGAAGTCCCCCCCTGTAGTGCCGAGCCATGCTCGGCAGCGGCCTGCCCAGAAATCCCGGCCCTGTAGTGCCGAGCCATGCTCGGCAGGGGCCTGCCCAGAAATCCCGGCCCTGTGTTGCCGAGCCACGCTCGGCAGGGGCCTGCCCAGAAATCCCAACCCTGTAGTGCCGAGCCACGCTCGGCAGGGGCCTGCCCAGAAATCCCAACCCTGTAGTGCCGAGCCATGCTCGGCAGGGGCCTGCCCAGAAATCCCGGCCCTGTAGTGCCGAGCCACGCTCGGCAGCGGCTCTACCGGGCAAGCCCTTGCCGAGCATGGCTCGGCACTACAGGTTCGTCGGGCCCCTAGGGGGCCTGCCGCGGGAACTTCAGCTCGCCGCGTTCGCTGCCCATCCGGAACGGGATCGAGCGCAGGGCCAGCCCGGTATTGGCCTGCACCACGAAATGCAGGTGCGGGCCGCTGCTGTGGCCGGTATTGCCCGACAGCGCGATGACTTGCCCGGCAGCCACGGCCTGGCCGGGGCGCACGCGCGCGCTGGCCGCCTGCAGGTGCGCATACAGGGCCATGCTGCCGTCGTCGTGCAATACGCGCAGCAGGCTGCCCTGGTCGTGGCTGTCCACCACCTGCATCACCGTGCCGGCGCGCGCGGCCAGCACCGGCGTGCCTTCGGGCAGGGGGAAATCCACCGCATACAGGTTCTGCGCATCGGTATGGCTGTAATGGCCGGCGAAAGCCTGGCTGACCCGGACCGCCGCCACTTGCATCGGCAGCAGATAGAGATGGTCCTGCGGGCGGGCCGCCGGATCGCCCGGGAAGGCATCCAGCACCAGCCGCAGCGGCGCGCCGTCGTCGGCCAGCCACAGCAGGCTGCGGTGCTCGCCCGCCCGCAACACGGTTGCGGCGGGCGCGCGGCTGTCGCCGAGCAGGTGCACCTGCAGCGGGCCGGCCAGCAGATTGTGGACGACGGCACTGCGGCCACCGCCACGCGCCTGCAACTGCAGGCTGGCGAAGGCATCGGAACTAGCTGCCGTGCTGCTCGGCGAGCTGCTCGCCAGTCCCCAGGCCTCGCGCCAGCGGCCGCTGGGTGCTGCCGGGGCCGCACTGGCACAAAGCAGGGTCAGGCTGAACAGGAGGGCGAGAGAGCGGGGCACAGTGCGAACGTTAGCGAGGACAGGGGGATTGTGCCTGTTTTGGTTGCGTCGGAAACCTATTCATCTCTTTATGCGAATAAAGCGATTGACAGTCCTCGGAGGGGCTGGCAATGTAGCGCCACCATCGAGACCGGCAGAGGGACAGGCCCTTTGAAGCCGGGGCAACCAGCGGACGCGCAAGCGGCTGCGTTTGGTGCCAAATCCTGCGGTGACCTCCGTGTCCGCCGAAAGATGGTTCGATCCGTACCGCGCGTACGGCGAACACGAGCTCCGCGAAAGCTCGATGGCCGCTCCTTACCGGATACCGCCATGAGTTTCGCCACCGCTACCGCCGCCCAGCTCTATCCCGTCGCATCGACCGCCCCTGCCGACAGTGCGCCTGCCGTGCGTGGTGAAGTCGAGGTGCAGCTGCGCATGCGTCACGCAGGCCAGCGCACGCTGCGTCTGCGTTATGAGCTGGTGGGCGTGGCTGACGCGCCGGTGGTGCTGGTGGCCGGCGGTATCTCCGCGCATCGCCATATCGCGGCCAACCCGGGTTTTGCCGAAAAAGGCTGGGCCGAAGGTCTGGTTGGCGCAGGCCGGGCGTTGGACCCGCAGTGTCGTCGCCTGCTGGGTTTTGACTTCATCGGTGCCGATGGCGCGCTGGATGCACCGATCGATACCGCCGACCAGGCCGATGCCATCGCTGCGCTGCTCGACGCGTTGCAGATAGAACAACTGCATGGCTTCGTCGGCTATTCCTATGGCGCGCTGGTCGGGCTGCAACTGGCCATCCGTCATCCCAACCGCCTGCAGAAGCTGATCGCGGTCAGCGGTGCGCACCGTCCGCATCCCTATGCCTCGGCCTGGCGCGCATTGCAGCGCCGCGCGGTGGCGCTGGGCCAGCTGCAGTGCGCCGAATCCCATGGCCTGGCGCTGGCGCGCCAGTTCGCGATGCTCAGCTACCGCACCCCGGAAGAATTCGGCGAGCGCTTCGATGCCGCGCCGGAAGTGATCAACGGCCGCGTGCGGGTTGCCGCCGAAGATTACCTGGACGCCGCCGGTGCGCAGTACGTGGCGCGCACCCAGGTCAACGCCTACCTGCGCCTGTCCGAATCCATCGACCTGCATCGGGTCGACCCGGCTGCGGTCAGCGTGCCCACCCTGGTGGTGGCCGTGGAAGGTGACCGACTGGTACCGCTGTCCGATCTCGTCTCGCTGGTGGAAGGACTGGGCCCGCGCGGCAGCCTGCGCGTACTGCGCTCGCCGTACGGCCACGACGCCTTCCTGAAAGAAACCGACCGTATCAACGCCATCCTCACTACCGCCCTACGTCTGCCTGGAGAAACCGCATGAGCCTGTCCCATACTTCCGATATCTCCTGCAGCCGTGCCACGGCCGCGGTACGTGCGGGCATCGATCGTGACACCGCCTACGGTGCGGTCACCCCGCCGATCGTGCTGTCGTCCAACTTCAGCTTCGATGGCTTCGGCAACAAGCGCCAGTACGACTACACCCGCAGCGGCAACCCGACCCGCGACCTGCTGGGCGAAGCCCTGGCCGAGCTGGAAGGCGGCGCTGGCGGCGTGATCACCGCTACCGGCATGGGCGCCATCAACCTGGTGTTGAACGCCCTGCTGCAGCCGGGCGAACGCCTGGTGGTGCCGCACGATGCGTACGGCGGCAGCTGGCGTCTGTTCAATGCCTTGGCCAGCAAGGGCCACTTCGAGCTGATCACCGCCGACCTGACCGATCCGCGCTCGCTGGCCGATGCGCTGGCGCAGGGCCCCAAGCTGGTGCTGATCGAAACCCCGTCCAACCCGCTGCTGCGCATCACCGACCTGCGTTTCGTCATCGACGCCGCGCACAAGGCCGGCGCCAAGGTAGTAGTGGACAACACGTTCCTGTCGCCGGCGCTGCAGACGCCGATCGCGTTTGGCGCCGACGTGGTGCTGCACTCCACCACCAAGTACGTCAACGGCCACAGTGACGTGGTGGGTGGTGCGGTGATCGCCCGTGAGGCCGAGGTGCACCAGCAGCTGGTGTGGTGGGCAAATGCGCTGGGCCTGACCGGTTCGCCGTTTGATGCCTTCCTGACCCTGCGCGGGCTGCGCACGCTGGATGCACGCCTGCGTGTGCACCAGGAAAACACCCAGGCGATCGTGCAGCTGCTGGCGGGTAGCGATGCGGTTTCCAACGTCTATTACCCGGGCCTGGAATCGCACCCCGGCCACGCCGTGGCCGCGCGCCAGCAGAAGGGCTTTGGCGCGATGCTGTCGTTCGAACTGGCGCAGTGCCAGGGCGAGGACCCGTATGTCGCGGTGCGTGCCTTCCTCGACGGCCTGCGTTACTTCACCCTGGCCGAGTCGCTGGGTGGCGTGGAAAGCCTGGTCGCGCACCCGGCAACCATGACCCACGCCGCGATGAGCGCCGATGCCCGCGCCAATGCCGGCATCAGCGACTGTCTGCTGCGCCTGTCGGTGGGCATCGAGTCCAGCGAGGACCTGGTGGCCGACCTGCAGGCCGGGTTGGCGCGCGCCGCCGAGGTGATTGCCAACGTGGGTGCTGCTGCAGCCGCATGTAAAAAAACGGTGGATGCATGAGCGCTCAGCTGCGTCCGCAGGAATTGCCGCAGGCGCGGCTGGTGTTGCTGGGTACCGGTACGGTCGGCTCGGCCTTTGTTGCGCGCTACCAGGCGTTGCAGCGGCGGCAACTGAACCTGCCCACCCTGCAGGTGGTGGCCAACTCGCGTATCGCGTTGACCTGCGATGACGCACCGGATGCGGCCCTGAGCCGCGCCCGTGATGCGCAGCCGGGCGCCGGCGAACCAGTGCACCGCCTGGAGGTGGGGCGGCTGGGCGCCGGCGATATCGTGGTCGACGCCACCGCCAGTGAGGAAGTGGCGGCCGAGCATGCGCTCTGGTTGGCGCAGGGCATCCACGTGGTCACGGCCAACAAGCTGGGTAATGGCACTGCGTTTGCGCGCGCCCGTGCAATTGCCGATGCCGCCCGCGATGGCGACGCACGCTATGGTGATGCGGCCACGGTCGGGGCGGGGCTGCCGTTGTTGCGCAGCATCCGCGCGCTGGTCGCCGGCGGCGACCATGTGCATGCGATTGAAGGCGTGCTGTCCGGTTCGCTGGCATGGCTGTTTGACCGTTATGACGGCAGCCAGCCGTTCTCGGCCTGTGTGCGTGAGGCGGCGGCGGCCGGTTACACCGAGCCGGACCCGCGCATCGATCTGTCGGGCGAGGACGTGCGCCGCAAGCTGCTGATCCTGGCGCGTGCGGCCGGCGTGCCGCTGGAGGCCGATCAGGTCAAGGTCGAGTCGCTGGTGCCGGCGGCGCTGGCGGCGCTGTCGGCGGGCGACGTAGATGCGGCGCTGCCGCGGCTGGACGCCGCCTTGGCCGAGCGCCTGCAACAGGCCAAGGCGCAGGGCTTGAAGCTGTGCTTTGTTGGGCGCTTGGATGCACAGGGTGCCAGTGTTGGCTTGCGCGCCTTGCCGCAAGGCCATGCGCTGGCTGGCGGCAGTGGCACCGATAACCGCGTGGCGATCCACAGCGATCGTTACAACACCCAGCCGTTGTTGATCCAGGGCCCGGGGGCCGGTGCCGAAGTCACCGCCGCAGCCTTGCTGGATGACGTATTGGCCATCGTCAGCCGCTGAGTGCGGTGCTGCACCGCACGCGGTTAATCGCGTGCGGAATGCAGGATGACCAGATCGCCACGGGCTACCAGCAAGCGTGGCGATGCTTCGGCGGAAGGCTCTGCGGCCGGGTCCACCGGTTGATGGATGGCCCAGCCATTGCGGCCGGCGTGCTTGGCGGCATACATCGCCATGTCGGCCAGCGCCACGTTCTGTTCCCAGTCCCAGAGGTTGGGCGCCTTGCTGAACAGTGGCGCTTCGGCCAGACCGATCGACACCGTCAAGGTGCGGCTGGTACCGCCTACCTGGAAGGGGATGTCGCGGATGCAGCCGAGCAGGCGCTCGGCGACCACGTGGTAGCGACCGCGCGGTTGCTCGTGCAGGACTGCCAGGAACTCCTCGCCGCCCCAGCGGGCGATATAGTCGCCGCTGCGCATCTGCCGGCTCAGGCGGGTGGCTACTTCCACCAGCACATCGTCGCCGGCTTCATGGCCAAAACTGTCGTTGATGGTCTTGAAATGATCGATGTCGATCAGGGCGAACACGGTGACGCGATCTTCGCGGCGTGGATGGCGGTGACTTTCCAGCATTGCCAGGCTGCCTGGGATCTGCTCGGAGACATGGCGGCGGTTGTACAGGCCGGTCAGGGTGTCGGTGCGGCTGAGTGATTCCAGTTCCCGGTTGACGCTGCTCAGTTCGCGGGTGCGTTGTTCGATCAGCGTTTCCAGCGCAGCGTTGCGGCGCTTGCGCCACTGCGAGAAGAGCCTCGCCGCCAGTCCACCCAGCATCAGCAGGCCCAGCGCAAGGGCGGCCTTGAACATCCAGGTTTCATGGAAATAGGGCTGGATCTCGAAGGACAGCCGGGCGCTGGACTCCGGCGGTTTGCCATCCCAGCTGCCGCTGACTTCGAAGGTGTAGAAGCCCGGCGGCAGATTGGTGTAATGGGCCGTCAAGCTGTCCTGTACGCCAGGTGCATGCCATTGGTCGTCATAGCCCAGCAGGCGATAACGGGCCTGGGCCAGGTGCATCGGGTTGAACCCCAGTACGTTGAAATCGAACTGCAGGTCGCGCCCGCTGGCGGGCAGCTTCCAGTTGTCCCCCTGCGCGCTGCGCCACTGCTCGCCCACCCGTACGCGTTCGATCAGTGCCGATGGCGCGTCGTGGACCTCGGTATCGATATCGGCATCGATCTGGTACAGGCCGTCGGATGCCGGTGCCCATAGCTTCCTGTCGAGCATGAACGCACGGGCGAGGCCGCCACCATTGCAGCATTGCGCGCGTTGGCCGGCATGTGTGCGGTTGTTCTGGCTGATCAACATCTGCGCGCGTGCCATCCGCGATGGATCGTTGGCCGCGCCCAGCAAGGATTGCTCGTCCACCCGGTAGACACCCAGAAAGCCGGTGACCAGCACGTGGCCCTGGCCATCGTCGGTGATGGCATAGGGGGTGTGATGCGCAGGCAGGCCCTGACCTGAGCCGACATGGACAGTGCTGCCATCGTCGCGCAGCAAACGCAGGCCTTCCTCGGACTGCGTTCCGAACAGTACTTCGCCGCCGGGCAGCTCATGCAGGGCGAGGATCTTGGGGTCGCTCAGCGGGGTCGGCAGGGCGAGCAGGTGCTCACCTTCGATCTTGAACAATCCATCCTGTCCGCCGGCAAGTATCTGGCCATTACGGCGAACCAGCAGTACCCGCATCATTGGGCTGACCACGTTGGCAGATGGGCGGATATGGGTCAGGACACGCTGCGGGTCCAGGCGATAGACGCCGCTATTGGCAGCGATCCACAGGTTGTCCGCGTGGTCACGGACAATGCCGTTGATGCGGGTGTTGCGGAGTGGGGCCAGCTCCGGCAGCGCCACGCGCTGGCCCTTGTGGTACAGCACGAGACCCTCCACCGTGCCTGCCCACAGATCATCGCCCTGGCTCATCAGGGTGTAGACGGTGCTGAGTTGTGCGTCGTGCAGATAGGGTTGGAGGACGCCGTCGCGGACCACGCTGATGCCTTGGTTGCCTGCGGCCAGGATCTGACCGTCGCGGGTGTGCACGGTGGCCCATACCAGCTTGGTGATGTCCTCGCCCTGCAGCGGGTAGTGGCGGCTGACGCCGGGCCACAGGCGCATCACCCCACTGTTGGCACTGCTCAGCCACAAGTTGCCATCGCGGTCGCGCAGGGTGCGCGCGGCGTGCGCGAACTCCGGTGCCAGCAGGATCTCCTCGACGATCTGGCCGCGCTGCAGGCGCAGCAGGCGCGAGGACTCGATCAGCCACTGATTGTTGTGCTCGCCCTTGGCCAGGCGGCGGTAACGTGGCCCGCCCACGCGAGGGTCGGTGAGCGGCAGCCATTGGCTGCCGTCGAACCGGTAGACGCCGGCGGTGCTGGAGGCCCACAGCTGGTTGTCCACCACGTTGAGCGAGATCAGCCGTTGTTCGGGGGCTGCGGGTAGGGGGTGCGGGGTGAGCTTGTCGCCGACGAGCTGGTAGACCGAGCTCTGGGCGCCCATCCATATGCCGGTTTCGGTGGCGGCGATGGCAGCCACCGGTCCGGTCGCGGCCAGCAGGCGCAGGCCCTTGCCTTCTTCGTGCACATACAGGCCACGGTTGCTGCCCACCAGTACACGGCCGTCCAGGTCCAGCGCCAGCTCGGTGACATCCTCCGGTGCTGGCTGCCCGGCCTGGATGCGGGCCTGGGCGAAGCTGCCGTCGCTGTGGACGGCAAGGCCACGTGGGGTGGCAATCCACAGCCGTCCACGGCCGTCGGCGAGCAGGGCATTGATGGACGCACTGCGCAGGGCAGGGGTATCGGAGGGGTAGAAATTGGTGAAGTGCGTGCCATCAAAGCGGCCCAGGCCGCCCAGCGTGCCGAACCACAGGTAGCCGTCGCCGTCCTGGGCGATGGCATCGGCGCCGAGCTGCGGCAGGCCGTCGGCCACCGTCCAGTGGTCACGCGCGTATTGCGACAGGGGTTTGGCCGGCATGGACCCGGTCTGGGCCGCCGCCGGGACTGGGACCAGGGCCAGCAGCAGAACCAGCGGCAAGAGGTAAAGCGATGTGCGTTGCAATGGATACCAGGCCGACAAGCGATCTCCCCCGAAAGCGCGTCCGTGGCCAGCAGTATTGCCCATGCCCGCCACAGTGTCATTCGCGGTGAAACATGGATCTGCTCGCCCTATCATGCGCTGCATCATTTCACGGCCTGCCACTTGTGCAGGCACATGTCAGGCAGGTGGTTCGTGTCCAAGGGTGTTCTGGTTTCGCTGGCGGCGTCGTTGCTGTTTGGCCTGATGTACTACGCAAGCCCGCAGCTGGCTCCGCTGCAGGGTGAAGCGATCTTTGGCTGGCGGGTGTTGTTTGCCCTGCCGCTGATTGCCCTCATGTTGCACCTGGGCGGTGAGAGGGCGTTGATCCGCGACACCTTGCGGCGCCTTCGCAGTGAGCCCCGGCTGTGGTGGGCCATGCCGCTATGCGCCGCAATGGTCGGGGTGCAGCTGTGGTTGTTCCTGTGGGCACCGCTGCATGGGCGGGCGCTGCAGGTATCACTGGGGTATTTCCTGTTGCCGCTGGTGATGGTGCTGTTGGGGCGGGTGGTCTACGGCGAGCGGCTGTCCCCCCTGCAGACATTGGCCGTGGTCAGCGCCGGCTCGGGAGTAGCATGGGCGCTGCTGCAGAGCCAGGGCCTGTCGTGGGAAATGCTGCTGGTGGCCTTGGGCTATCCGGCCTACTTCCTGCTGCGCCGGCACCTGCGCATCGGCCACCTCGGCGGCTTCTGGGTGGAGCTGGTACTGCTGTTGCCGGTGGCGGTGTGGGCGGCGATCGGCGATGGCCAACTGCTGGCCCAGCAGCTGGCGCAGCGGCCCTCGCTGTACCTGCTGATCCCGCTGTTGGGGCTGGTCAGTGCGGCGGCATTGATGTGCTACATGCTGGCCTCGAAGATGTTGTCCTTCAGCCTGTTCGGGCTGTTGACCTATGTCGAGCCGGTCCTGTTGATGCTGGCCGCGCTGTTGCTGGGTGAAAGCGTGCAGCACGGCCAGTGGCCCATCTACATTGCGATCTGGGTGGCCGTTGCCTTGCTGGCGCTGGAGGGCATGCTGCGGCTCAGGTCACGGCCTGCTGGCGTGCGTTGAGCCTGGCCCGGGGACGCGGCTCAGCGACGTTGCGCCCTCTCGCTGAAAAGGCGTTCCACCTCGGCACGGGGCATGCGCACGCCGTCGCCATCAACCACGCTGAAATCCACGCCATTGGCCCATAGCTGCGGTGCAGTGAGCAGGGCAATGTTCTCGGAGGCGGTGCTGGTCTGCAGGTCCAGCAGGCGTTGGCTGAAACCGGCATCGCGCAGCCAGGCGCCATAACTGGCGTCGTGGGCGGTGGCGAACTGGAACTGGTAGCGGCATTCCTCGCGCTGGGGCGAGGGCATTGCTTCGCATTGGGCATTCCAGGCATGCAGGCCGATGACCGCATCCACCTGCAACTGCCGCTGTGCGGCTGCGGCCCACAGCGCGACACACATGCTGGCGCAATGCGAGTGCACGCGCACGATCAGGTTGCGCCTGCGGATCATCCGTGCCGCCTCCAGGCCCGGGTTGGCGTAGCCGCCACCGCTGCTGATATCGATGCGCTGCAGGCCGGGGTTGGCGTCGAACTGCGCTTGCAGGTCGGTGACGAAACGGCGGCCCACGCCGCCGTCGATGCGCAGTACCGTGCCCTGCTCAAGCACCTGCATGCGTGCGTCGTCGACCTCCGACAGGGTGGTGGATTTCTCGCCCTGCAGGATGGTTGCTTCATGCCGGGATGGGGCCTGGGTGGCCGGCGATGCTGCGGGTGCCGCGTTCTGGGTGACCTGGTCGGGGGCGGAATCACGCACATTGCGCTTGCCGACGAAGTAGGCCAGCAGCAACAGGGCAATGGCGCCCAGCACCAGTTTGCCCAAGGTCAAGCCGCCGGACCGTGGCAGCGGCCGCGCCGCAGTGCGTGAGCGTGCGTGCGGGTTGGCGACGGGCGGCAGTTGCGGTGGTGATCGCGGTTGTTGTCCAGCATCCATTGCCTGCCCCTTGGGTCACATCCGTTGTGTAGTCTGGGGCGCATTCAGGGCTGCTGCAACATCGGACAACGTGGACCCGTTGCGGGGTGTTGTGCCCAGTCTGCGAGCAGCGGCGACCTAAGCGCGGCGCAGGCGGTAAAACGAGATCACGGATGAGGGTGCCGCTTGCATGCAAACAGCCGCAGGTGTGCCGCGCTTACACGGGCTGTTGCCTGACAGGCAAGGCTCCGCTCACCATCACCGGCAGCCCATGTTCGGGATGCCGGGCAGTGCTGTAGCAGCGCCGCTTGCCTGTTTCTCCCCAGGAGCGGAAAAGAGCCAGGTGAAAGCCGCCGGTTCACGGGGAAGCGGCGGCGGTTGTTGCCTGCCTCAGCACTCGATGACGTTGACGGCCAGGCCGCCGCGGCTGGTTTCCTTGTACTTGTCCTGCATGTCGCGGCCGGTGTCGCGCATGGTCTTGATCACCTTGTCCAGCGAGACCTTGTGCTTGCCGTCGCCACGCATGGCCATGCGGCTGGCGTTGATCGCCTTCACCGCACCCATCGCATTGCGCTCGATGCAGGGGATCTGCACCAGCCCGCCGATCGGGTCGCAGGTCAGGCCGAGGTTGTGCTCCATGCCAATCTCGGCGGCGTTCTCGATCTGCCCCGGATTGCCGCCCAAGGCGGCCATCAGACCACCGGCCGCCATCGAGCAGGCCACGCCCACTTCGCCCTGGCAGCCGACTTCGGCGCCGCTGATCGAGGCGTTTTCCTTGTACAGGATGCCGATGGCGGCGGCGGTCAGCAGGAAGTTGAACACGCCCTGCTCATTGCTGCCGGGGCAGAAGCGGTCGTAGTAATGCAGCACCGAGGGAATGATGCCGGCCGCGCCGTTGGTGGGTGCGGTGACCACGCGGCCACCGGCGGCGTTTTCCTCGTTGACTGCCAGTGCGTACAGATTGACCCAGTCCAGCGTGGTCAGCGGGTCGCGCATGGCGGCTTCCGGGCGCGAGGACAATTCGCGGTACAGGGTAGGCGCGCGGCGGCTGACGTGCAGGCCGCCGGGCAGGGTGCCTTCGGAGCGGATGCCGCGGGTGACGCAGGACTGCATGGCGTCCCAGATCTCGCGCAGGCCGGCGCGGATGTCTTCCTCGCTGCGCCAGCACTTCTCGTTCTCGAACATCATCTGGGCGATGCTCAGGCCGCTGCGCGCGGCCTGCGCCAGCAGCTCGTCGCCGCTCTTGAACGGGTAGGGGATGGGCGTCTGGTCGGGCACGATGCGGTCGTCGGCGGCATCGTCCTCGTTGACCACGAAGCCACCACCGACCGAGTAATAGTCGCGGGTGGCGATGATCTGGTCATCGGCATCGTAGGCGGTAAAGCGCATGCCGTTGGTGTGGTACGGCAGCTTCTGGCGCTTGTTCAAGGCCAGATCGCGTTTCTCGTCGAAGGCGATCTCACGCTGGCCCATCAGCCGGATGCGCTTGCTGCTGCGGATGCGCTCCAGCGTGGCCGGGATGATGTCCGGGTCGATCAGGTTGGGGCGGTTGCCCTCCAACCCCAGCAGCACCGCCTTGTCGGTGCCGTGGCCGCGCCCGGTCAGGGCCAGCGAGCCGAAGACTTCGGCGCGGATGCGCACGGTGTTGTCCAACTGGCCCGGGTCCAGCAGCCAGCGGTGGACGAAGCGCTCGGCCGCGCGCATCGGGCCCACGGTGTGTGACGAACTCGGGCCGATGCCGATCTTGAACAGGTCGAACGTACTGACGGACATGCTGATTCTGCGTACTGCGTTGAGATGGCCGCTATTCTACGGGTTCCTTGTTGCAGGCCATGTCTGCAGCGCAGCATTGCCGGAGCCGATGGACGATGGGACTGACCCTGTACCAGCGAGACGATTGCCACCTGTGCGACCTGGCCCTGGCGGTGCTGGCGCAGGCGCGTGCGCCCGATTTCGACAGTGTGTTCATCGATGACGATGCGGCGCTGGAGGCGCTGTATGGCGCGCGCGTGCCGGTGTTGCGGGATGCTGGCGGCAGGGAACTGGAGTGGCCGTTTGATGCTGCAAGGGTTGCCGCGTGGTTGCCGCCGTGCCGGTAGTGCCGAGCCATGCTCGGCTGGGGGCGTTACATGGAAGGCCTCTGCCGAGTATGGCTCGGTACTACAGGTTGAGGCGATATCGGGAAGGCCTCTGCCGAGCATGGCTCGGCACTACAGGTTGAGGCGATATCGGGAAGGCCTCTGCCGAGCATGGCTCGGTACTACAGGTTGAGGCGATACCGGGAAGGCCTCTGCCGAGCATGGCTCGGCACTACAGGTTGAGGCGATATCGGGAAGGCCTCTGCCGAGCATGGCTCGGCACTACAGGTTGAGGCGATACCGGGAAGGCCTCTGCCGAGCATGGCTCGGCACTACAGGTTGAGGCGATACCGGGAAGGCTTCTGCCGAGCATGGCTCGGCACTACATCCCTCTCCCGCTTGCGGGAGAGGGGTGGGGGTGAGGGGCGCTTTTACTTGGCGTTGAGCTTGACGATGGTGCTGATCGCGGTTTCGTCGGGGATGGTCTTGGTGTCGGCCCAGTCGCCGCCGCCCACACCGAAGTCCAGGCGCTTGACCGTGGCCTTGCCCTTGAGCACCGGCTGCGCGCCGTCGGTCCAGGTGAAGGTGAGGGTCACCGGCTTGCTGATGCCGCGCAGCTGCAGGGTGCCGTCGGCGGCAAACTCGTTGTTGCCCAGCGCACGGAAGCCATTGGCGGTGTAACGCGCCTGCGCGAACTGCGCCACGTTGAAGAAGTCCGCGCCCTGCAGGGTGGAGTCACGGTCGCTGTTGCCGCTCTTGGCACCGGCCAGCGGGATGCTCACGTCCAGCTTGCCGGCAGCGGGGTTGGCCGGATCAAAACTGACCTGGGTCTGGAAGCCGGGGAAATTGCCGGTGAAGACCTCGCCGTCGTACTTGGTGGCGAACACCAGGATCGAGCCGGCACCCGGCGCCTGCACGTAATCGGCGGCCATTGCCGGGGCGGCGGCCAGCATGCCGGCCAGTGCCGCGGCGACGGCGGCGGGAGAGGAGAGCTTGATGTTCATGCGGGATCCTTTTGCGGAGTATTGAGCCAGCCTTGCGGCAGCATGCGTGCCAGCGTGGCATCGCGTTGATGAATGTGGTGATAGAACGCCGCGCCGGCATGCGCCAGCACCAGCAGGATCAAGGCCCAGAACCCCCACTCATGGATGGCATGGGAAATCTGGCTGGCCTGCTCGCTGGGCGCCACCAGCTTGGGCATCTCCACCAGACCGAACAGCTTGAACGGACGCAGGCCGCTGGCCGAGTCGTACAGCCAGCCGGACAGCGGAATGGCGAACATCAGCACGTACAACAGCCAATGCGTGGCCGAGGCAATGCGCTCCTGCCAGCTGGGCGTGCCCGGCACCGGTTCGGGCGCGCCGGCATACAGGCGCCAGCCCAGGCGCACTGCCACCAGCACCAATACGGTGATGCCGATGGACTTGTGCATCGTGTAGATCCAGAAGTACTTGGGTGTCTTGGGGAACTCGCCCATGGTCAGGCCGACGATGCCCAGGGCGAGGATCAGCACGGCGATCAGCCAGTGCAGGCTTTTGCTGAGGCTGCCCCAGCGTTGGGTGGTGTTTTTCAGTGTCATGGGTGGTGGTCCGTCTCGGTGGCTGCTTTCAGGGCGGCGTCTGCGGCGTTCTGCAGGTCGGCGTCCGTGGATGGCTGCTGCGTGTTGTCGTCGGGGTGCGGGGAAGCTGGGGCTTGGGCGTTGTCATCGCGCACGGCCTCGGCTTCGATGCGAAGTTCCACCTGGTCGCCTATCACCGACTTCCAGGCATCAATGCCGAAGTCGGCGCGGCTGAGCACGGCGCTTGCGGAGAAACCGGCCGTGCGCCGGAACGGCGGCAGCGGATGGCGCTTGAGGGCGTTGAGGGTTACCTCCAACACCACCTCGCGGGTGACGCCGCGCAGTGTCAGCTGGCCGTGTACGCGCGCATGCGTGGCGTCGATCGGTTCGACCCGGCTGGAGACGAAGCGCGCCTGCGGATGGTGTTGGCCATCAAGCAGATTGCGCGCCAGGGTAGCCTGGTTCCATTTGTCATCGCCCAGGTCCAGGCGGGCGATCGGCACCACCACGTCCAGGCGCGCGCTGCTCCAGTCCGCCGGATCAAACTCCAGCACGCCCTCGCTGCCCGATACGGCCCCCAGCGCCTTGGAGAACCCCGCATGTTCGATGGCGAAGACCACCCGGGTGTGGATCGGATCGAGCTGGTAGCGCGCATTGGCGCCCAGTGCGGCAAGCGGCAGCAGGCAGGTCAGAACTAGCAGGAGTCGCAGCAAGGTTCGGCTCCGTTGTGGATTGCAGGGGATTCTAGGCGGATGTTCGGCCTGGTTTGTGCCCATATTGCGCAACGGTTTGTTACGGCGCTGCCGACGCCCCCTCCGTGCCCCGCGTTTTGCCGACGGCCGGGGGCGGCGTTAAAGTCGCCCGGATCAGGGGATGCCAGCGCCACCGTGGGGGTTGAGGGCAATGCCGACGGTAGCAGGGAGAGGCGGACGTTGATCAATCGAATGTTGCGATGCGCCTGGATGGGCGCGCTGCTGCTGTTGCTGGCCCTGCCGTGGCTGGCGGTCGCGCAGGGCGTGGCCGAAACCCCGCGCATGCGACGTCTGGGGGTGGCCGAAGGTTTGCCCTCACGCATGGTGTTGGCACTGGCCCAGGACCGCCGGGGCTATGTATGGGCGGCCACTGACGACGGCCTGGCCCGTTATGATGGGCAGCAGCTGCAGGTGTGGCGGCAGGACCCCGCGCAGCCGGGCGCCTTGCCCGGCAACGCCCTGGAAACCCTGTTGGTGGACAGCCGGGATCGGGTCTGGGTCGGCATCAATGGTGCCGGGCTGGCCATGCTGGACAGCGAGCGCCGGCAGTTCACCCGGTTTGCAGCACTGGAACAGCGCTGCAGCGAGCAGGTGTGGGCGCTGGCCGAACACGGCCGTGACCTGTGGGTGGGGACCAGCGGCTCGGGCATCTGCCTGTTGCATGACGATGGCACGGTGAGCCGCTACCAGCACCAGCCGGACGATCCGCACAGCCTGCCCAACGACACCATCTACGCATTGCTGGCCGGTGCCGATGGCAGCATCTGGATCGGCACCGCCGAGGGCCTGGTGCGCTGGACCGCCGCCGCCGGTTTTGCCGCGGTCAACTCGCCGCTGCTGCAGGGCAAGGTCGTGATCCGACTGAGCCATGACCGTGAGGGCGGGGTCTGGGCGGGTACTGGCAATGGTCTGTTACGGGTGCTGGACGACGGCACGGTGCAGGCCGCACCGTGGCCGGGCGCGGCGCAGTTGCGTGCGGCGGTGGTGCTGCACGATCGCAATGGTGGTTACTGGGTGGGGGCCTCCAACGGCCTGTACCGCAGCCGTGGGACAAGCTTGCAGTTGTTGCAGGGTGAGCTCGGCAGCGGGTTCCTGACCGGCAACAGTGGCGTGCTGGATCTTCTGCAGGACCGTGAAGGCGGCATCTGGACTGCTTTGCTGACCCAGGGCCTGGCCTACCTGCGCCCCGATTGGGCGCGCTTTGGCAGTTATGAGCAGTTGGATGGGCAGTCACTGGAAAGCCAGTACCTGCTCAATTCGTCGGTGGACGGCGATGGTTATCTGGTCGTGGGCGGGCATGGCCTGTACCGGTTGGATGCGGCGGGCAAGCTGCAGCAGTTGGCAGACAACACGCGCTTGGGCAGCGGTAGCACCTGGTCGGTGCTGCGCGGTGCCGATGGCACGATCTGGATGGGGCGCGCCGGCAAGGTCCTGCTCTACCGCCCGGAAAGCAGGCAGCTGCGTGCCATCGACCTGGGCGTTGGCGAAGACCCCCAGCTGCGTGCCGATCAGATGCAGCGGGCCGCCGACGGCAGCGTGTGGCTGTCCATCATCAATCATGGCTTGCAGCATCGTGGCATTGACGGCCGCCTGCTGGCCGATTACCCAGCCGGTGGTGCCGCGGGTTTGCCGGACAAGTTGGTCGAGCAGCTGCTGATGGCTGCCGATGGCACGCTGTGGGTGGCAGGCGGCGCAGGCGTGCTGCGCTTTGATGCCTCCGCACGGCGGTTTATCCCGGTGCCTGGTATCCCTGCTGGCATGGCGTATGGACTGGCATTGGCTGCGGACGGCGGGCTGTGGGTGGCGCGCGAGGGCGCGCTGGAGCACTACCAGCCCGCTGCGGGCGGCTACACCCTGGACCAGCGTCTGGGCGCGGAGGCCGGCGTGCCGATGGCGGCAATGGGGGGGCTGGTGCTGGGCTGCAGCGGTCAGTTGTGGGCCACCACACCGCGTGGGCTGCTGTGGTGGCAACCGGGGGCCGCTGACGTGAAGGTGCTGGGCGTCGGCGATGGGGTTCCGGATGCGGAGTTCACCTCGCGGCCGCCCGCACATGCCGGCTGCGGCACCGCCCTGGCGGTATCGGCCTCGGGTCTGTTGGGTTTTGATCCGGATGCGGCGCCCCCGGTACCGGAGGTGTCGACCCCGGTGATCGAGCGGATCAGCGTGCGCCGCGATGACGCCGAACAGGCGCAGCTGCTTGCCGGCAACGCGGTGCGGTTGGGGCCGGCTGACCGCGATCTGCGGATCAAGACGCGCCTGTTGGCTTTCGCCGACCCGGCCCAGCACCGCTTCCGCATGCGTATCGACGGATATGACCAGAACTGGGTGATGTTGGGCAGCGATGGCGAGCGAGTCCTGTCGCGCTTGCCACCGGGCAACTACAGCGTGCAGGTGCAGGGCGCGGTAGGCGATGGCCCGTGGCAGGCGGCGCCGACCCTGACGGTGGCGGTTACCCCCCCGTGGTGGCGCAGCCCCGCGGCAATCGCTGTCTATGTGCTGCTGGTGCTGACGGCCGTCGCGGCGGCGATGCTAGGCTATCGACGGCGCCTACGCCGACGCAGTGAATGGCAATTGACGGTGCACAAGAAAGAACTGGCCGAGCAGGCATCGCAGGCCAAGACACGCTTCCTGGCGACCCTGGGCCATGAGGTACGCACGCCGATGACCGGTGTGCTGGGCATGAGCGAACTGCTGCTTGATACCGAGCTGGATCCACGCCAGCGCAGCTACGCGGGTGCCATCCAGCAGGCCGGCACGCACCTGCTGCGGCTGGTCAATGATGCACTGGACCTGGCCCGCATCGAGTCGGGCAAGCTGCAGCTCGATACCCAGGCCTTTGATCTGGGCAAGCTGCTGCAGGAGGTGATCGGCCTGATGGCACCGATGGCAGAACGCCGTGGCCTTGCTTTCGTCGGCGATGGCCAGGCGCTGGAGGGCGTGCAGGTGCAGGGGGATCCGATGCGTCTGCGCCAGATACTGATGAACCTGCTGGGCAATGCGATCAAGTTCACCGAGCAGGGCAGCGTTGGGCTGAGCACCACCCTGCAGCCTGAAAGCGTACTGTTCTGCATCCATGACACCGGCCCCGGTATCAGTGCCGAGCAGCAGGGGCGCTTGTTCGAGCGCTTCGAGCAGGCCGAGGGGCCGCGTACTGCGTCGCGTTACGGCGGCAGCGGGCTCGGTCTGGCGATCTGCAATGAGCTGGCCGTGGCAATGGGCGGCACCATCCGCGTCGACAGCCGCCTGGGCGAGGGCGCGCGTATCAATGTGAGCCTGCCACTGCCATGGGAGCGTCTGTCGCAGGCGGCCGTAGAGGCTGCACAGCAGGTGCAGCCTGCGCTGGCGCCGCTGAAGGTGCTGCTGGTGGAGGACGATGCCACCGTGGCCCAGGTCATCACCGGGCTTCTGGCCGCGCGCGGACATCACGTGGTGCACGCAGCGCATGGATTGGCGGCCTTGGCCGAAGCAAGCCTGCATGATTTTGATATCGGCCTGCTCGATCTGGACCTGCCGGCGCTGGATGGCATGGCCCTGGCCCGCCAACTGCGTGACATGGGCCTGGGCTTTGCGCTGATAGCGGTCACCGCACGTTCCGACGCCAGCGCCGAGACCGGAGCAATGGCGGCCGGCATGGATGGCTTCCTGCATAAACCGGTGACCGGGCCCTTGTTGCATGACGCCATGCTCAAGGCGCTGCGAACCGCTCATGCACGCAACGACAATGCGGAGCTGTCGGCATGATGTGGAGGTTATGTTGGCTGCTGGCGTGTGCAGGGTGGCTGTGCGGGACCGCTGCGGCCGAGGTGCCCGCCACCCCGCAGCCACGCCAGCTGACGGTGGCCGACGGACTGCCGTCCAGCAACATCAACGCCTTTGCCGAGGACAAAATGGGCTATCTGTGGCTGGCCAGCCGCGATGGTCTGGCCCGCTATGACGGGCGCAACTACCGCATCTGGCGTGCCGAGGACGGGTTGCGTGACAACCTGGTCTGGAGCCTGCATGTGGATGCGCGCAACCAGCTGTGGATAGGCACCCAGAACATGGGGCTGGCGATGCTCTCCGCCGATCGACGAAGCTTCCGCTTCTTCAATCACCAGACCCATCCGGAGATTGGCAGCAACACGGTGTGGTCGGTTGCCTCCACACCGGATGGCAGCGTCTGGTTCGGCACGGCCACCGGTGGCCTGCACCGGCTCAGCCCGGAAGGGCAGATCACGCGTTTCATGCCTGAGCCCGGCAACCCGCGCAGCCTGCCCGCCGCGGCGGTGGGGTACCTGGCAGTCACCCGTGATGGAAACCTGTGGGTAGGTACCAAGGGCGGCCTGGCCCGCTGGCGTGGCGATGGCTTCGAGCCGGTCGATGAACGGCTGCTGCCGTCCAGCCGCATCAACGGGCTGGAAGTGGATCGTGAAGGGCGCATGTGGGTTGCTACCAATGGTGGCGTGGTGGTGCGCAGCGCGGATGGCCACTTTGCACCGGCGCAATGGCCAGGCGCGCCGCCTGGCGAAGTGCTCAACGTGCTGCAGTACTCCAGCGACGGCAATTACTGGTTGGACACGCGCACCGGTCTGGGGCGGTTCCGCAACTCGATGGTGCGCAACGTGCCGCTGTTCAGCGCGCAGGAGCGTGGTCTGGTGCGGCCCAACTGGTCCAGTGCATTCGAGGACCGCGAGGGCGGGCTGTGGTTTGCCAGCACCAATGCAGGGCTCTGGCATCTGCCGCCGAGCTGGCGGCAGTTCTCGGTGTTGTCGCGGTTGGTGGACGACCCGCAATCCCTGCGCAACCCCTATCCATTGGCGATGGCGCCGTCACTGTCGGGTGGGGTGTGGGTGGTGGGTACCCGGGGTGCCCTGGACAGGTTCGATCCGGCGACCGGCGCGGTTGAGCATCACCTTACGGTCATCGACGACAAGAATTGGCCGCAGTCGCTGGCCGAGGATCCGCAGGGCAGGGTCTGGATCGGCAGCCTGGACGGGCTGGTGCGTTACGACCCGCGTGATCGCAGCGTACGACGTTGGCGCCACAGCGACCTGCAGGACCCGGCCATGCAGGGGGATGCCGACATCCTGCGCGTCTGCGATGGCGGTCGGCTGTGGGTGTATTCGGAGATCGCCGGCCTGCAGCTGCGTGATGGCGAGGGCCGCGTGCAGTTGCAGCTGCCGATCGGCCAGGCCGGGGTGCCGGCCACCACCATCGAGGACATGCAGTGTGGTCCTGGCGATCACCTGTGGCTGGCCAGTGGCACGGGCTTGCTGCTCTGGCAGCCGCAGGGCCAGCGCTTCGCGCCGGTACCCGGCTCGCCAGGCAGCCGGGTTTCCACGTTTGCCCTTTCCGACAGTGGTGTGGCCTGGGTTGCTGGCCAGGGGCGGGTGGACAGGCTGTTGTGGAACGGGCAAAGCCTGTCGCCGCTGGACAGTATCAGCGGGCGCGATTTCCCCGTGTTGGCCCCCAATGGACTGGTCATCGACAGCGATGGCGTGGCCTGGGCCAGCAGTGCCCGCGGTCTGATCCGGATCGACCCGGGCAGCCGTTCGGTGCGCCTGTACGGGGTGCACGATGGCCTGCCGGGCCAGGAGTTCCGGCGTCGCAGTCTGGTGCAGGCGCGCAGTGGGCAGGTTGCCGGGGGCACGCCGGAAGGCGTGGTGCTGTTCGAGCCGGGGCTGGTCAAACCTTCCAGCCGGCAGCCGCCGTTGGTGGTGGAGCGGGTGAGCGTGCGCCGTGGCGATCAGGAGCAGGAGCTGACCAACCAGACCCCGTTGTTGATCCGCGAAGGCGACCGCGATCTGCGCATTGTCGCGCGGCTGCTGTCCTTCGCCGATTCGGCAACCAACAGCTACCGTTTCCGTCTTGGCGGCTATGACCCGGATTGGGTGGAGGCCGGCGCCAATGGCGAGCGGGTGTTCTCACGCCTGCCGCCGGGCAACTACCAGCTTGAGATCCAGGCGGCGACCTCGGACAACGTGTGGTCGGCCGTGCGTACCCTGGCCTTCCAGGTGCAACCGCCGTGGTGGCGCAGCGCGCCGGGCATGATGTCGTTGATTGTGTTTGGCGTGGCGGTGTTGCTGTGGGGCGCATGGCTGTACCGGCGGCGCCTGCGCCGGCGCAGCGAATGGCAGCTTGCCCTGCACAAGCAGGAGCTGGCCGAGCAGGCCTCGCTGGCCAAGACCCGCTTCCTGGCAACGCTGGGCCACGAGGTACGTACGCCGATGACCGGCGTACTGGGCATGAGCGAACTGCTGGCGGCCACCGAGCTGGACGAGCGCCAGCGCAACTACACACAATCGATCCGTCGCGCCGGCGAGCACCTGCTGCGGCTGGTCAACGACGCACTTGACCTGGCCCGCATCGAGGCCGGCAAGCTGGAGCTGCAATCGCAGCCGCTGGAACTGCAGCAGCTGCTTGATGATGTGCGCGGCTTGATGGAGCCCTTGGCACAGCGGCGGGGGCTGGACTTTCAATTGGACAACCAGGCGCCCGCGCGCACCCGTGTGGTGGGTGATGCGATGCGCCTGCGGCAGATCCTGCTCAACCTGCTGGGCAACGCCATCAAATTCACCAGTGACGGCCATGTGGGCCTGCGCATTGGCCTGGAGCCCGGCGGCAGGGGCGTGTGGCTGGAAGTTTCCGACACCGGTCCGGGCATCAGCCCGGAGCAGCGCAAGCGCCTGTTCCGTCGTTTCGAGCAGGCCGATGGTGCGCGCACGACCGCGCGCTACGGCGGCAGCGGCCTGGGATTGGCGATCTGCCACGAGCTGGCGATGGCGATGGGTGGTTCCATCGACGTGGACAGCGCGCTGGGTGAGGGCACGGCCTTCATCGTGCGCTTGCCGTTGGCGTGGGAAGTCGGTAGCCGCAGTGCCGAGGATGAGGCGGCAGCAGCCTGGGCCAGCCTGCCGCCGCAGCGCGTGTTGCTGGTGGAGGATGATCCCACCATTGCGGCGGTGATCCGTGGCCTGCTGGAAGTGCACGGCCACCAGGTCAGCCATGCCGCGCACGGGCTGGCAGCATTGGCCGAAGTGTCGGCCAGCGAATTTGATGTCGCACTGCTAGACCTGGACCTGCCCGGTCTGGATGGCATTGGCCTGGCCCGGCAGCTGCAGACGATGGGCTATGACATGCCGCTGGTGGCGGTGACTGCCCGTTCCGACGCCGATGCCGAGCCGACCGCGCGCGCTGCCGGCTTTGCCGATTTCCTGCGCAAGCCGGTGACCGCGCAGATGTTGCTGGAATCCATCGCCGCGGTCTTGGCTGCACAGCGCCGACGGCGCGAGGGCCTGGTCTGATAGCTGCCCCGGATTTGCATTCGCGCGGGCTTCGGCTTCCCCGTTGCTACTCCGCCACGTTCTCGACCGCCCGCGGATGCGGACGGTTGTCAGGCAGCTGCCAGAACACCAGGGTCGAGCTGAGCGTGATCGCACCCACGCACAGGAAGGTGGCATGCAGGGCTGCAGTGGCCCCGTGGCCGCCCAGGTGTGCGCCGAAGGTCGACAGCAGGCTGCCGGCGGTGGCAGCGCCAAAGCCGGTGGCCAGCATCATCACCATCGACAGCAGACTGTTGCCGCTGCTGGCCTGCTGCATGTCCAGGTCGCGCAGGGTGACGGTGTTCATGACAGTGAACTGCATGGAGTTCACGCCGCCGAAGATCGCCAGCTGCAGCAAGCGCAGCCATAGCGGCTGGTCGGCGTTGATCAGTGCGAAGCTGGCCATGGCCAGGCCCACGCAGACCGTGTTGATCATCAGGATGCGGCGGTAGCCAAAACGCTCCACCAGTTTGACCGCGGCCTGCTTGGCGGCCATGCCGGACAGCGCAACCGGGATCATCATCATGCCGGCGGTCATCGGGCTATAGCCCATGCCCACCTGCAGCAGCAGCGGAATGAGCAGGGGCATCGCACCGCTGCCGATGCGCGAGAACAGATTGCCGAGGATGCCGATGCGGAAGCTGGTTACCTTGAACAGGCTCAGCGGGAACAGGGCGTTGCGGCTGTTGGCCGCATGCAGCCAGTACCCGGCCAGGGCGGCGATGCCAACCACCGCCAGCACATGCGACGAGCCCAGGGTGGAGACGCCGTCCAGCGCCAGCGACAGCGCGATCATGCCCAGCGCCAGCATCAGGTAGCCGGCCAGATCGAAGCGGTGCTGTTGTTGCCCGTAGTGGTCGGGCATGATCCGCAACGCAGCGATGATGCCGATCACGCCGATCGGCAGGTTGATCAGGAAGATCCAGTGCCAGGACCAGACTTCCACCAGCCAGCCACCGAGGGTGGGGCCGAGCAGGGGACCGATCAGCGCCGGGATGGCGATGAAGCTCATCGCCGACAGGAACTGCTCGCGCGGCACGCTGCGCATCACCGCCAGCCGGCCCACCGGCAGCAGCATGGCACCGCCGACGCCCTGCAGCACGCGCGCGGCCACCAGCCATTGCAGGGTGGGGGAGAGCGCACAGGCCAGCGAGCCAAGGGTGAACAGCACGATGGCAGTCAGGAAGGTGCGGCGGGTGCCGAAGCGGTCGGCGATCCAACCCGATGCGGGGATGAAGGTGGCCACCGCCAGCGCATAGCTGAACACTACCGACTGCATCTGCAGCGGGCTTTCGCCCAGGCTGCGCGCCATCGCCGGCAAGGCCGTGTTGACGATGGTCGAGTCCAGCATCTGCATGAAGATGGCCAGCGACACCAGCCATAGCAGGGGTTTCTGGGCAGAGTTGGCGGGCTGCGGGATGGGGGGAGCTGGGGGCATCAAGGCGACTCGCGCTGAAGCAGGCCCCTATTGTCCTCCGATGCGCGTGCAGATGCTGCGTAGATCAGTCGCCGCCGCCGATGGTGTACAGGGTGGACCCGGAATCGTCAGGGTTCCGGCTCAGCATGATGGTGGAATTGAGCTCGCCGATGGTGATGCTCCAGCTGTCCTCGTCAATCCGCTCCATCTTGCAGTTGGTTGGAATGCCGGGGTTGTTGCGTGCCCGCGGTGCGCAGTTACGCTCGCTGATCGGACGTATTTTCTCCAGTGCCTGCGGCAGCGGAACCGCAAGCACCAGCGTGCGATTGCCGTACATCTCGGCCAGTGTTTCGCGTGTCTCGGTGACCGGCAAACCGTACAGTGTCACCAATCCGGGCTCGATTCTGGCGCTGGCATCGTACGAGGTGTCCTGCATGGCATCGGTGCCGACCGATTCGGTGCTGCAGCGGTCGAGCGAGAGCTGGGTGATGTAGGGGCGCCAGCGTGGCGCGATTTCCTCTGGTCGCGCAATGCGGATCTGTTTGCAGCTGGTCGGGAAGTCGAGCGGGCCGGTGCTGAAGATGGTCAGCCGTGCGACTTCAGGCAATGCGGCCAGCGTCGGGAAATCATCCTCGCCCAACTGCAGCGGGGGCGGCGCAGCACGTGCTGCAAATGGCGCAGCGATTGCCAATGCCAGCAATAGCGGCGTGCAACGTCTGGACATGGGACGCAGGCCTGATGACGGGCGCCCAGCGTCCGGGCCCGGAAGATTGAAGTCAAGCTTCCGGGCCTTCGGGCCTCAGCGACGGCTGAGGCGGTGCACCGCATCCACCAGCACGGCGACGTGCTCGGGGTTCATGTCCGGCGACATGCCGTGGCCGAGGTTGAACACATGGCCTTCGCGTGAACCGCCATTGCCAGCGGAATAGCTGTCCAGCACCTTGCCGACTTCGCGGCTGATCGCCTCCGGCGAGCCGTACAGCGTGGTCGGGTCCAGGTTGCCCTGCAGCGCGACCTTGCCGGCGGCGGCACGGGCGGCGTCTTCCAGGGTGATGGTCCAGTCCACGCCCACGCCTTCGGCACCGCTGGCGGCCAGCTCGGCCACGTACTGGCCGGTGCCTTTGCCGAACAGGATCAGTGGGGTGCGCTCGGCGCCTTCGCCGCGCTTGAGTTCGCTGGCGATGCGGTTGAGGTAACGCAGCGAGAACTCGCGGTACATCGCCGGGCCCAGCACGCCGCCCCAGGTGTCGAATACCTGCAGGGCCTGCGCACCGGCCGCGCGCTGTGCCGACAGGTAGGCGATGACCGCATCGGTCACCACCTCCAGCAATTGGTGCAGGGCCTTGGGGTCATTCAGCGCCATTGCCTTGATGCGCGCGAAATCCTTGCTGCCGCCGCCTTCGATCATGTAGCAGGCCAGCGTCCACGGGCTGCCGGAGAAACCGATCAGCGGCACCTTGCCGTCCAGCTCGCGGCGGATCAGGCGCACCGCGTCCATCACGTAGCGCAGTTCGGTTTCCATGTCCGGCACCGCCAGCTTGGCGACCGCGGCGGCATCACGCACCGGATGCTTGAACTTGGGGCCTTCGCCGTCGACGAAATACAGGCCCAGGCCCATCGCATCGGGCACGGTGAGGATGTCCGAGAACAGGATGGCGGCATCCAGGTCGAAGCGCTCCAGCGGCTGCAGGGTTACTTCGCAGGCAACTTCCGGGTTCTTGGCCATGCCCAGGAAGCTGCCGGCGCGGGCACGGGTGGCGCGGTACTCCGGCAGGTAGCGGCCGGCCTGGCGCATCAGCCAGACGGGGGTGTAGTCCACGGGCTCGCGGCGCAGGGCGCGCAGGAAGCGGTCATTGCGAAGTGGGCTGGTCACATGGAACTCCTGGGGGTAGGAACCACAGGCGCGCTGCGGCGCACCTGCCGGAAATGCGGGAATCAGGGCGCGGGCTGGCCGGCGGTGAACATCACCTGGAAGCCTTTCTTGATCTGGCCGTCGCGGGCCTTCTCGAAGGCATGCACGGCCTCGTCGTGCTGCAGGAACAGCTCGCGGCGCAGTTGGATGCGGCCGCCTGTCTGGCCGCTTTCACGCAGCAACTCCCAGCCGCCGAGCAGATCCGGCACCAGGGACAGTTGAACGTAGCGGGGGGCTTCATTGCCGCTGGGCGGCTGTTGCAGTAGGACGCGCATGGCGGCGATTGTAGCCGTTGTGCGGGTTTTGGGCTGGTTTTGGGGTTTGCTGCGAAGCGCTACCCCTCCCCAACCCTCCCCTGCTGCGCAAGGGAGGGAGAAGAGCGGGCTTGGTCATACTCTGACAGGCCGCCGTGCAAAGCCCCCTCCCTTGCGCAGCAGGGGAGGGCTGGGGAGGGGTAAGCGTTTGACTTGCCGCTCAACCTTGCCGCAGCACCGCCAACACCGCCGCCTCATCCACATCCGGCACCACCTCGGCCTTGCCGATGCCGCGCCAGAGCACCAGCCGCAGGCGGCCGGCGATGTTCTTCTTGTCCAGCCGCATATGCCCCAGCAGCGCCTCGGCGTCCAGGCCGGCGGGGATGCGGGTTGGCAGGCCGTAGGCCTGCAGCAGTTCACGCAGGACCTCGGTATCGGCCGCATCGGCCATGCCCAGCGCGGCCGACAACTGCGCTGCCAGCACCATGCCTACCGCCACCGCCTCGCCATGGTTGAGATTGTCGTTGCCCGGCGCGCCGTAACCCTGCGCGGTCTCGATGGCATGGCCAAAGGTGTGGCCGAGGTTGAGCAGGGCACGCTCGCCCTTTTCAAGCGGATCGCGGGCGACGATCTCGGCCTTGTGCTCGCAGCTGCGGGCGATGGCCTGGGCCAGGGCGCCGTCGTCACCGGCCAGCAGGGCCTCGCGTTCGGCCTGCAGCCACTGGAAGAACAGCGGGTCGCGGATGGCGCCGTACTTGATCACTTCCGCCAGCCCGGCGCGCAGCTCGCGCAGCGGCAGGCTGCGCAGGGCGGCGGTGTCGGCAATCACCGCACGCGGCGGATGGAAGGCGCCAACCAGGTTCTTGCCCTGCGGGATGTCCACCGCGGTCTTGCCACCCACCGAGGAATCCACCATCGCCAGCAAGGTGGTGGGCAGTTGCACGCAGTCGACCCCGCGCATCCAGCAGGCGGCGGCAAAGCCGGCCAGATCGCCGACCACGCCGCCGCCCAGGGCCAGCACGCAGGCGTCGCGGGTGGCGCCCAGGCTGGCCAGTGCGGTGATGGCAGCGCCAAAGTTGTCCAGGGTCTTGGAGGCTTCGCCGGCCGGCAGGATGTACTCGGCAAGCTTCAGCTCCGGGCGCGCCGCCTGCAGGCTGGCGCGCACCTGCTGCAGGTACAGCGGGGCGACGTTGTCATCGCTGAGCAGCAGCACGTGGCGGCCGCGGATGGGGGCGGCCAGCAGCTCGCCATTGCCGAGCAGGGCGGGGGCGATATGGATCTGGTAGGGACGGTCGCCACTGACGGCAACGGTGCGGGGAGAGGGCGTCATGCACTTGGGTTCCAGGATCTGCCACTGCGCGGCGAGCTTGAGCACGGTGTTGGCAGTGGCGTCGGCGGGGGAGTAAAGGTCGGTGTCGATGGTCAGGTCGGCCACCTCGCGGTATAGCGGATCGCGGATGTCGGCCATTTCCAGCAGCACCTGTTCACGGTCCGGGCGCTGCAGCAGCGGCCGGGTCTTGTCACGTTGCAGGCGTGCCAGCTGCGAGGCCACGCTGACCCGCAGGTAGACCACGAAACCGTGCGCGCGGATGGCCTGGCGGTTGTCCGGGTCCAGCACGCAGCCGCCGCCGGTGGAGATCAGCTGGCCGCTGCCCTGCAGCAGTTGCGCGAGTACCCGCTTTTCGTGCGCACGGAAGCCGGCCTCGCCCGCATGTTCGAAGATGGCGGGGATGCTGGAGCCGACGTCATCGACGATGGCCTGGTCGGCATCGACAAAGGCCAGGCCGAAGCGCTCGGCCAGGCGGCGGCCGATGCTGGTTTTGCCGGCGCCCATGGGGCCGACCAGGATGAGATTGGGGGCGGGATTCATTGCTGAACGATGCTAGCACCTCATGTCGGCGCCTTAACAAGGTAGCAGCCAAGCTCGACGACTCCACGAATGGTTCGTGGTGCAACCAAGGAGTCGTACATGTCAGTGGCGAAAATCATTGAAGTCAGCGCGTCCTCCAAGACCAGTGTTGAAGATGCGGTCCGCACCGGCCTGAAGAAGGTGGCCGGTACGGTCAAGGGCATCCAGGGAGCATGGGTCAACGAAACCAAGGTGGTCACCGACGGCAACGGCGAGATCACCGAGTGGCGGGTGAACATGCGGGTGACCTTCCTGGTGCAGTAAACCGCGCGTCCCCGGCGCGATGACGCGACGGGGATCAAGCGTCTGTCTGGCCCCGGGGCGGTGATGTCGCCCGGGGCCGGGCTCATTCCGCGTTGGGCGTGGCCAGCGGCTGGCGCTGTGCATCCAGCGCGATCACCCGGTCGGCGATGGCTGGCAAGGTGCGCAGCGCCTGCCGGCTGATGCGCTCGTAGAACTGCACGAAACGCTCCAGCTGCGGCCGGGTCATGCTGCTGCGACCGGGCGAGGCCTGCTGCAGTGCCTGTTCCTGCTGCCAACGCCAGTGCGGTACCACCGCGAAACTGGGCGGCTGCAGCATCCATAGCCGGTCGAAGCGCTGCCACAGCGCCGGGTAGTCGTCGGCCAGCGCCTGATTGCACCACTGCCGCCAGCGCCCATCGGCATCGGCATCGCGTTCCAGTGCGTTCAGTGGCTGCTGCAGGGCCTGTGCATCCTCGGCCGGTGTGCCCAGGAACCACCCTTCAAATACCAGCAGATCAAGCGGTTGCTCGATGCGCTTCCACTGTGCCTGGGCCACGCGCTCGTCAGCCAGTTTGTCAAAGCGTGGCAGTGCGAACGCCTGGCCCGCCTTGGCGGCATCGAGCGTGTTCAGTGCCAACGCCAGATCATGCGTGCCCGGCGGGCCGCGGGTGGCCAGCAGCGGATGGATGCGGTCGGCCAGGCGTTGGCGTTGCGCACGGGTGAGATAGGTGTCGTCGATGGACAGCGCAGCGGCACACAGGCCGCGGCTGCGCGCCAGGTCCACGACCTGGGCTGCCAAGGTCGATTTGCCGCTGCCCTGCACACCACTGATCGCCAACACCGGCGTGCCGCTGGCGCTGGCCAATGCCTCGTCCAACGCCTGTGCGACCAGGGCCGGGGCAAAACGGCGCGGGGAAAAACTGTGCGGAACGGGGGACATGCCGCCACAATAGCCCAAACCCGTGCCGTACGAAGCAGGACCATGACCAATCTTTATGCAGAAGCGTTATCGACTTTCGCCGTATTGTTTGAAGAGGCCAAGGCTGGCAAGGAGATCGATGCCACCGCGATGACGGTGGCAACCGCTGACCTGGATGGCCGCCCTTCGGCGCGCACCGTGCTGCTCAAGGCCTTCGATGAGCGCGGCTTTGTGTTCTACACGCATCTGGACAGTCGGAAGGGCCGTGAGCTGCATGACAACCGTGCGACCGCCTTGTTGTTCCTCTGGCGCAGCCTGCGCGAGGCGGGCATCCAGGTGCGGATCGAGGGTGATGCGCAGCTGGTCTCCGCCACCGAGGCCGATGCCTATTTCGCCAGCCGCCCGCGCATGAGCCAGATCGGTGCCTGGGCGTCGGTACAGTCGCAGCCGCTGGCCTCGCGCGAGGAGTTCGAGCAGCGCCTGGCCAACTTCGAGCAGCGCTTTGAAGGCCGCGACGTACCGCGTCCGGAAGGCTGGAGTGGCGTGCGCGTGGTGCCGCGACGGATCGAGTTCTGGTACGGCGCCGATTTCCGTCTGCACGAACGTTGGTGCTATGAGGCTGACGCTGCGGGTGAGTGGGGCAAGCGGATGCTGTATCCGTGAGTACAGCCGGGCCGGTGATCCGCCGCGCGCTGGCCAGTGACTGGCCGGCATGGGTGCAGCTGCGACGAGCGCTGTGGCCGGACTGCGGAACCGAGCTGGCCGAGCTGCAACAGTTGCTGCAAGAAGGTGGCACCGTGCTGCTTGCCTTCGACCAGGACCGGCCGGTGGGTCTGGCCGAGGCCAATATGCGCCATGACCATGTCAATGGCACGGCCAGTTCACCGGTGGGTTTTCTGGAAGGCTGGTACGTGGTCGAGGCGTGGCGCGGCAAGGGCATCGGGCGTGCGCTGGTAGCCGAGGTTGCGCGCTGGGCGCGCGCCCAGGGATGCAGCGAGTTGGCATCGGACACTGCCCTGGACAATGCGCTGGCGCAGGCCGCGCATCTGGGCAGCGGCTTCGCCGAGACCGAGCGGGTGATCTATTACCGCATGCCCTTGGACGGCCCGGCGGCATGAAGCTGCAGCCGGTCTACCGCATTACCGTATTCGTGCCACCGGCGGATCTGGTGCGGCTGAAGCAGGGCATTCTTGCCGTTGATGATCTTGCCGCAGGCGGTTACGCCGAGGGTATGTGGGAGAGCGCTGCCGATGAGCAGTACCGGGTACTACCCGGCACCCGCAGCGTGCAGGGGCAGGGCGGTGAACGGGTGCAGCAGCCGACGGTGCGGCTGGAGTTCTGCATAGCACGTGATGCACAGCGCCTGCAGCGCTTGCTGCACGCCATTGCCGCGCATCACCCATGGAATAGCCCGGCGGTTTTCGTCGATACAACGGAGTTTGCCGTCGCATGATCGGCCCACGTCGCATTGTCTGCCTTACCGAAGAACCTACCGAGACGCTGTATGCCCTGGGCGAGCAGGACCGCATCGTCGGCATCAGCGGTTTCACCGTGCGGCCGCCGCAGGCGCGCCGCGACAAGCCCAAGGTCAGTGCCTTCACCAGCGCCAAGGTTGGCGAGATCCTCAAGCTCAAGCCGGATTTGGCGATTGGCTTTTCCGACATCCAGGCCGATATCGCCGCCGAGCTGATCCGTAACGGTGTGGAGGTGTGGATTGCCAACCACCGCAGTGTGGCCGGCATCCTCGATTACATCCGCCGCCTGGGCGGGCTGGTGGGGGTGGCGGCCCGTGCCAACGCCTATGCCGACCAATTGCAGCGCGGATTAGATGCAATTGCCGCGCAGGCGGCAACGCTGCCGCAGCGCCCGCGCGTCTATGTCGAGGAATGGGATGAGCCCATCATCACCGGCATCCAGTGGGGTGCGGAGCTGGTGGAGATTGCCGGTGGCATCGATGTATTCCCGGAGTTGTCGCGCGAGCCGCTGGCCAAGGCACGCATCCTTGCCGATGGCGACCCGGTGATTGCGCGCAACCCGGACATCATCATCGGCTCCTGGTGCGGCAAGAAGTTCCGCCCGGAGCGGGTGGCCGCACGTCCCGGCTGGGAGGCGATCAATGCGGTGCGGGATGGCGAGCTGCATGAGATCAAGTCGCCGCTGATCCTGCAGCCCGGGCCAGCGGCGCTGACCGATGGCGTGCAGGCCATCGCGCAGATCATCAATCAATGGTCGAAGCGGGCAGGGGATTTGTAGGAGTCAACTGTCTTGAGCGTCGTCCCTAGGCCCCCGTCCGCCAAGGGGCGTTGTCGCGCTTCATGGCATTGAGCCTGGTCAGGTATTTGCGCATGCAGGCGGTGACAGCCAGCTTTTTAGGCTTACCTGCGGCGACTAGATGCTGGTAGCACGATGCCAGCGTTGCATCCCCCCGGACTGCTGACCAAGTGGCCATGTACAGCACGCGGCGGACGTCAGCCCTTCCGCCGGCTATGCGGCGCTGGCCCCTCCGGCGTCCGCTGTCCCGGTTGTACGGGGCCAGCCCCACCAAGGCCGCGATCTATCGGCGATCCAGTCGCCCCAGTTCGGGTAGTCGCGCGGCCAATGTCGCGCGCAGGATGGGGCCTAGTCCGGGTGCCTTGTCCAGTGGGGTGGGTTCGTCCCTGACAAGTTTGGCCAAGAGCTTATCAAGGTCCTTGATCTGCACCTGGAGCTTGGCTATCCACTCCTGCAGGAAGGCTTGTACCTGGGGATGCTGCAGTTGCTGAAGACGGCGGCGGTGACTATCGCGCTCGCCGACAAGGGCGCTTCTCAATTGCAGCCATTCACGCAAAATCGCCGTTGTTTCAGGCAACGGCTCACTTACAGCTGCTGGCAGCAGCTGCGCCGCTACGGCCAGCACACGGGCATCCAAGGCATCGGTTTTCGCTTTTACCCCCAAGGCACGCGCCAACTCCCGTGGACGCTGGGCGGACAGGCGCACAGCGGGCAGGTTTGCCTGGTTCAGGCCCTTGAGCAGGGTTTGTTCATAACCGCCACTGGCCTCGAAGACGATGCGCTGACACGGCATCTGCTGCAGCCAAGCCACCAGCTCGGCCAAGCCGACGGCTGAATTGGCAAAAATCCTGCCTTGCTCCTGCGGCAGAACATGGACCACCAACTCCAACTTAGCGACATCGATACCCACATAGCTGCTCATCATCGGCTCCTGTTGTAGGCTGACAATGAGAGCGCTCCCCCGATCCCATGCTTGTACGGTTCGGACTCGTATCCGATCAACTGTTCGGGCTGAAGGGGAGTTTGGAGTGCGGCGCCCCAACTCCTACACGTGCTTGCACGCACCGCGTCGTAACGGGCTGCCGCACTCCGCTCTCAACCGCAATCTACTCGTCTGGCAGACACAAGCGGCGTAAGCCGCGAAGCTGGTGATGCGGGAAAGGCCGCAAAAGCTTACCCCTCCCCAACCCTCCCCTTTGCTGCGCAAAAGGGAGGGAGCAGAAACGCATCGCCGTTCGGATGTGGGAGCGGCGTAAGCCGCGAAGCTGGTGATGCGGGAAGGACCGCAAAAGCTCACCCCTCCCCGAACCCTCCCCTTTGCTGCGCAAAAGGGAGGGAGCAGAAACGCATCGCCGTTCGGATGTGGGAGCGGCGTAAGCCGCGAAGCTGGTGATGCGGGCAAGGCCGCAACAGCTTACCCCTCCCCAACCCTCCCCTTTGCTGCGCAAAAGGGAGGGAGTACAAGCTCACCCCCTCGGTGCCAAGCCGGTATAGCGCGCACGCGGCCGTATCAAGGTGCCCAACGCCTGTTGTTCCAACGCATGCGCCAGCCAGCCGGTAAGCCGGGCAGTGGCGAACATCACCAGCGCATGTGCGCCCGGCAATTCGTAGACATAGCAGATGGCACCCAGCATGCCGTCGATGTTCGGCCGCTGCCCGCTGACTTCCTCGGTGGCCGCCAGCACCGCTTCCACATGGCGCATGCGTGGCGAATCGCCACAGCGTTCGCGTAGCTGCCGCAATACCTCCGCGCCGCGCGGATCACCCTCGGGATACAGCAGGTGATTGAAACCCGGCAGTTCATCACCGCGCCGCCAGCGCTCGGCAATGAAGGCCGCTGGCGCACCACTGGCTTCGGCATCCACCAGCAGGGCATGCGCGCGCGCGGTGGCGCCACCATGGCGTGGCCCGGACAGCGCCGCCAGGCCCGCGCTCACTGTGGCATGCAGGTGCGCGCCGGTGGAGGCGACCACGCGCGCGGCAAACGCGGACACATTCAGTTCGTGGTCGGCACATAGCACCAGCGCTGCGCGCACCAGTTCGGCGAATGCTGCATCGCCCGGCACCCAGGCATCGGCGAGCAGCCGGTGCACGGGCCGTGTGTCCGCTGCGGTGCCGACCAGCAGGGCGGCGTTCTGCCGCAGCAACAAGGCGGCGACTTCGCGCCGGACCGGCGCAGCAGCATTGAGTGACTGGCGTTGCTCCAGGGCCAGCAGCGGGATGCAGGCCATGGTGCGTTCCACCGGCGGCAGGCTGGCGTCCAGTGCCAGGCCGGCAATGCGCTCGGGCCAGGCGGGCAGGGCGGTGCTGGTGAAGGGATTCTGCTCTTCGCACTCCCACAGCAGGCGGGCGATGTCCTCCAGCGTGGCGCCGGCCTGCGCAGCCGCCACGGCCGAACGGCCGCGGTAATAGGGCGCATCCGGGCGGATCAGCGAGATGCGGGTTTCCAGCACCGGCAGGCCGCGATCCAGGCTCTGCGCCGCGCCGCGCTCGGCACCACGGCCGGCCCGTTTGCGCTGCGCCAGCCGTTCCACCTCCGCCCGCAGGTACACCCGGCTGCGGGCGGAGGGCCCGGGCCGCGAGCTCAGCTGACCGCGGCTGACATAGGCATACAACGTGGCGGCGCTGATGCCGAGCAGGGCGCAGGCTTCGTTGGCGGGGATCAGTTCGGGGTCGAGGGCGTCGGACATGGCGTATTCAATAGGTTGATTTATTGAATCAAGATTGATCAATGCATCTGATGGTGCCAGATTAACCGTCACAGCGGAATGGCATGCTCGCCACCGCCCAGCCACAAGCCAGGAGCCAACCCATGAGTCTTTCTTCCGCCGGCGCTGCCTTCCGCGCCGCACTGGCCGCCGAATCCCCGCTGCAGGTGGTGGGTGCGATAAATGCCAACCACGCCCTGCTGGCCAAGCGCGCCGGTTACCGCGCCATCTACCTGTCCGGCGGCGGTGTTGCTGCCGGCTCGCTGGGCCTGCCGGACCTGGGCATCAACACGATGGAAGATGTGTTGATCGACGTGCGCCGCATCAGCGATGTCTGCGACCTGCCGCTGATGGTGGATATCGATACCGGCTTCGGCCCCAGCGCGTTCAACATCGCGCGCACGGTGAAATCGCTGATCAAGGCTGGCGCCGCTGCCTGCCATATCGAGGACCAGGTTGGCGCCAAGCGCTGCGGTCACCGCCCGGGCAAGGAAATCGTCTCGCAGGGTGAAATGGTTGACCGCGTGAAGGCCGCCGCCGATGCCAAGACCGATCCGGACTTCTTCCTGATCGCCCGCACCGATGCCATCCAGATGGAAGGCGTGGACGCGGCCATCGAGCGCGCCCTGGCCTGCGTGGAAGCCGGTGCCGACGGCATCTTTGCCGAGGCGGCCTACGACCTGGAAACCTATAAGCGCTTCGCCGACGCGGTGAAGGTGCCGCTGCTGGCCAACATCACCGAATTCGGCGCGACTCCGCTGTTCAGCCGCGATGAACTGGCCGCGGCCGGCGTGGCGATGCAGCTGTTCCCGCTGTCCGCGTTCCGTGCCGCCAACAAGGCCGCCGAGAACGTGTACCAGGCCATCCGCCGTGACGGCCACCAGCGTAATGTGGTGGACACCATGCAGACCCGCGAGGAGCTGTATGACCGCATTGGTTACCACGCTTTCGAGGCGCAGCTGGACAAGGTATTCGCTGGCAAGGGTGCATGATGGGGCCTTTCCCGGCCACCTGAACCGCCATGGCAAGCACTTCGTCCCGAACCGCACGTGTCGATCGCCGAGAAACGGCGCGGCAGTTCCTGCAGAAGGAACTGGAGCAGTTGCCGCCGGAGGAGCGGTTGGTGGTGGAGCGCTTCATTTCGCGGCGCAAGGTCGCGCGCAACGTGGGGCAGGAATTCCACGCTGCGCGCAGCTTCGGTGAGCGGGTGGCCGACCGGGTGGCACAGGTAGGAGGAAGCTGGAGTTTCATCCTGTGCTTCTTCTTCCTGCTGCTGGTCTGGATGGTGGCCAACAGTTTCATGCTGGCCAAGGCCTTCGATCCCTATCCCTACATCCTGCTGAACCTGGTGCTGTCCTGCCTGGCGGCGGTGCAGGCGCCGATCATCATGATGAGCCAGAACCGGCAGGCGGCCGTGGACCGGATGCATGCCGAGAACGATTACCAGGTCAACATCAAGTCCGAACTTGAAGTACTGCAGATCCACGAAAAGCTCGATCTGCTGCGTTCGCAGGATTGGGCTTTGCTGGTTGAACAACAGAACCGTCAGATCGAGATGCTGCAACGGCTGCTGGAGCAGACCACGCGTGGCACCGATCGTAATCCCGATTGAAATCGTGAACCCGTTTTCCCGGAGGTAAACACCATGTCAGAGCAAACTGCCGCACCGGCGTTCAAGCCGAAGAAGTCCGTCGCCCTGTCCGGCACCGCTGCCGGCAACACCGCCCTGTGCACCGTTGGCCGCAGCGGCAACGACCTGCATTACCGTGGCTACGACATCCTGGACCTGGCCAACACCAGCGAGTTCGAGGAAATCGCCCACCTGCTGGTGCACGGCAAGCTGCCGAACAAGGCCGAGCTGCGCGCCTACAAGGCCAAGCTGAAGGCACTGCGTGGCATCCCGGCAGCGGTGAAGGCTGCGCTGGAAGAGCTGCCGCCGTCGGCGCACCCGATGGATGTGATGCGCACCGGTGTTTCCGTGCTGGGCTGCGTGTCACCGGAAAAGGACGACCACAACCACCCGGGCGCGCGCGACATCGCCGACAAGCTGATGGCTTCGCTGGGTTCGATGCTGCTGTACTGGTACCACTGGAGCCACAACGGCAAAGTCATCGACGTGGAGACCGACGATGATTCGATCGGCGGCCATTTCCTGCACCTGCTGCACGGCGAACAGCCGCGCGAGTCCTGGGTCAAGGCCATGCACACCAGCCTGATCCTGTACGCAGAACACGAATTCAACGCCTCGACCTTCGCCTGCCGCGTCATCGCCGGCACCGGCAGTGACATGTACAGCGCCATCACTGGTGGTATCGGTGCGCTGCGCGGTCCCAAGCACGGTGGCGCCAATGAAGTCGCCTTCGAAGTGCAGAAGCGTTATGAAACGCCGGACGAAGCCGAGGCCGACATCAAGGCCCGCGTCGAGCGCAAGGAAGTGGTAATTGGTTTCGGTCACCCGGTCTATACCGTGTCCGATCCGCGCAACAAGGTGATCAAGGAGGTCTCGCGCGAGCTGTCGGCCGAGCAGGAAAACATGAAGATGTACGACATCGCCGAGCGCCTGGAGTCGGTGATGTGGGACATCAAGAAGATGTTCCCGAACCTGGATTGGTTCAGCGCTGTCAGCTACCACATGATGGGCGTGCCGACCGCGATGTTCACCCCGCTGTTCGTCATTGCGCGTACTGCGGGTTGGAGCGCGCACATCATCGAGCAGCGCATCGACGGCAAGATCATCCGCCCGAGCGCGAATTACACCGGGCCGGAAGACCAGACCTTCGTGCCGCTGGACAAGCGTGCGTAAAGCGCGCGGAAAGCTCGCGGATAACCTCACGCAAGCGAGACAAAGCCCCTCTCCCACTCGCGGGAGAGGGGTTGGGGTGAGGGGAAGCTTCTAGCACGTACAGCCCGCTTCAAGCCCGTAGAAAAAGCGAAGCAAAGCTGGAGCTCAAGCGAGAGCAAGAGCAAGAGCTCCCCCCCATCCGCCCTTCGGGCACCTTCCCCCGCAGGCGGGAGAAGGGAGCCAGCAGATTCCAGGTGTTGCTGTGGGATTGCTGCAATCGCAGGCATCCGCGTACAACCCAAAGCACACCAGCAAGCCCAGACCCTCACAGGCCAGCCATGAATACCGATTACCGCAAACACCTCGCCGGCAGCACGCTCGATTACTTCGACGCCCGCGCCGCAGTCGATGCCATCCAGCCCGGCGCCTACGCCACGTTGCCCTATACCGCGCGCGTGCTGGCCGAAAACCTGGTGCGCCGCTGCAACCCGGCCACGCTCACCGATTCGCTCAAGCAGCTGATCGAGCGCAAGCGTGACCTCGATTTCCCGTGGTTCCCGGCACGCGTGGTCTGCCACGACATCCTCGGCCAGACCGCGCTGGTCGACCTGGCCGGCCTGCGTGATGCCATCGCCGACAAGGGCGGTGACCCGGCCAAGGTGAATCCGGTGGTACCGGTGCAGCTGATCGTCGATCACTCGCTGGCGGTGGAATGTGGCGGCTACGATCCGGACGCGTTCGCCAAGAACCGCGCCATCGAAGACCGCCGTAACGAAGACCGCTTCCACTTCATCGACTGGACCAAGCTGGCCTTCGAGAACGTCGATGTGATCCCGCCGGGCAACGGCATCATGCACCAGATCAATCTGGAGAAGATGTCGCCGGTGATCTACCAGCAGGGCGGGGTGGCCTTCCCGGATACCTGCGTCGGCACCGACAGCCACACCCCGCACGTGGATGCCTTGGGCGTCATCGCCATTGGTGTTGGCGGCCTGGAAGCCGAGAACGTGATGCTGGGCCGCGCCTCATGGATGCGCCTGCCCGACATCATCGGCGTCAAGCTGACCGGCAAGCCGCAGCCGAACATCACCGCCACCGACGTGGTGCTGGCACTGACCGAGTTCCTGCGCAAGGAGCGTGTGGTCGGGGCCTGGCTGGAGTTCTTCGGTGAAGGCGCGGCTGCGCTGACCATCGGTGACCGCGCCACCATCTCCAATATGTGCCCGGAATACGGTGCGACCGCGGCGATGTTCTACATCGACCAGCAGACCATCGACTATCTGCGCCTGACCGGCCGCGACGAGGCCCAGGTGGCGCTGGTCGAGAACTACGCCAGGACCACCGGGCTGTGGGCCGACGCGCTGGAAACCGCGCAGTACGAGCGCGTGCTTGAGTTCGACCTGTCCAGCGTCGTGCGCAACATGGCCGGCCCCAGCAACCCGCACAAGCGCCTGCCGGTGTCGGATCTGGCCGAGCGCGGCATCGCCGACGAAGCCAAGCTGCAAAGCGGCCGGGGCGAGGAAGCCGAAGGCCTGATGCCCGACGGCGCGGTGATCATCGCCGCCATCACCAGCTGCACCAATACCTCCAACCCGCGCAACGTGATTGCCGCGGCACTGCTGGCGCGCAACGCCAATGCGCGTGGCCTGACCCGTAAGCCATGGGTGAAGTCGTCGCTGGCGCCGGGCTCCAAGGCCGTGCAGCTGTACCTGGAAGAAGCCGGTCTGCTGCCGGATCTGGAGAAGCTGGGCTTCGGCATCGTCGCTTTCGCCTGCACCACCTGCAACGGCATGAGCGGCGCGCTGGACCCGAAGATCCAGCAGGAAATTATCGACCGCGACCTGTATTCGACCGCCGTGCTGTCGGGTAACCGCAACTTCGACGGCCGCATCCACCCGTATGCCAAGCAGGCCTTCCTGGCCTCGCCGCCGCTGGTGATCGCCTATGCCATTGCCGGTACCGTGCGCTTCGACATCGAGAAGGACGTGCTGGGCGTGGACGCCGATGGCAACGAGGTGCGCCTGAAGGACATCTGGCCGAGCGACGCCGAGATCGATGCGGTGGTGAAGGCCGCGGTGAAGCCGGAGCAGTTCCGCAAGGTCTACAACCCGATGTTCAACGTGCGCGTGGAGCATGGCGAGAAGGTCAGCCCGCTGTACGACTGGCGTCCGCAGAGCACCTATATCCGTCGGCCGCCGTACTGGGAGGGTGCATTGGCCGGTGAGCGCACGCTGCGTGGCATGCGCCCGCTGGCGGTGTTGCCGGACAACATCACCACCGATCACCTGTCCCCGTCCAATGCCATCCTGCTGTCCAGTGCGGCCGGCGAGTACCTCGCGAAGATGGGTCTGCCGGAGGAAGACTTCAATTCCTACGCCACCCACCGCGGCGACCACCTCACCGCGCAGCGTGCGACCTTCGCCAACCCGAAGTTGTTCAACGAAATGGTGCGCAACGAAGACGGCAGCGTGAAACAGGGCTCGCTGGCGCGGGTGGAGCCGGAAGGCAAGGTGATGCGCATGTGGGAAGCGATCGAAACCTACATGGAGCGCAAGCAGCCGCTGATCATCATCGCCGGTGCCGATTACGGCCAGGGCAGCTCGCGTGACTGGGCGGCCAAGGGCGTGCGCCTGGCGGGCGTGGAAGCGATTGCCGCCGAGGGTTTCGAGCGCATCCACCGTACCAACCTGATCGGCATGGGCGTGCTGCCGTTGGAGTTCAAGCCGGGCACCAATCGCAACACGCTGGGCATCGATGGCACCGAGAGCTATGACGTGATCGGCCTGCGCACCCCGGGCACGGACTTGACCCTGGTCATTACCCGTCGCAACGGTGAGGTGCTGAAGGTGCCGATGACCTGCCGTCTGGATTCGGACGAGGAAGTGGCGATTTACGAGGCTGGTGGCGTGCTGCAGCGGTTTGCACAGGACTTTCTGGAGGGCTCGGTTGCCTGAGGGCAAAAGCTACCCTCTCCCCCGACCCCTCTCCCGTAAAGGGAGAGGGGAGTGGTGATCCAACTGCGACACGAGAATCATGAGACTGCATGAGGCCTAAGCCCCTCTCCCCTCGCGGGAGAGGGGTTGGGGAGAGGGGGCAAAGGAGGCCCGCAATCATGCAGCAGCTCAAATTTGCAAAGTCGCTACGTAAAAACATGACTGAAGCTGAGCATCGGCTATGGCGCCACCTTCGGGCACATCGCCTGCTGGGTGAGAAGTTCCGCCGACAGCAGCCGCTGGGGCCGTATGTAGTGGACTTCGTGCACTTTGGCGTGTGACTGATAGTTGAAGCTGATGGTGGGCAACACAACCAGAGCAGGCAGGATGCGAGGCGCGATGCCTGGTTGGAGAGTCAAGGCTTCACGTTTCTGCGGTTCTGGAATAACGAGATTCTTGGGAATGGCGATGCGGTGCTGGAAGTGATACTTGCAACCGTGAGCGCCCTCTCCCCCAACCCCTCTCCCGTAAAGGGAGAGGGGGGCAACAGCAGTCAATGAGCTCGGCAGCAGTGCTCGAGCTCGCACGGACCAAAGCCCCTCTCCCCTCGCGGGAGAGGGGGCAAAAGCAAATGACGCGAGTTCCAGCATTGCCGGCGCTCGCGCGGACCAAAGCCCCTCTCCCCTCGCGGGAGAGGGGTTGGGGAGAGGGGGAAAGCTCTCACCCCACACAACAACAACCCAAGGGAACCCACCCCATGTCCCACGTCCCCCAGATCAAAATCCCGGCCACCTATATGCGCGGCGGCACCTCCAAGGGCGTGTTCTTCCGCCTGGAAGACCTGCCGGCCAGCGCGCAGCAACCCGGCGTGGCCCGTGATCGCCTGCTGCAGCGGGTGATCGGTTCGCCCGATCCCTATGCCAAGCACACCGATGGCATGGGCGGCGCTACCTCCAGTACCAGCAAGTGCGTGATCATCGCGCCCAGCAGCAAGCCCGATCACGACGTGGACTACCTGTACGGGCAGGTGTCGATCGATACCGACTTCGTCGACTGGTCCGGCAACTGCGGCAACCTGTCCACCGGTGCTGGCGCGTTCGCGCTGCACGCTGGCTACGTCGATCCGGCACGCGTCCCTGAGAACGGCATCTGCGCGGTGCGCATCTGGCAGGCCAACATCAACAAG
>PJUF01000151.1_pt1 | contig 63651 bp, 51 predicted proteins | sample 1512191 | NCBI WGS metagenome assembly PJUF01 (sample SAMN08177673, study PRJNA422409) | Feces metagenome, whole genome shotgun sequencing project. | isolation source: Chicken feces (3) enriched on wood chips | host: Gallus gallus | place: USA: Madison | collected 2015-01-15 | reverse complement strand
GAGTTTATGCGCCGTATGAAAGATATGGCAGCAATGGGCGGCGGAATGAGTTTCTACGGTAATATGCCTGACAGCTACAATGTTTCTATTAACGGTAATCATAAATTGGTGAGTAAAATTTTAGAAGCATCTGATGAAAATGCGCAATCAGAATTGGCAAAACAAGCTTTTGATTTGGCATTATTATCGCAAGGTTTATTAACAGGGGCAGAACTAACCGCTTTTGTAAATAGAAGTGTTTCTTTGATTTAGCACTCTTAAATCTATCATATATAAAATCCCGATGTTTTTTTATCATCGGGATTTTTTTATTTTAAGAAAGAAAAATCAGGAAATAAAACGCTTTTTTAGCTCTGGCGTTGGAATTATACAAGATTCTCTTTGACCAAACCATTTGTAGCGGTTTTTAGCTATGAAGTTGTAGCCCACATCCCGAATAAAGGGCGGGATAATAATTAAGATATAAAACAAACGCCATGCTTTGCCCAGTTTACGGGCAATTTTTAATGCCGCGGTAGATTTGGTGTATAATTTCCCGTCTTCTAATAAAATTACGGTGCTTATGATAGCTGGATTTATATTGTATTTTGGCAACTCGGCTTTTGCAAAATCTGACTGAAGCGATGCAAATTTAAATTTCTCCTCCGAATCATGATTGATTACAAACTGCACAAATCCATTGCACAAGTTGCATACTCCATCAAACAAAATTACAGATTGCTGCATGTACAATATTAAGCCTAAAAATTATTATTGCGAAGGTTTTTAAAACTTATCGGCAAGTATGTTAATTAATACAGAGGCGCTAACTTTTTCTAATGTTTTAGTTTGGCTGTATGATGTCCCGGTAAATTCTTCCGCTTCGCTGTTTTCAGATTTTAATACTAAAGATAAGCCTATAATCATAATCACAGGAATGATTAACATTAAAAACGGAGACATGGTAGTTGATAACTTTTTCATGGTTTTTTGTTTTGATAATCAAATATGAATCTTAAATAGTGGAGGTGAAAAAGTATTATACTAAAACCCAAAAATTAAAGACAAATGGTCTTAAATAGCCGTTTTTACAAGATTTTATAGTAATTGAAGTTGGTAGATAAAAAGGGGCTGTTCGTCGAAAATCAAACCATTATCATAAGCCTTTAATATATTTTTTACATCTTAGTTTTATATTTTCCAGAACATGAGCAATAAAATGGATTGGCGAAAAAGGGCTTCTCTGCACTTAATGGTATGGCTTTTTTTAATTGCCATTTTTACATTGGTTGCCAGCGCCGGGGGGAGTTCTAGCCGTGGCTTTTTAATCCATTTTGTTTTTATGTCCCTGTTAAATGTGGCCATATTTTACCTCAACCTAATTGTAATTATTCCGGCTACGTTAAACAAAAGAAAGTTCTTTTTGTGGATAGCCGTTTGTTCTGTAGTAATAGTTTTTTTTGCTTTACTTAAATATGCCGAGAGTTTTTACATGTTTTACTTGAGCAATCTGGAAATTACTATTAAAGGGAAAAAGGTTGTTAACAGCGAGTTTTGGACCAATATGATTTCTTTTGTAATGGTAAACGGGTTCTTTGTTTTTCTAAGTACTGTTTATAAGTTTACTGTAGACTGGTTCTTTAACGAGCGGGAGAAAAGCGATTTGGAAAAACAGAGTTTATCTGCCGAATTGTCTTTTTTGAAATCGCAGATAAACCCTCATTTTCTGTTCAATTCTTTAAATAATATATATTCTTTAGCCTATCAAAAATCAGATGATGCGCCTGATGCTATTCTCAAACTTTCTGAAATTATGCGCTATATGCTTTATGAGAGTAATGATGAGGGTGTTTTACTGGTTAAAGAAATAGATTATTTGCGCAGCTATATAGACCTGCAAAAACTGCGCTTTAAAGGCGAGGCACAGATTGTTATGGAAGTTGAAGGGCAAATTACCAATCAGGTTATTGTTCCGCTGGTGCTTATCTCTTTTGTAGAAAACGCTTTTAAACACGGTGTAGCTACAGATATAGCGCATCCCATAAAAATTAATATTTCGGTTTTTGAGAATAATTTGCTGTTTACGCTCAATAATCTTAAAAATAAGCAGCAGAATAAAGATAAAACCGGAGGTATTGGTATGGTCAACGTAAAACGAAGATTGGATTTAACTTATCCCGAAAGGTATAAATTGAATATAGATAATAAGGAAGATGAATATTTTTGTGAATTATATCTAAATTTATAACATGATAATCCGGTGCCTTGTAGTAGATGATGAGCCTCTGGCAATAGATATTCTCAAAGATTATATTTCAAAAACACCTTTTCTTCAATTGGTAAATACTTACAGAAACCCTATTGAGGCCCTGCAAGCGGTGCAAAGCGGCGATATAGATTTGGTTTTTTTGGATGTGCAAATGCCGGAATTAACGGGCATACAGTTCTTGAAAATTGCCAACGGAAAGTGTAAGGTTATTCTTACTACGGCATATCAGGAATATGCACTGGAAGGCTTTGAGTTAAATGTGGTGGATTATCTGTTAAAGCCAATTGCGTTTGACCGGTTTTATAGAGCCGCACAAAAAGCACAGGAATTATTGGGACTTAGTCAGGCTCTGCCTAATGGAAATTTGCATTCTGCCCTGCCAGAAATAGCTGCCAAGCCCAGTATCGGCAACGACTTTATTTTTGTGAAAACAGAACACAAGATTCAGAAAATTTACCTTAACGATATTCTTTACATAGAAGGTTTGAAGGATTATATATCCATTTTTACCAAATCAGAGCGAGTAATAACCTTGCAAAGCATGAAAAAAATGGAAGAAACTTTGCCTGGGTACCACTTTATCAGGGTGCATAAATCTTATATTATAGCCTTAGACAAAATAGAAAGTATAGAACGTAGCCGGATAAGCATTGCAGATAAATTGATCCCGGTTGGAGATACTTACCGCGACGACTTTTTTAAATTGATAGAAAATAAAAATATCACCTAAATTTTTAATAGAAAGCTTCTATGTATAAACTTTGGGCATTTATTTTTACGTTTTTTGTTGCAGAAGCAGCCTTTGGGCAGTTTACAGACAGTGTTCATTATTATTTCAATTACGCTTCTACAGGTTCTATTAATAAAACCCGCGATGGTAAATCTTACCTTCTAAACAATGGACTTAAATTTAGCGTTCAGAAGAAAAGAATTACAGCCAATTTGGGTAGCAGCTGGATTTACGGAAAACAAGATGTTAACTTAACAAATAATGATTTCTCGGTTGCACTTGATTTTAACTTATATCAAACGCAGCGGTTTTATTATTGGGGGTTAACCAACTATAACAGCAGTTATTCGCTAAAAATAAACAACCAGTTGCTAACAGGTTTAGGCTTGGCCTATAATTTAATTGATAAACCAAACCAAAAACTAAATATAAGCGACGGAATTTTGTTTGATCGCAGCGATTTACTGCTAGATGGCGATATCCAGGAAGTTTATAGCACACTTAGAAACTCTTTTAGGCTATGGTTTAAATTTGCCATTTGGAAGATTGTTGTCTTAGAAAATACCAGTTTTATACAAAACTCTTTAGAGTATAAAGACGATTATAGCATTAAATCTAACAGCGGTGTTTCGTTGAAACTCAATAGCTGGCTGTCTTTTAATACCAATTTAAATTACAATAAAATTAGCCGGACAGATAGAGAGAATTTATTGCTGAGTTATGGCTTAAAGCTAGAGAAGTATTTTTAAAGTCTAAATTTTTTAGATTTGCAGCTTATATACATTCTTAGCTAATGAATAAATTTTTCGGATACCTGTTAAGCATAATCCATTATCTGGCTTTTTTATTAATTCTGATAATTTTCCAGCCTATACAATGGCTAAGTTTAAAGCTGGGGGGCTATAAAGCACATAAACACTCGGTAGACATATTAAATTTTTTCCTGGTTTCTTCTTATTACCTGTTGGGTTGTAGGCTTACGTTTAACAATCATCAAAACTTACCTGCCGATAGACCTTTGATATTTGTGGCTAATCACCAAAGCATGTACGATATTCCGCCATTAATCTGGTTTTTACGTAAGTATCATGCAAAATTTATATCCAAAATAGAGCTAACAAAAGGGATACCGTCTATTTCTTTTAATCTTAAATATGGCGGGGGTGCAAATATTGATAGAAAAGACACTAAGCAAAGTATTGTAGAAATTGCCAGTTTAGGAAACAGAATGAAAAAGAATAACTGGAGTGCAGTTATCTTTCCGGAAGGAACACGTTCTAAAAACGGTAAAATGAAGGTTTTTCAGGTTGGAGGGATAGCAACTTTATATAAAAGGGCGTCTAACGCTTTAATTGTACCAGTTGCCATAGAAAATGCATGGAAGCTTAATAAGTACGGGAAATTTCCGTTAAGTCCGTTTCATCATTTAATATTTACAGTGCTGGAGCCCATACATCCAGAAGGGCGAAATATTGAAGAAGTAGTTTTACAGGTAGAAAGCGAAATTAAAAAAGTAGTAGAAAACGCCAGTCTGTAGATTGATGTTTTCTACTTACAATCCTTCCCGCATTAACTTTATTCTTAAAATAGAAGCAACTGTTATAGCATCGGTTACTTTGCCCTCAATAACCATTTGATAAGCTTCTTCAAAATCTATTTTCCGGATTTGTAGCTGTTCTGTTTCTTCTGGTTGTGCCTGGTGTTGCGTAAAACATTTGGCTAAATAAACAATCGCTTGTTCGTCGCTAACCGAGTTAGAAAGGTGCATTCGCAAGATTTCTGTCCACTCAGAAGCAACCAGGCCTGTTTCTTCCAGTAATTCACGCTTTGCAGAATCTAAAGGGTGCAGGTGTAATGGTCCGCCACCTTCCGGAATTTCCCAGCTGTACTGTTTTAACGGGAAACGATATTGCCCAACCATCCAAATTTTATCATCCTCATCAATGGCAATAATACCAATGGCATAATTTTTAAAATGAACCTGGCCGTAAATTCCTTTACCACCAGCCGGATTAATTACCTGATGTTCAGTTAAACTAATCCAGTTGTTGCTATAAACTAGCTTGCTACTTAGTGTTTTCCACGGATTTTCTTCGCTCATTTTGTTAACCATTTAATATCAAGTCTTGAAAATATCAATTTTATAATGATTCTAAAAAAGAGTTGAGGTTTTTCTTTGGTAAGCTTTTTAGCTTATCTTCGGAAAAAAAACATAAACATCATGTACACAGGCTTATTACACACTCACTCATTCTTAAGGTACGTTGTCTTAATTTTATTATTGATAGCAATTTTTAAAGCACTTACCGCCGGCGCAAGAATATACACAGAAGGAGATAGAAAATTAAACTTATTTACCATGATATCTGCTCATATTCAGTTGGTAATTGGCTTAATTTTGTACTTCATTAGCCCGTTTAGAGATTTTTCAAAAATGAGCGATCCCATTATGCGTTATTGGACAATAGAGCATTTAACCATTATGATTGTTGGTTTAGTGTTAATTACCATTGGGCATTCAAAATCTAAAAAAGCAAAAGATTCGCATGCAAAGCATAAAGCAATTGCGTTATTCTATTCTTTAGGCTTAATTGTGATTTTGGTAGGTATCTTCATGATTAAAGGAAGAAGCGCCTGGTAGAAAATAATCTATATTTTTATAGAAAAAATTCTGAAATTCAATTTTCTTTCTAATTTTGCTAATATAATGAACAAGAAAACAAATACTTTAACATGGTGGTGGCGCAATAATTCTGCAGCCTCGGTAAATGTATTTGTATAAATGTTTAAAGGAATTTGATTTATCTAAACCTAAACAAATATGGAACCCGACGCTAAACTGTCGGGTTTTTTTGTTCATTACAGCATAACAACAATTTAACAAATGAAAAAATTTAAAATAAGTGTACTTCACAAAAAGCTTCTAGCAGACACCACAACTCCGGTAAGTATTTACCTGCGTTTAAGAGATGTGTTTACCAACACGGTGCTTATGGAAAGTTCCGACTATCATAGCCGCGAGAATAGCATGAGCTTTGTTTGTTGCGAGCCCATTGCCGGCATCAAATTGGAAGATAAAAATCTGGTGAAATCTTATCCTGATGATTCTCAGGAAATTCATAAAGACGGAACTTTTGATTTGATTGAAGAGCTAAGCAATTTTAGACAAAGTTTTGAAAGCAATGCCGATGCAAGGCACAAGTTTATAACCGATGGTCTTTTTGGATATTTTACACATGAAGCTGTAGAATATTTTGAGGATATCAAACTAAAAGAACAAGAGCAGGACGAGCGAAAAATCCCAACGCTTCAATACCACGTTTACAGATATATTATTGCGATAGATCATTTTAAAAACGAGCTTTATATTGTTAAAAATGAAAGCGAATTTGATAAAGAAAACGATAATCTGGATAAGATTGAGTACCTGATCCAGAACAAGAACTTTCCTGAATATAATTTTACGGCAAAAGGAGAGGAAACATCTAACCTTACAGATGAACAATTTAAAGATGTTGTGGTAAAAATGAAGCAGCATATTTACCGGGGCGATGTTTTCCAGATAGTGCCATCAAGAGCATTTGCCAGGCCGTTTCAGGGAGACGAGTTTAACGTTTACAGGGCGTTGCGCTCTATAAACCCGTCGCCTTATCTGTTTTATTTTGATTATGGGAACTTTAAGATATTTGGCTCTTCGCCAGAAGCACAGCTAACTATAAAAAACAATGTAGCAACCATATTCCCTATTGCGGGTACATTTAAGCGATCTGGTAACGATGCCGAAGACAAAGAAATTGCCGAGAGACTGGAAAACGATCCTAAAGAATCTGCAGAACATGTCATGCTGGTAGATTTAGCCCGTAACGATTTAAGTCGCCATTGCGAAAAAGTAGAAGTAAAAGCTTATAAAGAAGTGCAATTTTATTCGCATCTGATTCATTTGGTTTCTAAAGTGAGGGGCAACTTAAGAGAAAACGTCAATTCTTTTAATGTGGTGGCAGCAACATTTCCGGCCGGAACTTTAAGCGGGGCGCCAAAGTACAGAGCCATGGAGATTATCGACGAAAATGAAAATATAAAACGTAGTTTCTACAGTGGAGCAATCGGTTTTCTGGGGTTTAACGGAGATTTTAACCATGCCATCATGATTCGCTCTTTCTTAAGTAAAGATAATCAATTACACTATCAGGCAGGTGCCGGAATTGTAGCAGATTCTGATCCGGAAAGCGAGCTAAATGAAGTGAATAACAAAATTGCCGCACTTAGAAATGCTATCATTTTGGCGGAGAGCATATAATGAAAATGGCTGCAGACTGTAAAAATATTCAGGAAGTAAGAGATAATATAGATGTTATAGATCACGATATTATCCGCTTGATTGGTAAACGGGCAGAATATGTGAAAAAAGCTGCTGGATTTAAAGCCAGCGAACAGGATGTGCGAGCAACCGATCGGGTGGAAGCTATGCTAAAGACTCGCAAAACGTGGGCTGAGGAAGAAAATATACACCCCGAAATTATTGAAAAAATATATAGAGATTTGGTGGCTTACTTCGTCGCCGAAGAATTACATAATTGGAAAGAAAGACTATGAGCACAAAAATATTAGTCATAGATAATTACGACTCGTTTACCTATAATCTTGTACATCTTTTAAATGAGTTGGGCTACGAAGCCACTGTTTGGAGGAACGACAAGTTTGAGTTAGAAGAAATAGAGCAGTTTGATAAAATATTGCTATCGCCGGGCCCCGGTATTCCGTCAGAAGCGGGTTTGCTGCTAGACGTGATAAAAACCTACGCTCCAACTAAAAGCATCATGGGCGTATGCTTGGGGCAGCAAGCTATTGCAGAAGTTTTTGGAGGCGAGTTGTATAATTTAAGTAAACCAGTACATGGTACGGCAACAGAGATTGAAATTATTGCCAATAGCGATAGCACTTTCGATACTTTGCCTAAAGTATTTAAGGTTGGCCGTTACCATTCCTGGGCGGTAAAACCAGAAAATTTGCCTAGCGATTTAGAGATTACCGCTGTTGATAAACAAGGTGTGGTGATGGCTTTAAGGCATAAAAATTTAGATGTGAGAGGCGTTCAGTTCCATCCCGAATCTGTTTTAACAGAGTATGGAAAAGAAATGATTGACAATTGGTTGAAGAGTTAGTATTGCGTGATGCATTTAGAGCGCTTTAGTGCGGTATATTTGCATTTTAGTAGATTAAAGACATGAACATATTAGACAAAATAGTTGCCCGTAAGAAAGAAGAAGTTGCAGCGGCAAAGGCGCTAAAAAGCTTAAATGAGCTGGAAAGAACCAGTTCGTTCCAAAGAGAGCCTTTTTCACTTCGTGAATTTCTTACAGATTCGCAGAAAACCGGAATTATAGCAGAGTTTAAAAGAAAATCTCCTTCTAAAGGAATTATCAATAATAGCGTTACGGTAGAAGAAGTAACTACCGGATATGCTGCTGCCGGAGCCTCTGCACTTTCTGTGCTTACAGATAAAGATTTTTTTATGGGGCATGAAGATGATTTGATTGCTGCCAGAAAAGTGAACGACATCCCCATTCTCAGAAAAGATTTCATAATAGATGAATTTCAGATTTTGGAAGCTAAATCCATTGGGGCAGATATTATTTTGCTAATAGCCGCTTGTCTTACCAAAGAAGAAATCAATCGCTTTGCTAAACTGGCTAAATCTTTAGGTTTAAGCACTTTATTAGAAGTTCATAACCAGGAAGAATTAGATTTTAGCTTAAATCAATTTGTTGATGTAGTTGGCGTAAACAATAGAAATCTAAAAGATTTTACAGTTTCTATAGACACATCTTTGCAACTGGCAGAAACTATCCCATCAGAATTTTTAAAAATATCAGAAAGTGCTATTAGTAATCCAGAGACTATTAAAACATTGAAAAAAGCTGGTTTTAATGGGTTTTTAATTGGCGAAAACTTTATGAAGACAGAAAATCCGGGACAGGCCATGAAAGAATTTGTGGCTCAGCTGTAAATACATTTTTAATAAAAAATAGCAGGCTTTTTAAAAGTATAGGCAATTAAGATAGCAGTTAATTATAATAAACTTTATCTTAGCGCCGGAAATAAAGGGTTGTCTCAAATTTTGTCAATACATGCAGAATTTTAGAAAAAGGCTAGTATTTAAGCTTCTTTTACCCTGATTATGTAAATCAATAAATCAAAAAATCAACCGAGAGGCTGAAATGAAAAAGGCTAACAAACAACAACCAACGATATTCACCATTTTTGGTGGAACTGGAGATTTAGCAGCTAGAAAACTTATACCTGCATTGTACAATCTGTATCTAGATAACTACATGCCAGAAGAGTTTGCTATTGTAGGATTAGGCAGAACAGAACACGATGATAAAAGCTATCGCGAAGTTCTGTTAGATGGCTTAAATAAGTATTCTAGAAGTGGAAAAGCCGCGGCAGATAAATGGAAAGCATTTTCATCTAACATTACCTACCTGCAATCAGACGCAAGTAAAGAAAAAACGTATAAAGACCTTTCGCAAATTATTGCAGAAAAAGACCAGCAGTGGAAGGCCTTAGCAACCGTTATTCATTATCTTTCTGTATCTCCTCAATTCTTTCCTGTTATTGCAGAGAATATTTCTAAAATTGAGATGACAGGCGGTAAAGACCGTAATAGAATAGTAATTGAAAAGCCTTTTGGCCGCGATTTAGAAACAGCTAAAGAATTAAACGTTCTTTTACAGTCTTTATTTGATGAAACACAGATTTACCGTATAGACCATTACTTAGGTAAAGAGACTGTACAAAATATGATGGCATTTAGGTTTGCCAATGCATTGTTTGAACCTATTTGGAACAGAAACTACATTGAACATGTACAGATATCTGTAACTGAAGATATTGGAATAGAAGACCGTGGCGGTTATTACGATGGATCTGGAGCTTTAAGAGATATGGTACAAAACCATATTTTGCAGGTTTTATGTTTGGTAGCCATGGAACCACCTGTAAGCTTTAACGCAGACGAAGTACGTAACAGAAGGGTAGATGTATTAAAAGCTATCAGAAGATTTGGACACGAGGAAGTTAAAAATAACGCCGTAAGGGGGCAGTATGCAAGTGGATGGGTAGCCGGTAAAGAAGTTCAGGGCTATAGAGAAGAAAAAGGTGTAGACACTAACTCAAATACAGAAACTTTCTGTGCATTTAAGTTTTTTATAGATAATTGGAGATGGCAAAACGTACCGTTTTATGTAAGAACAGGTAAACGTATGCACCAAAAATCATCTGTAATCAGCATTCAGTTTAAAGATGTTCCGCACCAGATTTTTCCAATTGGTGCATCAGAAAACTGGCAACAAAACCGGTTGATCATCAGTTTACAACCAGAAATGAGTATCAGATTGCAGGTTCAATCAAAAAGGCCGGGTTTGGGCATGGTGTTAAACCCTGTAGATATGGTGTTTGATTATAACGGAACTTACGCATCAGACTCTCCGGAAGCTTACGAGACATTGCTGTTAGATGCTATGGAAGGCGATCAGACATTGTTTATGAGAGCAGATCAGGTAGAAGCGGCATGGGAGTTGTTAATGCCTGTCCTAGAAAATTGGGAAAGTAGAAAAAGCTTAAATTTCCCTAATTATGCTGCAGATAGCTGGGGGCCAGAAATTGCCGAAGCATTAATTGCTAAGGACGGATTCCATTGGTTTACTATGCCGGTAGTAAAAAATAAAAAGAAATAATGAAGCTAAATATTTATAAAAACTCTGTTGAAGCTATTGAAGCAATAGCCTTTTATCTGGTTGATAAAGCTAATGTAGCAATCTCAGAAAATGGTCGTTTTAGTATTTCCCTTTCGGGAGGAAGTTCTCCAAAAAAGCTATACCAGTTGCTTGCCGATAAATATCGTAATGCACTGGATTGGCAAAAAGTTTATTTTTTCTTTGGGGATGAGCGCTATGTAGCACATGACCACCCGGACAGCAACTTTAAAATGGCTAACGAAGCCATGTTTCTGCCCTTAAATATTCAGGAAAGCCAAATTTTTAAAGTAGATACCAGTTTAGACCCGCAGAGCGCTGCATTAGAGTATCAAAAATGCGTATGCCGCCATTTTAATGATAACACGATTTTCGATTTGATTTTACTAGGCCTTGGAGACGATGCGCATACAGCATCATTGTTTCCGGGCACAGATGTATTGTGGATAGAAGAACATCTGGTTAAAGAAGTATACCTGGAAGACAAGCAGGTTTTCAGAATCAGCATGACGGCGCCTTTAATCAATCAGGCAAAAAATATTGCTTTTTTAACTTTTGGCGACGGGAAAGCCAAAGCTATAAAATCTGTATTAGAAGAAGCCAAAGATATTACCAAATATCCGGCCCAGCTAATAAGCCCACAAAACGGAGAAGTACAGTGGTTTATAGATGAGGCCGCAGCTAAAGAATTAACAACAAAATAAAAAAGCGGAATTTTCCGCTTTTTTATTTTAAGCTATTTTGGCATTATTTTGTCGCTCGGCTTGTTCTTTTCTATAGGCTATCTTATTACATTTGCTCTTCAATCCTAAATCTATGGGCATTCAAGAACTCTACAAAATATATCTGCAATATCCTATTATTTGCTCAGATACCCGTAAAATTACTCCCAATTGTTTGTTTTTTGCACTTAAAGGCGAAAATTTTGATGCCAATAATTTTGCAGAACAAGCTATTAAGCAAGGTGCTGCTTTTGCTGTTGTAGATAATCCATCGTTAAACAACAACCCAAAATTCATTTTCGTTGATGATGTTTTGCACACCCTGCAGCAATTGGCTCATCATCATCGTAAAGCTTTGGGTATTCCGGTAGTAGGCTTAACTGGTACTAACGGAAAAACAACCACCAAGGAGCTGATTAATGCGGTTTTAAGTCAGAAATTTAAAACGTCGGCAACTTTAGGGAATCTTAATAACCATATTGGTGTTCCTTTAACCCTTTTAGCCATTACGCCTGATACCGAGGTGGCAATAGTGGAAATGGGGGCTAACCATCAGAAAGAAATTGCTTTTTTGAGCGCTATTGCTGCGCCGGATTATGGCCTGATTACTAATGTTGGAAAAGCACATTTAGAGGGTTTTGGCGGTTTTGAAGGAGTAAAAAAGGGGAAGGGAGAACTGTACACCTATCTTGCTCAAAACGGAGGTACGGTATTCGTTAATCAAGATAATCCCCATCTTCTGGAAATGGCAGGGCAGCATACATTTAAAGAACTAATTAATTACGGAACTTCAGGCTATATTTCCGGAAAGCTTGTAGAAAATAACCCCTATCTGGTGATAGAATGGACAGATGGGCAAAATGTAAGTCGGGTTAAATCTCAACTTACCGGTATCTACAACTTTGAAAATCTTTTAGCAGCCATTGCTATCGGGAAAAAAATGGGGCTATCGGTAAAAGAAATTAATGAGGGAATAGAAAACTATCTGCCAAAAAATAATCGCTCTCAGATTATAAAAACTTCACGGAATACCATTATTGGAGATTTTTATAATGCTAATCCAAGCAGTATGACGGTGGCAATAGACAATATTGCCAGGTTAGAAGCAGATAAGAAGACACTTATTTTAGGCGATATGTTTGAGTTAGGAGAAGAATCGCTTGCAGAACATCAACTGATTATACAGAAGGCTCTGTCTTATCCTTTTGAAAAGGTGATTTTTATCGGAGAGGAGTTTGATAAAGCAAAAAGTTCAGAAGAAAAAGCTCAACATTTTAAAACTACTTCAGATTTCATTTTATCCCTAAAGTTGAACCCGATAACAGAAAATTTAATTCTTTTGAAAGGATCCAGGGGAATGAGATTAGAACAATTATTAGAATACTTTTAAAAATATTTTCATAAAATTTATATTTTTATGAAATATGCCAGTTAAAACCTTTGGAAGCGCCGTCTATGGAGTAGAAGCGCAAACAATTACCGTTGAAGTCAATATTTTCTCGGGTAAACCCGCCTATTTTATTGTAGGATTGCCGGATAATGCAGTAAAAGAAAGCATGTTGCGTATAGAAAGTGCTTTATCTACAAACGGATTAAGAATGCCACGGCAGAAAATTGTCGTAAATATGGCCCCGGCAGATATCCGTAAAGAAGGCTCTGCTTATGATTTAACAATTGCAACCGGTATTTTGGCGCAAACCGAGCAAATTCCTACAGATGAAATAGAGTCTTACGTCATCATGGGCGAACTTTCTCTTGACGGACAAGTGCAGCCCATAAAAGGGGCTTTACCCATTGCTATACAAGCCCGGGCAGAAAAAATTAAAGGATTTATTCTGCCTCAACAAAATGCCAGAGAGGCAGCCATTGTTAGCGATATAGAAGTTTACGGCATCAGCCATATCTCTGAGTTGGTAGATTTTTTTAAAAATCAGAAAAAACCAGATAGAACTGTGGTTGATACCCGCAAAGAGTTTTTTAGCTCTGTAAATAATTATGATGCAGATTTTGCAGACGTACGAGGGCAGGAAAATATTAAACGTTCTTTAGAAATTGCAGCAGCAGGCGGGCACAATGCTATTTTAATTGGTCCGCCCGGAGCCGGAAAAACAATGCTGGCTAAGCGTTTACCTACTATTTTACCTCCTTTAAATTTACACGAAGCTTTAGAAACCACCAAAATACATTCTGTAGCTGGTAAACTTTCTGCGGCAGATGCTTTAGTTACAGTTAGGCCTTTTAGAGCGCCGCACCATACGGTTTCTGACGTAGCTTTGGTTGGTGGCGGCGGAAATCCGCAGCCGGGCGAAATTTCTTTAGCGCATAACGGTGTTTTATTTCTAGATGAGCTGCCTGAATTTAAGCGGACGGTTTTAGAAGTTATGCGCCAGCCGCTGGAAGAAAGGCGAGTAACCATTGCCAGAGCAAAAATGTCTGTAGATTATCCTTCCAGCTTTATGTTGGTGGCGGCAATGAATCCCTGTCCTTGCGGGTATTATAATCATCCGGAGAAAGAATGTGTTTGTCCTCCCGGGATTGTTCAGAAGTATTTGAGTAAAGTCAGCGGGCCTTTACTAGACCGTATAGATCTCCATGTTGAAGTTACTCCGGTTAATTTTGATGAGTTGGCTTCTACACGAAAATCAGAAAACAGCGCTTTAATCAGAGAGCGGGTGGTAAAAGCCAGGCTTATTCAGGAAAGCCGTTTTAAAGATTTCGATTATATCAATTGCAATGCGCAAATGAGTTCGCAAATGGTAAGAGAAACCTGTTTAATCGACGATACAGGCCAGCAATTGCTCAAAACAGCTATGGATAAATTAGGGCTTTCTGCCAGAGCTTATGATCGTATCCTCAAAGTTGCCAGAACCATTGCAGATTTAGACGCATCTGAACATATCGGGACAGAACATTTAGCCGAAGCCATTAACTTTAGAAGTTTAGATCGGGAAAAATGGGCTGGATAATGAGTTGTTTTTAATTCACAAACTGTAACCTGCGTGAAAAAGTAATTTTCATACCTTTGTGCCAATGAAATCAGAAGAATTTGTGGAGGTAGGTTACATTACCAAAACCCATGGGCTTAAAGGCGAAGTACAAGTTGTTTTTAGTTATCCCGAGCCTCAAAAGTTAAAATTTACTGCCATTTTTTTAGACGTAAATGCAAAAATGGTTCCCTATTTTGTAGCTAGTTTTAAATTGTCTCAACAATCTTTAGGATATTTTTTGTTCGAGGATGTTAACCATATAGACAAGGCTCAGCTTTTGGTGAAGAAGAAAGTTTTCATGCCAAAAAATAAAATGCCAAAAAAGAAAAAAGAAGAATTTACATTTTTTGATTTGGAGGGTTTTACGGCTGTAGATGAGCAGCATGGTAATCTGGGGGAAATCTTAACGGTACGGGAATATCCCCAACAGTTTCTGGCAACTATAAATTACAGAGAGAAAGAAGCACTTTTTCCGCTTTCAGAAGATTTCATAACCGGGATTGATATAGAAAGTAAAACGTTGAATGTCAATCTGCCAGAAGGTTTATTAGATGTTTACTTAGCTTAAAATCTTCCAGTGATGAGATTTGATATTATTACAGTACTACCTGGGTTGTTGGAAAGCCCATTTGCTCATTCTATTTTACAAAGAGCACAAAAAAAAGGTCTGGTAGAAATTCATGTACATAATTTAAGAAATTATGCTGCAAATAAGCACAAAAGTGTAGACGATTACCCTTACGGTGGCGGTAGTGGTATGGTAATGCAAATAGAACCTTTTGCCGCCTGCATAGAAAAATTACAGTCGGAAAGAGCGTATGATGAGGTTATTTTTATGACTCCGGACGGGAAAACCCTTAATCAGGATATGGCTAACGGGCTTTCTCTAACAAAAAATATCATTATCCTTTGTGGGCATTATAAAGGAATAGACCAACGCATAAGAGACATATACGTTACTAAAGAAATTTCAATAGGAGATTATGTGCTTTCTGGCGGAGAGCTCCCGGCAGCAATTTTGGTAGATGCTATTACCCGTTTAATTCCTGGCGTACTGTCTGATGAAACATCTGCTCTCTCAGATTCTTTTCAGGGAGAACTTTTGGATGCGCCTGTTTATACCAGACCGGCAGATTGGAAAGGACATACAGTGCCCGATATTCTTTTAAGTGGAGACCAGGCTAAGATTGAGCAATGGCGTTATGATGAGGCGTTAAAGAGAACTCAGGAACGCCGCCCGGACTTATTAGGATAAGTTTTTGGATTGATTGCTAAGTAATTCTATAATCTTTTCCTTGTCTTTTATCTGGTCTTTAAGCCTTTCTGTAAGCTCTTTATAGGCTTCCAACTCTTTTTTAGTCGTTTTATATATATAAGTATCTTCTTGTAAAGTATGGTTGCTTGCCAAAGGTTCGTCTAAAGCGCTTAGTTTGTCTGTAGGATCAAAAAACACACCGGCCGATACGTCTAATACTTCGGCTATTTTTTTAATATCAGAATATTTAACCGATTCTTTAATTAAACCTAGCCTAAGTCCATCAAAAGTTTTACCCACTTGCGATGCTAACCAACTTAAAGAGCGACCTTTTTCACGGAGCAAAGTATCAACAATTTCTTTCAAACACATAAAAAAATAGGTAATATTTGATTTTAACTTAGTATTGCTTATTTTTATTCGTGATTTATGCTAAATAAAATATGTTTCAATACAAAATTTTGTTTAAAATACACAAAATTTGAAGTTTTTAACAAAAATGCTCTCCTTATGTATAAATACAGAATAAATGAGATATTAAATAATTTACCAATGAAAGATTATAAAAAAGCCATGAAGCTGATTCCCAAAGTGCTTGGTGTATCTACAAATACCTTTGCAAATTATAGAAATATAAAAATAGATGAAGAAAGGGATATTCCCTATCAGAAGGTAATTCTCTTAGAAAAGATATTTGAATTGGAACCGGAAACATTAGGAAATTTTGTGACCAATTATAAAACAATTTCAGAATTGATAGCGGAGGAGGGCTGAGATGGAGCAAGTTTTAAAATCGGAATACAAAGATCGTATAAATAACCACCTCTTAGAACTCGTAGATCATGAAGTAAGAGCTTCTATGGCCAATTTTTCGTATTTCCTCACTATATCCGAAATAAAGGCACTAATAGCAGAAGAGAATTTTAATTTAGCAACTTTGCTTCAACCATTTTTCTCATCTGCAGGGCTTATTTTAGAAAATCTTATTAATTGGAATCGTATTTTTAGCGGAAGTGAAACGCGTGAAAGTGTTTTTAAGGTGCATGATTTAGCTAATGAGACAATTGAGTCTATACGCCATCTGTGTGATGAAAGAGGAATAAAGCTAGAAAATAAGATAAACAAAAACATAACTTATCTGGGCGATCAAAGAATCTTTTCTTTTCTAATTAAGAATATTGTTTTTACGTGTATGATGCATACCACTTATAATAGCAGCATAAAGCTGGAGCTTTTCAAAACATTAGTAGATACAGAAATATCTATTGTTACCGACAACGTTTTTATTGATAGGGCAACGCTTAAAACTATTCTTGATATTGATCAACACAAAAGGATTTCAGGAAAAAATATTGGTTTATTGCTATGTAACCAGCTTCTTCAATATTATGGTGAAGAATTAAAGATTTCATATGAAGGCACTTGCAGAATCAAGTTTACTTTTAGCCTGAGCACAATGTATAAATAAGTTAATTGCACCGGGCTGTTAAAAAATAATGTGGAAAAATTAGAATAGTTTTTGTTTGTAAAAAAAAATGACTAATATTGCACTCCGAAATTTTCGGAGCGATAAGCAAATAGCAGATCGTATTTAATCAGCATATAATCATGGATTTAGTAAAATTTGTAGAAGAGCAGGTTGTAGTAAAAAAAGAATTGCCTGCATTTAAATCTGGCGACACTGTTAGCGTTCACTATAAAATTCGTGAAGGAAATAAAGAGCGTGTTCAGGTTTATCAAGGGGTAGTTATCCAGAGAAACAGTGCTGGTTCTACAGAAACTTTCACTGTTCGTAAAATTTCTAACGGTATAGGTGTAGAACGTATTTTCCCTGTAAATTCTCCTAACATAGAAAAAGTAGAAGTTAATAGCGTAGGTAAAGTGCGTAGAGCTAAATTGTTCTATTTACGCAGCCTTACTGGTAAAGCAGCTCGTATCAAATCTAAAAGAGTTTAATTATTTATTATCTCTTCTAAAATATAATGCCCTTTCAGATTTATTTCGGAAGGGCTTTTTTGTTGCTCTAGATTTATAAACACAGCAAAAAGGTATATTTATTTCAATTTCAATAATAGAATTTCTTTATTAAATGGCAGATTTAGGATGGCTATCGCGTTCTGCCCTGTTAGTGGGTAACGAGGGGATAGAAAAATTACAGCAAAAGCATGTTTTGGTCATAGGTTTGGGCGGTGTAGGCTCTTTCGCAGCAGAGTTTATTTGTAGAGCGGGCGTTGGTGAGATGACCATTGTAGATGGCGATGTTGTAGACCCCAGTAACCGTAATAGACAATTACCAGCTTTAGCTATCAACCACGGAGTTAGCAAAGCCGAGATTATGCAAGAGCGTTTATTAGCTATAAATCCAGAGCTTAAGCTGCATGTTGTAAGAGAATTTCTGAGTCCGGAAAAATGTAGAGAAATTCTGGCAGCAGATTTTGATTATGTAATGGATTGTATAGACAGTATTACCCCCAAACTAATCTTGCTTTCTACCGCTTTAGAGAGAAATTTACCCATAGTGAGTTCTATGGGAGCAGGTGGTAAATTAGATCCAACCAAATTAAGAGTTACCTATCTTCCAGATACCTACCAATGTGTTTTTGCGCAGTATATCCGTAAAAGGTTGAAAAAATTAGCAAATGCCAAAACCGTAAAAGCAATTTTTTCTACAGAAGTAGTAATGAAGGAATCTTTGGTAATGACAGACGGCAGCAACTTTAAACTTTCTGCTTATGGTACCATTTCTTATTTGCCGGCTGCTTTTGGTGGCGCTTGTGCTTCTGTGGTAATTAGAGATTTGTTAGGCTATAAGGTTGATATTGAAAAACGTCCGGATTTTTTGAAAAGAGATAAGGATAAGAAGAAAAAGAAAAAATCAAAAAAGAAAGAAGATGTTAACGGATAGTTTTTAGCGCATCCCCTTCGGCAAAAACCTCTTCCAGATCCAGAGAAAATCCCGGTAGCAAATCTGTGGCAACGAAATTCCCGGACGTAAGCGGCCTTTCTGCTACAAACTTATTTTCGTTAGGATGAGATGTATCTTAGAATAAATTAAGATCAGATAATTGCATGATTCTGGTTTGTCTTCTATTAAAAATATCGTTTTTTGATGATAATTCTAACATCCTATTCCGTTGATAGGTTATAAATCATCCTGCATATATCCTATCCTTGTTCTGCTTTTTAAAATACTTTCCTTTTCAGATAATTCATCAAGATATTTAAAAATGATTTCGATATTTTGATCTTGATTGCGGATGCTCTTCTTGAGGTTTTCAAGTTCTGTAATAAGATAAGCATTGTCAGTAAACATTTTTCTAAAGTAATTGAAAATGCGCATGATTTGTATGTTTACTTGTATGGCTTTTTTGCTGTTTAGCACACTGGATAGCATTAAAACGCCATGTTCTGTAAAAACATAAGGAAGCGTTCTTCTTCCTCCCCAACTTGAGGTCGCAAATTGTGACTTCAAGTTTTCGAATTCTGTTTTAGTCAGTTGAAACATAAAGTCAGCAGGAAACCTTTCAAAATTTCTGCCTACGGCCTAATTTAACACCTTTGTTTCTATACCATAAAGGGTAGCTAGATCACTATCTAACATTACTTTATGTTCTCTGATGTTGTATATTTTATCAACAAGAACTTCGTTCGGAATAATGGGTTGTAATAGTTTGTCCATAATCAAGAGGGCTCTAATAAATATATAAAATATTCAGTTTGTTCCTGTTTTTTTGTTCTAAAAAACTATCGTTTGACACAACGTTGTACTAATATTTAACAAGAGTCCTTTTAATTTTTAATTTTGATATATACCTTGTGCAACATGCAAAAGCCCGTAAAAATTCTTCAAGCCTCTGCCGGCTCTGGTAAGACGTTTAGCCTTGCGGTGCACTATCTTACTTTGCTGTTCAGTAATGAAACTAAATACCGTGAGGTATTAGCTGTAACCTTTACCAATAAAGCTACGGAAGAAATGAAAACCCGTATTCTGGAAGTATTGAAAGGTTTGGCAGAGAACAGTAATGATAATGGAGTTGAAAGTTACAGAAAGTTATTACTACAAGCCTATCCCACATTCACCAGAGAAAAACTGAGCGAGAAAGCAGATAAAATCTACCGTAAAATTTTACATGATTACAGTCGATTTTCGGTAAGTACCATTGATGGTTTTGTGCAAAAGGTTATTAGAGGTTTCGCTTTTGAGCTGGGATTGGACGCTTCTTATTCTTTAGAGATGAATATCGATAAAGTAAAAGAAAATCTGGTAGAGCGTTTGGATAAAGAGCTGGACAGACAACCCGAGTTAGTACAATGGATTATCAGCTTAGCTAAAGAAAGAATAGAAGATAATAAAAGCTGGAACTATAAAAATGAGTTGTTAAATCTTACCGGAGAAATTTTTAAAGAGCGTTTTGCTCAATTTGAACAAGCTTTACAGCAAATAGGTTTAGAAAATGCCAATCAGGTTTTTATGGATCTGGCAAAGATCTCTAAGGAAAGTGTCCAGCTTTTCGAAAAGCAGGTTGTAACAATTTCTAAACAGGCTTTGGCTGCTTTGGAAGGTTCAGGAGCTTCGCAGGAGTTTTTAAAAGGAAAGAGCAGAAGTCCGCTTTTGCGGTTAAAAAAACTAGCCGACAAGGATTTTAAAGAATATACTAAGTTATTTATGTTGGTGGATGCATCGGAAGAAGAATGGTTCCAGAAAAATGCACCAACAGACGCTTATCCGGAAGTTAACGCTTTATTAAAAGCATTGGAAAAACTGTTTGCCGATTATCATTCGGATTATATCCTCCACCAACAATTTAATAAAAATGTTTATTTCTTAAGGTTGATGGTTGAGTTGGTTTCCTTGCTGAAAGCTTATCGGGAAGAAAGCGGTAATTTACTGATTAGCGATGCACAAAGTCTATTAACTGGAATTACCGATGATGCAGGAGATAATCCCTCTTTCATTTGGGAAAAAATCGGCAATAAATATAAAAACTTCCTTTTTGATGAATTTCAGGATACTTCTGTAAGTCAATGGGGAAGTTTTAGATCTTTAGTGCAAAATGCTATTGCAGAACCAAGCGGAGACTTGATAGATAATTTGATTGTTGGAGATACTAAGCAATCTATTTACCGTTGGCGAAATGGAGACTGGAATATTTTACATTCTGGTGTAAAGAAAGATTTGAGCGAACATAATGTTTTGGACGATAAACTGGAAGAAAATTATAGGAGCTCTACAGAAATCATCCACTTCAATAACGAGCTTTACCATAAATTACCAGGTCTAATTCAACATAAAATTAATACCGAAGTATCTGGAGTTGAAGATGAAAATTTGAGTAATTGGTGGCAGGCAAATGAATACCAAGATATTATTAAAAATGTTTATCATCAATCAGAACAAAAGACCACGCCTTATACACCAGAAGGAGGTGTGGTAAAAATCAAGAGGTTTGTCAAAAAGGAAGATCAAGAAGGCATATTTTCAGAAGCGGTTTTCAGAGAGTATGCTCTGGAATATCTGGTAGAAGAAATTGTTGAACTAAAGCATAATCAAGCTTATCAATATAAAGACGTTAGTGTTTTGGTACGTTCTAACAAAGAAGCGGTTGCCGTAGTAGAAGCACTAATGCATGCACAAATTCCGGTTGTTTCTGGCGAGGCGTTATTAATTGGAAATAATACAGCTATCAAATTAATAGTAAATACTTTGTGTGCTTTGGTGGGCTACGAAGAAAATACGTCTTTGTGCAAAGCCAATTGTATTGCATTGTATCATAAAATAAGTGGAAAACCTGTTCATCCCAATAGTTATTTGGGATTGCGTTTTAAATCGTTAGAGCAGTTGGGGCATTTGCTACCTCAAGAATTGTGCGCCCAAGCCAATCAATGGATCCAATTTCCTTTGCCAGAATTGGTAGAAAAGATTATCAAAGCTTACAGTTTAGATGAAAAAGAAGCTTATTTACCCTATTTATTGGCTTTCAGAGATATTGTTGGCAATGCAACAAGGCAAGGAGAAAAAGGGATTCACAGCTTTTTAAGCTGGTGGGACGAAGATGGTATTTCTAAAACTTTACCATCTCCGGAAGAAGCCAATGCCGTACAGGTTTTAACCATCCATAAATCTAAAGGATTGGCATTTAGAGCCGTTTTTATTCCTTTTTGCGATTTAGGATTAAGCGGAAAAAGCAATAGCATATTCTGGGTTCCGGCACAAGAAACGCCGTATGCGATTTTAGGAAGTGTTCCGCTAAAATATTCTAAAGACTTGGCTGGTTCTTCGGTTGCTAAATATTATTTCGAAGAAGAATTATATAGCCACATGGATAGTTTAAATATGATTTATGTGGCAACTACGCGGGCGAAAGACTATTTGTTTGTGGGAATAAAAGGAAGCGAAAAAAACGAAGGAAAGTCAGTTGGCGACTTGTTGAGTTTAATTTATCAGGATGATTTTGATGCAGACGGATTGATGCTGAAAGGAAAGTATATCCACAAACAAGCAAAAGAATCTGAGAAAAATATTATTCCGTTAAAGATTTATCCTACATCAGACAGGATTACAGAAATTTACGAAAGTATTGAAGACAGGCATGCCAACCATTTGTTAAATATTGAACAATCGGGCAGAAAAGGAAGTATTTTACATGATATTCTGGCGAATGTGAATAATCAGGAAGATATTGGTTCTTATGTTGATGACCTAAATATTCAGGGAATTGTTGCAGAAGATGAAAAAGAAGAATTTGTTCTATCTGCAAAAGAAGTTCTATTACACCCAGAACTGCAATATTTGTTATCCAGGGCAGAGCGAACTATCGAAGAAAAAGGGATTGTGGATGAGTTAGGGAAACAGCATCGGCCAGATAAAATTCTGGTTTGTAAAGATGAACTGGTTATTTTGGATTACAAGTTTACTAATAAAGAACATGATAGCCATATAGTTCAACTATCTGCATATAAGCAGTTATTGTTGGCGATGGGCTACCCTAAAGTGAGCGCTTATTTATTCTACGCATTAACTCAAAAATTGAAAGCAATTTAAGTTTGTTCCACATGAAACCATTTTTAAAAGAAGTTGCCGAAGATTTAGTAGCTCAATTTGGAGATAAACTACAGCATTGTGCTATTGTTTTTAATAATAAAAGGCCTGCCGCATATTTACAAAAATACTTGGCAGAGGTTTATCAAAAACCTTTTTGGAGCCCTACTTTTTTTACCATTCAGGAGCTCTTTGCTAAATCTACAAACTATAAAATTGCTGATTTCTATGCTCAATTCTTTACGCTTTATAAATTGTACAATCAGCTTTTGGCAAAAGAGAATTTGGGCTCATTGGATATGGCGCAGTTTTTCCCGATTGCTAAGATTATTTTAAGTGATTTTTCGCAAATAGATAACGACTTGGTTGATGCGGATAAGCTGTATCACGAACTGGAGGATATCGCTTTAATCAATCAGCAATTTGATTTTTTGTCGCCAGAACAGCATGAATTTTTATCGCAGTTTTGGACATCCTACTCAGAAGGCAAGCATAAACGACAGCAAGAGAATTTTATAAAAATGTGGCGTAGAATGCCGCTATTGTATCGTCAATTTCATGAGGAATTAGCTAAGCAGAAATTGCAAACGATAGGAATGTCTTATCGGAAACTGGCCGAAGAAAAGTATAACAACTCCGCTTTCTTGGATGAATTTGCCGAAGGTAAACTGATATTTGTTGGATTTAACGCCTTAACAAAAGCAGAAACTAAAGTTTTTAAACGCTGGCAAGAGCAAGATTTAGCCAGATTTTATTTCGATACAGACGCTTATTATTTGAATGATCCTTTACAGGAAGCAGGCCTCTTTCTGAGAAAAAACATAGATAAAATTGGATTAGTCAATACCCTGGATAACCAAAGGACTTTTATTAAAGAAAGGCAAAGAGAAGTTAATGTTTACAAAGTGCAGGGGCATAATGTACAAGCAAAAATCCTAAACGATATTGTACGGGATGAATATGTACAATTAGCAACCAACAAAGATTATGGGGATACGGCTATTGTACTGGCAGACGAGTCTTTGCTATTGCCAGCTTTGCAGACTATTCCTTCGCGACTAAAAGATGCTTTAGGAAATGAAACCGGATTAGACGTGAATTTGAATGTAACGATGGGAGTTTCTTTCATTTCTTCTACGCTATTTGGGTTGGCAGATTTGTGGCTAAATATTCAGAAAAGTATTCATCAGTTTAAACCAGGAGAAGAAATTACGTTTTCCTTCAAAAGTGTAGAAGCATTTTTATCTCATCCCTTGGTTGGTTTGAGTGAAAAGATGAGAGAAAAGATCCTGAAAGCATTTGTGACAGAGCAAATCGTTCATGTTCCACAAAGCAGGTTACTTCCGCAAAAAGGAATATTTATAGATTTCTTCCAGAAAATAGATCAGCCTGTTGCTATTGTAAAAGGCTTAAAAGAAACCTTAGAAGCTGTATTAAAAAGACAGTTACAAGCAAAAAATTTGAAAAAGATAGATTCTGAATTGTTTATTAAAACGATACAGGAACTCAATCGCTTGTACGATACACTTTCTAAATATGCAAACCAGAAGAAACAGGTGTTGGAAGTTAGATTTGTAGTTTCGTTAATCCAGAAAACCCTGCAAAGTATAGCGGTTCCTTTAAGCGGAAATCCGTTAAATGGTTTACAGGTTATGGGATTGTTGGAAAGTCGTAATCTAAACTTTAAACATATTGTACTTTTGGGGCTTAATGATGGTATTGTCCCAAAAACAACTATCGGAAACAGTTTTATTCCCGATAGTTTACGCCGCGTTTATGGTTTGCCGGTTTTGGAAAATCAAGATGCTATTTCTGCTTACATGTTTTATAGACTAATTCAGCGGGCTGAAAAAGTTAGTGTGGTGTATAACAGCCTAACAGATGAAAGCAATTCGGGAGAACCCAGTCGTTTCTTAAAGCAGTTAGAATACGAAAGTGGCTGGAATTTTAACTATTTCCATCAGGAAATGAATGTAGAAGTAGAAAAAAGCGAAGCAACAGAAATTGAGAAAACCGAAGAGATTATGAAAGTGCTGAATGATTTTTCTACGGGAAAAAGAACACTTTCTGCTTCGGCGTTAACAACCTATATTGCCAATCCAATAGACTTTTTCTTCAACTATATTGCCGGGATTAAAGAACCAGAGGAAGTGCATGAAGTTGTGGAAGCAAATGATCTGGGATCTATTCTTCACGGGACAATGGAGGATTTTTACAATATCTTAAAATCCGAGAACCCTACAATCACCAGGGAACGTATCGCCGAGAAACGAAAAGATATTTTGACTTTAATAAAAGCTAACTTTAATAAAGTAATGTATGACAATGCGGAGAGACAAACTAATTTTTCCGGTATGCAACTGGTTGTTTTAGCGATAGTTGAAGAGTACTGTAATATTATCCTTAATTATGATGAAAAATGTGCCCCTTTTACAATTATCCATATGGAAGAGGCTATGGTGGTTCCTTATACATTTACAGATGCGAATGGAATTGAAAGAACAATCCATATCAAAGGAATTATAGACCGTGTAGATTTAACCGGTGAGGGAATAACCAGAATTGTTGATTATAAAACAGGTTCGGATAAGCTATCGTACCATAGCATTGAAGAGAGTTTCAATACGCATGGCAAAAACCTGAACAAAGCTCTGGTACAAACGCTTTTTTACACTTATGTTTTCGAACAAGCCAAGAACCTGAAGTTTGTAGAGCCAAATCTTTATGTGTTGAAAACCATGAACAAAGATGGGGTGCTGTTCCAGTCTTATCGGAAAGTAGATGATGGAAAAGGCGGTGCAAAGCGCATGAAGTTAAGTTTAAGCAGTGAGTTCCTGATTGCCGAAAAAGAGCTTTTTCTAAAAGAACTTAACAGAACCCTCGCAGAACTTTTTGATAAAAATGTGCCTTTTAAAGTAAGTGAAAACCCATTGAATTATCAGTATTCTAGGTTTGGGGATTTAATGGTGAGATGAATATAATATATACTTTGTGTTTTTTAGCACTTTTTATTAAATTTATGTATGGATATACAGGCGGAAAAATTACTTATTTTACAGCAAATAATTAATACTACTGATGTAAGTCTGATAAGTGATATTAAAGCATTGCTGGATAGAGACTTTGATTGGTTCAATGAATTAAGCGGAGAACAACAGTCAGATGTGTCAGAAGGAATAGCTCAGCTGGATAAAAAACAAACTTTTACTCACGAAGAGGCAAAAAAGAGGTTTGGATATTTATGAGGATTATCTGGTCTGAAAAAGCAGGAGAAACTTTTCAGAACAACATTGATTACCTGAGAGAACATTGGACTGAAAAAGAAACTCAAAAGTTTATCAATATCTGAAAACTTTAGAAAACAATCCCTTCATAGGTCGTAAAACCGCCAAAGCCAAGCACATTTATATTGGATTAATTATACCATATATTTCAGTAGTTTTTAGAATAAATCCGGGTAGTGATACAATAGAGTTGGTCACCTTTATTGATAATCGGAGGAGTTTAAAAAAGAATAGAAAATATTTATAGCTGTTTTTAATAAAAATATACCTTTTAAAGTAAGTAAAAACTCATTGAGTTATCAGTATTCTAGGTTTGGGGATTTAATGGTTAAGTAGTTTAAGCAGATGCAATTTGAATTAGTAAAGATTGATCAGAAAAGATTACAGAAAGTTGTTTTGTATGCTTTTATAACTGTAGTATTACTTTGTTCATTACTCCCATTTTGTGTAGAGTCAAAGGCAGTTTATGCTATAGTAGGTATTTCATTTCTGGTATTTATAATAATCAACAATTTTTACATTGGTAAAATTTATGGGAGGAAGGTGGTTTTATCTATAATAGGACCTCTATGTCTCTCGTTAAAAAGCAATGAAAGCGTATTGGAGTTTAATAATATTGAAAAATGGGACTGGGGACAAAATCCAAGAGCAGGGACTTGTACATTCACAATAATAAATAAAGGAGTTAAATACAATTTAGTATTTGAAAGTGACAAGAGCTTTTTTACTTTTATTAAATATTTTCAAGAGGCTATTAAGCAGTATAATCAAGAAAACGATATTGGAATTAAAAATCTCCGAAAAGAATTTCATAATTCACCAATCAGCAAAACTATTCTTACAATTCTTTATTTTACCAACTTTATTTTTGTAGTGCTTTTGTATTTTAGCTATCCTACTATTATTTGGGGCGTATGTTTGGGCATTTCTATGTTTTTTACAGTTCTTTATGCTGTAGCATATTATACGGGTAAAAATTTGGATGTTTAAGCGATGAAATTTCCTAATGTGTCTTGAGATGATTTACGAAGTCTGCTGGAGAACCTTGTGATTTTAAGATATCAATAGTAAGCCGATGATGCATCTTATGGCCAAAAGTGGCGTGGTGAAAAATATTAAAATAAAGATATTGCGAGCCCGCGAAGCAATCTCTCCTGTCATTCATATTGATTATTCCGATAAATTGAGGGAGCAATTGAAATGTGTACAACAGGGCAAAAACTTACAGATGTAAATTGGACTATTTTATTTGTTAAATGGTATAATTTCAAAAAATCTGCCGGGGTTTTGATACTCATAAGAGAACTGTCCAGCTTTAAAAATCAATATCATTTGTAATCAGATAATCCATTTGATGGTCTAAAGCGGTGTGGTAATGGATAGCGTCTTCTATATCTTTAATAAGCGAATTTAAAGCATTTAAGGTTGTTTCGGAATGGGTTTCCACAATAGTTATTGTTTTTAGTAATTCACGTAAAAGAGCTTTTGAAATTGTAGGATCGAAGTTTTTTTGAAGATAAAAAGACGTGATTTGAATTATCGAAGGATTCGTAAAAGCCTTTAATTTTCTTTTTTGAGCAAGAGATAACAACTGAAAAGCAATGTCATATAGCAGAAAATCAAGTAAGAAATTAGCATCCAAAAAGACTTATGCGTATTAATTCTCGTGTCTCAAAAAAATGACCTGAACGTCAGTACAGTCTCTTCTATCTATGTAATCACAAATTAACTACCCATCCCATATTTAAAAAACGCATTTACGGTAACAGGTAATTTGCCTGTCGCTCTAAGCGTTCCTAAAATAACTTTTGCGGCAGATAGATGCATTTCGCTCATATCCTGGTAGCCAATGATGATGGAGCCAGCCCGTTCAAACCCCGGAATTCCTCTAATGGTATACGGATTTGCAAAAAGTGCAGTAATAGTTTTTGGTGTAGAATGCTCAGAAATAAACTGCATAAGATGGCTGCTAAAATTCAACTTTCCACCGGGGCGCAAGCGTGTATCTACAATTGCCATAATAATTTGATCGTACTGTTTTAGACGGGCTCTAGTATTTGCCAGTTCGGCAGCACTAATTTCTTTAGGGATATTGATCACCAGCGTATTGGGATGCAGCCCTTTTAAAATATTAGAAAAGCGGGTGTTTTCAGATACCCCAATGTTTAAGATAGCTGTTTTTTGGATAAAATCTGCCCTTAGCGGAAGCGCATTGGCTCCCTTTACCACAGTAACAGCGTTATCTGTCAACTGCTGTATCAGCACTTTAGATTCGTTTCTATTTAAATCCTGATAAATCTTTTCTACAACTACAGGCTGCTGCTTTTTGTGCAATTCCATCCAGTATTTAGCCGCTAAAACTTTTTTTACCTTGGCCTCTATTTCTGTTATACTTATTTGCTTGTGCCTGATAGCTTTTTTAATCATCCTGATGGCCCTTTCTGTATCTTCAGATAATTCCAGCACATCTAGGCCGGCAATCAGCGCCTGCACATCGGCCTTGCCGTTTGGGAAAAACTTTATAGCGCCTTTCATTTCCATAGCATCAGAAATAATTAAACCTTTAAACCCAAGTTCGTTTTTAAGAATTCCGGTAACTATAGGTCGAGACAAGGAGGAAGAAAGCTTAGGTGTTGGATCTAACGACGGAATGCTCATGTGTCCAACCATAACACCAGCAACACCGCTGGCCATCAATTTTTTAAAGGGGTACATTTCCAAAGTATCCAGCCGTGTTCTGGAAAAAGGCAGAACAGGTAAATCAAAATGCGAATCTACATCGGTATCGCCGTGTCCGGGAAAATGTTTGGCAGTAGTAAAAATACCTTCGTCTTGCATGCCTTTCATGTAGGCAATGCCTTTATCGGTAACATTATACTTATTCTCCCCAAAAGAGCGGTAATTAATTACAGGATTGTTGGGATTATTATTAATATCTACTGTTGGTGCAAAATTAATATGCATACCTAAACGTTTAAAATCTTTAGCCACCTGTTGCCCCATTTTGTAGATGAGTTGGTTGTTTTGGATAGCGCCTAAAGTCATTTGATAAGGATAAGAAACAGTACTGTCTAAGCGCATGCCCAATCCCCATTCGCCATCTAAGGCAATCATTAATGGTATTTTAACTAGTTTTTGGTACTCGTTGGTAAGCGCTGCCTGTCTGCCGGGGCCACCCTGAAAAAATACCACGCCACCTACCTGATTTTCGGCTATCAGCTTTGCTACAGTAGCAGAATAAGCGGGGCCTTTATCCGTTTGGGCTCTCACCATAAAAAGCTGTCCCAATTTTTCTTTATTAGACAGTTTTTTGAAAACAGAATCCACCCAAGGATTTGGTTGGTTTAGCTGATCTATAAAAGAGGCTTTTGTTTGAGCAGTTAAATAATAAACGGTATTAAAAAGTATAGTAAGCGATAAAATAAGTCTTTTCATGTGATAACGATAACCGGATGTTAGGGGCTAAAGCATAAAATTTGTGCCCAAATTTAGTAAAATATCAGAAGCCGAGCGTTTTCTTCATTTTAGCTTTTTCTTTACTCATATAATTTAGCAGATAAGCCAGCGCTAAAAAGTTGGCCGCTGCAGCACCGTAAAAGATATATGGCACTCTGTGGATGACATCCTGAAAGAAATATCCTGCAAAAAACGCACCCGAGCCAATGCCAATTTCCAGTGCTATGTACATAGTGGCAATAGATTTTCCTCTTTTATCCGCATCGCTTAAATCTACGGCCCAGGCAGAAATGGCAGGCGAAAACGTTCCGGTTGCAAAACCGTAGATAACAGCGCCACTTAATAAGCCAACAGAACTTTGCCAGCTAGCCATCCACACCAAAGAAATACATAACAGAATAAGTGATAGCCTCAATACAGGCACTCTTCCATACTGGTCAGAAACTTTGCCGGCAATAAATCGCATAATAATAGAAGATAGCGTAAACACCATAAAGAACATTCCTTTATTTTTTATGCCGTTAAATTCGCTCCAGTCTGGAATTAGTGTAATTAATGCGCCGTAGCTTACATAGCTAAATAAAGTTACCCAAAATACAGGCATTGCCTGCTTATTAATAATTTCGGTACGGTTGATTTTTAGTAAAGCAGGTTTAAACTTTTCTTTTGTGCTTAATGTTTCTTTCATGTGGTAAATAATAGCTATAGAAAGCAAAGCAAATAAAGAAGACGTATAGAACAATACATTAATAGGGAAATGTAAGGCAATAAAACTTCCCATAGCGGGGCCAATTGCCATCCCGATAGAAAAACACAAACCATGGAAGCCCATGGCTTCTCCCCATCTGTTTTTAGGAATAATGTCTGCAATATAGGCGGCGGTTGCTGTAGGTTTAAAACCTGTAGAAAAACCGTGTACCAATCTTAAAAATAAAAAACCGGAAACGGTGGTAAGCAGCGGATATAAAAAACCGCAGACGAAGCAAACCATAGAGCCAATAGCCATAATAGGCACCCGGCCAATTCTGTCTGTAAGTTTGCCGCTAAACGGCCTTGCTATGCCAGCGGTTAACGTAAAAAGCGCAATAATTAATCCTTTATGTTCTGCACCTCCCATTTTACTCAAGTAATCCGGAAGTTCAGGTATCAGCATATTAAAGCTAGCCGAAAATAAAAAGGAACTTAAACAAAGTAATATAAATTGTGGTGTGTAAATAGAACCCAACTCGCTGTCTCTCAATTTCTCAAAATTTAGTGCAAAGATACATCATTTTAAATTTTAAGACTCCAAAGCGACGTAAAATACCAGTTGCGAAATGACAAATGGCTAATAAACTAATTCTTAACTTTGCCGCATGCAAAGTAAATTATATCAGCCTTTTCAGAAGATGCGTTTTGATAATGGGCATTGCTTTTTAAGCGGAGAAAAGCTAGTAAACACACAAAAGTTAAGTGTATTTGCACCGTGGCTAACAGAACGTTATCAACTTAACCAGCGCCCTTTTAAAATGTTAGACGAAAGTATGCTGAGCTATGCAGATATTCAGTTGCCAGCTTCTGATGCAGCTATTACAGCAATAGAGAGGCTGGAAGAGAAAATCAAAAACGCCTTTTCTGCGGGTTATGCAGAAGTAACGAAATTACCAGAGCAGGATTTGTTTTTGTGGATAACCAAAACAGTATATGGAATTATTTTTAAAGAAATACAATCGGCAATAATTCAGCAAAGTAAAGGCGGCGATGCTTTTAACATGTCGCAAGGGCTTATCCACAGATTTACTATGCTGCATAATATGTTGCAAATGCTAATAAAGCCGGTGTATTTAGATGCATTTAAACCCTGGAGTATTTTTGTCTGCCCGGTAGATAATTTAGAGAATGAGTTTTCCTACCGGGATGAAATTAATACGCTTACCTTTTCTTTGCGGATGAATGATTTTGGTATTATCGCCTGTTTGCAGGACAATGGAACCAATAAAATTTACAACGAAGAAACCTGGAATGCCATTGCTGGAAAAAAGCTGCACCCAATACAGTTTGAAGAGCTTTGTGGCAAAATCTATTATTCTGCTTATTTGTTTAACCGTTTGCCAGATTATCATATTATTGAGGCCGGAGAAGATATTTACATTGAAGCTATGCCGTTGCGAGGGATGAGCGCAAAACCCCTGTTTGACGATTGGCAAAGCAAAACTTACGGACAGGTATTAGAAGACTTTTGGAAAAAATGGGGATTTCTTTTGTTGGAAATTATTAAAAACCCGGCAAAACCCATGAGTTTTCTTTTTAATGAAGATGGCAGCTTTATAGATGCGGCTTCTATTAATTTAGAAAGATAGGTTTTGTTTTAATCTAACTGCATCAACAATTGAGTTTTTAACAAACTTCTGGCTCTTAGCAAAAAAGAACTGAGAATTCTGTGCCCCGGGATGCCAGTTTTTAAAAAACTCCAGAAACACTAGCTATAAAATGTTTGATGACGTTGGGATATAAAATAATAGTGATGATTATCCCGGCAATAGCGCCATAAAAATGCGCATCGTGGTTAATGCCATCGTTAGCTCTTCTGCCAGCATAAGAGGTATAAGCTAAAAAAATAAAGCCGTAAATAACTGCCGGAATAGGAATGGGCAGCGGAAAAATCATCAGCGTTGTTAAAGGGAAAAATAAAATAAAGCTGAAAACCACGGCACAAACAGCGCCAGATGCGCCCAAACTATTATACCAATAATGGTCTTTGTGCCTTTGTACAGTTGGTAAATCACTAAGAATTAAGCTTACGATATAGAGGAGTGCAAACTGCCAGTGCCCGATAACCCTTTCTAAATTAAAAGCAAAAAAGTAGAAAGAAAGCATGTTAAAAATAAGATGCGCCCAATCTTTATGTACAAAACCGCTGCTGATAAGCTGATAAAGGCTTTTTCCTCTGGATACGCTATACGGATGTAACATAAATTTTCCGTAAATATTCTGATTATTAAAAGCGTAAATACTGATGACAATAGTCAGAGCAAAAATAATGGCGGCAACCGGAGTTTCGGTTAAGATTTCTAGCATACAGCAAGTATATGACTTAGAATGTTAGCATTCAAAAAATTATAGAAAATAGAAAAGGATAAAGTGTTTAATGCAAACATCATTACCCTTTTTTATAGCCATATTTTTTTATCCTATAACCGTTCCGTCTGGAATAGATGCGCCTTTCTTAATAACCACAATGCCCTCTTTTACTGTATGTGTAGCAAAATCGCCATCTGGAATGTGCGGGCCACCGTTTATTGTCACGCTATTGCCAATTAGGCAATTTTTATCTAAAATGGCATTGTTAATGGTGCAGTTTTCGCCTATCCCGGTTAATGGTTTGTGTTTTTCTTTTGCGCCTTCTATTTCTTCTAAAGTCTGGTAATAATCGCAACCCATTACATAGCAGTTAGAAATGCGTGTTCCCTTGCCAATACGTGTTCTGATACCAATTACAGAGCGTGTAATTTCTTTGGCATTGATGATACAACCATCGGCAATAACGGTATTGGTTAATGTAGTACCTGATATTTTAGAAGGAGGCAACATCCGCGGATGCGTAAAAATAGACGATTTATCAAAAAGGTTAAATTGCGGAACTTCATCTGTAAGGCCAATATTAGCCTCAAAGAAAGAATCTATGTTTCCGATATCAGTCCAGTAGCCTTCGTATTGGTAGCTTACAATTTTTCGGTTGCCTACCGCTTGCGGAATAATTTCCTTGCCAAAATCGTGTTGTTCTGTACCTTCCAGCATTTCAATCAAAACATCTTTGTTAAAAAGATAAATTCCCATTGATGCCAGATAATATCTGCCTTGCTCTGCCATTTCTTCGCCTACTTCAGACTCCCAGCCGATAATTTTTTCTGCATTGGGTTTTTCTGTAAAGGCCGTAATTTCTAAATCTTCGTTTGCTTTTAAGATCCCAAAACTGGTGCCGTCTTTAGCATTCACCGGAATTGTAGCAATGCTTATTTCTGCATTTTTCTCTACATGAGCATCTACCATCTTACAAAAGTCCATCTGATAGAGCTGATCGCCAGATAAAATCAGAATATATTTAAAATCGTACTGTTTTAGGTAGGTTAAGCTTCTTCTTACAGCATCTGCCGTTCCCTGAAACCACTCTGTGTTGGTTGGTGTTTGCTCTGCCGCTAAAATATCCACAAAAGCTTTACTGAAAATACTAAAATGGTAGGTGTTTTTGATATGCTTATTAAGCGATGCCGAGTTAAACTGCGTAAGTACAAATATTCTTTTCAAATCTGAGTTTAGGCAGTTTGATATAGGGATATCTACCAGCCTGTATTTTCCTGCAATGGGAACGGCTGGTTTAGAGCGGGTGGAAGTTAAAGGGTATAGTCTGGAACCTTGTCCGCCCCCCAAAATAATAGAAATTACGTCTGATGATATCATGCTGTTTCAATTAAGCGTTTGTATAGATTAATGTATTGCTTTGCAGATTTATTCCACGAAAAGTCTAAGGCCATCATCACTTTTCTGATGTTTTTTAACTGTGTTTTGTCAAAATAAAGTTTCTTAGATCTTTCTATTGCGTTTATAATATCCCACGTTTCACAATTATCAAACCGAATGCCATAGCCATTTTCTTCATCAATATCTTTTATAGAATCTTTTAATCCGCCGGTAGAGCGTACTACGGGTACTGTCCCGTATTTTAAGGCATATAATTGGTTTAGTCCGCAAGGTTCTACCCGCGATGGCATCAAAATAAAATCGGCGGCAGCGTATATTTTATGAGAAAGTTCTTCGTTGTAACCAACAAAAACGTTAATGTTTGGATAGTTATTTTTGATATAAACCAGTTCTTCTTCCAAATGTTTTTCTCCTGAGCCTAAAATTAAAACGTTAATATCAGGATTTTCCTGAGAAAGTACTTCTTTAACGGCTTCTAGCAGTTTATCTACACCTTTTTCATGCACCAACCGGCCTATAAATGCAAATAAGGGCTTATTTTTGTCTAAATGGAACTGTTTGCAAATAAATGCTTTGTTAAGCTGTTTGCCACGTGTAACCGAGCTTGTCTTGTAATTGTCAGCAATCATCGGGTCTGTTTCCGGATTCCAGATATCGGGGTCTATTCCGTTAAGAATTCCAATACCTTTCCCTTGCTCTAGCTCAAACAAAAATTCTAAGCCGTTAGAGTCGTGTTTTAGCTCTTCCAGGTAGCCCGGAGAAACGGTGGTATATGCCCAGCAGCATTTAACCGATGCCGCCAGTTTGTTAATAGTACCGCCCCAGTCTAACATGCCGTTATGTTCTTCTTCTGGCTCTGGAATATAACGAAAATCATTCCAGGACATCCAGCCCTGGTATTGTCCGTTATGTATGGTGCAAACTGTAGGAATATGAGCTAAAGAATTAAACTTTTTGGAGTATTTCACCAAATAGGGAACCAAGCCTGAGTGGTGGTCATGACAATGCAAAATGTCTACTTTTACTTCTTGCTTAATTATCCAATCTAAAACGGCAAGCTGATAGGCAATAAACTGTTCGTTTTCATCTGGATAGCAGTAAACCTCTTCTCTATCTAATAATCCGGGTATTTTTACCAGTAGCAGCTCAAAACCTAAAGCATTGGTGTTTTCTTTTAAGATTTGATAATGTAGCTCTTGGTCTGCCAAAAAAATGGTGGAGCTAAACAATATTTCAAAAGATTTTTCTCTGGTAAATTTTCTATCGTAAAAAGGGATGGCAACAACGGCATCTGCACCTTCCAAAACCTGATATTTCGGAAGAGCGCCAACCACATCGCCCAAGCCACCAACTTTTGCTACGGGGTAACATTCGGCACTTAAATGGAGTACTTTCATTAAAGGTTGTTTGTTGTTAAATTACGGTTTTTTCTGGGTAAAAGAAATTATGATTTAAATTGTTTTAGGTAATTTAAAAATAAATTTATTAGCAAATCATATCAAAGATTAAATATAGTTAATCATCTCACAAAATGCTATTACCCAATATTCCAACACCCCACCATTTTGGCCCATTCCTTTTAGGAGAAAAATACACTAAGCCCCCTTGCTACCAGCTAGCTTACAGCAACCTTACAGCGACCTTACAGCGAGGTACTAAAAATCATTATTTAAAAACCGCGTTTGCAGCGCATTAGAGGGGGTGGTAAATTTTGTTTTCTTGTCAAAAAATACACTAAGGGTCTTCCAGATAAGTCTAAAAAACATGTATAAATAAGATACTAATTAACCCCAATTCACGATAATTTAATATGCAATAAATTTTTTGGAGATATTAGTTGTAGGCGATGTTATACGGACAATATATACCCCTGCCAGTTTACCTGCCGTTATAGCAATATTGTTGTTGCCTTTCTCTAATAGTGTGTTTTTACTGAAAACAGTTTTGCCGGCAATGTCTAATAGCTCAATTTTTACATTTTGTAGTTCTGCCGAGGTGGGAATGGATAAGGAATTATCCTTATAATGAATATCAAATTCGTTGATAGCCAGGTCTATGTGTGCCGTTACAGGGCCAAATAGTTTATGTTCCCCGTTGATGTCTACTTGTTTCAATTGATAATAATAAGTGCCCGTTGAAACATCTTTATCTATGAATTTGTAGGCGCTTGCAGTGCCTTTGGCATCTGCTTTTGTAATTGCTGTAAATGTAATACCGTCAGTAGAGCGGTATAAAATATAATGTGAGCTTTGTTCTTCGAAAGAAGTTACCCAATGGATACTTATTCCATTTGTTTCCTTTTTTGTAGAAAATGTATGCAAGCCAACCGGTAAGCTAACATTGCTTTCCGGACTAAAGGCAATTCCTCTAAATCCGTTTGAGGTGGAGGCTCTGGCAATAGGTTTTACTTCTAATCCCACTACACATCTTTCTACGGCTGCGGTTTTAGCAGTTTCGTCTGTTATTTTAAGTATGCTATTATTTACATTGGCTGATGTTACTGCATAGAGCACTCTTTTTCCATTTTCTAATCTTCCGGTAAGTGCTCTAAATCCAAAATCACTGGCAATACCAGAGTCTATGATACCCAGTAATACCCATTCGGTTCCATTGTAGTAGAGCTTCTTTATACCGCCTGTGGTTGCATTTTCTTCCGCAATATAAATTAGATCATTGCCAAACATTACGAAATCTGTAGGAGCTTCTAAAGATAAGATGGCACTTCCAGGTAAGTTTGTAGCTGTTTGACCAGTTACAGGTAATCCTGAGCCTACCTTTAATAGTCTGGTAGCTCCACTAGGAGGATTAAAGGATGAGCTTATATATAGTTGGTCGTTATACGATTTTATAGACCTTGTATTTACTTTTGCTAGTGAAATAGGGGCAGAGGAGCTTTTGGTCTGCGTATTGACCGTTGTGTATTGTACTCCCGTTACGGCTCCTGTTCCAGAACCTGCAAGATAAATACCGTAGTTATTTTCTGAGATAGGAAATGCCAATGCTGCTTTTGCCGCTTGTTTTTCGTGGATATTGGCAAATGGAATTATTGTCTGATTCTTGTTTTGGTCTATTATAGCAAGCGCTCGGTTATTTTCTGCAGCGGTATTGTTAGAAGGCCCCACGGCTGAAGGGCTAATACTGCTATAACCAAACAGGCTAAGTAGTTTGCCATCTGTAGATAAAGATAATACGCCCTCGCTGGCAGAGCTATTGGCACCACCTACATAAAAATTATTAAGACCTAAGTTTGCACTGCTTACCAATGTACCTTCGGTAGAATATTCTATAAGTTTTAATGCTGTGCCCTTAGTATCGGTATTCTCTGTTTGACTAACAACAATATTGTTGGGTTGGAATTGAGAAAATGCTATGCTGCTGAATGCTATTGTGATAGCGGTAGTTGCGAGTGCTTTTTTCATGCATGTTTAATTTAGGAGGACTTCTTTCTCTCACAGAAGTCCTCCATATTAAGGATTTAACAGAGGGGCATTAATTCTTGAATTTGAAGCTTTCGTTTATATTTACCCCATTAATATTTAAGACATAAATCGCGTTGTTTTTCAATTTGGAGTCTAATACTATGTCGTTGTCTCCTTTTGTAAGGGCTATCCTTTTAGAAAGAATAATTCTTCCAGCAATATCGGTTATGGTAAAGTTTGCTGTTTCTGGTAGCGCTGTATTTATAGATACTTTAACAGATCCATTTGCAGCGGTTATGCTAATGTTAGCGGCTGTATTTAAGCCTGTTTTTGCAGAAACAGGTCCGAATAGTTGTGACTCTCCATTGAAGTCGATTTGTTGTAGTTTATAATAATTCGTACCTGTTGCAGGCGAATAGTCGATGAAACTGTATTGAGTTATGGAGCTGGTATTGTTTTTTCCTGCTACTTCGCCAATCTTACTAAAGTTTACTCCGTCTGTAGAACGTAGTATATGGAAACTCTTGTTTTCTTTTTCTGATGCTGTAGACCAGTTTAAGGCTACATTTCCGTTAATAACTTTAGCTGTGAAGTTGTTTAGGCTAACGGGCAAAGTAATTGTAGAACCGGGAGTGAAAGAAATACCACGGAAACTTATATTATTACCTGCGGTAGCAAGTGTACTTAGCGTAACTCCTGTTGTACCGTTAGCAATTGTTGCGTTTGCAGCAGTTGCATCAACAATTTTCACAATACTATTCTTCTTAGATAAAGAAGTTACACCATAAAGCGTTACTTTTCCGTCCTCTATACGTCCGGTTAAGCCTCTAAAAAGTAAATCACCGGTAATTCCAGAATCTACTTTTCCTTTTGCAACCCAATTTGTGCCATCAAAATAAAATTTATAAATGCCCCCTGTAGAAGCAGTTTCATCAGCAATGTAAAGTAAGTTAGTGCCAAAAAACACAAAATCACCCGGGAGTTCAATGTTTGTCATGATAGATGTAAGATCAGTTACATTGCTAGATGTGTTGGGTAAGCCTACACCTATTTGATTAAACCTATTGGGACCGGGAGGATTATCTGGTAATTTAGGGGCTACACCAGTTGTACTATATAGCTGATTATTAAATATCCCTAAACTGCTCGTATTTAAATCAGTAATTGGTACGGGTAGCGTTATAGCATTAGTAGCTGTATTTAGTTCTATGTACTGTACCCCACAGTAAGTTCCTGTGTTGCTACCTCCGCCAAGATAGACGCCATATACATTAGTACTTTTATTAAAAGCAATAGCAGAACGTACCTGCGTTGCAGAGTGGATAACCTTTTCGTCTGCGTTTTTAGGTATATCAAATTTACTAATAGCCTTATTCTCATCTACTAGTACAAGAGTTCTCTGATTAGTTGATGGGGCTAAATTACCGGCCGCTGCATCAGTAGGAAGCGATGCTGTATTATATCCATATACGGTTAAATATTTTTTATCGGAAGACAGTTTTAAAAGTCCGTTAGTCAATGTACTAGACGACTGCCCTACAAGGAAATCAGGAATTGCTATTTCTGTTCCTGTTTGATTCGTTGTACTGGTATTTAGTTCAACCAAAGAGACACTTCCTACATTTTTGTAACTAGTAGGATTTGTATAGGGAGAAGTGGCTTTTACAACCACCAAATTGTCAGCTGTAAACTGTGCATTGGAAACTTGCCACACAGCCACGCTTAAAAAGAGTAAAAGTGTTTTTTTCATAATTTTTGATTTTAATAAAATGGTTCATGATTTGATATATCTAAACTAGTATACATCCTTAAAAAGGGCTTTTGATTTTAGTTAATTTTATATCAATTTGGTTGAAGACAAATTTTAGAATAATAGCGTATGACTTCTTTTTAAGAGCTGTTAGCTATTAAACAAAAAAGCTTCGCTTAAATTATTAAGCGAAGCTTTCTCGAACTGGAAAAACTTAAATATTACTGAAAGTCGTATTGAATGGTTTGCTTTTTACCATCAATAGTTAAGGTAAAATCAATTATTCCTTTTTGAGGATTGTTTTTAGAACCAGCAGTAAAAGTTACTTCGGGTGCTTTATCTCCTGTAAAAGGATATAAGATAGTGGCAAAGTTTACAGCCTTATCATTGTTCTTAGTTTTTTCGATAGCAAAAGCAGGTCTTTCTAATTCTTTTCTATAAGAGTAAGAAACTTTTCCTTCTTCTTTAATCAACTTTGAAGTCTTTTCGTCAAAATTTCTGATCAGCAAGTTATTGCCATCTTTAAAATTAGTTTGAACACTATTTTTAGCCTCGTTATAAATAGCATCACCTTCTACTAACTGGAAGTGAATACCAATATTTCCTGTAGCATCGCCTTCTGCACTATCAAAAATCACGAAGTACTTTTTATCAACAAATACAACGGTTCTTACATGATTAAGATTTTTATAGCTTGGATTGCTGTATACTAAAATATCGGCTTTTTCGGTAGTTTTCCATAATAACAATTTAGCGTTGTTGTCTATGTCTCCGTTATTTAAGGTTAGCGTTTTATGCGTTTTAGTTTGACGATACCAATTGCGTAATGCCATGATTTTTTCATCGCCACCATAAACAAATACACCGCCATCAGGCATAAAGTTTCTGCCTTTTACCCAAATATCAAAAGTACCATTATCTGGCTGGCTGTGCCAAAAAGCAGGAGGGCTGGCTTTTAATACCATAACTGTTGCGGTATCTTTCCAACTGTTTCTAAAAGTGTAAAAACCACCGGTTGTTAAACCTTTAGAGAGGTGTTTGGGCGTTTCGCCTTTTTTACCTTCCGAAGCATAGTAGGCTATAACTTTATTTTTGGGGAATACCTTTAGCCAATCTTTGTAATTGTTTACACTGCTTTTCTTATCATTATTCCATGCATCGCCAAACATAGGGTGTGTATAGTCTGGAAAAGAATAATTAACCTGAGCCATAATCATAGACTCGATGGTGTTTTTATAAGAATCCGGAAACTCGCTGTCTAATCCGGCTAACTGAGTCATTCTTAAAGCTTTTAAGAAAATATTAGCTGCTGCGGTATGGTAGTTTGGAGAAAGTTCAAACTGTAAACCATCATCGTAAATTTGTTTTTTAATCTCCGCATTTAAAATATCAATACCGCTTTTTCTCCAGGTATGTGCATTGTTTAATTCAGGGAAGAAAGCACCTGCATAAATCATGCGTTGTGCTTCAAACAACAGATGGTTACCTTTTTCAGAATATCTGGTTAAAATATAATCTGCTTGTTTATTGTAATGGTTTAAGAAAGCGATTAAAAACTCTGGAGTGAAATGGGGCGATGTAATAAACATATTAAACATAGCCGTTTGGTCCTGAATTCTTGTAGCTACTTCTAAAGGTCTCCAGGCAAATCTGTCATTCTCTTTAGAAAGCCCAAGCGGGTTTTTCTTAATCCAATCTAAGTATTGAAACGTCCATTCCTGAGCATATTTTTCATCACCGCTAGACCAGTAAGCCAAGCCCATAGGTATCCACCAGTAGGTACGGTGTAATTGCCACCTTACTTCGTTGTCTTTAACTGGCCAGTATTGCCAGTCGATGTCTTTACCATAATCAAAGAAACCATAACCTTTATGTACATAAAATAGGTGTTCTAATCCTTTATCCGCTTTTTCCTGAACATCTTTTCCGAGTTTTTTTCCCAGGAACTTCGCCTTGTCTTCTTTATTGTACTCCGGATGTTTAATGTCGGTTCTTTGCTGATAGTACTTTAAAAGTGCTTTTGCGGCTAAATCATACTTTTTCTTGTCGACTAATTTTTTAACCTCTTCCAGGCCTTTATAATTTAGGTTAACAGCCTCAAAACTTTCTTTAGTTAATTTTTCTTTACTTTTTCCAATAGCAAGAACAGGGAAAAGTAAGAGGATATATATCAATGATTTAAATTTCATGGTGGTTTAATTTAGTTTGGTTAAATCTATGTTTTTAGCATTTGCATATCTTATAAGTGCTTCTAAATAATAATAATCAGCATAATTAAGCGGAGTATCAATTTCAGAATTATATAAGAATGCGCCTACACTATGTTTTAATAAGAAGTAGCCATTGGTACCTTTTTTTGCTAAATATTTATCTGATGATAATGATTTTAAAATATCTTCAGCATAAGTAAAGTATTCTTTTTTATTGGTGTATTTACTTAAATCTATTAAAGCAGAAGCAATTACTGCAGCTGCAGAAGCATCTCTAGGAGCTCTCTCCCCACCGTTATGAATGTCGTAATCCCAATAAGGAATTTTGTCTGCATCTACATTTGGATGTTCCATAATATATTTAGCAATGGCAATAGCATGGTCTAAAAATATTTTATTGTTGGTTTCTTTGTAAGACATAATGTAGCCATATAAACCCCAAGCCTGACCTCTGGCCCATGCCGACTCATGTGTTAAACCTTGATGGGTTTCTTTCTGAATGGCTCTGCCAGATAAAGTATCATAACTAATAACGTGATAAGAACTATTATCTGGTCTGAAATGATTTTTTAAAGTAGTAATAGCATGTTGTTCAGATGCTTTAACATATTCAGGCTTTTTGAATTCTTTTCCTGCCCAAAATAAAAAGTCTAAATTCATCATGTTATCAATAATAACAGGGAATTCCCAATGTCCAAAATCCCAAGATCTAATGGCTCCAACTGTTTTATTATATCTTCCGTGAAGATTTTTAGCGCCATTTTCTAAAGTACTTACGTAAGCTTTGTCTTTAGTTAAACGGTAAGCATTTCCATAAGAACAGTAAATCATAAAGCCTAAATCATGCGTATGTTTAAAGTTTTTTAAAGAATCCATACCTAAAGTAAACTTACGGGCACTAGTGGCTAATTGTTTGTCTCCCGATAATTCGTAACCATACCAAAGAGAACCTGGGAAAAAGCCCGTTGTCCAATCAGATTGTGGTGCTAATCTTACCGATCCATCATTATTAATAGATCTTGGATTCATGCCAGGTTTGTAAGTTTCAGAAGCTTTTTTTAATTGGTAAACAATACTCTCCTTCGCGTTTTTTAACCAATTTAAATTCTCTTGTGCCTTTATATTATGGCTACATATAGCTAATAAAGCAATTTGAGAAATAAGAATAGAAGCAAGTCTTTTCATTTTTACAATTTAGAATTTTTAATTATTGATGAAGTTAGTAGAGGAAATAAAAAGAGGCTTTCAATTTTAATCAAATTCATTTAAGTTTTGATGAATGCTTTTGTAAACCCTTTTTAGTAAGTGTAATTGGCCCCTTTTGCTTGTTGTTTGTGTATTTTGAAATTTAATTCGAAAATACGACTGCTTGATTCATTAAATCCACATTGTTTTTTTGTGGGACAGCGCTCATATACGCTTTAAATAAGGTTATGTGCAGTATTTCCTGGTCTTGTTTGTAAGTTGTGTTTTTAATCAAAATCAAAACAATTTTAGAGAAAACTTAAATCTGTAACTCTTATATATCCCTACTTTGTAATCATAATTATACATCCAATTTTAAATTTGAGTTTTATGAAGAAAATTTCAGGTTTCTTAATGTTATGCTGTTTAGCGTTTCATTTAAAGTCGCAGCCGATTATCAAATTAAGCGATGAAACTTTAATGCATGAAATGCGGGCAAAGCCATCGCCGCTAAATAATGAAACGATTTCGGATAGGGAAGTGTCTTTTTTATGGCCTTTAGAAAATAATCATCAAAGTGCAGCACTGGATGGTATCGAGGCTGAAAAAACAAAAAAACCTAATCCAAATAGGGTTAATTATAGAATAAGAATTTCCAGAGACAAAGCTTTTAAAAAGGAATTGCTAGAAGCAACATCTTCCTGGGCTTTTTATAATCCGGAACATCCTTTAAAAGAAGGGCAATGGTTTTGGCAATATGGTTATGTAAATGGGGGAGAAACCAAATGGTCGGAAGTTTTGCAGTTTACAGTGGCTAAAAATGCAAATAAATTTTCTCCACCGGCTTTTAAAGATTTAATTAAAAAGTTGCCTGCAACGCATCCCAGAGTTTGGGCACAAAAAAATACCTGGGATTCTTTTATCAAAAATAGTACGAATAAAGAGGAAAGAAGCTGGTATTTAAACAAAGCTAACGATGTTTTAAAAAAGAAAATAGTTCACATTTCTAAATCAATAGACACCAGTAAAGTTGCTGGTTTAGATAACATTGTTAAAAGAAACTCTTTGCTGATTAGAGAAAGCAGAAGAATAGTAGATAGGGAGGAGGCTAATACAGAAGTTTTAATAAGAGCATATTTATTAACAAAAGAGCCTAAGTATTTTGAGGCGGCAATGGAACGCGTTTCTGAAATTATTAGTTGGAAAAAAAGCCCTTTGTTAAAAGGCGATTTTAATCATTCAACATTACTTTCTTTAAGTTCTATGGCTTATGATTCTTTTTATGATATACTTTCTAAGGATCAAAAAAGTATGCTTTTGAATGAGGTAAAAGAAAATGGAGATAGCTTTTTTAAAGGATTTACCAACCATTTAGAAGCTCATATTGCAGATAACCATACACTGCAAATGACGCTGAGAATTTTTACAATGGCAGCATTTTCTGTTTATGGCGATTTACCTGAGGCTAATAAGTGGGCAGATTACTGCTATAATATTTGGGTTGCCCGTTTTCCTGGTGTAAATAATGACGGAGCTTGGCACAATGGCGATTCTTACTTCCATGTAAATATCAGAACATTGGTAGAAGTGCCTTATTTCTATAGCCAGCTAAGCGGCTACGATTTTTTTAAAGATCCATGGTATAAAGGTTCTGCCATGTATGTGATTTATCATCAACCTCCTTTTTCTAAGTCAGCTGGAAATGGAAGCTCTCACCAAAATGTTGTAAAACCAAACGGACCAAGAGTTGCTTACGCTGATGCAATTGCGAAATTGACAAACAATACTTATCTGGCAGATTATGTAAATGTGATTACAAAAGATGATCCTGGTATTATGAAAAAAGGTTTTATGGCCAAGCCCGGAGATTTATCATGGTTTCGTTTGCAATACGAGCAACCTTTGCCAAAAGGAAAAGGTTTGGCCGATTTACCTTTGTCTTACGTTTTTCCCAATACAGGATTAGCCACCATAATGTCTAACTGGAAAGATATCAAACAAAATGCCATGCTGTCTTTCCGTTCCAGTCCATACGGTTCAACATCTCATGCCTTAGCTAATCAGAATGCTTTTAATACATTTTATGGGGGCAAACCATTGTTCTATAGCAGCGGACACCATATTAGTTTTACCGACGAACATGGTGTTTATAGCCATAGAGCAACCAGAGCACACAATAGCATTTTAGTAAATTCAATGGGGCAAAAAATAGGAACCGAGGGTTATGGGTGGATTCCAAGATATTATTCCGGAGAAAAAATTAACTACGTTTTAGGAGACGCTTCTAATGCTTATGGTAAAGTTACTTCGCCGCTTTGGTTAGAAAGAGGAAGACTGTCTCAATTAGAATATTCGCCTAAAAATGGATGGGATAAGAATCATTTGAAAACCTTCCGCAGGCACATTGTAAGTTTAGGTAGCGCCGATCTTGTTTTTATTTATGATGAGCTGGTTGCAGATTCGGCAGTAAGCTGGAGTTATTTATTGCACACTATTGAAAATAAAATGGTGGTAGAGAATGATAAGAACTTTGTACGCATTCAGGCTGAAAATGCAAATGGTGTTTCAGAAGCTTACCTTTTTTCTCCCCAAAAATTAACAACCACGCAAAGTAACGAGTTTTTCTACCCTGCAGTTAATTGGCTAAGGGCCGATGATAAAGGTTATTTCCCGCCTTATAATAAACACTGGCATTTTACAGCAAAGTCGCCAGAAAATAAAGTGTTTCGTTTTGCAACCATTGTAAGAACACATGGTAAAGATAAACCGGTTACAGCCCCAAAATATATAAACAATAACACTATAGAGGTTGATAATTGGGTAATAAAAGTAAATTTAAGTACTACCGGCGAACCAAACTTTTCTATTAAAAATAAGTTAGACGATACCAGTATATTGTATAATGTAACTACCCAAATAAAAGAAAATGGTAAAACAACTAAATTAGTTGATAAGTTACCGAATTTGGAAATTTAACAGTTATGCCTTTTAATCTAAATTTTGATTTAGGTTAAAAGGCATTTTTTGAAAGTAATTGGACTTTCTTTCCAGTGCTATCTACAAAGGGCCGCTGTCCCACATTGTTCATCTAATTACGATATCAATTACGCATCATTACGATATCAATTACGCATCATCTTTGTAAAGACGATTTTAGAAGGTGTTAGATATCCAATAAAAAAAGCGGTTAGAGAACCAATCCCTAACCGCTTTTTTATTATTCAATTATCCTGAAAAATACTACCAAAGAAAATTTTGTTTAAACTGTGTAGCCAAATCCATTTCTCTCTGCGGAATTGGGAATAAATCGTGTTTGCCTTTGGTGGTATAACCAGGTTTTGCTACAGCATAATTGGGAGCATCGGCACTTACCCACCAGGTTCCTAGTTTTTTTGCTGTTTCTTTAACTGTTTCGTAATATACTCCCCAGCGTATTAAATCTAATCTTCTGCTTCCTTCAAAAGCCAATTCGAAAGCTCTTTCCTTATGAACTGCATTGCGGAAATCAGTCATATCTAAGCCTGCAGGTATATCTGCTAAAGCGCTTGTTTCACCAACAGGTAAACCGTAACCACGTCTTCTTACCATATTAATAGCCGTATAAGCATCTGGAGTTGGTCCTTGTTTCCATTCGTTTAAGGCCTCTGCGTATAGCAGCAATACATCGGCATAACGCAATACATACCAGTTAACGTTAGATCTATCATTATTGATTAGCTTATTACTTTGTGGAACGTATTTCTCGGTATCCCACTTGCCCGGTGTATAGTTTTGTTTTGGTTTTTGCTGTTTAGTAGGATCTGCATCGTCTGCAGCAGCATTAGCACCTGTTCCGGCCCATAATACTTTTGTAGGGTTGTATTGATAGTTTGCTACAGAAATATCCCTTCTTAAATCCTGAGGATAGTTACGCCAATCTAATACAAAAGTATGTACAACCTTAACATTACCGGCATTGCTTCCGCGATCTGCAGTAATGGAAGCTTTCACACCGTTCCATTTACCAATACGCCCTATTGGGTCAGAACCGGTAGTTGCCGTAGGGGAATAGAAAGAAGCTTCAATTAAACTTTCTGTCGGGTTCCATAAGCCGGCACCAGAGTTTTTCCATAGCTGCTCGAAATTTTCCAACAAGCCATGTTTGTTAGATTCTACTAATATTTGTGCAGTTTTTGCTGCCATTTCCCATTTAGAGATATCTTTAACAGGATTTCCTGCCCATGTTGCGTATACTTTAGTTAATAAACCTAAAACCGAACCTTTGGAAAGCCTAAAGCTATTATTGTTTCTAATATTATCATCTACAGCATAAGGAAGATTTTCTATAGCATATTTTAAATCCTGCTCGATAAATTCATAAACTTTTGCCGGATCTTGCTGCACAAATGTAGAAGGAGCTTGATTTGACATTGCTGTATTGGTGATTAAAGCGATATGCCCATAACGACGTAATAGCTCAAAATAATATAGTCCACGTAAACCTCTCGCTTCTGCTAAATAGATGGTAGCCAATTGTTTATCTGTACTAGAATAATTTAACATTTTCTCTTCCAGGCGTTCGATGAAGTCATTGGCATTGTAAATGGCATTGTACAATTTAGCATAGGTACGCTGTATTTCTGCCTGATTGGCTGTAAACGAATTGGTAGGAATAATACGGAAATTCTCGTTGGTACTGCCTTCTACCTGAGAAATATCGGTTCCCATAGTAAACAGGATAGATAGGTGATGACCATATAGCTCATCTGTTACCATATTACGGTAAACACCCAGCAACACGTTCTGCGCTTCTGCTGCATTTTGCATGTACTTATTCTTGTCAATATCTGTCTTAGACTCTTCAAGCAAATAATCGGAACATGATGTGTTCATCATGAACATAAGTGATGCGAGTATGTAATAAATTGCTCTTTTCATTTTTTCTTTGTTTTTTGATTAAAACTGAACCTCTAATCCGAATGTAAATACTTTACTTCTAGGATATGCGCCCCAATCCAGTCCTGGTGTCATTGGGTTGTTTCCTGCTGTGCTCACCTCCGGGTCGTAACCACTGTATCCAGAGAAAGTAAGTAAGTTTTGCCCTGAAGCATATACTCTGGCCCGTGACATATAAGCTTTTTTAGACCACTCGGTAGGTAAGGTATAGCCTAATGAAACACTTTTTAATCTTATAAAAGAACCATCTTCAACAAAACGAGAGTAAACTTCGTTAGTAGTATAGCCATTGGTAGAAGGCACTTTATTAGAAGCATGTGTAGGTGTCCATCTATCGGCAACTTCGGCTAACATATTTCTACGTCCCGAACGAGATTGTGTAGCGTATAAACGAGTGGCATTGTAAATATCATTGCCATAGTTAAATTGTACCATCACCCCTAAATCAACTTTTTTATAAGTGAATGTATTGTTGATGCCACCATACCATTTTGGAATAGCATTGCCTATAACTGTACGATCATTAGTAGTAATAGTATTATCTCCATCCTGATCTTTGTATTTTACCATTCCAGGAGCAGGGCTAACCTTATTACTGTTTGTAACTCCATCTTTTAAAACAAGTTTTCCGTCAGGTGTAGTATTGAAATCGCTGTGTTGGTAAATGCCGTCAAACTCGTAGCCATATATCAGTCCTAAAGATTGACCAACAATAGCAGCATAATCGTTTTCAGTAAAATTACTGTCAAAGCCAGAACGGGTGTACATGGCATTTGCGCCAGACTGCAGTGCTACCAATTCATTTTTGATGAAGGAAATGTTTAAATTAGTTTCCCAGGAAAAATCTTTCTTTAAAATAGGTTTTCCTGTTATACCTAATTCAAAACCCTTGTTTCTGATTTTTCCAATATTTTGGTATTGAGAAGAAAACCCTGTTAGTTCTGCAAGAGATTGTGCTAATAATAAATCTTTAGTGTCTTTGATAAAGAAATCTGTTACCATGGTTAGGCGATTATTTAAGAATCCCCAGTCTATACCCATATTAATGGTAGATGATCCTTCCCATTTCAGGTTTGCATTCCTAAGTTGTTTTGGCAATAATACGGTGTTGGTAGTGTTGCCAATACCATACTTGCTGGTTTCGTAGAGATCTAATGAAAGGAAGTTTGAAATTCTATCATTACCCACTACTCCCCATCCTAAGCGAAGTTTTAAATCAGATATCGCTTTGATATCTTTCATGAAATCTTCTTGAGAGATACGCCACGCTGCAGCAAAAGAAGGGAAGTAACCCCATTTGTTTTTGTCTGAGAAAACGGTAGAACCATCGGCCCTTAATGTTGCAGTTAACAAGTATTTATTGTCGTAATTATAATTTGCTCTGGCGAAAAACGACAAAAGCTTTTTATCTGAATAACCTGTTTCAACACGACTTGGCGTAGCACCAACTCCCAAATTGTCGTTGCCTAAATTATCGAAGGGGAAGTCCATTGCTTGTCCTAATAAATATTCAGAACTATTGAAAGACAACTCCTGACCTAGCATGACATCGTAAGAGTTTTTAGTGTCAATTTTCTTTTTCCAGGTTAGGTTATTGTAGTTGGTCCAACGCAGGTTTTTACCCATTTGCGTTTGCCCATAAGGTTTTTGCCCATTACGGAAAGCTTCTTTTGAGCCATTTCTATAAAACAGGTCGTTACGTGTATTGGTAGTGTTATAGGTCCCTGCCGAACGGAAAGTTAAGCCTTTCATAATTTCCCAATTCACAGATAAATTGGTAGACCATAATTCTGATGCCCTGTCATTAACTACAGATTCTGTTTGTACGATAGGATTTACCTGAGCTAAACTTGTGCCTTCTTCTAACATTTCCGGGTCAATAGCCGATGTTAAAAGTGTTTCATCATCTACTCTCAATCCTCCGGTAGGTCTGGCACTAAAAATCTGTGCTAACATATTAAACCTTCCGTTATCTGCCGTGGTTCCCACTCCGGATCTCATGGTCTTACCATAGTTTATGGTAGCATCTACACTTATCTTTTTATTGAGTTTTTGGTTTATTCTCATTTTGGCTGCTGTTCTGCCAAACTCGCTATTCTGGAATATTCCGTTTTCATTATACCTGTTTATAGAGAAATTGTACTTGGTTGTTTCTATACCGCCGCTTACCGAAACATTCTGGTCGTTAGACCAGGTAGGCCTAAATGCTTCATCTTGCCAATTGATGCCTTGTACACCAATGTAATCCTCTGCTGATTGGTATTTAAAAGGTGTTCCATCGGTATCATTACCTGTTCTATAATAAGTGTTGGCGTATGCGGGGTTTACTTCAGCCTGTAGTTTTACAAACTCATAAGGACTTAGTAAATCCAATGTTTTATTAACTGTACGATAAGTACTGGCATTGCTATAATTTATTTGTGGTTTACCAACTTTTCCAGATTTTGTGGTAATCAAAACTACCCCGTTTGCCGCTCTTGCTCCGTATATAGCCGAGGCTGATGCATCTTTAAGCACCTCAATAGACTCTACATCTGTATTAGGCAAGAAATTAAGGTTAGAAACCTCAAATCCATCTACAATATAAAGAGGAGAGGCATCGCCTGTTAAAGTTCCTATGCCACGAATGTTTACATTAAGGCCAGAACCCGGTTCGCCATCATATTGTGTGATTTGTACGCCAGCTATTTGCCCGCCTAAAGCACTTAAAACCGAACTTGATTTAAAACCTTCCACATCTTTTCCTTTGATAGAAGATACCGATCCGGTTAAGTCGCCACGTTTAACGGTGCTATAACCTACAACCACAACTTCCTGTAAAAAAGCAGTTTCTGGTTGCATTCTTATCACCAAATCATTCTGCGACCCTACGCGTATTACTTGTTCTATATAGCCCACATAAGTAACCATTACAGTTTCCCCTTGTGGCACTTTGATGGAGAAAGCACCGCTTTCGTTTGTGGAAGTTTTGTTGTCTTTCCCTATTACAATTATACCGGCTCCTTTTAACGGCGCACCTGTTTCATCTAAAACTTTTCCTTTTAGGGTTACTTGCTGTGCATGCAGGCTTATGGAAAACATTAATGCCATAATAGACATGATGAATCCCTTATACACACTTTTCTTTGTTATATTATGCATCTCTGTTTTATTTAAAATTTCGTATCAAACCATAAAATAATAGGGAATAACTGTGATCCATTGTTGATACCACCAATTACTCCGTCGTTCACGAAAGTAATTTGTCCAACCATGGCGCCGTTGGCAGCCTCTCCATTGACAATCCATTTATTGGGATTAACAACTATTTCGAAAGTATTTGGATCTACATAAGCCAGAGCTTGAGTAAGGAAATCCTTATTGGTATAATAGGATAGAGGGTCTTTTGATCCATAATTTGGACTAATACTTCTGCTCTCTGCATATTGTTCCCAAAGCGTACGTAAGAATGTAGGAGTAACCGGACTAGGGTTTGGCGCTCCATTTAGCTGTGTTCCAAAGAAATTATAATAGTTAAAAGATCTTCTATAATCCATTAACAATTTACTTTTATCTGCAATTCCGGTAATTAGAGGTTTTACTGAACGCCCTCCAGAGTTTGGATTTACCTGAAACACAAAAGGACTATATTCTACTACTGCTTTTTCTGTACTAGGCGAAGGTGCATTTACTGCACTTGAAAAGTGAATATATACAGGCGATTCAACAGCATATTCTTCCGGTGTACCTTTTCCGGCCGTAGCGGTTACCATAAATATACCATACTGTTGTGGATTAATACCTTTTAAAGTTATTTCTCCTGTACTGGGGTTTATTGTTGTTCCAGATCCTAAATGAATGTTTTTAATTTCATAAGTCAGGTTCTTTCCGTCAGTTGTTGGCGTAGGGCTTACATCTGAAAGTGCTCCTCCTACAGCTATACGAAACTGGTTTGCATAATTTGCCGCAGGTGTAAGACCAAGGTTATTTCCGTATCTCACATAAGTAAAATAATTAGGGTTTGCAGCTACTGTTAATGTAAAGGTAGCCGTAGACTCATTTTTAGGGTTGGTAGCTTTTACTTTTACCGTATAATTACCAAGCGGAATGGTATTACCCTTAACAGCTTTAAGGCTTCCGTCTACATTAAGTGTTAGTTTGCCCTGTAAAGCTGCTGGTAGGTCTACAAATTCAAAGCGTACTTCGTCTCCTTTAAAAGTAGCTTCCGGATTTATATCAAAAGCAACCGCTTGTATCGCAGTTTTATTTTGATAAGTGAAATTTTGTATAGGCTCTATAAACTCAACCACATCCAATACAAATACATCTGTAAAATCTACACCAGTTTGGTCATATTCATTTTTTGCATTTACAGTCACTTTGTATTGTTGTCCGGCAGTAAATCCGTGGTTTTCTGCAACAGAAATAACTCCTGTTTGTGGATTAATACTTATTTTATTGGTAGCAGGGTTAACACTTTTAATGGCATATACCAAGTCGTTTAAAGAACCTTTCAGTACCGGAGCAGTACTTGTATAAGAGGTTTTTCCGCTTAAAGCAGATTCCTCTTCTATTTTGCCTATAGCAGGCGTATAGGTTAGCGCTAAAGGTTTAGAAATAATGTCTATTTCTATTGCATTTTGAAATATCCCTTCATCTTCTCCAGACGCTCCTGTAGTTAGTTTAAGCGAAAGAACATATTTTCCAGGCAATAAAGTAGCATCACCTCTTACAATAGATATTACTCCTGTAGCAGATATGGCAAAATATTTAGAATAATCGCTTGCTGCTATTTCATATTTTCTGATAGACACGTGATTTTTGTCGGTACTTACCTGTGCAGTAGGTAATTCTACAGCACTTGAAGGGTCAATAACATCTGCGTAGTTAACTGTAAGTTTGTTTGGGTTTACTGTAATGCCATCCGGAACAGGTTTCATCATATTAACCTCAATAGCATCTTTAAACTCATATCTGGAACCATTAGAATAACAGCTAATGGTAAGTTTGTAAATTCCAACAGGTAAACCGGATGTTTCCTTTATGCTGATACTTCCATTATCCTTATTGATTTCAAAACTATTACCAGAATAGGGAGCGCCATCTACTGTGATACTTACAATTTCAAAAGAACCTGGTTGTGCCCCAATATAAGATGGAGACGCAATAATACCCGACATTGATGGACCTATATCGGTCATGCCGGTATAATGTATGGCGAAAGTTGTACTATCAATAACTTCTTCCTTTTTGCACCCCGTTGTAAGGAAAAGCAATGTAAATATCCACGATAGGTATCGTTTTAATTTTAGTTTAGAATTTATTAGATTCATGATATATAGAGTTTATAGATTACAATTAAGATTATATTTTTTACCATCGATGCTAACTTCTAAAGCAACGCCAGTCTCTTGAAACGGCTGTGTAAAAACAGCATCAATTTGCGCTGTAGCAGCTTGTCCGCTAGGGTATAACACGGTGATATAACGGGCGTTTTGCCCGGCATTTTTTGTCATATTAACAGCGTAAGATTTTCTGGAAGCTTCAATGTGTAATGCATAAGATACTTTGCCATTAAACGGAACGGTAGTTATGGCTGCGTCTGAGAATGTTTTTATAGCCATATTGTTGCCATCAGTAAAGTTGGTGTAAGCTCTGTTTTTATCTGCAGCTACAATCACTTCAGTGTCGGTCCCTTCACATAAATTAAAGTTGAGGTTTACTGTTCCGGCTGCAGAACCTATTCCTTCATCAACCAGTACAAAAAATGTTTTGTTTACGAAGAATACATAACGACGATGTTTTAGGTTGGGGTAGCCCTGGTTTTCGGTAGCTATGATATCGGTTTGACCATTAGTGCTTACCAATAACGATTTACCTTTGCCACTGGTAATATTGCTGCCGTTAAGTGTCATTGTGTTATGAACTTTGGTTTGGCGATACCAGATACGATCGCTATTATCTCCTCCGGTTGTATAATAGGAATATACTCCTGCATCTGGGAAGAAATTACGCCCTTTATGGTAAAGCTCAAAAGTGCCATTATCTGCTTGGTTATGAGTCCATACTGGTATAGATCCTTCTGAATAGTTATTGCTAAGAACCATTGTTGTTGATGATTTATCCCAACCATTACGCAATACGTAATATCCGGATGTTTTAAACGCTTTTGGTTCCGAAGAAGGTACTGTTCCACGCTTTCCGTATGTAGCCATGTAAAGAAATTCGTTATCATCAGGGAACATTTCGTTATACCTTAAAAAGTTTTTATTCAGTACCGATCGCGACCAGGAGGTTTGTCTGGTATCGTTAAATCCGGGTACATAATATGGATATAGGCTTGAAGAAGAAGCAACGAAATAGTGAGGATAAGTAAAATTTGTTACTACTTGAGCTGCTTTGCGTAAATATTGGCTAAAGTTGCTTCCTATATTACCAACAATTTGTTTGTTGGCATCTGCCAGTTTCATGATTTCGTAAAAATCGGCTATTGCAGCTATATGGTAGCTCAAATCAAGCTCGAAATGCATGCCATCGTCCAGAAATTGTTTTTGAACTTCTGTGCCTAATATCTGAAAACCTGTATCCATCCATTGAGAAGCATTTTTGAGCTCTGGAAACAATACTCCTGCATAAGCCAAGGCACCTCCCTGAGATATTAAAATATTACCATCAGAATAAGGGTATTTTATCAAAAAATCGGCGTGTTTTGCAAAATGTACCATAAATTCAGCAAACCACTCTGGTGTGAAACTGGCAGAGTTTTTATAGTAATCGAATAATTGTACTTGAGTATTCACCCGTTCTGCAGCCTGAAGCTGCCACCATGTTGTGGTATTGGTACCATTTGCTGGCATAGGGTTTTGCGCCAACCAGTCTTTATATACGCTAATCCAAGACTGGATATATTTTTCGTCTTTTGTTGTACGGTATACTTTGGCTTGCGGTACAAACCATTGGTGGCGGTGCAATTGCTTTTGATACTCATCATCGGCACCTTTAGGTACAAATAAGCAATTTATGGCACCACTGTTATTTAACGAGTATGGCATTTTTTTAACAGCGTCCTCGTAATAGTTATTTACAAAAAAACGGTAATTGTCTAATGCAAAGTCTGCTTTAAGTTTATCATCTTCAGAAGCTGTTACGTTAATTAAAGAAATATTGGGGTTTACCACATTTGTACGCAGTCGGTAATATTCAAGGATAGCTTTAGCAGCGTCATATTGCTTATCGGCTTCATATAAAGCTTTTGCCTTTTCTAAGCCAGGATAATCCAAATTAATCAGCTCAAAAAAATTGGAATGTATAACACCGTTGGGTTTAGTAGTTTCATTATTTCCCGAATTAACATTTGTTTTTCTAATAGCATCTTTTTGACAAGAGCATAGAGCCATCGCGATAAATATGTAAATAAAACCTCTCATGTTTTATAATATTAGTTGTCGGTATAAATGGTTAAATTTTAGATTTTTTGTTTGTGGGTAGGTTAAGATTAGTTTATTATGATATGTATTACCTGCCACTTCTCTTAGCAAAGATTGCTTATATATAGTTTTTAGTGTTTCAATTTTGATTAATATCATTTCAAAATTGGTGAATGCTGGTGTTTTTAAATTAGCTTTTTCTCAGTTCGGCTTTAGTTTCAGGGTGACGTAAAAAGTGATTTTGAAGAGAAGAGTTTTCGTGTACGAGTGAATGTGCATATTGAGGTTTTCGAAATGTGTGTGGATAAAAAGGACTGGAAACTTACTCTTCAAATTAGTGATTTTTAGTTTCGGAAGACTGTAAACTCTTCCTTCTTTATGCTTAGCTTTTTCTCTCGTATTTTTGATAGTTAAAGATTTATTTTTAAATGTAATTTCTACTCAAACTATAAGCCCTCCGTAATATAAACCTAAATAAAAGTCCGCGAAACTCTACAAAAGTCCGCAATGTACAGACCTTGCTGTACTCCCGGTCTGATGGTTGTTCTGTGTGTCTGGTTTGAGTCCCGAAGCATTCAGGCGGAAAACCAAGTAATATGTTCGCTATTACAAAAGTGAATTTGTGATAAGATATACGTAAACGATGCTTATCATGTGTTTCTTAGCTTGCCGCCGCTAGGCTCTTAATTTTAACCGCAAAAATAACAAACCCGAGCGGAGCGAACACTTGAATGCTGTTTAAAAAAATAGAAACTAATGAAAAAACTCTCGCTTGCTTATTTATTCAGCATTGTTTATTGTTTTTATTTGTCTTCATGCTTGCTTCGCAGGTTGTTTCTTTCAATTAAGTGTTTAGGCTTATCTCTGCATCCCGAAAAACGCATCAGCGCTCTTGAACGCCATGAAAGAGAAATATTAAAATTGTGAGAAAATAAGAGACCGAAAATGAGCTGAACGGATGTTTGAAGTGCTAACGCTAGCGAAAGTTAATTTTTAATCCTGAATTCAGGTTAAGCATTAAAAATTAAACATTGAACATTTAGTATTATGCCCGGGTTCTAGTCAAAACCGAAAGAGTTTTAGATAATTTTAAAAGTTCTTCTCTGGTAGACTGTTTAAATTCGTTTTAAATCAATTAAGAGAGTTTCAACTTAAATTGTATAAGAAAATATTCTTAATGCTTATTGTGATTTATGTAGAGAAAAGGACTGTAAAAATTGCAAGAATAATTTCTTAGATAAATAAACAACGGAAATGGAGCTAAGTTCTAATCTTACGCAAAACCCTAAATTATATAATGTATAAGAAAATAGCAGTTATTGGTTTGGTTATTATGCTTTCGCAAAATTTATTTGCGCAAAATAAAACTGCATTACTTGCTAAGCTAGACCTAAATAGGTCTGGCTTAGAGCAAGTGAAAAGTTTTTATTTGGCCGGCGATACTAATAAAGCCATCTCGGCCTTATTAATCTATTATAAAAATAGGAGAAACATTATTCACCCTGATATTGCTGTAGATGCTAATGGAAAGCCCGTTTTAGGTAATTTATCGGCAACAAACTTACAAAGGGCTAATGATGCCTTGAATCATGTATTCTTTGTAATGAACGGTTATCCTTCTTTTGATTATGGAGCGGATATCAATTGGCAGTTTTGGCCGGTAAAAGACAACGAGGTAAGATGGCAATTACACAGGATGGCTTGGTGGGAGTCTATGGGCCGAGCGTACATAAGTACAAACGAAGAGCGATATGCTACAGAGTGGGTTTTACAATATAAAGATTGGATAATTAAAAATCCATTAGGCTTATCGGCAGATAACGACCGATACGCTTGGAGGTCATTAGAAATTAGTGAACGTTTAGAACAGCAAACCAGATTATTTTTATATTTCATTCATTCTCCGGCTTTTGACGAAGATTTCTTGGTTACCTTTTTACTTAATTATGCTAAACATGCAGATCATCTTATCAACAAATATTCAGATAAGGGCAATCATTTATTATTTCAGGCGCAAAGGATGGTTTACGCAGGTACTTTTTTCCCCGAATTGCAAAGGGGAAGTGTTTGGCAACAAAGTGGGATAAGTAAACTAAACGAACAAATTAATATTCAGGTTTTTGATGACGGTTTACAGAACGAATTGGCTTTTCATTACCATGTTGCCTGCGTAAATATATTTTATAAAGCCTTACAAATGCTAGATTTAAACGGTGTATCCGGTAAGTTTTCGCAATTGTATATCAATAAATTGGAAAAAATGATGATGGCAGTTGTAAATTTTTCCTTTCCGGATTACACCTATCCCATGTTTAGCGACTCTTGGTTAGCAACCAAATCCGTAATGTTGCGAAATTTTAAAGAATGGTCTCTGCTATATCCTGATAATCAGGTTTTAAAATATTTTGGAAGCGATAGGAAAGAAGGTTTAATGCCTGCCTACACCTCTAACAGATTGCCGGATGCAGGTATTTATGCCTTTAGAAGCGGATGGTCATTAAGTTCAACCGCTTTAATACTAAAAGCAAGCCGCCCTGCCGAATGGCATAGCCAGCCAGACAACGGAACGTTTGAGCTTTGGGTAAATGGAAGAAACTTTACACCCGATGCCGGCGCTTTTATATATGCCGGAGATGCTTCTATAAATGCACAGAGAGAGTATTTTAGGCAAACCAGATTACACAACACATTAACCTTAAATAATCAGAATTTAGAAGTAAATGCTACCGAAAAAAAATGGTCTACCAGCAACAACTTAGATATGCTTATTTATGAAAACCCCAGCTATACAAATTTAAAGCATAGAAGGGCAGTTCTATTTGTTGATAAAAAGTATTTTGTGATTATAGATGAGGCTATTGGCGCTGCCACAGGCGATGTAGGAATACATTTTGGACTGAAAGAAGGAGAGGTTAATGCCGATCAATGCTCTAAAACCATTACGACAAAATTTGCTGATAAGAATAACATCACCATAAAAGTCATTCCGCAGCAAGAGGCCAATATGATTAGAGAAGAAAGCTATGTTTCTTATGCCTATAACCAAAAGCAGGAAAGGCCTGCTTTCGCTATTAGCACAGCAAAACATAGTGCCAACACAACAAGATTTTTATCAGTTATAGTTCCTTTTAGCGGGACAATGGTTCCGCCAATTATTGAAGCAGAATTTTTAGAAACGACAGACACGACTGTGCGGTTAAAAGTAAGTATTGATGGCGAGGTGAAAACCTTAAGTTATAACATACCTAATTAAGATGAATATATATATTAAGAGAGTTACTTCCGTATTGTTATCTGGTGCATTTGGTTTAGTGGCACAAGCGCAAACCGTTCAGAAAAAAGACAAAAAATTGAATATTGTTTTTATCATGACGGACGATCATACTACACAAGCCCTGAGTGCTTATGATAACCGATTGATAGAAACACCTCATTTAGATCGCTTAGCAAAAGAAGGGATTAAGTTTAATAACTGTTTTGTAACCAACGCAGTTTGCGGGCCTTCAAGAGCCACCATTCTTACCGGGAAATATAATCATATTAATGGCTTGACAGACAACCATAAGGTTTTTGACAGTACACAGGTTATTTACCCTCAAATTCTAAAAAAGGCCGGGTATCAAACTGCTATGATCGGAAAATGGCATCTGGGATCTACACCAATGGGCTTTGATCATTACAGCATCCTTCCCAATCAGGGTGAATATTATCAACCAGTATTTATTGAAAACGGGAAAAAAATACAAGAGAAGGGATACGTTACCGATGTTGTAACCGACAAGGCAATAGATTATCTGGAATCAAGAGATAAAGAAAAACCGTTCTTATTAATTTATCAGCAAAAAGCACCACACAGAAACTGGTTGCCGGCACAGCGCCACTTGGGGATGTTTGATGATAAAACTTTTGTAGAACCCTCGAACTTACTGGACGATTATTCTAATAGAGGAAGAGCTGCTAAAGAGCAGTTGATGAATATATCTAAAGATATGTGGGATGCCTGGGATTTAAAATTGGCATCATCTAAAGATTTGGATTCCCTGTCCAAAATACCTAAATCTAATTTTGTTGACGGAAAGGAAGATGATTTTACCCATGCTAATGATAAAACATTAGATCAGCAACGTTTTTTTCAGGTATTTGATAGGATGACTCCGGAAGAAAAAGCTGCCTGGACTAAAGTTTATGATAAGCGTGTAGAAGAGTATAAAAGACTTAACTTAAAAGGTGATGAGCTAACCAGATGGAAATATCAGCAGTATATGAAAGATTATCTGGCTTGTGTGGTTGCGGTTGATGAAAATGTAGGCAGATTAATGGATTATCTGGAGAAAGAAGGCGAGTTAGACAATACCATCATCGTTTACACCTCTGATCAGGGTTTCTTTTTAGGAGAACATGGTTTCTTTGATAAAAGAATGATGTATGAAGAATGTTTGAGAACGCCTTTGTTAATCAGGTATCCAAACGGAATCAAAAAAGGCCTTGTTTCTGATGCATTAGCTATGAACGTAGATTTTGCGCCAACATTCTTGGATTATGCAGGGGTGAAAATTCCTAGAGATATGCAGGGGAAATCCTTAAAACCTATTATTGATAATGAAGGTAAAGTACTGGCAAAATGGAGAGACGCGGTGTATTATCACTATTACGAATATCCAAGCTGGCACATGGTAAAAAGACATTATGGAGTTAGAACCAATCGATATAAACTCATCCATTTTTATAATGATATCGATGAATGGGAACTGTATGATTTAGAGAAAGATCCTAAAGAAATGAATAATGTATATAATAATACTGCCTATGCAAATGTAGCTAAGATGATGCATGCAAAAATGAAAAAGCTACAAAAGCAGTATAAAGACACCAATCCAACAGAAGAGTAAATTTTATTATGAATAAGACACCATATATCAAAAAACTTTGTATTGCTGCGGTAGTATTTCTATTCGCCTGCAAATCAGAACAGAAAAAAGAAAGACCTAATATCCTTTTGTTAATGTCTGATAATCAATCCTGGAATCATGTTGGGATTTACGGAGATAGCATAGTAAGAACACCAAATGTTGATAAGATTGCCCGAGCGGGAGTTCGTTTTACTAACGCTTACTGTAATTCGCCATCTTGTACACCGGCAAGAGCAGCAATGCTAACCGGGCAGGATATTTGGAGAATAGAAGAAGGCGCTAACCTTTGGGGAGTGTTGCCTACTAAATTTGAAGTTTTACCAGACTTATTGGAAAAAGCAGGATATAGAGTAGGTTATGATGGAAAAGGCTGGGGACCAGGAAGCTTTGAGGCTAACGGTAGGAAGCGTAATCCGGGCGGTAATAAATATGCCAATTTTGCGGAATTTATAAAAAATAGAAAAGCAGGCGAACCCTGGAGCTATTGGTTTAATAGCTTACATCCGCATCGTCCTTATGAAGTAGGTTCTGGAGAGAAAGCGGGAGTAGACACCAGTAAAATTAAAGTGCCTGCTTATTTGCCGGATACTAAAGATGTCAAGGTAGATATTGCAGATTATTATGCTGCTATTGAAGAGTTTGACCAGGAAGTAGGCACAATTATGCAGCAGCTTAAAGATGCCGGACAGTTAGAAAACACTATCGTTATTGTATGTAGTGACAACGGCTGGCAAATGCCAAGAGGTTTAGCTAATCTGTATGATTTTGGAACAAGAGTACCTTTAATTGTATCGTGGCCTGATAAATTTAAAACCAACGAAGTAACGGATGAATTAGTAACTCTATTGGATTTAGCACCAACGTTCTTAACTGTTGCGCAAGCAGAGGTGCCTGCTTATATGACCGGTAAAAGTTTATTACCTATTGTAGAAGCAGGATCAGAAAATACAGATTCAAGAGAGTTTGTAGTATTAGGAAGAGAAAGACATGCTTTTGTAAGACAAGAAGGTTTGGGATACCCTGGAAGAGCATTAAGAAGTAAGGAATTTCTATATATTAAAAATTATGAGCCTTCAAGATGGCCGGCAGGAGATCCTCCTCTTTATGGAGATGTAGACCCCTACATGTTGAATTATCCGGGCCCCGCTAAATTCTTTATTTTAAAGCATAAAGATGAACCAATCGCTAAACAAGCATATCAATTGGCTTTTGCAAAACGTCCCGCAGAAGAACTTTTTGATGTAATTAACGATCCCGATCAATTACACAATTTAGCTTATGATCCAGCATATAAAACTATTAAGGATGATTTGTCTGAAAAAATGGTGAAATATCTGAAAGAAACCAAAGATCCAAGAGAGACAGGTGGTAAGATTATCTGGGACAATACAGATTATTTCAGTGAAATAGACAAAACCCCTAAACCTAGTAAAGAAGCCATAGAGATTTTTGGTTTAGATACCATGTATAATTATTTAAAATAGCAGGTATTGTTTAATAGCTTAAAGGTATGAAGAGATTTTTTTTAATGTTTTTCGCTACTTTGTTTAGCCTTTCTAGCAAGAGCCAGAGCAAAAGATTAGACAGGCCCAACATTCTTATTATTATGACCGACCAGCAGACTGCTGAGGCGATGAGTAATGCGGGAAACAAAGATTTGAAGACTCCGGCTATGGATTTTCTTGCAGCACATGGAACCAGGTTTACCGAAGCTTATTGTGCACAGCCTTTATGTACACCTTCTCGCTCTTCTATTTTTAGTGGTGTAATGCCTAGTCAAAATGGTTTTGTAGGGAATTATTCTGAAGAAGATGGACAGTGGGCAGATTCTCTCTTGATTATGGGGCAGATATTTAAGCAAGGCGGATATAAGACAGGTTACGTTGGTAAATGGCACTTGCCTTTGCCAACTACAAAGAAGTCGCAACATGGGTTTGATTATATTGAGAACACCTGGAACGGCGATTTTATGGATGCCGCTATTCCAGCTTATGCCGCAAGGTTTATGAAGGAAAATAAGAATGATCCTTTCTTATTGGTTACTTCATTTCTAAATCCTCATGACATTTGCGAATGGGCAAGACATGATTTCTTAAAAATGGATTTCATTGCTGCACCGCCAGTGCCAGAATTATGTCCTGTGTTGCCTTATAATTGGAAGATATCGCCTCATGAACCTCCTATTATTAGAGAGCAACAGAAGGTAAATCTAAGAACCTATCCAACAACCGAGTGGGGGCCAGAGAAATGGAGGCAGTATAGATGGGCTTATAATAGATTAATAGAAAAAGTAGACGGTTATGTGCAGATGGTATTGGACGGACTAAAGAAATATGGTTTAGAAGATAATACCATTATTATTTTTACCAGCGACCATGGAGATGGCTACGCTGCACATCAATGGAATCAAAAGCAGGTTTTATATCAGGAGTCAGCAAAAGTACCTTTTATTATCTCTAAAATAGGGCATTTCAATCCTCAAACTAATAACAGTTTAATATGTAATGGTACAGATATAATGACAACAATAGCGTCTTATGCTGGCATAAAAACACCGGCCTATCTAAAAGGTGCAGATATAAAAAAGGTTATGGATAATCCACAACATAAGCTTAGAGACACTTTAGTTATAGAAACTGATTTTGCAGATAATACTGTCTTGTTGGGGATTAGAGGTAGAGCGGTTATTACACATAAGTATAAATATATTGTTTATGATAAAGGCAATTTTAGGGAACAGCTATTTGATTTAGAGAAGGATCCTGGAGAAACCAAGAATTTGGTGGTAGACGCTTCGCATAAGAAAACGTTGAGTAATATGCGTAAATACTTAAAGGATTATACTCGCAAAAATAAAGATCCATTTAACCCTTATAATTAAGGAGAATGTTAACCGCTCTGTTTTTGGGCGACTAAGCTTTTGTTTACATTCTTTTGTAGTAAATAAAATGGAAAACACCAAAAGCTCTCCATCAGCAAAAGCGGTTCTAGCAAGAAATTATAGATGCGTTGCCACAAGTTGTTTTTAAAGATATAGGTGCGTAATTTTGCTATCTTGAGGGGGTAAAAAGACAAAAGTTACAATATGTTTCAGATGAAGACGATTAAAACAATAAAGAAATTTTTTCTATTCTCTGTAATGTATTCTACATTGCTTTTTACCCAATTGGGATACAGCCAAGATTCAAAACGCCAATTTAGAACTATTTCTATAGGCGAAGGACTTTCACAGAGCACTGTTTATACCATAGAACAGGATAGCCTGGGATTTATCTGGATGGGAACACAAGATGGGCTTAACCGCTACGATGGTTTCTCTTTTCAAGTTTACCGCCCTAATAAAAATGATAAAACAAGCATTTCTTCGTCTTATATAAGAAGTTTGTTTGTAGACGAAAGTGGTGTACTTTGGGTGGGCGGAAATAAAGGAATAAGTTCGTTTGATTATGTAAAAGAAACTTTTAAAAACTATTCTTTAAAAGTTAAACCCGGAGAATGGTTTGTTACATCTATTAAAAAAGACTCACAGGGTAACCTCTGGATAAGTACAAGTGGCGGAGAACTTTATACGTACGATGCCACAAAAGATACTTTTGTAGGTATAGATATCCAAAACTATAATCAGGGAATTAGCAATATTTTCCATCTCGTCAAACTAGATAATACGTTGCTGTTGGGTACTGATGTTGGCGTTTTTCAGTTCAATCCTTCCACAAAGAGCTTGCAGAGATATATTATTGATAAAAAAGTAAAGATTAATTGCCTATTTGCAGATAAACAGCATGTTTGGGCAGGAACTGAGGGCGAGGGGCTTTTTGAGTATCACCGCCTTCAGAAAACTTTAAAGCAGTATAAACATAAAATCGGGGCAAATACAACCAGTTTAGCCGATAACGATGT
>PJUF01000150.1_pt1 | contig 63771 bp, 69 predicted proteins | sample 1512191 | NCBI WGS metagenome assembly PJUF01 (sample SAMN08177673, study PRJNA422409) | Feces metagenome, whole genome shotgun sequencing project. | isolation source: Chicken feces (3) enriched on wood chips | host: Gallus gallus | place: USA: Madison | collected 2015-01-15 | reverse complement strand
TGCGGAAGAGGCTCATGCCGCCGGGCCACGAGCGCTAGCCATTGACCACCTTCTTGTCCTGGCCTTCGGCCGGGCGCTTGAAGACGGCCATCAGGGCGTCGTGGATCTTCTTCTGGCGAGCCTTGACGTGGATCTTCTGCCCCGTGAGGTCGGTGACGTAGAAGACGTCGACAGCTTTTTCGCCATAGGTGCCGATATGGGCCGAACCGATGGTGAGGCTCAGATCGGAAATTTCGCGGGTCAGGGCATAGAGAAGGCCGATGCGGTCGAGGCCGGAGACCTCGATCACCGTGAATTTTTCCGAGATGGCGTTGGAGACCGATACCTGGGCGGGCAGGGTGAAGGGTCTCAAACGCTTGTTGTGGCGGGATTCCTTGCCCAGGTCGATCAGCACCTGGCGCTTGCCCTGGAGCAATTGCTTGACGGTATCGACGATGCGGGTGGCGCGGACCTTTTCGTCTTCGTCGGAGGTGAAGGCGCGTTTTAACCGGAACGTGTCGATGGCGCGGCCGTCGCGGGTGGAAAAGATCTGCGCCCCAATGATCGAGGCATCCTGCATGGTGCAGGCGCCGGCGATCAGCGAGAGCAGGCGCGGATGGTCGGGCACGTAGAAGCTGACCTCGGTAATGCCCTCAAAGGCCTTGACCTTGATCGAGCCGGCAAAGGGCTGGTCGTTGAGATCGGCTGTGCGGATCATCCGGGCGTGCTCGATCTGCAGTTCGGGCTCGGCCCGGAGCCAATAGTGATCGTAATGACGGGCGGTATAGGCCTCGATATCGGTCGCCGGCCAGGCCTTGAGAGCATCGGCCAAAGCATGGCGCGCATCGTTGACTCGGTCGGACTGGCTGACCTGGGAATGGCCGCCCGAGAGCAGCGGTTCGGTGGCGAAATAGAGGGCGCGCAGGAGCGAGCCCTTCCAGCCGGTCCAGGTGCCCGGACCCACCGCGCGGATATCGCAGGCGGTGAGGATCATCAACAGCGCCAGACGCTGGGGCGACTGCACCACATCGGCAAAGGCCTTAGCAGTCTCGGGGTCCTGGATGTCGCGCGCCTGGGCGATCTCGCTCATCAGCAGGTGATATTCGATCAGCCAGGCGACGGTGTCGGTCTCGGCCTCGTTGAGCCCGAAGCGCGGACAGAGTTTCCTGGCAATGCGCGCGCCGGCGATGGAATGGTCCTCGGGGCGCCCCTTGGCGATGTCGTGCAGGAACAGCGCCACATAGAGCAGACGCGTATCGTTGAGCTGGGGCAGCAATTCGTGGGTCAGCGGCAGCTCGTTCATGAGCCCGCCATTGGCGATGTCGGCCATGACCCCGACGGAGCGGATCAGGTGCTCGTCCACTGTATAGTGGTGATACATGTTGAACTGCATCAGGGCGACGATCTTGCCGAAATCGGGCACGAACTTGCCCAGCACGCCGCTCTCGTTCATCTGGCGCAGGATGCGCTCGACATAATTGGGGTTGGTGAGGACGGTCAGGAAATGCGCATTGGCCTTGGGGTCGTTGCGCAGCTTGTTGTCGATCAGCCTGAGGCTGTCGCGGATATGCTTGATGGCATCGGGGTGGAACAGCAATTCCTCGCGCCCGGCCACCATGAAGACGCGGATGAGGTTGACCGGGTCCTTTTCGAAGACGTCGGGGCTCGCGATATTGAGGCGGCCGGTCTCGACGATGAAGGCGGTCTCGCCCTTGATCCTGGTCTTGCCGGAGCGGAAGGGCGCCAGCACGCGCCCGACCAGATCCATGTCCTTGGCGTGGTGAAATTCGAGGCTGGCACAGATGATGCGGGTCAAATCCCCCACATCCTTGGCGACGAGGAAATAGCGCTTCATGAAGCGCTCCACTCCCAGCATGCCCAGCCGCTCGGCATAGCCCATGCGGCGCGCCAGTTCGGGCTGCACGTCGAAGGTCAGCTTCTCGTCGGCACGGCCGGTGATGAAATGGAGGTGGCAGCGCACGGCCCAGAGGAAATCCTCGGCCCGGGCAAAGAGCCGGTTTTCCGCTTCGGTCAGGACACCTTTTGCGACGAGGTCATGGCTCGAGCGGACCTGGTAGAAATATTTGCCGATCCAGAACAGGGTATTGAGGTCCCTGAGGCCGCCCTTGCCATCCTTGATATTGGGCTCGACCACATAGCGGGTATTGCCCATCTGCTTGTGGCGTTCGTCGCGTTCGGCCATCTTGGCGGCGATGAATTCGGGACCCGTGCGGGGCATGATCTCGGTTTCGAACCGATGCACCAATTGCTCGTAGAGCGCCTTGTCGCCGGTGAGAAAACGCGCCTCGAGCGTGGCGGTGCGCACGGTCATGTCGGCGCGGGCCATGCGGATGCATTCATCCACCGAGCGCACGGCGTGGCCGACCTTCTGCCCCAGGTCCCAGAGCATATAAAGGATATATTCGGTGACCTGCTCGCCCCAGGGCGTCTGCTTGTAGGGGAGGATGAAGAGCAGATCGATATCGGAACCCGGCGCCAGCGTACCACGCCCATAGCCGCCAACGGCCGAGAGCGCGATGGCTTCGGCACCGGAGGGATTGTCGACCGGATAGACGCGCGTCGTGGCGAAGCGATGCACCGCGGTGATGATCTCGTCCTCGGCGGCGCAGAGATTCTGCGCGCAGCGCGTGCCCTTGTTGTTGGCCAGGAGCTCGGCCTCGGCACTCTTGCGCGCCTGGACCAAGGCCTCGCGCACATGGGCGAGGACCAGCGCACGGGCCGCCGGCGAGCGGGCGGGCTCGTCGCCCACCAGCGCATCGAACTCGGCCAGGAGCGTTTCGGCGGTTTTCAGCACGAACTGCGGCTTTTTGGGCCGGGCCTCAGTTTCGGCGAGCGTCATCGCGGAGTTTCTTCAAATTATAGAGCGCGTCGATGGCCTGCCGCGGCGTCATCTCGTCGGGGCGGACGGCATCGAGCGCTTCGTGAACAGGGTCCTTGCCCTTCTTGGCCGGGGCAGGCTGGTGGGCGAATAACGGCAGATCGTCTAGCACGCTGGCCTTCTGGCTGGAAGAGGCGGTGCCGGCCGAACGCTGCTCGAGCACATCAAGAACCTGTTTGGCGCGGGCGATGACCGGCTCGGGCAGGCCGGCGAGCCGCGCCACCTGGATGCCGTAGGAGCGATCGGCGGCGCCCGGTCCCACTTCATGAAGGAAAACGACCTCACCCTCCCACTCGCGCACCTTCATGGTGACATTGGCGACGCGGGCAAGGGTCTTGGCGAGGCTCGTCAGCTCGTGGAAATGGGTGGCGAACAGCGCGCGGCAGCCGGTGGTCTCGTGCAGGGCCTCGACCGCAGCCCAGGCGATGGAGAGACCGTCAAAGGTCGCAGTACCCCGCCCGATCTCGTCCAGAACGACCAGCGAGCGCCGCGTGGCGCGATTGAGGATGGCGGCGGTCTCCACCATTTCGACCATGAAAGTCGAGCGGCCATGGGCGATGTCGTCGCTGGCGCCGACGCGGGAGAAGAGGCGATCGACGACGCCGATATGGGCACTGTCTGCCGGCACGTAGCAGCCCATCTGCGCAAGGATGGCGATCAGCGCGTTCTGCCTGAGAAAGGTGGATTTACCGCCCATATTGGGGCCGGTGACCAGCCAGAGCGAACCGCCGCCGATGTCCTCGCTGCCCGAAAGGTCGGCGTCGTTGGCAACAAAGCTCTGGCCCTCGGCCTTGACCATCAATTCCACCACCGGATGACGCCCGCCGGAAATGGCGAAAGCAAGGCTGTCATCGACGAGCGGGCGGCAATAGGCGCGGGTGGCGGACACTTCGGCGAGAGCGGCGGTCACGTCAAGCTCGGCCAAGGCATCGGCGAGGCGCTGTAGCGCGCCGGTTTGTTCCAGCACCGCCTCGCGCAGGCGGGCAAAAGTGGCGAGCTCGATGTCGAGCGCCTTGCCCTGGGCCTGGGCGATGCGACCTTCTAGATCGGCCAGTTCGGTGGTGGTGAAGCGCATGGCATTGGCCAGCGTCTGGCGATGGATGAAGGTTTCGCGCCAGGGCGCATCGAGCAGCTTCTGGCCGTGGGCGGCGGGCACTTCGACGAAAAAGCCGAGCACGCCATTGTGCTTGATCTTGAGAGAGCGGATGTCGGTCTCGTCCATCAGCCGGGCCTGGAGCGCGGCGACCACAGCCCTCGTCTCGCGACCCAGGGCCCGCTCTTCATCGAGGGTGCCATCATAGCCGGGCCGCACGAAGCCGCCGTCGCGGCTCAGGAGCGGCAGGTCATCGTCGAGCGCCAGGGCCAGTTCGCTGGCAAGAAACTGCGGCGCCGCCTCGAGGGTCGAGACGAGGCGCAGGAGGGCGGCAGGAAGGTCGGACTGGCGGGCCAGATCGGTGCCGAGATCGAGTGCGGTCGCCACGGCTTTGCCGATGGCGGACAGATCGCGCGGTCCACCGCGCTCCAGCGCCAGGCGCGACAGGGCCCGGGCCAGATCGGGCACACGTTTGAGCTCCTGCCGGAGCCGGGCGCGCAGCAGGCTGTCCTCGACCAGCCGCGATACCGCATCGAGCCGCTCGTTGATGGCCGGCGCCCGGCGCAGGGGGGCGGCAAGGCGGCTGGCGAGCAGCCGGGCGCCCGGGGCGGTGACCGTCAGATCAATGGACTGACGCAGCGAGCCGCGGCTCTGGCCGCGCTGGGTGAGAAGGATTTCGAGCGATGACCGCGTCGCGGCATCGATGGCCATGGTGGTGTCGGTGCCATCGGCAGAAGGCGGTCGCAGCGGCGCCGTGCGACCCTTCTGGCTTTCCCCGACATAGGTGACGAGCGCGCCGAGGGCGGCGCGGCCGGCGCGGCTGAGGGCACTGGGATCGAAGAGGTTGGGGTCGAATGCCTTGCGCAGAGCCGGCAACGCCGCCTCGCTGTCAGCCAGGTCGGGGCGGATCGCGGTGGCAATCGGCCCCCAGGCCGGAGCGAAAAGATGGCGTTCGGCCAGCGCGGTGCGCGTGGCATCGGTAAGGAGGAGCTCGGCCGGGGCGATCCGTGCCATTTCGTCGGCCAGCTGCTCAGCCGAGAGATCGGCGACAGAGGTCTCGCCCGTGGAGATATCGGCCCAGGCAAGGGCAAAATCGGTTTCGCCATGGCGCACCATGGCGAGGGCCGCCAGGTAGTTGGCGGAGCGGGCGTCTAGGTGATCGTCCTCGGTCAGGGTGCCGGGCGTTACGAGCCGCACCACGTCACGCCGCACTACGGACTTGCTGCCGCGCTTCCTGGCCTCGGCGGGGTCTTCCATCTGTTCACAGATGGCGACGCGGTGGCCGAGCTTGATGAGCTTGTTGAGATAGTCGTTGGCGGCGTGGATGGGCACGCCGCACATCCCGATATCCTCACCCAGATGCTTGCCGCGTTTGGTCAGGACGATGCCGAGGGCGGCGCTGGCGATCTCGGCGTCTTCGAAGAAAAGCTCGTAGAAATCGCCCATCCGATAGAAGAGCAGATAGCCCGGATTGACCGCCTTGATCTCGAAATACTGCGCCATCATCGGCGTCAGCGCCGCAGACGCGGCGGCGGGATCGGCCTCGAAAGGGGTCTGGTCCATGGGGCCTGGGCGGTTGGGGCTCAAAAACAAGCGCCGACCTTAGGCGGTTCGCAGGCAAAATCAACCGGCGCCAACGGCTTTGCACGTCTGGTGCATGGGAATCGCGATTGTGCCTTGCCAGCGCGCAATCATGCTCTATACTGAACTTTATGGTTCAGTATTCTTCATCCGGTTTCGATGCGTCCTTTTCTGCCCTTGCCGATGTCACGCGACGCGGCGTGCTGGAGCGGCTGGGCCGCAAGGACGCATCGATCACCGATCTCGCCGCCAGTTTCGGCATGACGCTGACGGGCATGAAAAAGCATGTCGAGGTGCTCGAACGGGCAGGCCTCGTCACCACCGAAAAGATCGGCCGGGTGCGGACGTGCCGGCTGGGGTCGAGCCGGCTGGAGGCCGAGCTGGCCTGGATCGAACGCTACCGGCAGGTCTGGGCATCCCGTTTCGAGGCCCTGGACGACGTGCTTGACGACCTCAAACGCAAGGAACAGGCTCATGAGTGAAACACCGGCAACAGCGCGGGAGACGGCGGTCGATCGCCGTTCCGACCGCGAACTCGTCATTACCCGCAGCTTCGATGCACCCGTGCATCTGGTGTTCAAGGCCTGGGCGGATATCGACGTCTTCATCAAGTGGTGGGTGCCCAAATCGTTCGGCATCACCGTCGTGTCATACGAAGCGGACATCCGCACCGGGGGCAGCTATCGCTTCGTTTTCCGCCATCCGGCCAGCGAGCAGCCCATGGCGTTTTTCGGACGCTATCTCGAGGTGACGCCGAACCAGCGCCTGGTCTGGACCAATGAGGAAAGCCCGGACGGATCGACCACGACGGTGAGCTTCAGCGAGAGCGATGGTGGGACATTGGTCGTCGTCTCCGACCTCTATCCCTCCAAGGCAGCGCTCGATGAGGCCGTGGCGTCGGGCAGCACCGGCGCCTTCCCCGAACAGTTCGCGGCCCTCGAGCAGGTGCTGGCCGGCATGAGCGCCTGAAGGCCTGGCAAAGGACAGAAACCAGGAAAAAGCCCCGGACCTTGGCCCGGGGCTTTTGCGTGCCTCGCGCAGCACCAGATCGGGACTAGGAGAGGCTCTCGATCTCGTAGCGGTCCGAGGGGTCGTGCTGGGGGCGGTAGGTGAAATAGTCGAACGTGGCAGGGCTCGCCGTGCCGTTGAGATCCTGCGCCGCGACGCCGACAAAGGCGCCGGTAAAGCTGCCATGGGCCTGGTGGCCGCCGCATTCGTCCGAGAGGATCGAGGCGTCGAAGACCGGTCCGATGGGCTGCAGATCCTGGCCTTCCAGGGCGTAGAAGAATTGCAGCTTGCGACCGCGGATGGTCAGCGCCAGTTTGACCTTGCCCTGGTTGGGGATCTGCACCGGCGCGGCCGGGAAGGTCAGGTTACCGTCGGGCCAGGAGATTTCCGAGCTCATCAGCAGCAGTTCGCGCTGGCCGTCAGAATGGGCGGTGACCGCGAGATAGAAGAAATTGTAGCGGCTGTAATAGGCGGTCAGTCCCGCCATGGTGCGCTCGTCGGTGGCGGTGAAATCGACAACGGTCTCGGCATCGTAGCTGAAATGGGTCTGGCGCCGGGCGACCAGCGCCTGCTCGAACCACGAGCCGATGGATTCGCGGCCGAACAGGGTGAGCTTGCCGCCCTCCGTCGAGAAGATGCGCTCGGGCTCGGGGGTGCGCAGCCACTGGAAGTCGATGGGCAGGCCGTTTTCGAACGTGTAGCGCTGCTCGGCCCAGTAGGCGGTGTCGTCGCGGGTACCCGGCACCTCGACATGGAGCGAGGGGACGGGGCCGTTTTTGACATAGAGCCAGTCGTCCTCGCCCCAATAGGCTTCCTGGATCGAGGTTTCGCGCCCGAGGACACAGCGGCGCTCCTGGGTGATCGGGCGGCCGCCGAGATGGACGAGGTAGGTCCTGCCCTCGGGCGTTTCGACCAGATCCCCATGGCCGCCGCGCTGGATGGCGGCCAGCGGCGCATCCTTGGCGGTGAGGATGTGCTTGTCGGGGTGGGTTTCATAGGGCCCGTCGATGGTGCGCGAACGGGCGAAGGTGCAGGCATGGTCGTAGGCGGTGCCGCCTTCGGCCGTCAGCAGGTAGTACCACCCATTGCGCTTATAGAGATGCGGCCCCTCGACGAGCTTGAGGTCGGTACCCTTGTAGATATTGGTGATCGGACCGACGAGCTTGCCGGCCACCGGATCGAATTCCTGTAGCGCGATGCCGGCGAACAAGAGCGGCCGGCGGCGATGGTCCCAGGTCATGTTGACGAACCACTTGCGGCCGTCATCGTCATGGAAGAGCGAAGGGTCGAAGCCGGAGGAGTTGGTGTAGATCGGGTCCGACCAAGGGCCTTCGATCCTGTCGGCCCAGACTATGTAGTTGTGCGCGTCCTTGAACGAGCCGTCCTTGCGCTTGACGTCGGTATAGACCAGCCAGAATTTTTCCCCGTCATGGGTGAGGCAAGGCGCCCAGACGCCGCAGCTGTCCGGATCGCCGCGCATGTCGAGCTGGGCCTTGCGGTTGAGCGGGCGCGTCACCAGCTCCCAGTTGGCCAGGTCCCTGGAATGATGGATCTGCACGCCCGGAAACCATTCGAAGGTGGAGGTGGCGATGTAGTAATCGTCGCCGACGCGAAGAATGGACGGGTCCGGGTTGAAGCCGGGCAGGATGGGGTTGGTCAGTTGGGGCATGAAGTCCTCCTGGGCGGCGCGAAGGCCGCATACAGCGTTGTTGCAGTGAAAAGTGATCCCCGCATGGCTTGAGCCGAAGGCCACAACCTGCCAGTTTGCGGGCAAAATGAAGAAGAATCCGCGCTTGCGTCCTGGGCGCGGACAGAAAGAAGCGTGCCGGCTTGGATCATCACATCCGCGAAATTTCCTATTGGAAGAACGTCAAATCCAAGATGCGACTGCAGCCCTTCGTGCATGCGGTCGAATCGAGCGCCGTCCCGATCGCCATTGCCGACCCGTTCGAGCCCGACTGTCCGCTGGTTTTCGTCAACGACGCCTTCCTCAACCTCGTCGGCTATAGCGAAGACGAGGTGCTGGGGCGCAATTGCCGCTTCCTGCAGGGCCCGGAAACGCGCGACGAAGACCGCAAGGCATTGCGCGACGCGATCGAGAACCGCGCCACGATCAGCCACGAAATCCTCAATTACCGCAAGGATGGGTCCAGTTTCTGGAACGAGCTCCATATGGCGCCCATGCTCGACGACCGGGGAGAGCTGCTCTATTTCATCGCCACCCAGGTGGACGTGACCGAGCGCGTCAACCGGCAGGACAATCTCAAACACGCGCTCGATGCCAAGACCGAGGCGCTGCGCGATCAGGCCGAACGGACCCATCACATGGCCCGCGAGATGACCCACCGGGTCCGCAATTCGCTGGCGCTGATCCAGGCCATGCTGCGCATGCAGCTTTCGAGCCTGACCGACGACACGGCGCGCAATGCGCTGATCGGCGCGCTCAGCCGCATCCAGGCCATTGTCGAGATCCAGCGCATCATCGAGCATGGCGACCTCGACGCCAAGGTCCAGATTGGCAACATCATCGGCTCGATCTGCGAAAAACTCGACCATATCAGCCGCGCCCATGTCGCGGCCTCTTCCGATCCGATCGATATCGGGGAGGACATGGTGACGCCGGTGGCGCTGATCGTCTCCGAACTGGTCACCAATGCGCAAAAGCATGCCTATGGCGCCGAGGAAGGCGGGATCATCGCCGTGACCGCGCGCCGCAAGGGCGAGGGGATCGAGCTGACCGTGCGCGACGACGGCCGCGGCGTGCCGGCGGATTTCGATCCGCGCGCCGTCAAGGGTTTCGGCATGAAGATGCTGATGCACGAAATCGATCACCTGGGTGCCACGCTGCGGATAGAACGGCTGGACAAGGGCACCGCGTTTGTCGTGGATATTCCGGAGCAGGGTAGGGATTAGGACATCCGCCGCCCTTCGTGACCCCTTCGTCTTGCGCAGAAGTACCCGAAGGGCGGGTGAGGGGAACCTGTGTCACAAGCGACAAAGATCGCAGAACCCCTCATCCGTCGGCTGCGCCGCCACCTTCTCCCGCAAGGGGAGAAGGGGTTGCGCGTTCGGCCTTAGACGAACCGGTTGACCAGGTTTTCGAGATATTCCTGGCGGCCCGAGCGGGGCTGCGGGTTGATGGCGTCGGCCTGGACCTTGTCGGCAATCTGCGCCAGGCTGAGCTTGCCAGCGAGGATGTCCTTGCCGAGGCCATTGTCCCAGCCGGCGTAGCGGTCGTCGAGCAGCTTGTCGAACTCACCGTCCTCGATCAGCGCCGCAGCGCCCTTGAGGCCGCGGGCAAGGGTATCGAGCCCGAGGATGTGGCCATGCAGCAGATCGGCGGCGTCGAGCGACTGGCGGCGCACCTTGGCGTCGAAGTTGAAGCCGCCCTTGCCCAGGCCACCCTGCTTGAGGATGTAGTAGAAGGCCAGGGCCATCTCGCCGGCATTATTGGGGAAGTGGTCGGTGTCCCAGCCGGATTGCAGATCGTTGCGGTTGGCGTCGACCGAGCCGAGCATGCCTAGCGAAGAGGCGACAGCCAGTTCGTGCTCGAAGGAGTGACCGGCAAGGAAGGCGTGGCCGACCTCGATATTGCACTTCACCTTCTTTTCGAGACCGTATTTCTGCAAGAAGCCGTAAACGGTGGCGACGTCGAAGTCGTACTGGTGCTTGGACGGTTCCTGTGGCTTGGGCTCGATGAGGATCTGGCCCTTGAAGCCGATCTTTTCGGCATGTTCGATGACCAGATGTAGGAAGCGGGCCATCTGGTCCTGTTCCTGGCCGATCTTGGTATTGAGCAGGGTTTCGTAGCCTTCGCGGCCGCCCCAGAGGACGTAGTTCTCGCCGCCCAGCTCATTGGTCAGCTCGAGCACGGCCTTCACTTGGCCGGCGGCATAGGCGAACACTTCCGGATCGGGATTGGTAGCGGCGCCGGCCATATAGCGGCGGTTGGAGAAGAGGTTGGCGGTGCCCCAGAGCAGCTTCTTGCCGCTCTTTTGCATGTTTTCGCCGATGAGGTCGCCGATAACGCGCAGGTTCTTGTTGCTTTCCTCGAGCGTCGCGCCTTCGGGCGCCACGTCGACGTCATGGAAAGCGAAGAAAGGCACGTCGATCAGGTCGAAGAATTCGAAGGCCACTTCGGTCTTGAGCTTGGCGCCCTCGAGGCCCTTGTCGAACCAGGGACGATCGAAGGTGCGGCCGCCGAACGGGTCACCGCCTTCCTGGGCAAAGGTGTGCCAATAGGCGATGGCGGGGCGGATATGGTCTTCCATCCGCTTGCCGGCAATCATCTCGTCTTTGTTGTAGTGGCGGAAAGCCAGCGGATTCTTGCTGCCCGTACCCTCATACTTGACCTGGCTCAGGCCCTTGAAAAAATCACTCACGAACGTGCCTCCTCGATGGCGGGGTAAAGAGCGCGATAGCGCGCATATTGATCGGTATAGGCGGCCGACAGGGTCTGGTCGGGCGCGATTGTGGTCTTGATCGGCGGCATGGACATGACGTCATCAGGCTTGGCGCCGGTCGCGGCGCAAAGGCCGAGCCGGGCCGCTCCCAGCGCGCCGCCGAAATCGCCGTCCTCGGGCAGGGCGATTTCCATGTCGAGATTGGTGGCCAGCAGCTTGAGCCAGAGCGCGGATTTCGACCCGCCACCCACCGCCAGAAGGCGATTGATCGAGGTGCCGGCATCGGCCAGCACGCGCTGGCAATCGCGCATGGCAAAAGTCACGCCTTCCATCACCGCCTGTGCCATCTGGGCAGAGTCGGTGGATTGGGAAAGACCGGTGAAGGACCCGCGCGCGCCGGCATTGTTGTGCGGCGTGCGTTCGCCCGACAGATAGGGCAGGAAGGTGGCTTCGCCCGGCCCCTTGAACTGGGCTTCGGCTTCACCAGAAAGCTCGGCCTGCTTCTTGCCGGTAATGCGCGAGAGCCAGTTCAGCGAGTCCGTCGCCGACAGGATGACGCCCATCTGGTGCCAGGTGTCGGGAATGGCGTGGCAGAAGGCGTGCACCGCACCCTCGGTATTGGGGCTGAACTTTTCGTTCGAGACGAAAAGCACGCCCGACGTGCCCAGCGAGACAAAGCCTTCGCCGGGACGGATGGCGCCAATGCCGCAAGCGGCAGCGGCGTTGTCACCAGCGCCGCCGGCCACGACGACCGGCCCGCTCATGCCCCAGCGGGCGACATACTCGTCCTTGAGCTGCGCCGAAACGGCGGAGCCTTCGACCAGCGACGGCATGTGCTCGCGGGTGAGGCCGGTGACGCCGAGCAGCTCATCGGACCAGTCGCGCCTTGCGACGTCGAGCCAGAGCGTACCGGCTGCGTCGGACATGTCCTCGACATGTTCGCCGGTCAGCAACAGACGCACATAGGCCTTGGGCAGCAGCACTTTCCTCAGCTGCTTATAGATATCGGGCTCATGCTTGCGCACCCAGGCGATCTTGGGAGCGGTGAAGCCCGGCATGGCGATATTGCCGGCCAGCTCGCGCAGAGAGGGAAGGGCGGCTTCCATCTCGCCGCATTCGGCGGCAGAGCGGCCGTCATTCCACAGAATGCAGGGGCGCAGCACCTTATCATTCTCGCCCAGGAGCGTGGCGCCATGCATATGGCCGGAAAGGCCGATGCCTTTGACCGCTGCGAGTTCGGCCGGATGGCTCTGCTTGAGCTTGTCGATGGCGCCCAGCGTCGCGGTCCACCAGTCAGTGGGGTTCTGTTCGGACCAGCCGGGATGCGGACGCACCGGCTCGACGGCGGGCGCGGAGGCCTCGCCGAGCGCCTTGCCGGCTTCGTCGATCAGCAGCGCCTTGACGCCGGAAGTGCCAATATCAATGCCCAGAAATGTCATGAGGCACGTACCTCATTTCCGGCCTGCACAATCATTCGTCGTCCTCCCTCGCTCCGGTTTCGGAGCAGCGCCACTCTTTGGAATGGAGCAGCTATTACCTCAGATTGTCGCGCAGGAAAATCCCAATTTCAATGGGGTCGGTTACCGCTTGCCGTCCGGCGTCGAGGGCAAGGGCCCGTGCCGCGGTGATGGCCTCGCGGATTTCGCCGTCGGGATTCTGGTCCAGTACGACATCGATGACGCCGCTCTTTAGGCCCGAACGGGTGGGGGTCGTCAATTCATGGGCGATGACGCGCAGCTTGCCACCGCGCCCCGACGCCTCGAGCGCGGTGACGAGACCCGCATTGCCGGCGCCCAGATTGTAGAGCCCGGCGAGATCGGGATGGTCGGCCAGAAGATGCGCGACGATTTCGGCGGTCTGCGTGCGTTCGTCATGGCCTTCCAGCGGCCCGATGATCTTTATGCCCGCAAATTCGGCAGCCAGCGCCGCGCGGAAGCCTTCGAGACGCTCTGCATGGTCGCGCAGATGCAGCGAGCCGGCGACGACGGCCACGGCGCCGCCACCGGGCAGGAAGCGGCCCATGAGCGAAGCGGCCGTGCGGCCGGCGGCGACATTGTCGATGCCGATGAAGTTGCGGCGCGCCGAGCCGGGCAGGTCCGAAACCAGGGTCATCACGGCGATGCCGCGACGATGGGCGGCCTCGATGGCGGCAATGACCTGCGGCTCGTCGCTCGAGACTACAACGGCGCAATCGCATTGGCGCGGATCGAGTTCGGCGAGGCCAGCAGCGAGGGCTGTTGCATCGAGGGCGCGCACGCGGCGGATATCGAGATGGATGCGATCGGCCAGCGCTAGCGGCGACCGGCGGCGCACCGCTTCGGCCAGGCTGTCCATGAATTCGTTGGTGCCATCGGGGATGAAGAAGACGACGCTGAGATCGCGCGCCCGCGCCATCAGCGACGCATTGAGATCGCGCGAAAAGCCGAGCCGCGCGATGGCCTCCTCAACCTTTTCGGCGGTTGCCGCCCGTACTCCGGGGCGGCCATTGAGCACGCGATCGACCGTGGCGAGCGATACGCCCGCCGCCCGGGCCACATCGTGGACCGTGGCCCGCCGCCTGATCGTCTCTTCGTTCAAACCCAGTCCCCTCTGACTTAGGCGTTTCGTGCAGAGGCACGATTGGCGGCAGCGCCTCAAAGGTCAAGTGCAGCGTTGCAGCGGCAACGGGAAAAGCGCTAATGCTCCCCCCGCATTATCGGATGGGGATGAGACGATGGCGATCACGGTTTCCAATTTCGGCGCGCATGGCGGGCAGCGGGTGGACCAGTTCCGCCTCACCAGCGACACAGGCGTCACCGTCGATATCATCGGCTATGGCGTCGTGGTGCGCGACTGGCGCGTGCCGGTGGCTGGAGGCGAACGCTCGGTCGTCCTCGGTTTTGAGGAATTCGATGCCTATCCCGAGCATAGCCCGCATTTCGGCTCGCTGGCCGGGCGCGTCGCCAACCGCATTTCCAATGCCCGTTTCGAGCTCGATGGCGTCACTTACCAGCTGCCGGCCAATGAGGGCGGATTGCAGCTGCATGGCGGATCCGAGGGGCTGGGACGCCAGGTGTGGCAGGGCCAGGCCGACAGCGCCAATAATGCCGTGCGCTTCACGCTATTCTCGCCCGATGGCGCCATGGGATATCCGGGCAATGTCAATTTTGCCGCGACCTATACGCTGAGCGGCAACCGCCTCCGGCTTGAATTGACTGCCACGACCGATCGGGCGACGCCGATCAGCCTGGTGCAGCACCAGTATTTCAACCTCGGCACCACCGATACGGTGCTGGATCACTCGATCCAGGTCAATTCCAGCGCCTATACCGAACTTGGCGACAATCTCGCGCCGACCGGGGCCATCCTGCCCTCGAAGGGCACGATCTATGACCTGCGGCAGGCCCGCCTTATGCGCGATGCCAATGGCGCGCCGGTCGACTACGATATTGGGCTTGTGCTCGACACGGGGCGCCGGACGGCCGATCCGATAGCCACGGTGGTTTCGCCGGAAGGCGAGCTCACGCTCAAGCTGTGGAGCGACCGGCCGGGCGTGCAGGTCTATAATGGGGTCTGGACCGATGTGGCGGTGCCGGGCCTTGGCGGCAAGCGCTACGGCAAGCATTCCGGCTTCTGCCTCGAGGACCAGGCGCTGGCCGATGCGGTCAATAATCCGCATTTCCCCAATGTCATCCATTCGCCCGACCGGCCCTATAGCCATTGGTGCGAATTCGAGATCGCGTGAGCCTGTATTGACGGTAACGGGGCAGGCCCCGCAAGGCTGCTGACATCATCCGTCAGATGTGAGAGCCAAGCTCACGTCCGTGTGAACGGAATGGGTGATGGAGGCGCGCCATGGACAAGACTGAACGGCTGTTTTCCATCATGGATGCACTGCGGCGCCACCGCCGGCCGATCACGGCCGCGGCGCTGGCCGAAGAGCAGAATGTGTCGGTGCGCACGCTCTATCGCGATATCCAGACGCTGATCGGGCTGGGGGCGCCGATCGATGGGGAAGCGGGCGTCGGATATATGCTGAAACCCGGCTTCTTCCTGCCGCCGCTGATGTTCGGCCCGGAAGAGCTCGAAGCGCTGGTGCTCGGGGCGCGCTGGGTGGAAAGCCAGCCCGACGATGGGCTCAGCGCCGCGGCGCGCAATGCGCTGGCCAAGATCGCCACCGCCTCGCCGGAAGATCTGCGCGACCGGATCAGCGATACCGCGCTCTGGCCGGTGGCGCAGTGGGGCCAGCGCAAGCCCATACCGGTGCTGGGCGACATCCGCCTTGCCATGCGGCAGGAGCGGGCGGTGACCATCGACTATGCCGACGAGCAGGGCCGCGCGACGCGCCGCACGATCTGGCCGGTAGGCCTGGCCTTTTACGAGGGCAAGCAGACCATCGCCGCCTGGTGCCTGTTGCGGCAGGCCTTCCGCAATTTCCGCACCGACCGCATTGTTTGCCTCGCGGTGACCGAGGAGCGCTATGGCAAGCGCCGGTCGACACTGGAACGCGAATGGCGCGAGAGCTGGAAGCACGACCGCCGGTACAAGGAAGACGAGGCCGGCTAACGCATGCGCGCATAAAGGCTTTCGGGCCGGATCATATCGTCGATCCGAAAGCGGTGGTCCGCCGGCGGATGCGCACGCTGGCCGCATTCGAGACGCGGACAGATGCGGCACCCGACCCCGATCGGCACGACCTGGTGTTCGCTGGCCAGATCGATACCGTCCGAATAGATCATGTCCCGCGCGTGATGGATGGCACAGCCCAGGCCAATCGAAAGATAGCGCCGCGGCGCGTTGTGACGGTAATCGCCCTTGGTGATGGTCCGCGCCACGCAGAAATAGCGCTGGCCGTCCGGCATCTGGCTCACCTGCACGTTGATTCGCTCGGGGGCGAGGAAGGCCGCATAAATGTTCCAGCGCGGGCAGGCGCCGGAATGGCGCGGAATGTGGATGCCCGAGAGCGAAAAGCGCTTGGAAATATTGCCGGCAATATCGGTGCGCACGAGATGGAGCGGAATGCCGGAAGCGCCCTTGCGCTGCAATGTCGTCATGCGATGGCAGACCTGCTCGAAACTGGCGCCGAAGCGGCGGCCGATCCGCTCGATATCGTAGCGATAATCGCGGCAGGCCTTGAGAAAGGGCGCGTAGGGCATGATTAGCGCCGCCGCAAAATAGGCCGAGAGCACATTGCGCGCCAAAGCCGGCGCATCGCCCTCGGGCAGGCCGGCCTCGTCGATGATGGCGGCTATTTCTGCCTCCGCCGCCAGCTGCCCGACCTGCTGGGAGAGAAGGAAATTGGCGCTTTCGGCGGGCAGCAGGTCAGAGACCAGCAGCTGCCGCCGGCCGGGGTCGAGCTGGCGGGCAATGCCATGCGGCAGGGAGGCGAGGCGCACTTCGAGGCCGAAGACGTTGAAGAGATAGGTGCGGATCCCGGTTTCGAAACTGTCGCCCGAGCGATCAATGTCGCCGCGTACGCGCTCGGCATTGTCTTCGAGGGCCGGAAAGTGGTTGGCATTGTTCTGAAGGAAGTCGGAAATCGCGTCGGTCGCCAGGTGGAAGGGCTCGACTTCGGTCCCAAGGGCGGGGCCGGCCGTGCCCGCGCTCAGGTGACGATAGCGATCATAGAGCTTGAGCACGGCACGCGCGGCGGCCGGATTGGCGCTGGCAAGATCACGAATTTCGAGATTGGTCAGGTCGCTGTCGGCAAACAGGTCATCGCCGAAAGCCTCCATCAGGTCGCCTACCAACCTTCCTTCGTCGCCATCGACCAGTTCGCCGGGCTCGACGCCGAAATAGCCGGCAATCGAGAACAGCAGCGGCACCGTGACCTTGCGGCGATTGTGCTCGATGAGGTTGAGATAGCTCGGCGAAATGCCCAGCGCCTGCGCCAGGTCTGCCTGGTTGAGACGGCGCTGGCGCCTCAGGCGCTTGATGCGTCCGCCGATCTGACTTTCAGCCGCTTCAAGCATCTCTCCACCCCCTTCGCATTTACAAGTCTTTACAAACCGACCCTCTGTTCTTGACAATAGTTTGACAGGTTTACTTGGTTTGATGGTGTTATTTCTTGCATATCCGGCGCTGTTGTCAAATCTTTACATCAACCAGCGAGGAGCTATCGCCATGACCCCGACGACCGAGCAGCGCGACGAATACATCACCATAATTGCCCCCACTGCCAATGAGGCCATGGCCCAGTTCAAAGCGCGGGGTCTGTCCGAACAGGGCTATGCGATTACCGGGCGGATCGGGCGTCATCAGTTCACCCTGGTGGGTGGGGAAGATGCGCAGGAGCTGTTCTCCGGCTCGGGCATGATCGCCGCGACATTCTGCCGGAAGGTTGCGGTGTAGCCGTTGCAGCCAGGCAAGCTTCCGAGCGGGCCACCAAACCATCGGGCATAGCCCTCGGGCCTTCTCTATTAAAATTGGGCCACCGGACCAATTTTGCGGCTTCGCGGCCGTCTTTGCGCCTTCGGGCATAGCCCTCAGGCCTTCTCGACTAAAAATTGGTTCACTGGACCAATTTTACGGCTTCGCCGCCGTCTCGAAGTTCCACGTGAATCATTTTTGCCGACCTGCTGCGGCGGGACCGGCGCAGCCATGTCCAGATGAGGAGACAGACATGCTCGACAAACCCCGAAAGACCGAAGCCTTCCCGGCGCCCGACTATGCGCCGGACCGCTGGCGCACCATTTCGCGCAGCTACACGCTGGCCGATGTGCGGCGGCTCAGCGGCTCGCTGCCGATCCGGCATTCTCTGGCCGAGAACGGGGCGCAAAAGCTCTGGCAGCTGCTGCGATCGGAGGATTTCGTGCCGACGCTGGGGACCTTTACCGGCAACCAGGCTGTGCAACAGGTCAAGGCGGGCCTCAAGGCCATCTACCTTTCCGGCTGGCAGGTTGCGGCCGACGCCAATTCATCGGGCAATATGTATCCCGACCAGTCGCTCTATCCGGTCGACAGCGTGCCATCGGTGGTCAGGCGCATCAACAAGGCGCTGCAGCGCGCAGACCAGATCCAGGCCATGGAGCAGGCCGACGGGACTGCCACCACCGATCTCGACTTCTTCGTGCCGATCATCGCCGATGCCGAGGCGGGGTTCGGCGGCGCGCTCAATGTGTTCGAATTGATGAAGGCGATGATCGAGGCCGGGGCGGCGGCGGTGCATTTCGAGGACCAGCTGGCCTCGGAAAAGAAATGCGGCCATCTGGGCGGCAAGGTGCTGGTGCCGACCAGCCAGTTCATCCGCACCCTCAATGCGGCGCGTCTGGCTGCCGACGTCATGGGCGTGCCGACGCTGATCATGGCCCGCACCGATGCTGAGGCGGCGCGGCTCATCACCTCCGATATCGACGACTATGACAAGCCATTCGTGACCGGCGAGCGCACGCAGGAAGGCTTTTATCGTCTCAAGGGCGGGATCGATTGCGCCATTGCGCGTGGCCTTGCCTATGCGCCCTATGCGGATCTGATCTGGTGCGAGACTTCGACGCCGGACCTCGATGAGGCAAGAAAATTCGCCGAGGCCATTCGCCGCGAATTTCCCGAGCAGATGCTGGCCTATAACTGCTCGCCCAGCTTCAACTGGGCCAAGCATATGGACGAGGCCGCGATGGCGCGGTTCCAGCGCGAACTGGGGGCGATGGGCTACAAATACCAGTTCATCACGCTGGCCGGCTTCCACAATCTCAGCCTCACCACGTTCGAATTGGCGCGCAGCTACAAAGCCGAGGGCATGGCGGGATATTCGCGTCTGCAACAGGCCGAGTTTGCGGCAGAAGCGCATGGCTTTTCCGCCGTGCGGCACCAGCGCGAAGTGGGCACGAGCTATTTCGATGCCGTATCGCTGACGGTCAGCGAAGGCAGGAGCGCCACGACCGCGATGGCCGAATCAACGGAAACAGCGCAGTTCCACTAGGGTTGCGCCCCTCTGGAGGGCCTTGAATGGCGACAGATGTTGGCGCTAGGATTTATCCAGTGCTCATCGGACCTTGTCGCCGCCATGGTGTCATCCGCGAAGCGTTTCGTCCTCGATCAGCTTGGACGGGCCGGCGTTTCCGTCGGGCCGGCCGGGTCGGCCGAAGTCTGCATCCACGACGAACGACTGTTCGCCCGGCTATTGCGCGACGGCACGCTGGGCCTGGGCGAAAGCTATATGGATGGTTGGTGGGATGCCGAGCCGCTTGACCAGGTGATGTTCAAGCTGGCCTCGGCCCGCATCCAGGATGCCTTTCCGCGCGACCTGCCGCTTATTCTGAGCACGCTCAAGGCGCGTATCTTCAACCTGCAGCGTTTGCGGGTCCGGGAAGTGGGCGAGAAGCACTACGATATCGGCAACGACCTCTATGCCGCCATGCTGGACCGGCGGATGATCTATTCCTGCGGCTATTGGGCCAAGGCCGATACGCTGGACGCCGCGCAGGAGGCCAAGCTCGACCTGGTCTGCCGCAAGATCGGGCTCGAAAAGGGCATGCGCGTGCTCGATATCGGTTCGGGCTGGGGCGGCTTCCTGCAATTTGCTGCCGAACGCTACGGCATTTCAGGGCTTGGCGTGACAGTAAGCCGCGAGCAGGCCACACTCGCCAATGAGCGCTTGCGCGGCCTGCCGGTGGAAACGCGGTTGGCGGACTATATGACGCTGGACGGACAGTTCGATCGCGTCGTTTCGGTGGGCATGTTCGAGCATGTCGGGTTCAAGAATTACCGGACCTATTTTGGCAAGGTGCACTCGCTGCTGGCGCCGGGCGGGCTGTTCCTGCTCCATTCGATCGGCGGCAATCTCTCATCCACGCATGGCGATCCCTGGGCGGAGAAATACATCTTTCCCAATGGCATGCTTCCCTCCATTGCCCAGATCGGAGCAGCGATCGAGGGACTCTTCGTCATGGAGGACTGGCACAATTTCGGCGCCGACTACGATCGCACGCTAATGGCGTGGCTGAACAATTTCGATGCGGCCTGGCCGCAGCTATCATCCCGCTATGACACGCGTTTCCAGCGCATGTGGCGTTATTACCTGTCGGTCTCCGCGGCCCTGTTTCGCGCGCGGCAGATCAATCTGTGGCAGGTCGTTCTGTCACCCGAGGGCGTGCCGGGTGGCTATCGCCGGGTGAGCTGAAAACCGGTTTCGTGATTCACGTGAAACTTGTCCACAGGCTTATCCACCGGAGAGAGACAGCGAAGTCACCGCCTCTACGACGTTTTCGAGGGTGAGGAGCCCCGTGGCCATAACCGTTAACCAGGCCAGGTGCATGAAGAGGATCAGCGCGGTTGCGGCGATATAGGAGCGCTTGCGGGTCTTGTGGCGGAAGCAGGCCTGGCCGAGGAGGCCGCCAGGAAGACCGAAGAAGAAATCCATGCCCAGGAGTGTGGCCTCGCTGACCCGCCACTGGCCGGCGGCGGCCGCGCGCTTGTCCATGTCATAGAGCACGAAGGACACGACGCTCATCACCGCATAGACGGCCGCAATGGCAATGGGCAAGCGACCAAGGACGATGGCGGCGGCGAGGAGAGCCGCAATTACCAGAATGGCGGGCAGGCGCCAGCCGAAGTCCGGACGAGCGCGGGATAAGGTGGGGCGTGGCGCCGCCGGGTCGGCCGCTGCACCGACGATCTGGACCGACTTGGCTTCGATCCTGCCGCTCGAGGAAAAGCCGGGCACGAAGCGCATCGTGTCGCCGATCTCCGGCCGGCGGCTAGGCGAACGAATAGCCGAGATGTGGACGAAAACCCGCTCGCCATCCTCGGCGCGAATGAAGCCGAAGCCTCGCGCATCGTTCCAGTCGACCAGCCGGCCCTGTTGCGGCATGGCATCCCCCACAAGCCTCACCGGCCGAAGAATAGGCTTGCGCTGCTAACGCACGCTGAACGGAATAATCAAAAAGCAGCGCTAGAAGATGGACTGGCGGAGCGGCAGTTTGATCGGGGCGGGAAAACCGGTCTCGAGGTCGGCCCAGAAGCGATCGCGCAAGACTTCAGGAAAGACATGGCCGGCGGGCAAGGCATGGCGGCCGAAGAATCCGGCCTCGGCGATGGATTCGCCTTCAGCGGGATTGGCGGTAACGTCAATGTCTCCCGACACATAGTCGGCGAGGAACCAGAATTTGACGATGCGCCCGGAAGCATCCACCAGTTCGTCGATGTAGGCCATGGCGCGGATGCCAACGCTGATGCCGGTTTCCTCCGTGGCTTCGCGGGCCGCCGCCTCATGCAGCTCTTCGGCGCCTTCCACACCGCCTCCGGGGCCGGCCCAGAAATCGTGGATGCCCGGCCGGAAGTGACGGACGAGGAGCAGGCGGTTGTCACGGAGAGCCAGGACCCCGGCGGATATGCGATGCTTCATCGGGCGATCCGCTAGCTGGTGCCGAAGCTCAGCCGGTAGCTCAGGGCCTCGGCGATATGGGGGCGCATGACATTGTCAGATGCTGCAAGGTCGGCCAGCGTGCGCGCCACCTTGAGCACGCGGTGATAGGCGCGGGCCGACAGATTGAAGCGCTCAGCGGCCTGCAGAAGCAGCGACTGGCTTTCGCGATCGGGCGCCACAAGCTTTTCGATGAGGGCGGAGGGGGCAGCCGCATTGGTCAGGACGCCCGGATGTCCCGCCTCGGCATAGCGACTGGCCTGGCGTTCGCGAGCGGCGGCGACGCGCTGGGCGACCTCGGCCGAGCTTTCGGCCGGATTACCCTTGACGATCATGTCGGCCGCGGAGACGGCGGGCACGTCGATGCGGATGTCGATGCGATCGAGGAAGGGACCGGAAACGCGCGCCTGATAGTCCGCGGCGCAGGCGGCGCCACGCTTGCAGCTGTGGCCCGGTGTGCCGGCCATGCCGCACTTGCAGGGATTCATCGCGGCGACGAGCTGGAAACGGCTGGGATAGGAGACGCGGGCATTGGCGCGCGCGATCACTGTCTCTCCGCTTTCGAGCGGCTGGCGCAGGCTGTCGAGCACATTGGGTGCAAATTCGGGCAGCTCGTCGAGGAACAGCACGCCGTTATGCGCCAGGCTCGCTTCGCCAGGCCGGACCTTGAGCCCGCCCCCCACCAGCGCCGCCATGGAGGCGGAATGGTGCGGCGCGCGGAACGGCCGGCGATCGGAGAGTACCCCACCGGCCAGTTCGCCGGCGATGGACTGGATCATGGAGATATCGAGCAGTTCGCGGGCCGAGAGCGGCGGCAGGATGGAGGGCAGGCGCGCCGCCAGCATGGATTTGCCGGCGCCGGGTGGCCCCACCATGAGAAGATTATGCCCCCCGGCCGCCGCCACTTCCAGCGCCCTTCGGGCCACCGCCTGGCCACGGACATCGACGAGATCGGGCAGGTCGCCGGGTGCCACCAGCTGCCGGGCCGGCTTTGGGCGCGACTGCAATTGATGGCCGGTGAGATGATTGGCCAGCGCCACGAGGCTGTCGGCGGCAATGATGTCGATCTCTTCGCCGGCCCAGGCCGCCTCGGGCCCGGAAAGGGCGGGGCAGACAATGCCCATGCCCTTGGCGCTGGCGGCCATGGCTGCGGGCAGGACGCCGCCGACATGAGCCAAGCGGCCGTCGAGACCGAGTTCGCCCAGGGCCATATAGCCATCGAGCGCATCCTGCGGGATGGCGCCCAGTGCCCCCATCAGCGCCAAGGCGATGGGCAGGTCATAGTGGCTGCCTTCCTTGGGGAGATCGGCGGGCGCCAGATTGATGGTGATCCGCTTGGGCGGCAGGCCGAGGCCCGAGGCGGTGAGCGCAGCGCGGACCCGCTCGCCGCTTTCTCGCACGGCCTTGTCGGGCAGGCCGACCAGAACCAGGGCCGGAAATCCGGGCGCTATATGGGCCTGCACATCGACCGGCACGGCCTCGATGCCCTGAAAGGCCACAGTCGTCACGCGCGTGACCATCGGCTTTCCCCCAAAAGTCCGAGGCGACGCTAACAGAACGGCAAAAGGATAACAAGAACGAAGAGCGAACGATTGAGGGCGCGTTAACCATGCGAACTGCCACAATGGTTACCCTAAATCTCCATTAACCGCGCCATGTTGAATCAAATGCAGGTTTTCATCTTGCGTATCGAGTGTTTGCGTTCATGGCCCCAAGCTTTTCCCGCTCCGTCTCCGTCGCCCTGCGCGGCGCCGTTCTGAGCCTTGCCGTTGCGGCGCTGGTCGCCTGCGGCAGCGTGGGCGGGCTCTATGGCGCCATACCGGGCGACAACCGGCCCCATGCCAAGGTCGATCGTGCCCGCGGCATGCCGATCCAGGGCATCGACGTGGCGCGCTACCAGGAAAATGTCGATTTCGTGCGCGCTCGCAATGCCGGCATCCACTTCGTCTTCATGAAGGCTACCGAGGGCAAGGACTATATCGACCCCGATTTCCAGCGGAACTGGATCCGGGCCCGCGATGCCGGCATGCCGCGCGGGGCCTATCACTTCATGACCTGGTGCTCGACCGCGGCGGAACAGGCCGCCTGGTTCATGCAGAACGTTCCTGCCGATCCGAGCGCCCTGCCGCCTGTGCTGGATCTCGAATGGAACAACCATTCGAGCTGCAAGGTGAAGCCGAGCAAGGCCGATGCGCTCGAAAAGATCAACGTGATGCTGACCGCCATGGAGCGCCATACCGGCAAGCTGCCGATCATCTATACGGACATGAACTTCCACCGCGATATCCTGGAAGACGTCTATCTGCCGAACACGTTCTGGCTGCGCTCAACCGCCGCAGAACCACATGAGCGCTACAAGAACCGGCCCTGGACCTTCTGGCAGTATACGCAGACCGGCGTGGTTCCGGGCGTCAAGGGCGAGGTCGATCGCAACGTGTTCTACGGCTCTACGGGGGACTGGCTGATGTTCCTCTCGACCGGCTGCGATCCGCGGGCCATGTCGGCGCTGCAATCCACCGGCCGCTGCCAATTCGCCAAGTAGGATCGTCAAGGCCCTCAAATTGCCGCTACCCAAGCCCAGGCTCGCCGCATAAACTTGCGGCGCGCGTGGGTTAGAGGACAGGGCTAATGGGTTTTCTCAATGATTTCGGGCTGGATGGACTGAGCGTCGTGCTCATTGCTCTGGGCATCCTGGCAGTGCTGGTGCTGTTTGCAGGCGCCAAGACCGTGCCGCAGGGCTTCAATTTCACCATCGAGCGGTTCGGCAAATATACCCGCACGCTCAAGCCCGGTCTCAATCTCATCGTGCCGTTCATCGATGTGATCGGCAAGAAGATCAACGTCATGGAGCAGGTGCTCGACGTGCCGCACCAAGAGGTCATCACCCGCGACAATGCCACGGTGACGGCCAATGGCGTGACGTTCTACCAGATCCTCGACGCGGCCTCGGCCGCCTATGAGGTCACCGATCTCGAAAACGCCATTCTCAACCTCACCATGACCAATATCCGTTCGGTCATGGGCTCGATGGATCTCGACGAGCTTCTGAGCCACCGCGACGAAATCAATGACCGGGTGCTGCGCGTCGTGGATACCGCCGTCTCGCCCTGGGGCGTCAAGATCACCCGTATCGAGATCAAGGATATCGACCCGCCCAAGGATCTGGTCGACTCCATGGGTCGACAGATGAAGGCGGAGCGCGAAAAGCGCGCCACCATTCTCGAGGCCGAGGGCCGCCGTCAGGCCGCGATCCTCAAGGCCGAGGGCGAAAAGCAGGCGCAGGTGCTCGAAGCCGAGGGCCGGCGCGAGGCCGCCTTCCGCGATGCCGAGGCGCGCGAACGCGCGGCCGAAGCCGAAGCCAAGGCAACGCAGCTGGTCTCGGACGCCATCGCCTCGGGCAATGTGCAGGCGATCAACTATTTCGTCGCCAACAATTACATCAAGGCGCTCGAAGGGATAGCCACCTCGCCCAACCAGAAACTCCTGATGCTGCCGCTCGATGCTTCGAGCGTCATCGGCGCCATCGGCGGCATTGCCGAGATCGCCAAGGAAACCTTTGGGGGAGAGAAGCCGGCCGGCCAACATCGCCCGGCCAGCCGGCCGCCCAATAGCGCGCCGCCGAGCCAGGGCTGAAACTGAGCCATGCAGATCATCGCGTTTCTGGGTGAAAACGCCCCCTGGAGCTGGATCGTCGCCGGCCTCGTCCTGCTGGGCCTCGAACTCGTCGTGCCCGGCGGGTACCTCCTCTGGATGGGCATTGCCGGGGTCGTGACCGGTGTGCTCGTTCTCATCCAGCCGCTGGCCTGGCCGGTGCAGTGGCTGATCTTCGGCGTGCTGTCGCTGGTCAGCATCCTGGTCTGGATCCGGGTGACCCGCGACCGCGCCGCCCAAACCGACCGGCCATTGCTCAACCAGCGCGCCGAGCATTTCATTGGTCAGGAGCGCGTGCTCGAGCGGCCTATCGAAGGCGGTTTCGGGCGGCTGGCGCTGGGCGACACGACCTGGCGCATTGCCGGACCTGATCTACCGGCCGGGCAAAGGGTGCGGATCGTGGGCGCCGATGGCGCGGTGCTGCGGGTCGAACCGGTCTAGCTGCAGCATTTACTCCGCAGAGTTGCGCAAGGCTTCGTTAACCATAAACTGAAAGGATACCGCTCACAGCCCGGAAGGGCTCGGCCGGCGATCGGGCGCCTGCCGGCATGGCAGGCGGAGCGGGACGTGGCCCGGAGCGGATTAACAGGATTGGGCATCGTGCTGGCGGGGACGGCGCTGGCCGGCACCGCTTTCGCCGAGCCGCTGGTGCTCGATGAGGCCAGCCTTGCCAATGCCCGGCTCGAACCCGGAATCTATCCTTCGGCCCCGATGCCGGAGGGCTTTGCCGTTCCGCCGGAGCCAGATCATCCACCCATCCGCTTCGACTGGTCGGTCGGCCTCAAGGGCAGCTACACCGCCTCATCGGATGGCAACAGTTTCGTCACCGTGCTGAAACCAGCCTTCACCGCCACGCATGAAGGCGTGCGCACCGACCTCGTGCTGAACGGCAGCGCGGAATTGTCCCGCGCCAATGATGGCAGCCTCGGCATCCGCGAGGGCAATCTCGATCTTTCCGCGACGACCCAGCTTAATCGCGACACGACGGTGACGGGGACGGCCCGGCTCGGCCTGTCGCAGGAATTGCCGGGCACGCCGGGCCTTAATCCGCAGGTCATCGTGCCCCCCATGGTCGTGACCGGTGCCCTGGGCGGCGGCGTCGAGCGCAGCTTCGGGCGTTTCAGTCTCACGGTCGATGGCAGCCTCGAGCGGACCGTCTATGGCCCCACCACCCGCCGGGATACCGGCGTTACCGACAATGGCGACCAGGCCGTTTGGGAAGGCGACACGCGGCTGCGGCTGGGCCTCAAGGCAACGCCGATCCTGGAAGTGTTCGGCGAGGCGGAACTGGGCCGCGACTGGTTCGACCGCGCACCCGCCGGGGGCGTCAGTACCGATGCCACGAGCCGCGCGCTGCGAGCGGGCCTGGCCGGGAACTGGAACGGCATCTGGTCGGCCAGCGCGTCGGTGGGCGTCGGCCAGCATGATTTCGACGATGCCGGGCTGACTGACATCACGACCCGTCTCTACGATGCCAGCCTCACCTATGCGCCGGACGAGACGATCAACGTCACGGCGGGCTATTCTACCCGGGTCGAGCCGACGGGCTCGGATACGACCGGCACTGCGCGCGTGGTGCAGACGGCAACGGCTGACCTCAACTATGTCGTCAATTCCTGGCTGCGGCTCAGGGCCTCTGCCGATTGGGGCTATGCGCAGGTCGAGGGCAGCATCGAAACTGAGCAGCGGCAAGGGTTTGGCGCGGGCGCCGACTACAAGGTCAACGCCCACACCGCGGTTTCGGCCGACTACGGCTATGTCCAGCGTGACAACAGCGTAACCGGCCGGTTCGATGGCCACACCGTCAGCCTCGGGGTCACCGTCAAGCGCTGAGCCTAGAGCTTGTCGCCCAGGTCGAGCTTGCGCAATTCCTCGATAAAGCCGGGACGGATGTCGGGCCGATCGAGCGCGAACACCACATTGGCGGTCAGGAAGCCGAGCTTGGAGCCGCAGTCATAGACCTTGCCCTCGTATTTTACGCCGGTGAAAGGCTGCTGGCTCATCAGCGTCTGCATGGCATCGGTGAGCTGGATTTCGCCGCCCGCGCCACGGGTCTGCTCGGCGAGAAGCGAGAAGATTTCAGGCTGGAGGATATAGCGGCCGGAGATGAAGAGGTTGGAGGGCGCTTCCTCGCGCTTGGGCTTTTCCACCATGCCGTCGATCGCAAAGCCCTGGTCCGGACCTTCGCCGCGCACGACGACGCCATAGGAGGAGACGTCGTTCCAGTCGCATTCCTCGACGCCGATGATATTGCCCGGACGCTCGTCATAGGCGTCCATCATCTGCTTGAGCACGCCCGGCTTGGCGCGGAAGATCATGTCGGGCAGCAGAAGCGCGAAGGGCTGGTCGCCGACGATGTCGCGGGCGCACCACACGGCATGCCCGAGGCCCAATGGTTCCTGCTGGCGCGTGAAACTGGTGCGACCGGCCGAGGGCAGGTCCTTCTGCAATTCCTCGAGCGCGGCATTCTTGCCGCGGCTTTCGAGCGTGGCTTCGAGTTCGAACTGGCGGTCGAAATGGTCCTCGATGACGCCCTTGTTGCGGCCGGTGACAAAGACGAAATGCTCGATACCGGCCTCGCGGGCCTCATCCACCGCATACTGGATCAGCGGGCGGTCGACCACGGTCAGCATTTCCTTGGGCATGGCCTTGGTGGCGGGCAGGAAACGGGTTCCGAGACCTGCAACGGGGAAGACGGCGGTGCGGACGCGTTTGGACACGCAATGCTCTCCTGATTGGATTTTCGCGGACAGTCGACTAGAGCTTAATCAACATCTGGCACATTCTGTTGCAACCAAATAGCGTTTCCATGGCGAGGAGTTAGCAATAATGGCGGTCTTGGTTACCGGGGGAGCGGGCTATATCGGCAGCCACATGGTGCTCAACCTCGCCGATGCCGGAGAAGAGGTGGTGGTGCTCGACAACCTGGTCACCGGCTTTGACTGGGCGATCGACGGGCGGGCGCGCTTCGAGCAGGGCAATGCCGGCGATGTCGACCGCGTGCTGGGCCTTATCGCGCAATATGGCATATCCGAAATCGTGCATTTTGCCGGCTCGATCGTGGTGCCGGAATCGGTCACCGACCCGCTCAAATACTATGCCAACAACACGGCGACGTCCCGCAACCTGATCGAGGCGGCGGTGAGGGGTGGCGTTAAGCATTTCATCTTTTCCTCGACCGCGGCGGTCTATGGCATGACCGGGCTCGCGCCGGTGGTGGAGACGACGCCGCTCAATCCCATGTCGCCCTACGGCCGGTCCAAGCTGATGACCGAATGGATGCTTGCCGACGTGGCTGCGGCGCATGACATCAGCTATGGCGTGCTGCGCTATTTCAACGTCGCCGGGGCCGATCCGGGCAAGCGCTCGGGCCAGTCCACGCCCAATGCCACGCATCTGATCAAGGTGGCGTGCCAGGTGGCTCTCGGGCAGCGCGAGAAGATGGACATCTTCGGCACCGACTACGAGACGCCCGACGGCACCTGCGTGCGCGACTATATCCATGTCACCGACCTCATTGCCGCCCACGCGCTGGCGCTCAAGCACCTGCGTAGCGGCGGGGAGAGCACGACGGTCAATTGCGCCTATGGGCGGGGCTACTCGGTGCGCGAGGTGGTCGACACGGTGCGAAAGGTGTCCGGCATCGACCTCAGGGCAGACGAAGCGCCGCGCCGGGCCGGCGACCCCGCGTCGATCACGGCGACCGGCGAAAAGGTGCGCCAGCTTCTGGGATGGGTGCCCGAGCATGACGATCTCACCGAAATCGTCGAGACCGCCTATGCCTGGGAGCGGCACCTGATGACGCGGAACCGTTAGGCCATGCGCAGGCGGTGGTTGGCGGCGCTCTGGCTGGCTCTGGCGGTACCAGCCCTTGCCGAGCCGCAGGAAAGCTTTGGTGATTTTCTGTCCGGCTTTCGCGCCGAAGCCGTGGCAGCCGGGGTCGACGGGGCTTTCTATGATGCCATAGCGCCGGGCCTGACGCCTGATCCGCGTGTCCCGAACCTCGTCGAGACGCAGCCCGAATTCACGACGCCGATATGGGACTATCTCGATACCCGCATCACCGCCTCGCGCATCGAGCGCGGCAAGGCTGCGATGGCGCGCAATGGCAATCTGTTTTCCGCCGTAGCCGGACGTTACGGGGTCGATCCCTATGTGCTGGGGGCGATCTGGGGCATGGAGACCGATTACGGCGCCGTGCTGGGCAATGACAGCCTGATCCGGCCGATCGTGCGCTCGCTGGCGACGGTCGCCTGGCAGCGGCGCAGCCGCTTTGCCGAGGACAAGGCGGATTTCATCGCCGCCCTCAAGCTCGCCAGCCTCAATGGCGGCGTCTCGCCGGTGGGCTCCTGGGCCGGGGCGATCGGCCATCTCCAGGTCAATCCCTCCAATGTCCTTGCCCACGGCACGGACGGAGACGGCGACGGGCGCGTCGACCTCCACGCATCGCTGGCCGATGCCCTGGCCACCAGCGCGGTCTATCTGCGACATCTGGGCTATCAGCCCGGCCTCGACTGGGGTTTCGAGGTCGAACTGCCGGCCGGGTTCGACTATCTGCTGGCCACGCGCGAGCAATTGCGGCCTGTCGCCTTCTTTGCCGAACGCGGCGTCACCCGCGTAGCCAGACGCCCCTTTGCCGACCTTTCGACCCCGGTATTCCTCTACGTGCCTGCCGGCAAGGACGGACCGAAATTCCTGATGACCGCCAATTACCTGGTCTTCAAGGGCTACAATTTCTCCGACAGCTACGCCATGGCCGTGGCCCACCTGACCGATCGGCTGAAGGGCAGCGGCAGCTTCGTGACGCCCTGGCCGCGCGGAACCGCCTTTCCGAACCTGGCCCAGCGGCGTGACATCCAGGCAGCGCTGCACCGGCTCGGTCTTTATGACGGCGTGATTGACGGCCGCATCGGGCCCGTCACTCAGGCCGCCTATGCCCGGTTCCAGGCGATGCAGGGAGAGGTGGCCGATGGCTTCGTGACCGTGGCCAGCCATGGCAGGTTGACGGCTGCTGCCCGGTAACGCGCTCGGGAGCGGCGTGGCCTTGCGCCAGCGCCGGTGATAAAAGGCAAGGATGGGAAAGCGGATTTGACGATGAAGCGGCTTGTTCTTCTGGTTCTGCTGGCATCCTTGACGCTTGTCGAGGCCGGGCCGGCATTGGCCCAGGCCTTGGCTGGCGACAGGATGGAAGTGGCCCAGGCCGAGCAGCCGCGCCGCCGGACCCTCTTCGATCTTCTCTTCGGCGATGAACCGGCGCCGGCGCCTCAGGTGCAGCCCCAGGCTCAGCCCCGACCCAGGCAGACGGCCCCGGCGCCTGTCGCAGCCCTGCCGCCGCCCAAGCCCGTGATCGACAAGTCGCCGGACGCCACGCGCATGGCGGTGTTCGGCGACTCGCTGGCCATAGACCTCACCAAGGCGCTGGAACGCCTCTACGCCGAAGATCCCAACCTGGTCGTCATCGGGCAAGGCGTCAGCTCGTCAGGCTTCGTGCGCGATGATTTCTTCGACTGGAATGCGGCCATCGCCAAGGAGATCGCTGCCGACAGTTTCGATATTGCCGTTGTCATCATCGGCATCAACGACCGGCAGGAAATTTCCGCCAACGGCCAGACCTACGAAGCGCTGAGCGAAGGCTGGGCCAATATCTACCAGGCGCGCCTCAACAGCTTTCTCGGACAGTTGCGCGCCGCGCGCAAGCCGGTGGTGTGGATGGGCCTGCCGCCGATGGAGCGGAGCCAGTATTCAGCGGCAATCAACCAGATCAGCGCGCTGCAGCGCATGGCCGCCTTTTCCAACGGCGCGGAGTTTGTCGATATCTATGATCGCTTCGCCGATGCCGAGGGCAAGTATGCCGCCTATGGTCCCGACGTGAACGGGCAGAATGCGCTGATGCGCAAGGATGACGGGATCCATTATTCCTCGGCCGGGTCGGACAAGCTGGCCTTCTACGTAAGCCAGTCGATCCAGGGCTTTTATCGCGGTGGCAGGATGAGCGTGGCGGTCGCCGACCCGTTGCAGGGCACGGACGCGGCCAGCCTGTTGCGCCCGCCCTTCCAGGGCCTGGGGCAAATTCGATTGCTCGAAGTCGCCGGTGCGGTGATGCCGCTGAGCCGGGTGCCGGATCGGGCGACGGATCTGGTCATGGCCACCGATGCCCCGGCAACGAGAACCGCGTTTTCGCTTGAAGAGCTGATGAAGGCCCCCGTGGGACGGGTCGATGCCTTCGGTGTCGGCGTGACGGCGGAAGACGAAGAAGCCGCGGCGGAGGCCGCTCAATAGGCCAGGAGATCGATGGCCACTGGCGCCAGCATTTCAGAACGGGCCGCGCCGGTGCCGGCCACGCTGGTGGCCATGATGGCGAAGATCAAGAGAACCAAAGCTGCAGCGAGACGCATCGGGAAGCCTCCCAATAGGGTTGCTGCTTATCTCTGCGCCGCTAAGGGTTGGGATTCAACGGCAGCGTTAAGACTTGCTTAACGCCTAAAGTTTTCAGAAAATTGACATATCAGGCGCCCAGCAGACCGCTGGCCCTTATGCCATCGAAGACGAACTGCACCGCCAGGGCGGCGAGCAGGATGCCGACGATACGCGAGACCACCGACAGGCCCGTCAGCCCGAGAAGGCGCTGGATGGGAATGGCGATCAGCAGGGTGAGCCAGCACAGCGCCAGGATGACCACGATGGCTGCGAGCACGAGCCAGAATTCGAGGTCAGACGTGGCGCCGGTGGTGAGCAGGATCACCGCGGAAATGGCACCGGGTCCCGCCATCAGCGGCATGGCCAGCGGGAACACGGAAATGTCGTGGCTCTTGCGGGCCTCGATTTCTTCCTCGTCGGTCGTGCCGGTGCCGCCCGAATGGCGCGCGAAGACCATGTCGATGGCGATCAGCAGGAGCAGGATGCCGCCCGCGGTGCGCAAAGCCGGGATGGTGATGCCGAACACATCGAGGATGGCATTGCCCAGGACGGCGAAGAACAGCAGGATGCCCAGCGCCACCAATACGCCGCGCGTGGCGAAGACGCGCCGCTGCTCGGCCGTATTGTCCTTGGTCAGCGCCGCGAAGATGAAGGCAATGTCGGCCACGCCAACCGTGGCGAACAGGGTGGCGAAGGCGACGAGAAAAGTGTTCATGCAGGAGCCCCGGATGCAGCCCCAGCACTAGGGTATTTTGCCAAGAGGAGCAAATGCGTCAGGCGGCCCTGTCCAACATGTCCGGGGGCAGTTGTTTTCGCGCTTGAAGTACTTCCATTCCGACGATGTGGCCATCCTCGTCGTAGTCGAGCACTATGCCCGGCGAAACTTCTTCGCTTTCCTCGACCCTACCAGTTGAGAAGCGAATATAGGCAGCGTCCGCCTGCGGATCATAGACGACAGTTGGCGTGTTCATTTTTGCCTCGCGCGGCGGTCAAGGAATGCGGATATTATAAGGAATTCGCTGACAGTTTCCACTGCAGCCACCCGCAGGACGCGGCCATCTCGCTCCGGTATGGCCCCAAAGTACCGGACGACATCAGGGTCGATGCGGTCCGGCTCGGTCCATTGGGGGTTAAACACCACCCTTTCGATCCATTCGACCGCAAGTTCTCGCTCGGCCAATGCGGTCCTCGCATGCTGGGTGAACCGTACTCTCTTGGCCATCGCGCGCTCCAATTGGCATCTCAGGCGACCATGCCCAGGCGATGGTTGCCGCGGTCTGCTACCCCACGCGCCTTTCTATCGCGTTCCAGATGAGGACGGCGATGTCGGGGCCGCCGAAGCGCTTGATTTCGCGGATGCCGGTGGGGGAGGTGACGTTGATTTCGGTGAGATAGCCGCCGATGACGTCGATGCCCACGAAGATCATGTCGCGTTCCTTGAGCGCCGGGGCGATGCGGGTGCAGATTTCCTTTTCGCGCTCAGTGAGCGGGGAAAGTTCGGGACGGCCGCCGACATGCATGTTGGAGCGCGCCTCGCCGTCCGCCGGAATGCGATTGAGTCCCATGACGGGCTCGCCGTCGATGATGATGATGCGCTTGTCGCCCTTGCGCACGTCGGGCAGATAGCGCTGCACCATGAACGGCTCGCGATAGTTCTGCTCGAACAGCTCGAGCAGGCTGGCGAGATTATGGTCACCCTCCTGGATGAAGAACACTCCGGCGCCGCCATTGCCATAGAGCGGCTTGACGATGATGTTGCCATGCTGCTTGCGGAAAGCGCGAATTTCGTCCCGGTCGCGCGTCACGAGGGTCGGCGGCATGAGGTCGGGAAATTCGGTGACGAGGATCTTTTCGGGCGCGTTGCGCACGGCGGCCGGCGGATTGACGACCAGCGTCCTGGGGTGGATGCGCTCGAGCAGGTGCGTGAGCGTGATGTAGTTCATGTCGAAGGGCGGGTCCTGGCGCATCAGCACCACGTCCTGGGTAGACAGATCCACGCGCCGGGCTTCCCCGAGAGTGAAGTGCTGGCCCTTTTCCGCGTCGGTGACCGTGATCGGCTGGGCCAGGGCGCTGACGACATCGCCATTCAGCGACAGCGTATCGGGAGTGTAGTGCAGCAGCTCATGCCCCCGGGCCTGGGCTTCGAGCATCATGGCGAAGGTCGAATCGCCGCGCGGATTGATGGTGGCGACATGGTCCATCTGGACGGCGACTTTGAGGGACATGACAACTCTCAGGAAGCGGAAAAGGCATTGATGAGATGGCGCGGCCAGCGCCCGGGCGCAAGCAGAATCACGTCGAAGCGCAGATCGCGCCCCACGGCATCGGGATTGCGCGCCAGCCAGAGCTGCGCCGCTCGGGTGATACGCTCGCGGTTGATGGAGGCATAGGTCAGCGCCTCGTCGGAGTTGCGGGCGCGTTGCTTGACCTCGACGAATACCACGGTATCGCCCTTCTCGGCGACGAGGTCGATCTCGCCTAGTGGTGTTTTGAAACGGCGATCGCGAATGCGGTAGAGCTTGAGCTGCAGCCAGAGCGCGGCCAAGGCCTCGCCGCGATGACCGCGCCGAAAGGCGGCGACGCGCCTGTCACTGGGCGTTCTTGATGGCGAGCGCGGCATCGTAGACATCCTTGCGCTTGAGGCCGAAGCGGGTGGCAATCTCGTCGACCGCGGCCCTCAGGGGTTGATCGGCCATGGCCGCGCGCAATGCGGCCTGCCAGTCCTCGGGCGCGGGGGCGGTGGGTTCGGCGGCACCGGCCACGACGATCACGGCTTCGCCCTTGGTCTCCTCGCCGGCAAAGCGTTCCGCGAGCTCCTTGAGGCTGCCGCGGAAGCTGCGCTCGAAGCGCTTGGTCAGTTCCAGTGCGACCACGGCCTGTCGATCGCCCAGCACCTCTGCCATGGCCGCCAGGGTCCCTTCAAGCCGCCGGGGCGACTCGTAAAACACCAGTGTTTCACGTGAATCGAGGTGCCTGGCCAAGGCATTGGCCCGGGCGCCCGCCTTGGGCGGCAGGAAGCCATGAAAGGCAAAGGCATCGGTGGGAAGCCCCGCCACCACCAGCGCCGAGAGCAGCGCAGAGGCGCCCGGAATGGGAAAAACGGGTAGGCTCTTGTCGGCCAAAGCACGGATTAGCGGAAAGCCGGGATCGGAAATCAGCGGCGTGCCGGCGTCGGAAATCAGCGCAATGGCGTCACCGGCGGCAATGCGGCCGGCAATATAGGCGGCCTTGTCGCGCTCGTTATGCTCATGAAAGGCCTGGCGTCTGGCCGAAATACCATAATGATCGAGCAGCTTTGCAGAGGTGCGCGTGTCTTCGCAAAGGACAAGGTCGGCAGCCGCCAGGGTTTCGAGCGCGCGCAGGGTAATGTCGCGCAGATTGCCAATGGGGGTGGCAACGACATAAAGGCCCGGGGCCAAAGCGGGAGCCGAAAAGCGCGTGCCGGCGATGAAATAGTCCTTGTTGTCGTCGCTCATCGCTGCGCCTTTTCAAACATCAATGCTTGGTTAACCAATTGGGGGGACTTTGTTAACAGACAGTGAGCGTTGAGGACCGCTTTCGTGGGAAAAGGCGACTTGGGGGGAAACTGGTCCCGCCGCTCGGTGATGATCGGGCTGGCAGCGGCGCTGGCCGGCTGTTCGCCCGGCTCGCTGCAACTGGGATCGCGCAATCTTTCGCTGCCCTGGGACACTGGCGGCGGGAACACTGGCACACCATTGCAGTCTGCAACAAGCGCAGCCCAGCGCTTCGGGCGCGGGCCGGTGAGCGTGGCTCTGCTTTTGCCCTTGTCCGGCAATCCGACCCTGGCGCAGCTTGGTAATGCCCTTGCTAATGGATCGCGGCTGGCGATCCAGTTCATCGAGGCCAATCCCAATATCGCGGAAAACATCACGATCGCGCTGCGCGATACCGGTGACAGCGCGGCCGGTGCGACGGCTGCAGCCAATGCCGCGGTGGCCGAGGGCGCCAAGCTGATTCTGGGTCCGGTCACGGCCGAGCAGGTGACCGCAGCAGGTACGGTCGCGCGACAGGCTGGTATTCCACTGATCGGCTTTGCCAATAATGGCAGTGTGGCGGGACCGGGCGTCTACGTTCTCAACGTGCTCCCCGAAGCTGAGATGAAGCGGGCGCTGACTTGGCTGATGGGCCAGGGCCGACGGGGCCCGGCGGGAATCTTTCCGGCGACACCCTATGGCGAGGCGCTGGCCGGCGCCTTCCGCACCCAGGCCATCGCCGTCGGGTTCAATCCGAGCGCCGTCTACACGTTTTCCGATATCAGCGAAGCGCAGTCGATCATCGCCCAGGCCAAGCCGCTGGTCGAGCGCGGTATGATCGACACGCTGTTCATTCCGGACCGCGCCAGCGCGCCGACTTTCGCGGGGCTCCTGGCGCAATCGGGCACAAGACCGGACGATGTGCAGCTGGCGGGGTCGGCGGACTGGGCCAATGATCCAGCGCTTCTGGCCAATGCGGCTTTGGCCGGCGCCATCTATCCGGCGGTGGACGAGGCCGGGCTCAACGCGATCCGCGCCGATTACCAGCGCCAGTTCGGCATGGCCCCGCCGCAGATGGCGACCATTGCCTATACAGCGACAATCCTCGCCAATGTGAATACGCTGTCCATGGCAACGCCGCCCTATTCGCCGCAATTGCTGACAAATCCATCAGGCTTTGCCGGGCGCGACGGCCTGTTCCGTTTCAACAGCAATGGCCGCAGCGACTATGCGCTGGCGATCAAAAAGATCGGGGCAGGCGGCGCGGTCAGCACGGTGGATGGGGCGAAGCTTTAGGCTTCACGGATCGACTGACCGCGTTTTGGGAAGACCCGGCTAAGCCGCCAGGTCCGCCACCACGGCGTCCAGCACCGGAAAACCCTTTTCCGTCACCCGGATATTGCCGTTGGGCAGGGTTTCGACGAAGCCGTAGCCCTTCAGGGCCATGATCTGCTGCTCGGAAATGCCGCGGCCGGAAATGGACATGAAGCGGGAGGGTGAAATGCCTTCCTTGAGACGCAGCCCCATGACCAGATATTCGTCGCCCTGTTCTTCCCAGGTCAGCACGTCGTCGGTGACCATGCCATGGCCGTTCTCTTGGACGCGCTTCAGCCATTCGAAGGGCAGGCGTTCGGTGGCGGTGGCGTGGCGCTGGTGATTGACCATGAGCCGGCCATGGGCCCCCGGGCCGATGCCGGCATATTCGCCATAGCGCCAATAGAGCATGTTGTGCCGGCTTTCCTGGCCGGGCACGGCGTGATTGGAAATTTCGTAGGCCGGCATGCCGGCTTCCTTGGTGAGGTCCTGGGTCAATTCGTAGAAGTCGGCCGCAAGATCCTCATTGGGCATCTGCAGCTTGCCCGCCTGATGCAGGTCGAAATAGCGCGTGCCCTGCTCGATGGTGAGCTGGTAGAGGCTGATATGACCGCGGGCGAGCCAGAGTGCTTCCTTGAGCTCGTCTTCCCAATCCTCGAGCGTCTGTTTGGGACGCGCGTAGATGAGGTCGAAACTCGAGCGCTCGAAAACGCTTTGCGCGATGCGCACGGCGGCCACGGCTTCCTCGACGGTGTGACGGCGGCCAAGCTCGGCCAGCGGGCCGGGGCGCAGCGACTGGACGCCGAGCGACACGCGATTGATGCCCGCGGCACGGAAGCCGCGGAAGCGCTCGACTTCGACCGAGGTCGGGTTGGCCTCAAGGGTGATCTCGGCATTGCGATCGATCTGCCATTCCTCGGCAATGGCATCGAGAATGGTGCCGACGGCCTTGGGCGACATCAGCGAGGGCGTGCCACCGCCAAAGAAGATCGACTGCACCAGCCGGCCGGGCGAGAGCGCAGCCATATGGGCAATCTCGCGCCGATAGCCCTCGACAAAGGCGTCCTCGTCGAACGGGCCGCGATGGACATGGCTGTTGAAGTCGCAATAAGGGCACTTGGCCGCGCAGAAGGGCCAGTGCACGTAAATGCCGAAGAGGTCGTTTGGATTTGGCGCCATGCTCAATCCATCCCTTCCTTCGTCATCACCGGGCTTGTCCCGGTGATCCATGCCTCAGCTCGACCGCGCTGGATTGCCGGGACAAGCCCGGCAATGACGGCAAACGGGAGTCTGCAGCGCACAACCACCATATCACCCATGATCGATCTGGTTCTCGACAAACTGGGCAAAAGCGCGGGCGCGGTGGCTGAGGCCAGTCTGGCCCGGCGTCCAGGAATGCTTCATTTCGGGCGGCATCTCGCCGAAGGTCATGTCGTGGCCATCGGGCATGAACATGGGATCGTAGCCATGGCCCATCTCGCCGCGCGGCGGCCAGACCAGGGTGCCGTCGCATTTGCCGACATAGAGCACGTCGCGGCCATCGGGATGGGCGAGGCACAGCGTGGCGTTGAAGGAGGCACGGCGCTGTCCCGGCGAATTGGCGCCGGCCGCCTGCAAGGCATCCTCGACGCGCTTCATGGCACGCCCGAAATCGCGCGGCACGCCGGCCCAGTCGGCGGTATAGACGCCGGGTTCGCCATTGAGCGCATCGACGCAGATGCCGCTGTCGTCGCTCAGCGCCAGCATGTTCGCGCCCTGGGCCGCGGCATGGCCCTTGGTGCGGGCGTTCTGCGCAAAAGTGGTGCCGGTTTCCTCGGGCTCGGGCAGGCCCAGTTCACCGGCCGAAACCAGCTTGAGGCCGAAGGGTTCGAACAGCTCGCGGAATTCCTTGAGCTTGCCGGCATTATGGGTGGCAATGACCAGCGTGTCGCCGGCCTTGATGCGGGGAAGGCTCATTTCCGGCCTCCTTCGAGAGCGCGACGAATATCGTTCCAGATGGCGCAGTTATTGGCTGCGAATGACCCCTCGTCCGACCCGCGGGCAGCTGCTCCCGCAAGCGAAGATGGCGGCGCCTCATTGAGACGTGCGCCAAGTTCATCTCGCCCCTTGCGGAAAAGAGCGGACCGGCCGGCCGGCGAGGCGTTCTTCCACCAGGCCATCATGCGCTCAGGGCCGCCTTCTGCATGCCGGACAGTTGCCCGATGCCCTGTTCAGCCAGGGCCATGAGGCTGTCGAGCTCGTCGCGGGAAAAGGGTGCGCCCTCGGCCGTACCCTGGATTTCGACGAATTTGCCCGAGCCGGTCATGACGAAATTGGCGTCGGTTTCGGCCTCGACGTCTTCGAGATAGTCGAGATCGAGCACCGGCGTGCCGCGATAGATGCCGCAGGATACGGCCGCGACGCTGTCCTTGAGCACCTGGCCCTTGGTGAGCTTGCGCTCGTCCATCCAGGCAATGGCGTCGCTCAGCGCCACATAGGCGCCGGTGATGGACGCGGTGCGGGTACCACCATCGGCCTCAAGCACGTCGCAGTCGAGCGTGACCTGAACCTCGCCCAGGGCTTCGAGATCGACCACGGCGCGAAGGGACCGGCCAATGAGGCGCTGGATTTCCTGGGTGCGGCCGGACTGCTTGCCGGCGGTGGCCTCGCGGCGGGTGCGCGAGCCGGTGGCGCGGGGCAACATGCCGTATTCGGCGGTGACCCAGCCCTGGCCCTTGCCACGCAGCCAGCCCGGCACGCTGGTCTCGACCGAGGCGGTGCACAGAACCCTGGTATTGCCGAAGGCGACAAGGCACGAGCCTTCGGCCTTCATGGCGACGTTGCGCTCGAGGGTTACTGCCCGCATGTCGGAGGCTTGTCTGCCGGATGGCCGCATCGTGATTCCAGTCATTATTGCCGTTAACCGCCTCTTAACCCTCATGGGGCGCGCTCACAAGCGCCCGGCGCTTGGCGGATGGGGAACAAAAGCCTAAATGAAGGGTCAGGGTTAAAGCCGACGAGTTGAATCAAACCAGCATGACCAGGCCGGCCGAAGACTTTCTTTCCGTCCTCAATTCACGCAGCCAGGAAATCTTCCGGCGGCTGGTGGAACGCTATCTCGATACCGGCGTGCCGGTTGGGTCGCGCGATCTCAGCCGGCTGTTGCAGGTTGAATTGTCGCCCGCCTCGGTGCGCAATGTCATGGCAGACCTCGAAGATCTGGGGCTTATCGCGGCGCCGCATACATCGGCGGGCCGGGCGCCGACGCAGCAGGGACTGCGCTTTTTCGTCGATTCCATGCTTGAGATCGGCACGGTCAACGAGACCGAGCGCAGCCAGATTGCCCGCCATATCGAGGGCACGGCCGGCCATGCGCAGGTCGAGGACGTCCTGGCGGAAGCCTCTTCGCTGCTTTCGGGCCTCAGCCACGGGGCCGGGGTGGTGATCGCCAGCAAGGCCGATATGATCCTCAAGCATATCGAATTCGTGCGGCTCGACGCCACCCGGGCCATGGCGATCCTCGTGGGTGACGATGGCCAGGTGGAAAACCGCATTCTCGACCTGCCGCCCGGCTATACCGCCAGCGCCCTGCAGCAGGCGGGCAACTACCTCGCCAACTATGTCGTGGGGCGCACGCTGTCGGAAGCACGCCGTGTGCTCAACGAGCGGCGAGCCGAGCAGCGGGCGGAACTGGATGAACTGACCCAGAAGCTGGTCGATGCCGGCATTGCCACCCTGGCCGAGCCGGGGGGCAACAAGGCGCCCACGGTGATCGTGCGCGGCCGGGCCAATCTCATCAACGACACCATGCAGAGCGACGAGCTCATGCGCATGCGTCAGCTGTTCGACGAGCTGGAAAGCAAGGATGGCCTGCTCGACCTGTTGGGCGATGCGGAACGGGCGCAGGGCGTGCGCATCTTCATCGGCTCGGAAAACAAGCTGTTTTCGCTCTCGGGCTCTTCGGTGATCCTTTCGCCCTACAAGGACGCCAATGACCGGATCGTGGGCGTCCTCGGCGTCATCGGTCCGACGCGGCTCAACTATGCGCGCATCGTGCCGGTGGTGGACTATACGGCCAATGTCATCTCCTCGATGATGGCCCGCAAGCGCGGGACGTGAGGGCAGGCGCGCGGCGCGATTTTGCATTCTCGCGGGGCTCGGCGCTTGAATTCGCCCCGCGCTTGGCCGATATGGCGGGCAACAGACTTAGCCAATTGGGGAAGAAGACCAGATGAGCGACGAAAACGCCGCCCAGGGCGAAACGCCGGAAACCGAAATCCCTCAGACCGAAAAGCCCGAAGTCGATCCGGTCGAAGCGCTGATGGCTGAAAATGCCGAGCTCAAGGACCGCGTCCTGCGCAGCCATGCCGAGATGGAAAACCTGCGTAAGCGCACCGAGCGCGACGTTGCAGATACCCGCTCCTATGCGATTGCCGGGTTTGCACGCGACATGCTGACCGCCACGGACGCGCTCAGCCGGGCGCTGATGGTCATTCCGGCCGAGACGCGGGAGACGGCCGACGGGTCGCTCAAGAGCCTCATCGACGGGATCGAGCTGGCCGACCGCGAAATGCAGCGGCTGCTGGCCAAGCATGGCGTCAAGCCGATTGAGGCCGAGGGCCAGAAATTCGATCCGCACAAGCACCAGGCCATGTTCGAGGTGCCCAACCCCAATGTGCCCGAGGGCACGGTGGTGCAGGTCGTGCAGACCGGTTTCGCCATCGGCGATCGCGTGCTGCGCCCGGCCATGGTGGGCGTCGCCAAGGGCGGGGCGGCGCAGCCAGGCGGAGATGAGGGCGTCGACAAGAACGCCTGAACGAGACTGCCGGATTTAAACGGGGCGCCAGTTGGCGCCCCTTTTTGTTACCCCGCCATTCGAGCATAACTCTCATGGGCTCGCTCGCTAAAATCGCTCCACTGGATCGATTTTGCCTGCGGCACGCGATCTAGCCCAGGATTTCCCGGCTCATGACGCGCTCTACGCCCGCCTGGTCCATGTCGGCCCAGGCCTTTGCCAGCGAGCCATCCGAATCGATGGCGCGCGTTGCGTCCTCGATGACGGTGACGTCAAAGCCGCCCGCAGCCCCGTCGAGGGCGGTCCAGGCGACGCAGAAATCGGTGGCGAGACCGACGACATAGAGCCGCCCGACATCGCGTTCGTTGAGATAGCCGGCAAGGCCCGTGAGCGTTTCGCGGTCGGCCTCCTGGAACCCGGAATAGCTGTCGATGGCCCTGTTATAGCCCTTGCGGATGATGAGCTGGGCGTGAGGAATATCGAGGTCCTTCGAAATCTCGGCGCCGCGCGTCTGCCACACGCAATGGTCGGGCCAGAGCACCTGCGTGCCGTAGTCAAGCGCGATGGTTTCGAACGGGCTCTTGCCCTCGTGCTGGCTGGCAAAGGAAATATGGTCCTTGGGATGCCAGTCCTGGGTGAGGACCACATTGCGGAAACGGCTGGCCAATTGATTGATCAGCGGCACGATCTCGTCGCCCCCCGCCACGGCCAGGCTCCCGCCGGGGAGAAAATCGTATTGCACATCGACGACGACAAGGACGTCTTCGGGCTGGATGGCGATGGTCATGGCGTCTCCCGGTCTATCATTTCGGCGCGGACAAGGCCGCGCACGGAATTGCCCAGCCAGATTGCCTCGGCACTGCGCAGGTCGGCAAGGGTGAGGACGCGCTCCTCTACCTTGCCTTGGGCGAGAAGCTCGGCGCGCAACGTGCCGGGCAGAAGGCCGGACGACAGCGGCGGGGTCAGGAGGCGCCCCTGCATTTCCAAAAAGAGATTGGTGAAGCTGCCTTCGGTCAGTTCGCCCCGCTCGTTGCAGAACACCAGTTCGTCGAGGCCGCGCTCATCATGGGCGTGCTGGCGGGGGACGTCGTAGAAGGCGCGGTTGGTGGTCTTGTGAGCCAGCCAGAGCGAGCCCGAATCAAGCGGCTCGGGATGGATGGCAAAGCGGAATTTTTCCGGGCTCGGCGGCAGGGGCACGGCCGTGAGATCGAGGCCGGTTTCCGACAGCGTAAGACGGACGCGCATGGGGCCGGTCCAGGCTGCTGCGTGCGCAGCGAGAAAGTCCTCCGTCCCAGAGCGGGTCACCGGCAGGGCGAAATAGGCAGCCGAGTCGAGGAGCCGGTCGAGATGGCGGTCGAGGAGGACGTAGCCTTCTTGCTGCGACCACTTGAAGGTCTCGATCAGGGTGACAGGAGGAGCCGGATCGGCGAGGAATTTCAGTTTCAACAGCGCCTCCTCATATTCGGCCTCGGCCCGGCTATCGGCCACGACGCCGCCGCCGATGCCGATCTGGCCTCGCCCTGCCGCATCGATGACGGCGGTGCGGATGGCGACGTTGAAGGCGAAATCGCCATCGGGGGCAATATAGCCGACCGAGCCCGTATAGAGGCCTCGCGGTTCGGCTTCGAGGGCATGGATAATTTCCATGGCCCGCAGCTTGGGCGCGCCGGTTATCGAGCCACAGGGAAAGAGATTTTCAAGGATTTCGAGAATGCCGATGCCAGGCCTTCTGCGCGCCTCGATGCCCGAGGTCATGGTGTGGAGGCTGGCAAAGGTTTCGACGGTGAACAGATCGGTGACGCGGACCGAACCGAGTTCGGCGATGCGCCCCAGGTCGTTGCGCAGGAGATCGACGATCATGAGGTTTTCGGCGCGGTTCTTCTCGTCGGCGGCAAGCGCTGTGCGACCGGCCGCATCATCGGCCAGGGTGCGGCCGCGCTTCAGCGTGCCCTTCATCGGCCGGGCCTTCAAGAGATCGCCGGAGCCGGAGACGAAGAGTTCGGGCGAGCGGGAAAGCACATGGTGGTCGCCGGCATGGATATAGGCGCCATAAGCCGTCTTCTGGCTCTGCGCCAGGGTGCGATAGAGGCCGAGCGGATCGCCTTCGAGATCGAAGCCGGCGCGCAGGGTGAGATTGACCTGGTAGGTGTCGCCGGCGGCGATCAATTGCGCCACACGATCGAAGGCCTGCCGGTAGGCCTCAAGGCCCAGCGCCGGCGCGAGGCCGGTTGCCCGTCCTTGAGGCGCCGCATCGAGCAGCCCCGATATCTCGGCAGCGGACGGACGCTGCGGCGCATCATAAAGGCCGAACCAGAGCAGGGGCGTGGCGCTGCGGTCGGGCAGGAGCGGGGTCAGACGCTCCTCGAACAGGAAACCCAATTCGTAGGCGAGATAGCCGGCGGCCCATAGCCCGTCCCTTCCGGCATCAGCGAGGCGGCGAAGGGCGCTCCAAGCGCCGGCTGCATCATGGGCGATCAGCACCTCGCGTGGCTGAGCGAACAGCAGGTTCCGGCCCTCGGGGCCGAGATTGTCGTGCAACAGGACTGTGCCGGGGGTGATCATGCGCGCCCTTTAGCGATTTTTGCATGGGAGCGATATGGCAAGGCTTGGCGGCAATGGCGGCAAATGGCAGAGAATAGTCGTCCGGACGCGCGCTGCGCCCGGCGTGAGGGACAAATCATGAAGACGCATCTGCTGGGTGGCCTTGCCGCCCTTGCGCTCGTGGCCGGCATGCAGCCCGCCGCGGCACAGACCGTGGAATTCACGGTGATCAACAACAGCTCCTATGACCTGCATTATTTCTATACCACGCCGAGCAACGAGAACTCGTGGGGCGACGACCTCTTGGGCGATAGCGGCATCCTGGAAGCGGGCTACCAGGCCACTGCGACCATCGGCGATGGCTCTGACGAATGCCTCTACGACTTCAAGTTCGTGATGGACAATGGTGCCGAACTGATCGAGCCGGCGATCGATATCTGCAATCTCAGTTCCTACACTATCAACGACTGACTCTACCCGGCCGCCCGTCGTCAGGCGGGCGGCTTCATGGCAAGCCGACGAAGCCAAAAAACTGCATCACGTCGCGCTTGAAGCCCCCAACGCACCCCCCTATATACCCCCCAGGCCCTGAAAGGGGCGATTTTCAAACCTACGAGGGACCCGGCCCCGAGGGGCCAAGAGGCTGCTCTTTGACGAGGGCTTCACGGTGGGTTCGCTGAGAGAGAGGCAGAGTAATGGCTAAAGTTATCGGTATCGACCTGGGTACCACAAATAGCTGCGTTGCCGTGATGGACGGCAGCAATCCCAAGGTCATCGAAAATGCGGAAGGCGCGCGCACCACGCCCTCCATGGTGGCTTTCTCCAAGGATGGCGAGCGCCTTGTCGGCCAGCCGGCCAAGCGCCAGGCCGTCACCAATCCGGAAAACACCCTGTTCGCGGTCAAGCGCCTGATCGGCCGCCGATTCGACGATAAGGTCGTGGCCAAGGACAAGGATCTTGTTCCCTTCAAGATCACTCGCGCCGACAATGGCGACGCCTGGGTCGAAGCCAATGGCGAAAAGTATTCGCCCAGCCAGGTTTCGGCCATGGTCCTGCAGAAGATGAAGGAAACCGCCGAGAGCTATCTGGGCGAGACCGTGACGCAGGCCGTCATTACCGTTCCGGCCTATTTCAACGATTCCCAGCGCCAGGCCACCAAGGATGCGGGCAAGATTGCCGGCCTTGAAGTGCTGCGCATCATCAATGAGCCGACCGCTGCTGCGCTGGCCTATGGCCTCGACAAGAAGAATAGCGGCACCATCGCCGTCTATGACCTTGGCGGCGGTACCTTCGACGTCTCGATCCTCGAGATCGGCGACGGCGTCTTCGAAGTGAAGTCCACCAATGGCGACACCTTCCTTGGTGGCGAAGACTTCGACATGCGGCTGGTCGACTACCTGGCCGACGAGTTCAAGAAGGAGCAGGGCATCGACCTGCGTTCCGACAAGCTGGCTCTGCAGCGTCTCAAGGAAGCTGCCGAAAAGGCCAAGATCGAGCTCTCGAGCGCAACGCAGACCGAAATCAACCTGCCCTTCATCACCGCCGATGCCTCGGGCCCGAAGCACCTGACGCTCAAGCTCTCGCGCTCCAAGCTCGAAAGCCTCGTCGATGACCTCATCACCCGCACCATCGAGCCGTGCAAGCAGGCCATGAAGGATGCCGGCGTGTCCGCAAGCCAGATCGACGAAGTCGTGCTGGTGGGCGGCATGAGCCGCATGCCCAAGGTGCAGGAAGCGGTCAAGCAGCTGTTCGGCAAGGAGCCGCACAAGGGCGTCAACCCGGACGAAGTCGTGGCGCTCGGCGCTGCCATCCAGGGCGGCGTCTTGCAGGGCGACGTCAAGGACGTGCTGCTGCTCGACGTGACCCCGCTCTCGCTCGGCATCGAAACGCTCGGTGGCGTCTTCACCCGCCTCATCGATCGCAACACCACGATCCCGACCAAGAAGAGCCAGACCTTCTCGACCGCCGAAGACAACCAGAATGCGGTGACCATCCGCGTCTTCCAGGGCGAGCGCGAAATGGCTGCGGACAACAAGCTCCTGGGCAATTTCGACCTGGCCGGTATTCCGCCCGCACCTCGCGGCGTGCCGCAGATCGAGGTGACCTTCGACATCGACGCCAACGGCATCGTCAACGTGTCCGCCAAGGACAAGGGCACCGGCAAGGAGCAGCAGATTCGCATCCAGGCTTCCGGTGGTCTTTCGGATGCCGACATCGAAAAGATGGTCAAGGACGCCGAGGCCAATGCCGAAGCCGACAAGCGCAAGCGCGAGGCGGTCGAAGCCCGCAACCAGGGCGAATCGCTGGTCCACTCGACCGAGAAGTCGCTCAAGGACTATGGCGACAAGGTTTCGGCCGAGGACAAGGCTGCCATCGAAACCGCCATTACCGACCTGCGCTCGGTGCTGGATGGCGACGATGCCGAAGCCATCAAGGAAAAGACCGCAACCCTCGCGGAAGCCTCGATGAAGCTGGGCGAAGCCATGTACAAGGCATCGCAGGCCGAAGCCGAAGCCAAGGCCAGCGGTACCGCTGACGACGCCGATGACGACGTGGTCGACGCTGACTTCGAAGAGGTCAAGGACGACGACGACAAGAAGTCGGCGTAAGCTGGTTGAGTGAATGAAGAGGCCCCGGTGGAAACACCGGGGCTTTTGTTTTTGGAATGCGGTAAGAGGATGGATTGCCCGGACAAGCCGGGCAATGACGGTGGTAATGGATCGCGTGCTCTCCCCATCCTCACCGCCCGACTCGTCTCGCCGGACGGTGACCTCGTCGACAGCCGGAACCGGCACCAGAGTTATCCCCGCGCCCAAAACCTGGTCCATATTCCTGCCATCACTCCCGCGGCGGACGGACTGCAGCGAACTTTTGCGGGGGGAGCCGGTGGGTTCTGGGTCGCTCCAGGGCCTGTCTGCTTATCGGGCCACCTTGCGACGAGCGATCAATAGGGGTCCTGGACGGGCAGAAGAAACCCGGCGTTCCGAGGCGGCGACGTCTCTATCTATCTAGTTTTACCGAGACGCACGTGCCTCGGAACACGTCCTGACCAAACCGGAGACTCTGCGGTCCTCCGGCGCCTCGCGCTGCGCCGGATCTTTCATTGGTGCCGATTTGTCCTCTGGGTTGGCTCATCGTTTCACGTGAATCGCTCCGGTTGATCCCGTCGTCCGCCCTTGCTAAGACCCGCGCGCCTGCCCATATGCGGGGACGTGGCCGGCCCTGCCGGCTCTTTGATCTTTCCATCCAGCGCGACGACCGGACCGGCGCGACTTCAGACAAGAGAGTTGATCTTGGCAAAACGCGATTTCTACGAGGTGCTCGGCTGCCCGAAAGGCGCCGATGATGCCGCCCTCAAGAGCGCCTATCGCAAGCTCGCCATGCAGTTTCATCCCGACCGCAATCCGGGCAATGCCGAGGCCGAGCACCAGTTCAAGGAAATCAACGAAGCCTACGACACGCTCAAGGACCCGCAGAAGCGCGCGGCCTATGACCGCTTCGGCCATGCCGCCTTTGAAAATGGCGGCGGACGGGGACCGGCCGGTTTCGGGCCGGAATTTGCCTCCTCCATGTCCGATATCTTCGAGGATATTTTCGGCGACTTCATGGGTGGCGGCGGCGGCCGTCGCGGCGGCGGTGGGGGCGCAGCGCGCATGCGCGGCTCGGACCTGCGCTACAATCTCGAGATCGACCTCGAGGAAAGCTTTGAGGGCCGCACCGTCGAAATCGACGTGCCGACGCTCAATACCTGCGAGACCTGTGACGGGTCGGGCGCCAAGCCGGGCACCGGTACGCATACCTGCCGGCAGTGCAACGGCCATGGCAAGGTGCGCGCGGCGCAGGGCTTCTTCACCATCGAGCGCACCTGCCCGGTGTGCCAGGGGCGCGGCCAGATGATGGACCAGCCCTGCACCGATTGCGGCGGCCAGGGCCGCCGGCAGCAGAACCGCAAGCTCTCAGTCGATGTGCCCAAGGGCATCGAGGATGGAACGCGCATCCGCCTCGCCAATGAGGGCGAAGCCGGCCTTCGGGGCGGCCCGCCGGGCGATCTTTATATTTTCGTCTCGATCAAGCCGCACCAGCTGTTCCAGCGCGACGGCGCCGACCTTTACGCGCGGGTGCCCATTTCCATGACCACGGCGGCGCTGGGTGGGGAGTTCGAAGTGCCGACGCTCGATCAGGCGCGCGCCAAGGTAAAGGTCCCAGCAGGGACGCAGCCGGGGCAGCGCGTGCGGTTGAAGGGCAAGGGCATGCCGGTGCTGCGCAGCAAGGATATCGGCGACCTCTATGTGCAGCTCGATATCGAAACGCCGCAGAACCTTTCCAAGCGCCAGCGCGAACTGCTTGAGGAATTCGCGCGGCTCGAAACCGAAGAGACCAGCCCGACCTCGGGCGGCTTCTTCGACAAGCTCAAGAAAATGTTCGAGGCTTGAGGCGGAAATGAAAGCGCTCCGATGGAGCGCTTTCTCGCCTCAAGGCTATGCCTGAGTGGCGGGCCGGACCTACCCCGGCAAGGCCTCTGTCACTCGGTAGGCATGCCGCTCATGTCCATCCACACATATTCCCAGACATGGCCGTCGAGATCGGCAATGGCGCGCGAATACATGAAGCCCATGTCCTGAACATCGCGGAATTCACGACCGCCGGCCTTGAGCCCGGCCTCGGCAATGGCATTGACCGCGTCGCGGCTGTCGCAGGACAAGGCGTAGAGCGCGCCTGTTTCCGCCTTGGCATCGGGGATGGGGTTGGGGGAGAACTGCTTGAACTTGTCGTGGGTCAGCAGCATCACGAAAATGGTGTCGCTGAGGACGATACAGGCCGCGGTCTCGTCGGTGAACTGCGGATTGTGATCGAAGCCGAGCGCCTTGTAGTAGGCCATGGCCGCCGCAAGGTCGGCGACGGGCAGGTTGACGAAGATCATCTTGGCCATATTCAACTCCTCAATGTGCTGAGCCTAAACAAACGGCTCGCAAGTGCCAATTCACTTGCAGCGACGCATGAGGCGCGGCAGGTTCGACACGGCTCGGAATTTTTGGAGGCAGAATGAAGACGGCGCTCACCCTTTCAGGATCGATCCGCAAGGGGTCCTACAATCGCGTCTTGCAGCAGCATATGGGGCGCAAGCTGACTGAAGCGGGGGTGGCGGTGACGGAGATCGACCTCGGCGACTTCCCCATGCCGATCTTCAACGAGGATCTCGAGCCCGACAACGTGCCCGAAGCGGCGGGTCGGCTCGCCGAACTTTGGCGCAGCCACGACATCGTCTTCATCGCAACGCCCGAATACAATGGTGGAGTGCCGCCGCTCCTCGTCAACACCGTGACCTGGCTCAGCCGGCAGAAGCCGAGCCCGTTCCGCCATGCCGTTTTCGGCATCGGGGGCGTCAGTTCGGGAAAGTATGGGACCATATGGTCCTTGAGCCATCTGCGCGACAGCCTGACCAAGGTGGGCACACTGATCGTACCGACGCTGCTCGGGATCGGACCTGCGGAAGCAGCTTTCGATGACAGGGGCGATCCGACCGAAGCGGCCATCATCCGCAAGGTCGAGCAGATGGTGCACGAACTCACCCATTTCAGCCGGGGATAGGCTTGCGCGCGCTCTACCTCACCCATCCCCAGGTGACGCTGGATGCGGCCGTACCTGTGCCGCTCTGGGGCCTGTCACCACACGGACGGGCGCGGGCAGAAGCTTTTGCCGAACGCGGCGTCGTTCCTCCGGGCACGATGGTCTTTTCAAGCCGCGAGACCAAGGCGCTGGAACTGGCAGAGCTGCTGGCTTCGGCCGCCGGGACGCCGGTCATGTCCGACCATGCCATGGGCGAGAACGACCGCTCGTCCACCGGTTTCCTGCCGCCAGCCCTGTTCGAGGCGCAGGTCGACTGGTTTTTCGCGCATCCGCAACAGAGCGCCGATGGCTGGGAGCGCGCCATCGACGCCCAGGCGCGCATCGTCTCGACGGTACGCACGGCGCTCGCCTCGGTCCCGGAGGGTGCGGCGGTGATCTTTTGCGGGCATGGGGCGGTGGGAACACTGCTCAAATGCCGGATCGGCAACCGGCGCATTTCGCGCGAGGAGGACCAGAGCCGGATCGGCACGCTGGGCGGCGGCAATGGTTTCCTGTTTGATCTGGCGGCCCGGCAGCTGCTGACCGACTGGACGCCAATGGAAGAGATCGAACCGGACTGGTTCGTCTAGCGCCCCGTCCATTCCATAAGGCCGAAGAGTTCCACAGCGTCGCCGAGCGCCGGCGCAAGACGGTCCAGTCGATCGGTTTCGCCGTCCACATCCCGCAGACGCATGGGACCGGCCATGGGGCGGGCAGCAACCAAGGCGGCACCCGCCTCGGTGAGCGAAACGTTGCGGGCGCGCCGATCCTCGGGATTGGAGCGGACCTGGCAAAGCCCCTTGCGCCGCAGATCGTCAATAGCCTGGCCCAATGTGGCGGCATGGGCCAGCAGCGCCTTGCGCAGTGCCGCCAGCGGAATATGCGGTCTCTCGGAGACGATGTGGAGCACTGCCAGCTGCAGCGTCGTTATGTTGTAGCGGCGCTTGAGATCGAGTTCGAAGGCTTTCATAGCCTGGTCGAGCCGCATCCAGGCTACCATGGCCGCCAATGCCTGCTGCTGCATGGAATGGTCCGAAACACTTGAATAAAACAGCTTGATATGACGCCATAACTTGGCCCGGCAAGACTGTTATGTTGCCATAGGGTCGATACAGGTCTTGCTCTAATGGGCCAACTATGCGACCGGGTGGCAAATCAGCGGAAGGATGAAAACCATGGCTGGCCAGTTGATCGTGGGCCTCGACGTTTCTTCGCGCGCTCCTGCCGAGGAAATCGTATCGCTGCTCGGGGACAGCGTCGACTTCTACAAGATCGGCTACCAGTGCTTCTACGGTGCCGACGGCTATGCGCTGGGCAAGGCGCTGCTGGCAGCAGGCAAGAAGGTGTTCTTCGACCTCAAGCTGCTCGATATCGACAATACGGTCGAAAAGGGTGTGGCCGCGATTGCCGAAACGGGCGCCACCATGCTGACGGTCCATGCCTATCCCAAGACCATGCGTGCGGCGCAGAAGGCGGCTGAGGGCTCGGGCCTCTGCGTTCTTGGGGTGACTGTCCTTACCTCGATGGACGACCAGGACGTCAAGGATGCCGGTTATGCGCGGGACGCGGCGGGCCTGGTGGCGCTGCGGGCGCAGCAAGCCAAGGAGGCCGGCATTGGCGGCATCGTCGCTTCGGCGCGCGAGGCGGAAATGGTGCGTACCATCGTGGGCTCAAAAATGGCCGTGGTTACTCCGGGCATACGACCGGCCGGCGCGGCGCTGGGCGACCAGAAGCGAGCCATGACCCCGGGCGATGCCCTGGCGGCCGGGGCCTCGCACCTCGTCGTCGCCCGCCCGATCATCGAAGCGGCAGATCCGGCCGCGGCAGCACGGGCGATTCTGGCAGAAATGGCGGGGAAACGGGTCAGCCTGGCCTAGCAGGCAGGGCACGACGAGGTTTGCTCTCCGCGATGCTTCCACCCGGGTAGTCCATAAGCTGGATTGCCCGGACAAGCCGGGCAATGACGACGCTCGCCGGATAAGTGCTTAAGCCGTCAGACCGTGCTTTTGCGTCAGTTCTGCCAGATCGAGCTGCGGCCTTGCGCCGATATGGGTGATGACCTCGGAAGCAGCGAGGCAGCCGGTCTTGAGCGCCGACTCGATATTCTGGCCGCGCGCGAGACCGAGGAGGAAGCCGGAGGCGAAAAGGTCACCGGCACCGGTCGCGTCGACCACCTTGTCGACCGGGTAGGCCGGGACGGAGACGATCTCGCCGTTGAACACAGCCATGGCGCCGTCAGCGCCCATGGTGATGGCGGCGACTTCGGCATCCTTGGCGATCTGGCGCACCGCTTCGCCCAAATCATCCGTCTCGTAGAGCGATTTAAGCTCATGCACATTGGCAAAGACATAGTCGATGGTTTTCGAGCGGATGAGATCGAGGAATTCGGACCGATAGCGATCGACGCAAAAGGGGTCGGATAGGGTGAAGGCCGCAGCGCGCTCGTTCTTGTGGGCATAATGCGCGGCAAGGACGAAGGCCTTCTTGGCCTCGACCGGATCCCAGAGAAAGCCCTCCATATAGGTGATGGCCGAGCCGCCGATCTCGTCGGGATCGATGTCGCGCTCAGTCAGTTCGTGGCAGGCGCCGAGATAGGTGTTCATGGTGCGCTCGCCATCGGGCGAGACAAAGATCATCGACCGCGCGGTCAGCGCGCCGCCCTTGAGGCGTGTCGTGTTGTAGTGGACGCCGGTGTCGTTGAGATCGGTTTCGAACACATCGCCCAGCGGATCGTCGGCAACCTTGCCGACAAAGGCGGCGCGGCCGCCGAGCGAAGCGACGCCGGCAGCTGTATTGGCGGCGGAGCCACCGGAGATCTGTTGCCGGCCCAGCGGCATCTTGGCGTAAAGGTCCTCGGCCCTGTCGGTGTCGATCAGGTGCATGATGCCCTCGGTCATGCCTTCGCGCACGATGAAGCCGGGTTCCACCGGAGCGATGATGTCGACGATCGCGTTGCCGATAGTCAGCACGTCGAAGCGGGTCTGGGTCATGAGGGGAACGGTCCGGGTTTGCTGGGAAGGGCCGTCAGCCGGTTTAGAGCATGATGGCGCAGGCGGCAACGGCCTCGGGCGTGTGCGGGCGCATCGTCAAGCGACTGTTAACCGTAGCACCTTCGTCCCGGGAACCCGAGCCGGTGGGCAGACATTGCCCCGCCCGTCACGTTGCCGAGGAAGAGCATGGAAACGCGCGAGGCGCTGGAGCAGAGGCTCAGGCATTCCTGCCGTACGCTGCGGGCCTGGACATGGATGAGCACCGTGTCCGATCGGACCGACGAAATCATCGACATCCTGCGCGACGAAGCCCTTGCACTGGTGGATCTCGGCCGACAGCATCCGGATCAGGCGCGGCGCATAGGGTCGATCATCTGCTACTACCGACGGCTCATCGAGCAGCTAAAGAGTGACGAGGCGGACCCGGCCTGAACGAGCAACGAGTCAAAGACTTGAGATGATTTCCTCGATCAGCGCCTCTGTATCCTCGCCGGCACGTATGGCGATCTGACCGTCAAGCAGCAGGACGGCCAGGCCATGGACCTTGGCCCATGCCGCCAGCGCCTTGATGCGTCCGGTCCGCACATCGCCGCCAACGATATGGCGTAGGGTATCAAACGCAGCATCAGCGGCCATGGCTAGGCCGGGACGTCCGTCTTTCTTGAGCTGCGGGGAAAACATCAGCCGAAAGAGATTGGCGTTCTGCAGCGCAAAGACGACGTAAGTCTTGCCCATGGCGGCCATGGGATTATCCGGACCGGCCGCAGCGACGGCCTCCATGCGGGCGGAAAAGCGCTGAAAACCGGTGACCGCAAGAGCCTCGAGTAGAGCGGCCCGACTGTCGAAATGACGATAGGGTGCAGCCGGCGAGACACCGACGGCCCGCGCCAAATCGCGCAGACCCAGCCCCGCCTCGCCCTGCTGTTCAAGGATCACCAGCGCCGCTTCGAGCAGCGCCTGGCGTAGATTGCCGTGATGATAAGGGCTGTTGGAGGATGATGTTGACATTGTTTACACCTTGCGGCAGCATGTTATCAATGTCAACATGGATGCGTCGCTATGGATTGGGATCTCATTCTGGCTTCGGCGCATCATCTCGCGGTGTTCACCCTCGTGGGACTCTTTGCAGCGGAATTCGCGCTGTTGCGACCTGGCTTAGGCGGTCGGCAGATTATGCAACTGGCGCGGATCGATGCCGCTTATGGTGGCGTCGCCGGCCTCGTCATCATCGTCGGCATCCTGCGGGTGATCTTCGGCGACATGGGGTGGGAGTACTATGCGGGCAACCATGCCTTCTGGGGCAAGATGGCGGCGTTCCTCGTCATGGGCCTTCTCACTATCCCCCCGACGATGGCCATCCGCGCCTGGGTCAAGGCCGGCGAGGGTCGCGGCGACTACGTGCCGCCTGCGGCCGATGTGTCACGCAACAGGCGGTTCCTGCATTTGCAGGCTGGGGTGCTGCTGCTGATCCCGATCTTTGCGGCGGCCATGGCGCGCGGCTATGGCAGCTAGGATCGCTAACGACGTTTGGGCGGCGGCGTCTTCGGCTCGAAGCGACACCACTGGGCGATCGGGCAGCGCCAGCATTCGGGCGTGCGGGCTTTGCAGATATAGCGACCATGCAGGATAAGCCAATGATGGGCATGCAGCATGAAGCGCTCCGGCACCTGCCGTGTGAGGGCCTTTTCCACTTCGAGAGGGGTCTTGCCCGGTGCCAGCCCGGTGCGATTGCCGACGCGGAAGAGATGGGTATCGACGGCGATGGTGGGCTGCTTGAAATAGATGTTGAGCACGACATTGGCGGTCTTGCGGCCGACGCCGGGCAAGGCCTCGAGCGCTTCGCGGGTGTCGGGAACCTCGCCACCATGCCGGTCGATCAAGATCTGGCTCAAGGCATAGACGTTTCTGGCCTTGCCACGGTAGAGGCCTATGGTCTTGATGAGTTCGGTAATCTTTTCTTCGCCCAGCGCCACCATGGCGGCGGGCGAGGGGGCCAGTTCGAAAAGGCGCTTGGTGGCCTTGTTGACTCCGGCATCCGTCGCCTGGGCGGACAGCACGACCGCCACCAGGAGAGTAAAGGCATTGATATAATCGAGCTCACCCTTGGGTTCGGGCTCGATCTCGTGGAAGCGCTCGAAAATGGCTTCCGCCTCTCCCTTGCCAAGCTTCTTCACTTTTTTGAAACCCGGCATTCTCTCGGCCCCGATTCTCTGTCAGTATTTCGGCCAAGAGGCCAATCGATGCAAGTCACCACTACCAGTCCGCTGTTTGCCGCCACGCTGCGGCCCGACCGGTCATTGCGGATGACCGGCGGCTGGATCAGCCTGACGCTGGCCGGCATTGTCGGCGCGCCATTCCTGATCGCCATGCCCGAATTCGTCGCGCCCGGGCTCGTTGCCTTTGCCATTGCGGCGGGGGCTCTGAGCGCTATGGGGCTGCGCCAGGCGCGGCAGGGCCGCATGAGCCAGCAGGTGACACTGTGGCCTGACCAGCTCGAAATCACCAGCAGCAGCTCCGGGTCGGAACAGCGCCTGCAGCGCTTCGAGCCGACCAAGGTGCGGCTGCAGCTCAAGCGTGATTCGTTCGAGCGGACCACCGGCGTCTTCCTGCGCCACGACAATGGCGAAATCGAACTCGGGGCCTTCCTCTCTACTGCCGACAAGTCCAGCTTCGCCAAGGCGTTCGGCGGCGCCTTGCGCCAGGCCCGCCGCGCCAGCTGATCCCGGTCAAAACCGGGTCGCGGCGGCCGGCGGAGCGCGCTAGACCGGTGCGGACGCCTCAGATGAGAGACCCGGACATGAACCAGCATGTGACGCTTGCGCCTGAGGGCGACTACGACACTATTCGCGCGGCTATTCGCTATCTCAGTGAAACCGGCCCGGATGCCACCGATCTTGATCGTTTTGCCCGCAGTCTGGGCCTCAGCGAGCGGCAACTCACAGACCTCTTCCGGCGCTGGTGCGGCCTCAGCCCCAAGAGCTTTGCGCAGGCCGTGGCGCTGGATCATGCCAAGAGCCTATTGCGCGATCAGGCCAGTGTCCTTGATACCACCTTCGAAGTGGGGCTTTCCTCGACATCGCGGCTGCATGACCTCTTCGTCACCTACGAAGCCATGCCGCCAGGCGTGTTCCGGGCGGGTGGCGCGGGTATCGACATGGTCTGGGGCGTGGCTCCGTCGCCTTTCGGACTCGCGGTGGTGACCGCTACCGACTATGGCATATCCGGGCTTGGATTTGCCGATGCCGACACCAGTATCGAGGACGCCTTTGCCGACTTGGCCAATCGTTGGCCCCGGGCGCGGTTTCACCGCGACGATGCCCGGATCGCGCCTCTGGTTGCTGGCATTTTCCAGCCGACGCATTGGTCGGCGGAGCGGCCGGTGCGGGTGGTACTGATTGGTACCGATTTCGAGGTCAAGGTGTGGGAGACGCTTCTGCGCATCCCGGTGGGCAAAGCGGCGACCTATGCCGATGTCGCCCGCTCCATTGGCCGGCCCAGTGCCTCACGTGCGGTGGGCGCGGCGGTGGGCAAGAATCCCATCAGCTTCGTCGTGCCTTGTCATCGCGTGGTCGGCAGTTCCGGCGCGCTTACCGGCTACCATTGGGGCGTGCCGCGCAAGCGCGCCATCCTGGGTTGGGAGGCCGGGGTAATCTCGGCCGCCCACTAAGCGCACTGCTTCACGTGAATCAGGACCCTCCCCAGCCTGCTGAAGGGGAGGGTCGCATTGATCAGAGCGTCACGCGCTCTTCGAGCTTTCCATCCGCGCCGATCTTGTAAACGGTCGGCTCGCCGGTGCCGATTTCGCGGGCGAGGATCTCGTCCGGTGTCAGCCCTTCGATGGCCATGACCAGCGCGCGCAGCGAATTGCCATGGGCGGCGATGAGTACGGTCTTGCCGGCCTTGAGCTGGGGCAGGATTTCGGCTTCGTAGTAGGGCAGGGTGCGGGCCGCGGTATCCTTGAGCGACTCACCGCCCGGCGGGGGCACGTCAAAGGAACGGCGCCAGATATGAACCTGCTCCTCGCCCCACTTTTCGCGGGCGTCGTCCTTGTTGAGGCCGGACAGATCGCCGTAGTCGCGTTCGTTGAGCGCCACATTCCGGGTGATGGTGACGTTGAGAATGCCCATTTCCTCGAGCATCAGGTCGAGCGTGTGCTGGGCGCGGCGGAGAGCCGAGGTGTAATAGAGATCGGGCACGATGCCGGCGGCCTTGAGCGCCTGGCCGGTGGCGCGGGCCTCACCCTCACCCTTTTCGGTCAGGTTCGGATTGCGCCAGCCGGTAAAGAGGTTCTTGAGGTTCCATTCGCTCTGGCCATGACGCACCAGGATCAGCGTACCGCTCATATGTTGTGGTCCCTTGAAAGTGTTCAGTCGGAAAGGCCGAGCACGTCAGCCATGGAATAAAGGCCCGGCGCCTGGCCTGTGGCCCAAAGGGCGGCCTGCACGGCGCCATTGGCATAGATGGTGCGATCCTGGGCGCGGTGGTTGAGCTCAATCCGCTCGGAAGGGCCGGCGAGGATCACCATATGGTCCCCGATGACATTGCCGCCGCGCAGGGTCGCAAAACCGATCGTGCCCGCCTCTCGCGGCCCGGTATGGCCGTCGCGGACGCGCACGGAATGGTCTGCCAGCGCGATGTCGCGACCGCGGGCAGCGGCCTCTCCCAACATCAGCGCGGTGCCAGAAGGCGCATCGACCTTCTTGTTGTGATGCATTTCGAGGATTTCGACATCGTAGCCCGGCAGCGCCCTGGCGGCCTTTTCGACAAGGACGGTCAACGCCACCATGCCGGGCGAGAAGTTTCCCGACTTGACAATCCGGGCCCCCGCCGCGCCCGCCTCGGCAATGGTCGCGTCATCATCTTGGGAACAGCCGGTGGTGCCAATGATATGCACGAGGCCCCTGGCTGAAGCCTGGCGGGCCAGTGCGACGCTGGCGGCAGGGGCGGTGAAATCGATGATGGCATCGGCCTGATCAAGAAGGGCCGCGATATCGTCGCTGACCGCAACGCCCAGGGCATCGAGCCCGGCCAGCGATCCGGCATCCTTGCCGATGGCGGCGGCGCCGGGTCGATCGATGGCGCCGACCAGTTCGACATCGGGATGGGCAGCGACGGCCGCAATATTGGCAGCGCCCATGCGTCCGCCCGCTCCTGCCACGATGATGCGCAATCTGGTCATGCCGCAAACTCCCCGCCGATGCCGCCCTATAGCAGCGCCACGCGACGCCGCCAACCGGGATGCCTCAAAGGGCGGCTCTGTGTTACGATTCGGGTGACCCAAAGAGAAAGATGGACCAATCCATGACTCTTACCAATGTACTGGCCGGCGTCGCCGTGGAAGACCTCGGCCATTCCCTGGTCTGGTACGAATATCTGTTCGGCCGCCCGGCCGATGCCCGCACCATGGTGGACGTGGCCGAATGGAAACTGCCTGGCGGTGGCTGGGTGCATGTGATGAGCGATGCAGACCGGGCCGGCGCCAGTGTCGTCATGCTCATCGTCGACGATATTTCCGACGAGTTGGCGCGCCTCGAATTGCACGGCATCAAGCCGGTGGCCAAGGCAATCGGGGATTTCTTCAAGACCGCCAAGCTCCGGGATCCGGACGGCAATCTCATCATCCTCAGCCAGCCACAGCCGGGCACGTATTGAGCGCAACCTGCCCAGGCCGAACCGATCGTCACCCTCGGGCTGACGATCGAAGAGGCGGCGGAAAGCGCTAGAGCCTTTTCAGCTTCACTTCCTCAACGCGGTGATCCTTGCCCTTCTTGAGGATGAGATCGGCGCGGCCGCGGGTAGGGAGGACGTTTTCGAGCAAATTGGGCAGGTTGATGGTCTGCCAGACATTGCGGCCGAAAATGCCTGCCTCTTCCTCGCTCATTTCCGAAAAGCGACGGAAGAAGGATGTCGGGTCGCGGAACGCGGTTTCGCGCAGGCGGAAGAAGCGGTTGAGATACCAGTCGCGCAGGTCCTCGACATCGGCGTCGATATAGATCGAGAAATCGATGAAATCCGAGGCAAAGAGGATCGGCTTGCCATCGCGCGGCAATTCGCCGGGCTGAAGGATGTTGAGCCCCTCGACGATGAGGATGTCTGGGCGGTCGATGATGACCTCGCCCCCGGGCACGACGTCGTAGACAAGATGGGAATAGACCGGGACGGCGACCTTTTCCCTGCCCGACTTGATGTCGGCGAGGAAATTGACGAAGCGCGCACGGTCATAGCTTTCCGGAAAACCCTTGCGATGCATGAGGCCGCGATCCTCGAGCACCCGGTTGGGGTAGAGGAAGCCATCGGTGGTGACGAGGTCGACCTTGGGACTGGAAGGCCACCGGCTCAGCAGGGCCTGGAGAATGCGCGAGGTGGTCGATTTGCCCACGGCGACGGAGCCGGCCACGCCGATGATGAAGGGGACCTTGTCGCCCGGCGTGTTGAGAAAGCGCGAAGAGACGCGATGCAGTCCCTGCACGGCCTCCACATAATAGGCGAGGAGGCGCGAGAGCGGCAGGTAGACTTCCTCGGCCTCGGCCAGCGAGATCGGGTCGGTGAGGGCGCGCAGCCGCTCGATATCGGCGGCATCGAGCGTCATCGGCTGGCCGTTGCGCAGATCGCTCCACTGCTGCTTGGTAAAGGTGCGATAGGGATCGAGGGTGGTAACGCGCCGCGCCATCAGGAGGTGGTCCCCCGTGATGCCTTTTCAGCCAGGCCCGACTGCGCGGTGCGGCTGTCGAGCTCGGCCATCACCTCGGCGAGCGGAATATCGGCCGCCTTGAGCACAACGAGGAGATGATAGAGCAGGTCCGCGCTTTCCTTGACCAGTTCGGCCCGGTCTCCGGTCACGGCAGCGATCACGGCTTCGGTCGCTTCCTCGCCCACTTTCTGGGCGGCCTTGGCCATGCCGCGCGCGATCAGCCTGGCGGTGTAACTGTCCTCGGGCGAGGCGGCGGCGCGCAGCGCGATGCGCGCTTCGAGTTCTTCAAGGGTCATGCTTTTGGTCTCCTCGGTGTGGACCATTGGCGGAAATCACGCCGGAGGCAATTGGACTTAAGCCGCCTTATCCGCCAGCGCGTCCATGCGCATGGCGATGCCGTGTTCAGCCATATAGGCTTTGGCCTCGGGGATGGTGAAGGTGCCGAAATGGAAGATCGATGCCGCGAGGACGGCGCTGGCATGGCCTTCCCTCACCCCGTCGACCAGGTCCTGCAGGCTGCCCACGCCACCGGAGGCGATGACGGGCACTTCGACGCTGTCGGCAATGGCGCGCGTCAGCTTGAGATCAAATCCGGACTTGGTGCCGTCGCGATCCATGGACGTCACCAGCAGTTCGCCAGCGCCGCGCTCCACCATACGGGCGGCAAATTCCACCGCATCGATGCCGGTCGGCTTGCGTCCGCCATGGGTGTAGATTTCCCACTCCGACCGGTTGTCGCCGCCAACCTTCGCATCCAGCCTCTGCTTGGCATCGACCGAAACCACGATGCATTGATTGCCGAACTTATCGGCGGCGCGCGCGATGAAATCGGGGTCGTTCACGGCTGCAGAGTTGATCGCCACCTTATCGGCCCCGGCCAGCAGGAGCTTGCGGATATCCTCGATGCTCCGGACGCCGCCGCCCACGGTTACCGGCATGAAGCAGTGCTCGGCCGTGCGCGCCACGACATCGAAGATCGTGTCGCGACCCTCGTGGCTGGCGGTGATGTCGAGAAAGGTCAATTCGTCCGCGCCCGCTGCGTCATAGGCCATGGCGGCTTCGACCGGATCGCCGGCATCGATGAGATCGACGAAGTTGACCCCCTTGACGACACGGCCACCGGCCACGTCCAAGCAGGGGATGATACGGGTCTTGAGGCTCACCGGCTGCTTCCTTCTTTGATTTGCGCGTGCTCGCTGCGCTGCGTGCGGCGCTGGCAGGCCACGTCGAGACAGCGAATGCTGCGGGTTTTCAGACTCATGACGTTCCGGCTTTCTGCCGCCAGGCGAGGTAGTGAATGAGAAGAATGACCAGCCAGACGATCAGTGCGCCGCCGCCGAGTGGAATGGTGACCAGCATGAACCAGCCCATGACGCCGGTGAAGTAGAGAAGCTCGCCCCAGTCGGCACCCATGACCATGCAGGGATTTACCGTCGCCTCGTTGACCACGCAATTGTTGGCATCGGCGATGGCATAGGTGAACAGGACCGAAAGGAAGGGCGCAGCGGCAAAAAGCACAATCACCACGAGGATGACGAGGTAGATGTGCCAGGGAAATTTACCCGGGCTCATGGCCGGCCGCCCATGCGCTTGCGCATATGGACGATCAGATGGACGGCCGCGACTATGCTCCAGACCAGAAAGAGCAGAGGACCGAGAGCCATGGGCGTCATCACCAGCCAGCCCAGGACGCCCCACTGCGCCATGAGGTCGGGGAGACCAATTGCCTCGCCGGGTGACTGCGCATTGACGATCGCGAGCCAGATGACCGGCGACAGGGTGAACAGGCCGATAAGGCAGAAGACGAGCGCGTGACCGAGAAAAGGAAAGCGCCTTTGCCCCGCCTTCATCACGCGGCCTTCAACCGGGCCAGTGCTTCACGTGAATCAATGCGCCCGTCATAGAGAGCGCGACCGGAAATGGCGCCTTCAAGCACCTGGTATTCGGGGCGCGTCATGCGCTCGATATCGTCCATGGACGCAAGGCCCCCGGAGGCGATGACCGGGATGGAGGTGGCTTGCGCCAGCTCAAGGGTCGAGTCCCAATTGATGCCCGCAAGAATCCCATCTCGGTCGATATCGGTATAGATGATGGCGGCCACGCCAGCGCCCTCGAACCGTTTGGCCAGCTCGGTGATCGAGAGCTCGGAGCTTTCGGCCCAGCCCTCCACGGCCACCATGCCGCCCTTGGCATCGGTACCGACGGCGACCTGGCCGGGCCATTTGCGGGCCGCTTCCTTCACCAGGTCGGGATTGCGAACCGCCACGGTGCCGAGGATGACGCGGGCCAGGCCCTTGTCGAGCCAAGCCTCGATATGCTCGAGCGTGCGGATACCGCCGCCCAGCTGCACCGGGAAATTTACCGTCTTGAGGATGTCTTCCACCGCCGCGCCATTGACGCTCTCGCCGGCAAAGGCGCCGTTGAGATCGACGACGTGGAGATATTCAAACCCCTGGTCCTCGAAGCTCTTTGCCTGGGCTGCGGGATTTTCATTGAAGATCGTGGCCTGGTCCATGTCGCCCAGTTTGAGGCGCACGCACTGGCCGTCCTTGAGGTCGATGGCGGGGAAGAGAATCATGAGGTAGTGCTCGCGGATAGAACCCCCACCCGGCCTCTCCCTGCAGAAGGGGGAGGGGCGGGCCGGCGTGCATTAAAGGACAATGCCGCAATCACGATGCGGCTCCTCCCCCGATTTCCGGGGGAGGTTGGGTGGGGGCCTGTCACGGCGTCCAACCCAAAAAATTCTCGATCAGCTTCAATCCCAGCGCCTGGCTCTTTTCCGGGTGGAACTGGGTGCCGAAAATATTGTCGCGACCCACGCAGGCAGTGAAGGCGCCACCGTAATTGGTGGTGGCGACGAGATGGGCCGGGTTATCCGTGCGCAAATGATAGGAGTGGACGAAATAGGCGTGCAGCCCGTCGGGGCCGGTGGGAATGCCATCGAGCAGGGCGTGGGGACGGACCATGTCGATGGTATTCCAGCCCATATGGGGAATCTTGAGCGCAGGATCCGCAGGCGCGATCTTTTCCACGGCGCCGGGAATCCAGCCCAGGCCTTGGGTAACGGTCTTTTCCCGGCCTTCACTCGCGAGCAGCTGCATGCCGACGCAGACGCCGAGGAATGGCGTGCCACGCTGGATGACCTTTTCGTCCATGGCCTCGATCATACCGGGCACGGCACGAAGGCCGGCCATGCAGTCGGCAAAGGCGCCGACACCAGGCAGCATGATGCGATCGGCGCGGCGCACCAGGTCGGGATCGGCGGTGACGACGATCTCGTCGCCCTGTCCGCGCTCGGCGGCAACACGCTCGAAGGCCTTGGCAGCCGAACGCAGATTGCCGGCGCCGTAGTCGATGATGGCCGTCGTGCTCATGACCGTGGTTCCATGGCCGACAGGCGTGCCAGATCGGCATCGAGGGCGAAACGGTGCGTTGCGGCCGCATAACCGCGCCGGCGGAGAGCGCGCCGACGGGCACCCGGCGCGGCAAAGCCGCAGGCGAGCGCGAGCAGGATATAGAGCCAGACGGCCGCGTCCAGTCCCGTCCAGCGCTCGGCTATGACAATGGCAGCCACGCCCAGGAGATAGAGCGCCAGTTGATCCCAGACCCGATGGACAAAGGCATGCACTGGCGGCAACAGGGTCGCGAACCAGGAGAACTTTTCGGGCACGGCTTCGGGCAGGGCGTCACGGCCCGGCCGGGGCGCAAAGATGGCGTAGAGGGTCATGGGGACACTCCGAGGGCTGGATGAGGTCCACTTAGTGCAAAACACGCGATGGGGGAAGGGCAGGCCGTCCCCGCGGTTCGGGTTCGCCCGTCGAGGGCGACTACAACTTGCCCTTGGTGCTCGGTACGCGATCGGCTGTTCGCGCGTCGATCTCCACCGCTTCGCGCAGCGCCCGGGCCACGGCCTTGAACATGGACTCGGCCAGGTGATGATTGTTGTCGAAGTAGAAGTTCTCGACATGCAGCGTGATGCCGGCATTGACTGCGAAGGCTTGGAAGAATTCGCGGAACAGCTCGGTGTCGATGTCGCCGATCTTGCCCTGCGAAAACTCGGCCTTGAAGACCAGGAAGGCGCGGCCGGATACGTCGAGGGCCGCGCGGGTCAGCGTGCCGTCCATGGGCAGGTCGCAACTGGCATAGCGGCGGATACCCTTCTTGTCGCCGAGCGCCTCGCGGATAGCCTGGCCCAAAGCGATACCGACATCTTCCACCGTGTGATGGCTATCGATATGCAGGTCGCCCTTGCAGGTGACGTCCATGTCGATCAGGGAGTGGCGCGATAGCTGGTCGAGCATATGGTCAAAAAAACCCACGCCGGTCTTCATCGCATGCTTGCCGGTGCCGTCGAGATCGATGGAGACGGAAATCTCGGTCTCGTTGGTCTTGCGGGCGATGGTGGCGGTGCGCATGGGCAGTCTCCGGCGTTCAGCGGGGTCAGTAGCAGATAGGCATGGGCGCGTGAAGATTGGGTTTCTTTACCCGCCGAGGCCTCGATCTGCCTCGCGCCCTCGACTTCGGGTGGCGGCTGGGTGCGGGGTCTGTTGCAATCGCTCCGGACGACCCTAAATAATAACCAACAGTTCGGAGTATCTCCCCCAATGAGTGAACACACATCCCCCGGCTGGCACGGGACGACGATCGTTTCCGTGCGCAAGGGCAACAAGGTCGTGGTGGCCGGCGACGGTCAGGTTTCCATGGGCCAGACAGTGATGAAACATGGTGCCAAGAAGGTGCGGCGCCTGGCCGGCGGCAGGGTGATCGGCGGCTTTGCCGGCTCCACCGCCGATGCCTTCACCCTGTTCGAGCGCCTCGAAGGCAAGCTCGAGCAATATCCCGACCAGCTGATGCGCGCCGCTGTCGAGCTGGCCAAGGACTGGCGCACCGACCGTTATCTCAGAAAGCTCGAAGCCATGATGATCGTGGCCGATGCCAAGGACACGCTCGTGCTGACCGGCAATGGCGACGTCCTCACCCCTGACCATGG